>Ga0307516_10009849_pt1 | contig 10596 bp, 10 predicted proteins | sample 19_EM_MG_FD_203310 | JGI IMG/M metagenome (GOLD analysis project Ga0307516, IMG submission 203310) | Populus trichocarpa ectomycorrhiza microbial communities from riparian zone in the Pacific Northwest, United States - 19_EM | ecosystem: Host-associated > Plants > Roots > Unclassified | place...
TTTCTCCACGCAATCTATTATCTCTCTCCACAGACCTACCTCTCTATCCCCGTGACCGGCGCTGCGACCACCACTCCCGAGAACAACGAGCCCACGCAAAGGCGTGTGAGAAGAGCCGCGAAGAGACTACGCCGGGCGTGACGGATACCGCGAGAACAACGAGCCCACGCAAAGGCGTGTGAGAAGAGCCGCGAAGAGACCACGCCGGGCGTGACGCATACCGCGAGAACAACGAGCCCACGCAAAGGCGTGTGAGAAGAGCCGCGAAGAGACCACGCCGGGCGTGACGGATACCGCGAGAACAACGAGCCCACGCAAAGGCGTGTGAGAAGAGCCGCGAAGAGACCACGCCGGGCGTGACGGATACCGCGAGAACAACGAGCCCACGCAAAGGCGTGTGAGGACGACCGAAGTGTGAGTACGCCGGTAGTGTTAGTAGGACCCCGTGCGCCACCGCCCCACCTACGTTACCTGTCGAGCCCAACGGAGAAGTCGAGGCAGGATCTTGACACGTAGTTCCCAAGAAGGAGTCCTGGGCGGTAAAGACTGTAGTGGCACTCAAACCGGATGTGTGGCATACGTATGTAACACATTTAGGTTTGGTAGGTGAGGGGGTAAAGGCATCGAATCCTGGTAGAGAAGGTGGGTTTCTGTGTCTATCGCACCACGGTTCTTGAAGTAGACAGATGAGGTTTTCGGGCTTCCGGGCAAAATCTTGAAGGGCTGAAATTGTCATTGCTTGGCCTCGTGCACTGTTCAGCAGCTGTACGGACCCAACGGATGTAGGGAGGGCCATTTAATCGGCTACTCCCGCCATGGGGGCGTCTCCCTGGATGGCTACACCAGTAGCTTTGTTGAAATTTCGAAGCTTGATTCGCTCGGGGCAGTTTGGATCGTTATTTTTATGTGGTGCGTTGCAGTTCACGTAACAGATCGGTGGGTGAGTGCAAGCTGGACCTTTCTTGCAGGTCGGAAGTGTACATGGGTATTCTGGAGTGTTGTGGGGACCGGCACAAATGGCACTGCAAACGTCCTTCCGATAGAGGGCAGTGGGGTGTCCGTACGTCTGGCAATTGTGGCATTGGGTGCTCCGCCCAGATGGGAGGTAGTCATCCAACTGGCATTCCCAATTGCATACGATCAGGTTTTGACAGCCGATCGCACTCTTCTTGACGTTACCCGTCAGTGTCATGACAATTGTAGAGTTGGTTTTATGCTTGCGACGGTCTGCAGGTGTCAACCAGTGCGGCGTCTGCCCTTGTCCCAGTTGCGGGTAGTTGGTGGTGATACTGTCAGAGATCTCGGGTATTGAGAGGTGTGTTGGGACTCCATGCAATAGGAACTGGCTGAATCGTTTTCCGATTTCGACCTTTTCACATTTTCCGAAGTAAGAGAGGGCGTGCTTGATGATCAAGATGTAATCTTCGTAGACCACATTGTTCTGGTCATTACCCGTGGTGAAGACAATCACACCACGTATGGTAACTCGGGTGCGGATGAAGGGCGGTACGAAAATATCCTTATAGTCGACAAAGGCAGTGTTAACCCGACGGAGCACAATATCTGCCAGACTCCGCCGCTCAGTGTATGTTTTCTCAGGCTGGGTAGTTGCGCCGGTAGTGTTGTTGTTCTTAAAGAAGCAGGTCACTTCTCGTTCAGCTTGCGTGTATTTGGTCGCGATGAGCTTAGGCACCGGAGTCTTCGTCCTCAGAGGTACTGTTTCCCATCTGCGTGTATTGGTGGGCGGGGTCTGGGGGGTAGTTGACGAGGCATGGGAGATAGGACTGTCTGCAGTGAAAATTCCATCTGTACCCTCCACAGTATTTTTCTTCTCCAATATCTTTTTCAGGATTTTCTTGACCGGGGCTGCTGCCATTACGGTCGTAGGGGGAGGTTGGATGTTTCTCTGGTTTGCAACGAGCTGCTGCTGCATCTGGTTCATCCGAGAATTGAGCAGGCTGACCTAGTTTTGGAGTTCGTTTTGATGTTGAGGGAGGCGGCAGCCACACTTGCGGATACGGAGGCATTGACATTGGCAATAATTCGCTATTACAGCTGCTCCATAGCAGAGGCTGTAATGATCTCGAAATCGGCACGGAGGGCTGCGTGTTCTGCCGTGAGTGGAGGTGGTAATTCGGCCCCAAGGTAACCTGGGTTGTCATCGGCATCACCGAGCACCTGGGTGCCAGTGGGATGCTGAGTAGCAGTGGTCTGGAAGTCCATCTGCTCCATAGTATCTGCTTCAGTGTTATCTTTGCTCTCAGAGTCTGATTCAGGGTCGCTGCCCTCACGGGGGCGCTTGGCAGACGTGCGAATGTAACTGCCTCTAGCTTCAGAACGAGGAGGAACCGGAGAAATGTCTTTGGCTCCCAGGCCGTGGCCGGAGGGGAGCATGTGGAAGGCTGTGACTGTGTTGGTGATAGGCGGATACGCAGGGTTCGTGATCACTGAGGGCGGGTCGGTGGGTGGGGGTCGAAAACCAAACTGGAAGGAATCGACTTTCCAGCTAATGGGGCGGTAGTTGGACTCTCCAGGAACGTTTTGAGATTGATTTGGACCTGTTCGATGGCAGGAGAGAGAAGTTCGAGGCGAAAACGTCAGGGTGGGCTTGAGGAGAATATGCAACTTCAATCCATTGTGTTTAGCACTACAGGCTACGTACACTCCTCCACGCCATACCACCCCCATGGGGTTCCCATCTTTCCCAACCGCCCGGAAACAAACAAACAGAGCAAATCGCGCAGAGAAAATCGGCAACAAAGTAACAAAAAAAAAAACAAGTCAGGTACGACGAAAAATGCAGTGAACGGGAATCACACAGGCAAAACGAGCCCTTCCCCCTCTTCGCAGACATTGTGTTATTTTTAAGGTTCGAAGGCACCAAAGTCTGGTTCAGGTGAGGCTGAGCTAGGGTCGTTAGCTTTGTCAAAGCAGAGACGGGTGGAGTGGCCTAAGCTGGTCGCTCGGAGAAAGCGGCATATCGGTTGGGTGTTCTTAGGTGCTATAATAAAGCTGGCAGTTTGGATGTCGCCGGTGGTGGATCGGAGGAGCGTTGCATGTTCTGTTGCCAGGAGGGAGCAGTCACGAAGAAGGTGGTGCGATGAATTCAGACTCAGCCCACATGGGCATGGGTCAGCGGTGATGTTGGGTGGTGAATCCGAAGGCGATCGATTGCAGAAAACTCTCCACATGGTGCGGGTATCAGCCCAGTTGACCCCGTGTAAATGGTCTGGAAATTTGAAGGAGGGGCGGGAGAGGGGAAGCTCGTCTTTCCATCGCTTGAGGAATTCCTTTCGTGCTTGGGCCAGAAGCCATGTTTTGGTGGTGAGCGCGAAGCGGCACGGGACTGTGCCAGACGCCCCTGATTTGGCAAGAAAGTCGGCCCTCTCATTGCCACAGATGCCACAGTGCGCGGGGCACCAGACGGTAGAGACATGCCAGCCCAGGTGCTGGAGGTTGTTGATGACATTGAGGGTGTGGCATGCATATTCATGGTTGGATGCGTTGAATCGAAGAGTATCTGCAGCGGCCTGGTTGTCGATGCATATGAACACTGGGGCGCGTGAAGCTGTGGTAATAAGGAGACTGGTGACAGCCTCTTACACCGTGTGGAGTTCGGCATCGTACACCTCGGCCCTCCTGCCAAGGTGGCAGCAACCATCACCCAGAAAGTGGAGTTGCTAGTTCCTGGAGTAGTGGATCGTCCAACCACACCTGACGTCACCATTTTCCAGTTTGGAGCTGTCAGTGTAAATGACAATGGTTGATTCAGTGAGTGTTCGTAGCCATTTTTCGTGGAGTTGTATGGGTTGCGTTGTTTTGTCAGGGTTTGGAGATGTGGTTTTCGCTACTCCAGGCGCTGTCGACGTTGCTGTACAGTCCTCTAGTTTGCCTTGCACAAGGTGTTTGCTTAGATTGTAAAGACGGTGTAGCCCTGGGAGGTTGGTGCGTGTATCTGGCAGGTCGCGTGGAGGTCCAAGGGCATGGTGGGTAGGAAGGAAGTGCAACCGGATAGCATACTGCAATGACAGGTAGTCAAGATATGCTTCCATAGGTGGTAGGTGGGCTAGAGTGGTCAGGTTCGTCGTCCTAGTGTTGAGTGGAAGTCCGGTAATCCATCGAGCCACAGTGTTGTACACCACTTTAAGTGTGGTGGCAACCCCGGGGGTATCAGTCCACCATGCTGGTGATGCCCAGAACATGGCAGGAAGAACTGCAGTCATCGCAAGATGGTGTGCAATGCGGGCAGGGATGCCACACGATCGGTGTCGAAGAAAGTTCAGGCTCCCGAGAACTTTGCCTGCTCTCGCGGCTGCCATCGAAGCGTGGTACTTGAAAGTCAGCGATTCATCAATGAAAACGTCCAGATACTTGATTTGCCGTTTGGCTAGCATGGTGACCCCAAGCACTCGAAGTGGGGGGTGCGATGTCAGACTCTTGTTTTTATCCTTACTGGTAAGTGGAAGACAGTAAAGTAGTTCGGTCTTAGGTGTTGCAAAAGTAAGCCCAAGGTGACTGCCATTCTCCAAGTGCTGTTCGGTCCGTTCCTCGAGCCGCGCGTTGGCTTCGGGTACTGTACGGGATAGCTGTACCATGCACACATCGTCCACGTAGGAGGTGTTGATGGCATCTGTCGTATCGTTCTGGTTTTCCATCATGGCCTTGCTGTAGATGAGGAAAAGGATCGGGGAGATTGGTGAACCTTGTGGGAGGCCACAACGGTACGGCTGTGGTGGTTCGGATTGCCGGTCAAAACCAAACGCCATTTTCCGCGCCGTGTTGAAAGCAGCAACCCAGCTTGTGAGGTACACCGGCATCCGTCGTTGATGCGTAATTTCTTGGAGGGTCTCCGGATGTACCTGGTTGAATGCCCCCTCGATATCGTGTGTGAGGACGGCTGGCCGTGTAGGATTTTTATTGGTAGTCTTCTTCTTACTGATGGAGTTGGCAATGGGGGTTATAGTTCGGAGAAGTGCATCCACTGCAGAGTTTTCCGGCTGGGCTCCCATCTGTGAGGGGTGGGTCGCCCCACACATCCTCGCAGCGTGAGATAGCCGTTTTGCCACAATTGACTCCAACAACTTCCTGAAACAGGACTGCAGCGAGATCGGCCGGTAGGATTTTGGGTGGGAGTATGACTTCTTTCCAGGCTTGGGGACGATGACGCAATTTGCAGTCTTCCATTCCGGTGGGTGTGCAGCATATCTGAGGCATGCTGTAAAGTGGTGTGGGTGGAGATGGGGAGCCACATCATGGAACCGGCGTAGGGAACCGTAGCTGATATTGTCCGGTCCGACCGATGTACCATATTTCAGGTGCATAATGGCCAACTGAGTCTCAAATGCAGTGACACCACTCACGAAGTGGCGTAGGTTATTCTCAGAGGTGAGGAGATTCGGGGGGGGTGGCGTTCGTTGTGTTGTGTCAGGGAAAAGCGCTTTCCGCAGCACATCACATTTCCCATGAAAGTCGGATTGTCCGTCAAGCGGCGGGACCGGTTTGTGATGTGTGTTGTGGTGCTTTAGTGTTCTCCAACCCATTCGAGTGGACACGGTCTCAAGTTGGTGCACTCGGTAGGCAGTTTTGGCGTTACGGACCATTGTTGAACATTTGGAACGCTTGTACTGACTGTCTTCACGGTTTTCAGCAGTCGGTTGGAGTCTGGCTCGTCGGTCGGCACGTTTGACACTCTTCTTCGCCAGCGTAAGACTGTGGTTCCACCACGGTGCAGCCGCTTTTCTTGGTACTCTCAGTGGGACGGCCCCATCGACTGCTTGCTGGAGGAGTTGTGTGAGATTGGTAATTGCTCGGAGAGTATCATCCGTCCCTTGGAGTTGCGAGAGATCCATATTGGCAGATTGGATAATCGAGTCAAATTTTCCCCAATCAGCTCTATGCCAACACCGGCGGGGAACTGTTGGTGCAATAGGCGTTGGGAGTGACAGGATGACGGTAACAGCGCCGTGGTCTGAGGTAGTATCGTGGTCGACAGCCAGGGACAAGGTGGATTGCGTGGTGGAACCTCGAGAAAGATAAAAGTCGATGGTTGAGGGGTGTCCGCCATTTCTGGGGTGGTGTGTGGGGAGTGCTGGTTCATTCTGGAGGTGGAAATTGTTGTCTTCAAGCCAATTTGCAATCGTTTGGCTTCCACGGGAGATTCTAGCAGTCGGTGGAAGAGGTCCCTGCCACCACAGATGGTGCGCATTAAAGTCTCCCATAAGTAGACAATCGTTTGGCAGTTTGAGTGTTGGGAGGATTGCTGCCAGTGGCTCTGGCCGTCCTGGAGAGTAAAAGTTGTAGAGGCTGAATGATTTTTGGTTGTGTACCGTAGTAATCATGGTCCCCAAAAACGAGTTGGAGGCGGTAATGACTGTGGTAGCGGTCAATCCAGGTGTGTGACGTACATATGTCACACACCTGGGTTTAGTCGGTGAGGGGGTAAAGGTGTCGAAACCAGGTAATGAGGGTGGGTTTCCATGTCTATCGCACCACGGTTCTTCAAGTAGACAGATGAGGTTTTCTGGCTTCCGGGCAAAATTCTCTTGCGCTGAAATCGTCGTTGCTTGGCCTCGCGCGCAGTTCAGCAGCTGCACGGACCCAACGGATGCAAGTAGGGCCATTTAATCGGCTACTCCCGCCATGGGGGCGTCTCCCTGGATGGCTACACCAGTAGCTTTGTTGGAATATCGAAGCTTGATTCGCTCGGGGCAGTTTGGGTCGTTAGCCTTATGTGGTGCATTGCAGTTCACACAACGGATCGGAGAGTGGATGCATGTGGGACCTTTCTTGCAGGTCGGGAGGTTACACGGGTGCTCGCGAGTGTTGTGGGGGCCAGCGCAAACGGCACAGCAGGAGTCGTTTCGGCAGAGGGCAGCGGGGTGTCCGTAAGTCTGACAGTTGTGGCACTGTGTGCTCCGACCGTATGCGATATAGTTATTCAGCTGACATTCACGGTTGCAGACAATGAGATTATGGCGACCGATGCTAGCCTTTTTGACACTTCCCGTAAGTGTCATCACGATTGTAGAATTCGTTTTGTGTTCGCGTCGTTCGGCGTAGTCAACCAACATGGTGTCTGACCCTGGACGAGCTGCGGGTAGTTTGTGGCAATACTGTCAGAAATTTCGGAGAGTGAGAGATGAGTCGGGACGCCATGGAGCAAAAACTGGCTAAAGCGTTTGCCAATCTCCACCTGCTCACACACTCCATAATAGGAAAGAGCGTCAGCGATGATTGTGGTTTAGTACTCGTACACAATATTGTTTTGGTCGTTACTTGTAGTGAAGATGATGGAGCCCTGTATCGTGACTTGTACCCGGATGAATGGGGGAGCGGCAACGTCTTTGTTGTTCACCAAAACAGAGTTAACACGACGGAGTGCCACATCCGCAGTGGCCAGCCATTCAGCATAGGTTTTCTCATGCTGTATACCATTCGTGTCAACGGTATTGCCATTCTGGAAGTGGCATGTCACCTCCCTTTCGGCCTGTGGGTATTTGGTCGCTATGAGTTTTGGTGTGGGAGACTTCGTCTTGCTGGCAGCAGTTTGGACGGTTTCCCATCCACGGGTGTTGACAGCTGGGGCGACTGGACTGGTTGATGGTGCTCGGGGAGTGGTGTCCATGGTGGTAGCAGTGGTGTTTAGGGCTACGTCTGCAGCAGCATTCTTCTTGGCGAGTTTCAGCTTAAGGACCTGCTTCGCTGGGATCGCCGCTGGTACCATCATTGCGCTCATCGGAAGTTCGGCAGGGTGTTGGTAGGTGAGCAGCTGTTGCTGCAGCTGGGTTACACAGGCACCCAGCGAAACGATTTGGCCCTGCAATTGGTTGTTGGTCCTCTGGAGAGCCGCGTTTGTATCGTCCACAGACTTCTTGATATCGGTCGTGATACGGTTGTAGAGGTTTTGCACGGCTACTTTGGTGATGATCTGAAAATCAGCACGAAGGGCTGCATGTTCCGGTGTGAGTGGCTGCGGTAACTCGGCTTGGAGGTACTCCGGCATATGATCGGTATCGCCAAGTGCCTGCGTCGCGGTGACATTCTCAGCCTCTGCCACGTTGACATTCTCGGCCTGCTGGAATTCCATCTCGTCACTGTCTGACTCCGGATCGCTCTCCACTCGGGCGCGTTTGATGGGTAAATGTGGCTGGGTTTGGAACATGTGGTGGCAACTAGACAGTGTTATCTCTGCTCTTGAGGGTGTGGTTCTGGGACTGAATTGCTCTCCTCACGGGGAGGCTTTGGTCTGAGACACGTGAGCGTCACTACCAGGAGCTTTTTAAACAGAAAAGAAACCAGAGAGATATTCGGAGGTGGCAACCGGGGTGGTAATGGGCGGTTACGTGGGCCGCGATCACTGAGGGAGGGTCGGTATGGTTGGGTGTCGAAAACGGAACGCGAGCAAATCACCTATCCAGCTAATGAGACTGTAGGCCGAGGCGCAGGGAGCATTTCGAGAAGGATTTCATCGAAAACGGTGGCAGGGGAGAAGGGTTCTGTTCGAAAATGTCGGGGGGGGGGTCGGAGAGAATACACTATTTATTTCTATCGTGCTTTAGAACTACAGCCTACATGCACTCCACCATGCCATTCCACCCCCATGGGGCTTCCATCTTTCCCTTTTTCCGCCGAACAGTAAAACAAACTCAAGTAGGTTAGAAGAAAAGATGCAACCTAGTGTAACAGCGGCAATTCTCCAAGGTACTCGAGTGTGTTCGAGTGACGCCGCGAGGGCTGAAGCGGAAGCGGAGCGGGAGCAGGAGCGGGAACGGGAACGGAAACGGGAACGGGAACGGAAACGGGAATGGAAACGGAAACGGGAACGGGAACGGGAACGGGAATGGAAACGGGAACGGAAACGGAAACGGAAACGGAAACGGGAACGGGAACGGGAAAGGAACCGGAACCGGAACGGGAACGGGAACCGGAACGGGAACGGGAACAGGAACCAGAACGGGAACGGGAATGGGAACGGGAACGGTAACGGTAACGGGAACGGGAACGGTAACGGGAACGGGAACGGTAACGGGAACGGGAACGGGAACGGGAACGGGAACGCGAACGGGAACGGGGACGGGAACGTCAACGGATATTTCCAACAGCAACAGGAACAGGAACGGACAGCGTCCAACGGACGTGTCGACAGAGACGGACAGCATCAGATGGACGTGTCAGACAGGGAGACAGACAGCATTAGACGGACGTGTCGAACAGGGAGACGGACAGCGTCAGACGGACGTGTCGAACAGAGAGACGGACAGCATCGGACGGACGTGTTGGACAGAGACGGGCGCCACTAGACGAGCATCGACGAAACGAAGGAATCAGAGGAAATGGAGGAAATGGAGGAAATGGAAGCAAGGTTGATATTCCGAATAGAATACAAGAGGTTGCATGAAGAGAAGAAGGTGACAAAACACGGGAGACAGCCCTCCTTATATACACAGTTCTTGCAACTCCCATACATCCTCCTACTCATACCCGCCCAACTCACATATGTACTCATACTCACATATGTGCTCATAACCACACAACTCATACAACCTTCTCTTATGCAACTGGGGCCCGTAACCGACACCCTTTCCAAGATCAAGACATCCGGAGCGAGGTGACGACACTCTTTCCATGATCGAGACCTCTGGAGCGAGGTGCCAGCATCAACAACGAAATCAACCAACAACACCCAAATCTAGGGCCGGGACCTACGCTGTGACACGAGTCACCAGAACAGTCAAAACGAATGACAGAAGGTCCCCATCTACTGACAACAGAAATGTTGCAGACACTCCTAGCAGCACGCGACAGACCGATGCAAACCAGCTATTCAAATCTCCAGAACCCATAACCGTTCGAAGGAGAAAAAGCGAAATTCAAAACGTTCTTGGCCCAATCCGAGCTGAAGTTCAGAACCGAGGGAAACCGATTCGACGACAACGAAAAAAAAACGGGATATGCATCATCCCTACTCATCAGGAAAAAAAAATTCTGCGTTATGTGCGTGTACTGGCATCCAACGCATAGAACGGTTTCAGCGCTACCTTCCACATGTAAACGATGGGGCGCTGCGTGGTTAGCGTTGCAACGTTAGATCTGCGCGCAGGAGACTGGATGCCCCATCGTCGTTTACACGCCGACGTGGGTTAATCAGCGCTAACTCCCTACTGCGAACGATTTTTTCAACCTGTAGACGATACTCGTGGCGTGACGACGACGATTCCTACCATCTTCCTTTACACGCAGAGGTCTGTTAATCAGCGCTAACTCCCTACGGCGAACAATTTTTTCAACGTGTAGACGATACTCATGGCTTGGCGACGACGATTCCCACCATCTTCCTTTACACACAGAGGTCCGTTAATCAGTGCTAACTCCCTACTACGAACGATTTTTTCTACATGTAGACGATACTTGTGGCGTGGCGACGACGATTCCCACCATCTTCATTTACACGCAAAGGTCCGTTAATCAGCGCTAACTCCCTACTGCGAACGATTTTTTCTACGTGTAGACGATACTCGTGGTGTGGCGACGACAACACCTGCGATCCACTATACTCCACGAAGCGTCTTACTTCCAACGCATGGGCACAATGCTCCT
>Ga0307516_10009850_pt1 | contig 10596 bp, 11 predicted proteins | sample 19_EM_MG_FD_203310 | JGI IMG/M metagenome (GOLD analysis project Ga0307516, IMG submission 203310) | Populus trichocarpa ectomycorrhiza microbial communities from riparian zone in the Pacific Northwest, United States - 19_EM | ecosystem: Host-associated > Plants > Roots > Unclassified | place...
AAGTTCTTTTGATTTTCTTTGTGGCTGTTTTGTTATTGTGCAAAAAGTGATTTCGATGTTTGCGGGATGTTTTAACCTTTTCTGTATACCTCTTTGTTTGCTTGCTTGTCATGGACCCGAGGGCGGCATCCAAAGTTGGGGGCGATTGTGACCCTAACCCAGGTACACTGGCATCATCCTCGGTTACCGCCCTCAGGTAATAACCTTGGAACAGCACTGCACGGGTACCCACTGCACGTGAGACTGTTTGCCATTTGCCGTGCTCCTAGCAGTGCTGGTGCCAAGCCGACAAGTCCGGCCTGAGGTGGCCCGGAAGGTTAAAGGGAAGTTTGACGGAGCTTCATACTCCGAGGACATGACTCAGGATTAGGATGAGTAAGCAGGGGGGCGAGCCGGATATATAAACAGATAGCTCCTCCGCTCATGGAAAAACAACTCTCTTCTCTTCTTTCATTTCCTATCTCCTCTTGTGTCTCCTCTTGTTGCGTGCATCGTAACAGTCGACATTTGGACCATGCAGATGTCGCCTACGTAGAAGGTGGCGATCGCATCATGGGGTTGATGGTTATTTTCAAGCATGGCATTGCTGTAGATGAGGAACAGGGTTGGGGAGATGGGGGATCTCTGGAGCAGCCCGTACCTGTATGGTTGGGGCTGTTCTGATTGTTGCTCAAAGCCAAAGGTGATTTTCCAGACGGTGTTAAAGGCAGTAACCCACTCCATCAGATACTGGGGCTTACATCACGGTTGCATGACCTCCCGGAGTGTTGCTGGGTGGACCTGGTTGAAGGTGCCCTCGATGTCATGGGTGAGGATGGCTGGTCGTAGTGGGGTTTTGTTTGATACTTTCTTCTGGCTGATACCCTTGGCTATAGCGGTAATTGTTCTGAGTAGGACGTCGATTGCAGAGTTCTCCACCTGGACTCCCATCTGTAAGGACTGTGTGGCCCCACAGGTGAGAGCGGCCTGGGAGAGCCGCTTGGCGACAATGGATTCCAGGAGTTTTCCGAAGCATGATTGGAGAGAGATGGGGTGGTAGGATTTGGGGTTGGAGTATGTTTTCTCGCCTGGTTTGGGGATGACCACGCAGTTTGCTGTTTTCCATTCTGGTGGGTGGAAGCCCCAGGTGAAGCAGGCTGTGGACACTTGCGGGAGGAGATGGGGGGCCGCAGCATTGAAGTGGCGTAGGGTGGTGTATAAGATATTTTCTGGGCCGACTGAGGTTCTATATTTCAGGTGGGTGATTGTCAAGATCCTGTCTCACTAGTCCGTGCTGCTCGACAGGCAACGTAGGCTGTCCCTGTGGTCTTCTTCCTTGCTGGTATCCGACTTCGCTGTGGCGGTATCCGACTTCGCCCTAATCTCTGCATGCCTGGCATGGTCTCGTTGCGGTATTCGACTTCGCTGTGGCGGTATCCGACTTCGCCCTAATCTCTGCATGCCTGGCATGGTCTCGTTGCGGTATTCGACTTCGCTGTGGCAGTATCCGACTTCGCCCTAATCTCTGCGCGCCTGGTGTGGTCTCGTTGCGGTATTTGACTTCGCTGTGGTCGTATCTGACTTCGCCCTAATCTCTAATAGATTCTTACAGGTAGTGGTCACAGCGCCGGATCACGGATGTAGAGAGATAGGTTTGTGGAGAGAGATAATAGATTGCATGGAGAAGAATCTCCAGACTAGCTACCGCGCCCCTCCTTTTATACTTTTCCCATCCCTCTGTGGAATCACAGCTTGCCCGCAAGACTGACACAGTTCCTCCGTCTAACATCATGACCCAATCGCCGCGCCCAAGGAAAACACAGGATCACACTCGGCCGCCGTGCGGCCAACACTCTACTTGCGGCAAAGGAGAAAGGACGCGCAAGCAGTAACAGTAAGGGAAAGGAAGAATGACATACAACTTAATCAAGGGAAAACAATACTCGTAACGAACGTGGGAGAATGACACGCAAGCTCAATCAACGGGAGACAACAAACGTAGCGGACAGGAGATGGACGCGCAAACACTATCAAAAGGAAACGGCAAAGACGAGAAGGATGCGTAGGCAACATAGAAAAAACAAAGGAGAGAGGTCGAGACCGGTCAGTGGTCGGGGAATATCGCCACCGGCGTGATATGGCGGAGATTGGTTGAAGCGCCTAAGCGCGGAGGATGACTGTGGCTGCGGCAGCCGTAATCAGGCCAAGCCACAGGGCGGCAAGGTTTATGGCGGCCCCGGCCGTGGCGCCTAGGAGCCTGTTGTGTGAGATTCGTAACAGTACGTCTCCTGTCCAGACTGAAGCTCGGGCGAGGTCATGTCGGGTGGTACAGCGGCGGATGGGGGTGCGGTAGATACGGACGGGCCGGCTACCCTCTTGCCGGTCTTGGAGTTGTTCGTTCATTCGCCGTTGTTCGGTGATGATGGCTTCCAGGGTGTTGGCCATCCACTGGAGTTGTTGTTTGTCCGCGTCGTGGAATTCGTTCATCCGCTAGGTGAGCATCCGGTGTACGGCGTGGTTGTGGCGTGGGTCTCTGGTAGCAGTGTGGTGGAGCATAGTTACAATGTCATGTAGCAAAGATATTTGTTCGTCTCGGAGTGCTGCTGGGGTAGCGGCGCGGGCCTTGTCATCGGCGGTGGCCTCTTCCAGGGGTGCAGTGTTTTCTTGATCCTCTTGAGGGGTCGTGATGTCGGCCAACGGGATGTGTTGTGCCGTAGTCTGGCAGTGTTGGTGGTGGTCTTTCATGTTCACTAGGAACCGGCAGTCAGGGCAGACCCGCTTTCCCTTCTGCCAGTCTGCATAGGCTTTGCGTGAGTTTAGGTGTCGGTTGCGGATTACCTACGCTAATTCGAATGGATGGGCGTGGGGACAGCTGCAGGGCCGGTGGTTGCGCCGGTGGCAGTCGTTTCCTCGTTGCGGGTAGTAGTTGTCATCTTTCATCTGGTGGTGAGCGCCACAGTAATCGTCGTAGCAGGTGGTCGGGTGTAGGGAGGCATGGTCGTTGGTGCGGGGCTGTCCCACAGCGGACAGTGGGGTTGAGGGTGCTGGTGGAGGGGCATTCCATCCGTCCGTGATGGTGGCATTGGCGGGGATACCCCAATTGTTATCGTGTTCGGTTTCGGTGTTGGCTTGCTTGGCATTGGTGAAGGTCCAGTCTTCGTTGGCATCGAAAGTGGCAGTGGTAGACATATTTTTAGTTTGGAGGGGATGGTTTCTCCGGGTATTCCTCGTGGAATTGCTGGATGATGTCGGGCGAGTTTTCGAAGTTGTGGGCAGGACACCAGATGCTATCGGGGTCGTAGAAGCCGGTCCACTTGACTCGATACTGGATCTGGTTCCGGTGGCGTTGGGAGTCGAGGACTTTCTCTACTTCCCACTCTTGCTGTTCTTGGATGACTACGGGAGACGGTGGCGGTTGGTTGTGTCCAGGGATAGGTTCAATGCTAGCTGTGGGTTCGAGGAGGCTGATATGGAAGCCTGGGTGGATTTTGACAGTGGCCGGCAGGTCCAACTTATAGGCGCGTGAGCCTACTTTCTCCAGGATGGTATACGGGCCTATTTGCTTGTGGTCCAGCTTGTTCGATGGTCGGGTTATTCGTATGTGTTTTCGCCGCCGCCAGACTTTGTCACCTGGGTTCAATACCGTGTCCAGATGTCATTCTTTGTTGGCCTGCTCTGTTTGAGCCATTTGCACTTCTTTGATTTCTGCTCTGAGGTCCTCATGCAGCTTCCTTAATGCCTCAACGTATTCTGATACTTCTGGTGTTTCGTTGTTCCTGGTGCCAAGGTCTGGCAGAAATCGCGGGTGGTATCCATAGTTGGCGAAGAAGGGGGTTATTTTTGTGATTCCGGTTTGGGTGTTGTTGTAGCAGAATTCCGCAATTGGCAGTTGTATTTCCCAGTCGTCCTGTTGATAGTTGCAGTATGCCCAGAGATACTGCTCCAGGGTGGCATTGGCCCTTTCCATTTGTCCGTCCGTTTGTGGGTGGAAGGCTGTACTGAGGTTGCGTGATATCGCGAGCGCTTTCGTCACTCATTTCCAGAAGTCGGAGGTGAATAGGGACCCTCTGTCTGATATAATGTCGCTGGGTAGCCCGTGGGGTCTGATTACTTGAGGGAGGAAGTGATCTGCCAGGTCTTCGGGGTTCATGGTGCTGTGGCATGCAACAAAGTGTCCCATTTTGGTTAGCCGGTCGATTATCACCCACAGCGTGTCTTTCCCATTGCTTATCGGCAGTGCTGTGATGAAGTCCATTGATATTGTGTCCCATGGCCGATGTGGGAGTTCGAGTAACTTTAGCAGTCCAAATGGCATGTATCGGATTGGCTTGATGCGATGGCAGGTGTCACAGTGGTCGACGTATCTGTGGACGTACTTTTGTTGTCTTGGCCAGTAGAAATTTCAGCTAGTGAGTTCCAGGGTTCTTGCTCGGCCCAGGTGTCCCACAGCTTACATGTCATAGTGGTCTCTTAATATGCAAAGTCGCAGGATGTCATTGTCAGGGATCCATATGAGGCCGTCGTACATTAGCAACCCGCTGTTTTCCTCGTATAGCCCTAGCGCGATCTTTCTGTCGCGGGTGGTCCCGTTTGCCTTTTTCCTCCGGATTTCTTGGATCTCTTTATCTGTGGCGCTTAGTGTCCGGATTTCACTCAGGAGCTCTTTGTCTATTTCAAGGCTGATGGTTTCTGTTGTATTGGCTTGGAGTACTTTGGCATAGTTATCGATTGGGGTGCCTCGAAAGCTTCCTCGCGTAACAGGATTCGGCCGTGGTTCTGTCGATGTTTCATATCCCCTTCCCAGGGAGAGTCTCCTGACTCTCTAGACAGGATATCCGGCTTGCCGGCCAATTTCCCGGGTCGGTGTTTGATCATGAAGTCATAGTTGGCTAGTCATTTGCCCCACCAGGCTTGCCGTAGGTTAAGGTCTTTCTTCGTTTTCCAATATTCGAGGTTCTTGTGGTCGGTAAGAATCGTGATTTTTGGCCCTGTTGTTTTGCAATATGTGTTCCATTTTTGCAGTGCGTCTACGATCACCAGTAGTTCCTTGTCGTGTATGCCGTAGTTCGGTTCCGGGTCCTTGAGTTTTCGGGAGTAATAGCCTGCTACTGGATGCAGGATCCCGTTGTCATCAGGTTGTGAGCAGAGGGCTCCGATGGGGTAGTCTGAGGCATCCGTCTCGATTGTGACCAGTCGCTCCGGGTCGAAGTGTTGTAGTATTGGTTCTGTAACCATTGCTGTTTTGAGCGTATCAAAAGCCATCTGCTGTTCATTGCCCCATTCCCAGCTCACTTCCTTCCTTGTCAGGCGGGTGAGGGGTGTTGTGATCCGGCTGTAGTCTTGTATAAACCTTCGGTAGAAGTTGGCGAATCCTAGGAAGCTCTGGATTCCTTTGACGTTTGTTAGTTCTTTCCATTCCTTGATTGTCCTGATTTTTTCTTCGTCCATTTGCAGTCCCTGCGGTGATATGACGTATCCCAAGTATTCTATTTCCGTTGTATGGAATTCGCATTTGGATGCTTTCAGCATGAGCCCGGTTTCCTCAACTCGTCTCAAGATTGTCCGGACGTGTCTCAGGTGGTCTTCCAGATTTTGCGAGAAGATGAGGATGTCGTCCAGATAGGCCACACAGAAGATATCAAGGTATTCGCTCAGAATCTCGTTCATCCATCGTTGGAATGACGCCAGTGCATTGGTCAACCCTAAAGGCATGATGCAGTACTCGTATAGTCCGTACTGGGTTCGGAAGGCTGTTTTCCATTCGTCTCCTGCTGCGATTTGGAGGTTGTAGTAGGCGTCTCGGATATCGAGTTTGGTATAGATGGTGGTACTGAATAGTTGATCCAGGGACTCTCCGATTAATGGTAATGGTGTCCGGTCTTTGATTGTGATCTCATTCAGTTGTCGATAATCCACACATAGGTGTAGTCCCCCGTCCTTCTTCTTAACAAAGTGTATTGGCGCCCCAGCCGGGGAGGTGGATGCCTGGATCCATCCCCGCTTCTCATTTACTTCTAGGTATTTTTTGAGAGCCTTCATTTTTTCTTCGTTCAGGGGTTACAGGAGCTCGTACGGGGGTGTCTTTCCTTCCTCCAGTGGAATGTGGTGGTCATGAGTACGGTGGGGCGGAGGTGCCATAGGTTCTTTTTCGGTGAATACTTCGAGGAACTCGTGATATTCCGGCGGAATTGGATTTTTGCTAGTCTTGGAGGTTTCCTTGATTTTGTTGATGACAGTCTGGCATACTTTCCATGGGTCCGTTTCGCCAATCTCCCAATTTTCCGGTGTTTTCCTGTAGTATTGCTCTGTGGCCTTTTCTTCCGGGACCGTATTCGCTCTTGGTGAGCTAGGTAAGCATTTTTCGGCGCAGTGATTTGAGTGGAATTTCACAGTATGATTTTTCCTCCCTATCACCGGGTCATGGAGCTTGAGCCATGGAAGTCCTAGGATGATTGGCGCATTTCCGATTGTGATGCAGTGTAGCCGGATGTCTTCTTCGTGATGATTGATCGTGAGGTGGATTTGAGCATCATGGGTTACCGGCCCACCGGTGACCTCGCTTCCGTCCACGGTCAGGACTCGTCTGGGTACTGCTTTTTGTTGCATCTGTATTCCGCTGGCTTCTACATATGCTCTATCGATGAAGTTCTCAGATGCTCCACTGTCTACCAGGGCTGTAGTGGCACATTCCTTGCCATCGGCTCCCTGGATCCTTACTTTGATCATTATTTTTTCCTCTCGGTCGTATCGGGTTGTCCGGATTCTGTAGGGCGGTTCTTCTTCTTCTTTTGCAACTGGCTTCTCCCTCGGTTGACTTTTGCTAGGGTCTACTCCCGAGGGCTGTCGTTTCCCGATGGGTCTTCCTCCGTTTCTTCTTCAAACGTGGCTTCCGCGGCTCTGTATGACTTTTTCCATGGGAGTCGTATTTTCTTGTGCTGGGGGCATTCCCTCGAAAAATGCCCTTTCTTTCCGCAGTTGTAACATTCATCTGTGTTCGTTCGTCGAGGGAATCGGTTCGGTGTTCTCTGGGCGAACTTGAATCGTTGGCTGGCGTCGAGGTCTATTGGGTCCCCCTGAGGTACTAACGGGAGTTCCCTGGTGTGGACATGGAAACGCGCTTCTGGGCTGGCAGCGGCCCGTCGACTGATCACTCCGAGGTTGCATAGGCGGCTATCGGTTTTGATGGCAGCGGTAGCATAGTCCACCAGAATTGTGGCTGGTGCTTTGCTCATGATCAAATGTCTTTTGACTTCGGGGTGTAGTCCGTCTCGGAATCATGCAATGCATATGTTATCCACGTAGAGGAGATCTGCTTTGATCCGCTGGAATTCTGCCCAGTAGGTTGCCGCCGTTCGATGTCCTTGCTGGATTTTCTGGAATTTCTCGAATGCGATTTCCTCTGCATCTACTTGGCCAAATGCATGCCTCATGTTAGTTTTCAGTTCTTCCCAGGTTAGGTTGATTCCTCCTTCCTGGATCAGGAAGGTTTCCACCGAGTTCCATGCCACTCCTCGGAGTAGGGATGACGCGTATCCCATTTTCTTCTCATCGTCGTCGAATCGGTTCCCTTCTGTTCTGAATTTCAGTTCACACTGGACCAGGAAGGTTTTGAATTTTGCCTTTTCTCCTTCGAAAGGTTCCGGGTCCTGGAGCTTTGGATAACTGGTCTGCGGCGGTCTGTCGCGTGCTGCTAGGAGGGTTTGCAACATTTCTGTTGTTAACAGGTGGGGTCCTTCCATCATTCTTCTCTGCTGTTCTGGTGTTTCCGGGGTTACTGGTCTTGATCTTGGTTCTGGTGTTACGGGACTTGGAGCCCGCTGGTCGTCGGGGACTTCCCTGAATTCACGGAGGTCGAGGGGGTCCTTGGTGTTTTCGCCCGTGGAGTCCACTGTGTCCCTTGGTCTGCTACGTCGGATGTCGATTGGGGAGACGCAATCTAGTGTCAAGATCCTGTCTCACTAGTCCATGCTGCTCAACAGGCAACGTAGGCTGTCCCGGTGGTCTTTTTCCTTGGTGGTATCCGACTTCGCCCTAGTCTTCTGTACATCCCATGTGGTCTCGTTGCGGTATTCGACTTTGCTGTGGTGGTATCCGACTTTGCCCTAATCTCTGCATGCCTGGCATGGTCTCATTGCGGTATTCGACTTCACTGTGGCGGTATCCGACTTCACCCTAATCTCTGCACGCCTGGTGTGGTCTCGTTGCGGTATTCGACGTCGCGGTGACGGTATCCGACTTCGCCCTAATCTCTGCACGCCTGGTATGGTCTCGTTGCGGTATTCAACTTCGCTGTGGCGGTATCCGACTTCGCCCTAATCTCTAATAGGTTCTTACAGGTAGTGGTCGCAGCGCCGGGTCACGGATGTAGAGAGATAGGTCTGTGGAGTGAGATAATAGGAGACTTCGATCTATTGCGCTTTACACTACAGGTAATATGCGCTCCTCCCACCGTACCACCCCCGTGGGGTTTCCATCTTTCCTGTTACCACCAAAAAGTAGAAACTCGCACCAAGGAAATCGTGACCACACGCGACCGTACAGGAAAGACTCATGACAACTGTCCTTCCTAGTCAGCCGAGATTAAACACATTTTGCAGGTACATTGTAAAGGAGACTTGTGGTGGGAAGAAACTTCGGTAAAGGAGTCAGTGCAGTACCATTACCTTTTTCAGTGCCCTCTAGGCAGCCCTTGTCATGTCCGTGGTTGCTGCGTTGTCGTGGCACATTCCCAACATGATCTTGTCATAGGTGGGGCAGTTTCGGTCCGAGGCTTTGTGTGGTTGTAGGCAGTTGGCGTAGCGGATCGGTGGGTGGTTGCAAGAGTGCCCTGCTCTGCAGTTCGCGATTGCACATGGGTGATCCTTTGTGGGGTGGGGTTGGGCACACACGGCACAGGTGTGGTTGCTGGCGGTGCAGCGCTGGGTCTGGTGTCCATAGGTTTGGCATTTGTTGCATTTGGTGGTGGGGCTGAAGGTGATATACTTGGCTATGGTGCATTCGTGGTTGAACCTTGCGAGGCTGGTGGCACCAAGAGACTTCTTCATCATCTCACCTATGAAGGTGACAATCATAGAAGAAGCCTCTTTACCCTGGCGGTGCTCAGGGCTGGTGAGCCAATGCGGTGTCTGGGCCATTCAGAGGGAGGGGTAGGAGGTTTCGATTTCGGTACGGGCAGATTTGGGTGTGGCTGTAGTTGGGACGCCATGGACGATGAAGCAGGTCCATCGCTGGCAGACCCTGGATGACGTGATGGGAAATTCGTGGAGAGCATCTACAAGGATGCCTAGGTATGGTTCGTAGGTGGTGCTCAGGTGCTGAGGCGCGACCGTGAAGATGAGGTTGTTGGTGGCAGGAATGTTTGCCAGGATGAGGGGTGGGTGGTTGATGTCGGCGTGGGTGGTGATGGTCTTGTTGGCCACTTGGAGTGTGCGGTCTGCGGCCTCTTTGCGGTCGTTGGGTGCAGTTGTGAGGCTGAGGATGATCAGCCTGTCCGCCATCGGGTAAGGCTTTGGGAGGATCATCTCCTTCCTGGCCTTCTTCTTGCTCCTGACCTCCGTGAACTCCTTCAGCTGCTTCTCTGCTACCTGTGCGTAGGTAGGCGCTGGGGCCGGGGTGGGCTTGGTGGTGGCGGGTGGCTTCGGGTGTTGTGGGGTTGCCGGTACAACCCTGGGGGCTGTAGGGGTGGCGGTCTGGGTGGGGCGCTGGGCCAAGGAGGCGACTTGTCTGGTGAGTTTGTCGACGGTTTCAGTTAGGCGGTGGATTTGTTTCTGTGTTTCCTCCTCTCGGGTCCTGATGTCCTGGAGACCAAGGATCCTAATGGTTGTTGACTGGTTGGCTAGCTGATGCTTCATTTCGTCACGGACAAACTGGCAAATCGGGCCAAGTAGTGCTTCGATGGAGTGGTTGATGTGTTCCTTGTGATGGGTGGCTGACTTCCAGGCGATGAAGCCCGCGAGGGTGTCTGTCACAGTCCCATTCCGGGGCGTATTCTCTGTAGTGGTCAAAGGGAGCAGTCTGGTTGATAACTCTGTGTGGGATGGTGGGGGCGCGAGGACGTGTTGGGCCAGGGGTGAAGGCCGCCGAGTCTGCTCCGAACATAAGCGGGGTTGTTGTCGTTTGTTGGTCCGTGGGCGTTGCCATGGTGATGCAGAGTTTTCATGGACAGGTGTCCACTTCTTAGAGCGGGGGTGGGTGTTGTCTGCTAACCGAGCGACCGTAACGCAGAGCGAAATCAGGCAGGCAGCAACAACAAAGAAGTAGGAGAGGACCGTTGAGTTCGTAGATGGAAAGACCGTGGAGTTATGAAGCTCCAGAGGGTATTTCCAGCGAAATCAGTGGTGGGGATAAAAAGTTATTTGGCGGCTGTTGTAATATGGCGCTCCACTTGACCGGAGCGCTCAACTTGGGACGACCGGAAGGTGGAACGTTCAGGTTGATCCACTCATAGATAGATATATAAAGACTGCCCTCAGCGGCATAGGAGGATAATTAAAGCAAGTAAAAAATATTCATTCAATTCTCTCATATACTTTTGACAGGTTATGAGCCCGGATCCTCTACCACGATCATAATATCTTTCGCACCTGAATACCTCTACCTTGTTTCGGCAAAACTTCA
>Ga0307516_10009851_pt1 | contig 10595 bp, 16 predicted proteins | sample 19_EM_MG_FD_203310 | JGI IMG/M metagenome (GOLD analysis project Ga0307516, IMG submission 203310) | Populus trichocarpa ectomycorrhiza microbial communities from riparian zone in the Pacific Northwest, United States - 19_EM | ecosystem: Host-associated > Plants > Roots > Unclassified | place...
CATTCTCATCCTTTCCTTTCGTAGGTCCTGGATGGGGGACAATTGGACAGCCCGGCGTTGTGCGAGCCAACTTTTTTACTGTCCGCTTGCCCAAGAAGCCCATCTTCGATTATGCGGTCAAGATAACGCCCGACACTGGGTTACCCATCAAGAAACGGATCTTCCAACTCCTGGAACAGCACCCAAAGATCTCCCCCCACGCACGCTTCATCGCTCACGACAAGAGCGAGCGTATCGTGTCGGCACACCAGCTGGAGCAACCCCTGGAGGTGAAAATTGACCACTACGACGATGGAGCACCGCCAACCACTACGAAGCCTTACCAAGTCGAAATCACCTTAAAGGCCACCTTGGACCCGCAAGAGCTTACCAGGTGAGTGGCCTTGCCTTCCTTCTTATAATACCATGCCGACCCCACCTTGTGCAGTTACTGTAACGCCGACCTGACTAAGAGGGAGTGGGATTTCCAGCCTTTCATCTCTGCCCTTAACCTCATCGTCCAGAAGCGGGCCTCCGACGTCGCAATTCGCTCTGGGAAGAATCGTTATTTTTTCCCTGCGGAACAAGATCGTCAGAACAACCTCAGCCAGATGTTCCACGCCTTCAAGGGATTCTATTCTTCCGCTCGTCCCTCCCTCGGACAGGTCGTGCTCAATGTCAACGTCTGCATGACACCATTCTACATCGCCGGGACTCTTATGGACGCGATCAACAGATTCCAGGATCGAACCCAAGGCGCAGTGCCCTCGGCGTTCCCTTCGAAAGTCAAGGTCGTCACCACACACCTCGGCTACAACAGGACGTACACGTTGACTGAAGTCCTCGGGGAACCTGGTCCTGAAGCCGTTTACTTTAATTGCTCGGAATACAAACAACCGAAGATGTCCGTTGCGGCATACTTCCAACGCAGTAAGCCCATGTTCCCTTCCCTGCGCCTGTGGTCTCACTCAGCGTTTCACAGAGTACAACAAACGACTCGACCCTCGGCTTCCGGTGATAAACGTCGGTACCAAGAAGCCCACGTACCTCCCCGCAGAGCTTTGTCAAGTCATCGAACAGCCGTTTTTAGGACGCTTAACCGACCGCGAGACTGCGAGCATGATTCAGGTTGCGTGCAATCCGCCGGCAACTAACGCGGCTAGCATAGTAAATGATGGCTTGCGGCTCCTCGGCCTCAAAGATGGTCCCATCGATGGGTTCGATCTCAGTGTGGCATCAGAAATGATCACCGTCCCGATTCGCGTGTTGCCAGCTCCCCAGTTGTCTTACAACGGGAGACCGTTGTTTCCCAACGGTGGAAGCTGGAACATCCTTTCTGTCAAGTTCAAACGGCCTGCCGCGCTTCCAACCTGGGGCGTCATCGTTGTCCTGGACGGCGCGAGAGTCAATCCCCCGGAGGTCCAGCAGCTGGCGAATGGGTTTGGTGCCAAACTCAAAGCTTGCGGTATGGCTGTACCGAATGCTCCAAAGATTCTCCCAACGCCGGAGCTACCACGTGCATCCCAGCAGGACCCCGGGCGACGTCAGGCCCTCGAACACATCGAAGAAACTATCCGCAAGTTGGGTACACCCCTTCCGAAGATGATCTTGTTCCTCCTCTCCCGCAGAGATGACTTCATCTACCCTGGAATCAAAACACTTTGCGATACCAAACTCGGCGTCCACTCCATTTGCATGCAACTTGAAAAGGCCCTCAAAGACCCGAGAAAGCAGGATCAATACCTCTCGAACGTTGCTCTCAAGGCGAACACCAAGTTGGGTGGAATAAACCACACGATCGACGACCGCGCATTGGGATGGTTGAAGACGGCGTCCACGATGGTTGTTGGTATGGACGTCACCCATCCCAGCCCTGGCTCGATCCCAGGAACCCCGTCGGTTGCCGCAGTTGTCGCCAACGTGGACGATACGTTTGCTCAATTCCCCGTCAGTCTCCGTTTACAGCTGGGGACAAGGGAGGTGAATAATTCGATTTCTTTGCCAAAAACATATAAATAACCTCCCTCTCGTAGATGATCAAGGACCTTACGGAGATGATGATAGAAAGGCTACAGGCGTACAAGGCGGCGAGCAAGACCCTTCCCAAACGGGTGATTGTATACAGAGACGGAGTCAGCGAGGTGCGTAACGTGGTATCTTTAAGATTGGGCAATCCACTGAGGTAGGATCGCAGGGACAATATGATGATGTGCTTGAAAAAGAGTTCCGTACGCAAATGCCGCAAGCTTTCGAAAAGGTCGAGAGGCAGTATCGTCCAAAGGTCACCATCGTCATCTGTGGTAAGCGACACCACAGCAGGTTCTACCCGACGGCGGCCGAGCAGAAATCAAACAACGGCAACACCCTTCCCGGCACGGTCCAAGACAGAGGTCTCTCGTCTCCGTTCTTGTTCGACTTCAACCTTCAAGCACATTCCGGTCTCCAAGGACAGGTTCGACCAACCCACTACATCGTCATCTACGACGAGAATCACTTCAATGCCGACGTGATGCAGCAGGGCACCCATCACTTCAGCTACCAGTACGTTCGCGCGACGAAGGCTGTAAGCTTGGTGCCGCCCGCCTACTATGCTGACTTGGCCTGCGAGCGCGCCCGATGCTACCTCAGCAGGTACTTTGTTGCGAACAAAGGAAAGGGAAAGACCAAGCGTCCCGAGGGGCAGGTGTTCGAAGACGCTAAGAAAGATTGGCCCGGGATTCACGATAGCCTGAAGAACAGCATGTTCTACATCTGATTCCGTTTTCCATCACTGCGCTGTCGGGCAGGCTCTCCCTGAATAATCGCGGTTATCTGGGGAGAGACTGCCTCGCAGCGATTCTACTCTCTCATACATTCCGTTCCGTTGACCGTGACTGACGCACCTTGTATTATCGCTTCTCAAATTGTGTACATGAGCAATCGAATCCAATGATCGAGCACCTTGACGAGAGCCTGAATCAAAGGAAGTTCCTAGTGCTGAGTGGCCCATGAGCTAGCTGGCCGGGTGTTTCTACGGATATTGACTTGACGTAGCCTTTGGGTGAACGAGTTGAGCGTCTCGATGTGTAGAAGGAAGGATTGAATCCGTGGGAACTTGTGCAAACCTCAGATCCCCCTTGAACCACCATGTCGAACACTATCGCTCTGTAAGCGTACCGTTCTGCCTTGCGACGTTGGCACACCGCTCACGGCCGAGCGTGCCACAGGTACCCACTGTCCAATTTCACTTTCAGGTAACACTTTGGCCCTCATCCCGTCAACCCTCAACCGACAATTTCTCGTCTCAGCACCAAGGAAGCACAACCCGAGGAAGATCCCTCGGTCTCCGCTCGTCTCCAACGCTTGCAGAACAACTATGAAGATTTTGGAATGAGGCGGACTGTTGAAGGAATCCTCGTCGTGCACGATCACGGCCACCCGCATATTCTCATGTTGCAAATCGCGAACGCGTTTTTCAAGTTGTAAGCCCGAAATTCCACTGTGGTTTTATCGCCTGCAACTTCTGATAACACGCCGCAGGCCCGGGGACTATCTTAAACCTGGCGAAGACGAGATCGACGGTTTGAAGCGGAGGTTGGATGACCGCCTTGCCCCTCCCTCCGAATCCCGCCAGTTCAACTCGACTCACGGAGTGGATAATGACTGGGAGATTGGTGATTGTTTGGCTCAGTGGTGGAGGCCCAACTTCGAGACTTTCATGGTAGGACCAGCAGTTGGCGCCGCAGGTCGTGTGCTAACTTGGGTTCCAGTATCCGTTTGTTCCAGCCCACATCACGAAACCCAAGGAATGCAAGAAACTTTTCCTTGTCCAGATGCCAGAGAGGAGTTCGTTTTCTGTCATCCAACCCACCTAAGTTTGTACTGAAACTCGTTGTGTTTAGAGGTTTTGGCGGTTCCAAAAAACATGAAGCTTCTCGCAATTCCCCTGTTTGAGTTGTACGACAATGCAGCTCGCTACGGCCCCCAGCTCTCCGCGATCCCCCACCTTCTGTCTCGGTACGTCTACCCTTGCGAGTTTCACTCTGGACCATGCTGACGTCAGATGCCAAAGGTACAACTTTATTTACCAGTAGATCCATTGTCTGTCCTCGCAAGTTTTCCCGTTGCACTTCAGCGCATCGCAATGTTTTTGAGTGGCTGTCCTTCGTCTGTAATCGTCGCCTACACGTTGTAACATAACATTTGACCCGCCGGAGATGGTTCACCGTCCCCGGGCGCCAGTTTGGTATAAACGGACGCGACCGCGAGTCGATCACTTCACCCAGGTCTGACGGTGAGGTCGACGATGGCGCTCACTAAGGACAAACACTACTGGACTCAAATACGAACGGTCATCACTGCCGGCCAATGGAGCTCCGACGTACCCGGAAAGGACACAAGTAACGACCCGCTGAACTGGGCGGATTTGCTGCGAAAGTTTAACAAGCACTGTCCTGGACAGAACGAGTTCGCAGAGGTCGTTTCCCAGACCCATCACCTCCATCTCCAACTCTCCGCCGGCCAACAGAAGTCGGCCATTGACGGACCTCAACGCTCTCTGGCAAGTCCGTTGGATTTGGGCGATGACGTTATTCTCCCAGAGGAGCGGCAACAGGAAGGCCAGGCGGGATATGACGCGCTGAACGCCATATCACCACCATCAGAAGTGAGTCCAGCTAAACCCCTCGCGTACCTCGTGCCTAATCGTGATCTCAAGTCGACTTTGCTCGCTCTGGCATACTATGCTTATTCGCTTTCGCGACCGGCTAAATGCTTCGATATCTTATCTAAAGTCAAGGACCTGACACACCCCCTGAAACGAACACCTGCCTCCAAATCCGGGTCCACTGTTGCGGCACAATCTGGTACCGACCAATCCTCCGTTTCTTCTTGGGCGGGTACCTTCGCGACCGTTGGACAAAATCCAGTCAATCCTGACGTCAGGGATGGGAGGGCCTGGTCGTTGATCGAGACCGTCCGGTCTGTCTGTTTGAAAGGTACATTGATGCCTTCCCGATTACCGTAAAATAACCCACCCCCTTAGGAATGTCGCACGAGAAGCTGCATCCGTCAAATTTGCAGGGGTCGCTCGACATATATCTTTCCGCTTCCATTCTCATCGACACTCTGGAAGCGGATATCCCTCGCACTGCTCCCACCCCAGGTTCCCCTAACCCACAACCTGCTTCCTACACTCAATATCTAGAACTTTGGAGATGGGTGGAGCGGTTACTGTGGAGAACGATCGTCATCGCTGTTCGAACAACCATGGACGAACTGACTCTCTCGGCCCTCTTCCGTCAATATTTCGCCTGCAGCTCACACTGGGTCTCCTCTTTCCGGCCACGCCATCGGTCCACGGTTTCGACCTTGTACCTCCGCTTCGTTATTTCCCAGGCTTACGCTACAAAGAGGCCCAGCTCGGACACGAGCCCTCCGAGTTGGTTACCGGAGGCGAGATCTGTGATTCAGGAGTACAGATCCGTGCTCAATGTCAGTACCAAGTTTCCCCGAGCGGGTGAGCGCAACGTTCTCGTCGAGGAGTTCGTTGATCTCTGCGTTGCGACTTGGGAGGCTAGTGGCGTTATGGGCGAGCACATAGGCTGGGTGATTGACGTACGTTTTTCCGTTTGTGGCCCCTCGAAAAATTCAGATCTCCAAGTTGTATAGACGTTGTGGTGGGCGACTCGCCTGACATTCAACTCCCATCGCGTCTTTCGGCACATGTCACGGTTGTTCTATGTGTCGGGAGATTCAAACCTAGCGATACGTACTCTTCGACTGTACGTGCAAGTGGTCGGTAAGGCATGGGAGACTGCCAATGCTGAAGTCGACCAGAAACGGGAGGACGCGAGCGCCAGTAGCGTGGAGAGCGCGCGTGGTGTAGATACCGACAGGAACTGGGTACAGACGTTGGTTCAGGGGGCGAGAATGTTGTGCCGAGTCGCGTACTCGAAATCTGGAACCTCTCTTGGGACAACCGGCAACGGTTTGGACGAAGCGAAGGAGGCCGGGGTATTGATTGGGAAAGCCAAGACCCGGTTAGACAAAAACGATGCGGAACTGGTGGGAAGCGTTTATCTGGTGGAGGGGATCTGGCACTCCGTGATGGCGCACAAAGGTAAGTTGGTGAGTTTGTAGTCGTTTAGCCTTCGCTCACCATCTATAGAACAAAATTCCCTGACTCGCCCCCACCGGCTCTCTGAATCTCTCAGACTCTGCGCCCTCTCGGTTGAGACGTTTCCCAGCGCCCCATCTCACTATCACCTCGCGCTCGCGCTGTCCAGAGCGGGCCCGTCGAGGAACATCCCTCTCGCCATCGAACACGCTAGGTCTGCCGTCGAACTGGACTCCCGTGAGATCCGGTATTGGCATCTACTCGGTCTCCTTCTTGTGGCGATGGATGATTGGAAGAAGGCGAAGGCAGTTCTGGAATACGGTGCGGGAATCAGCGAGGAAAGGGCGGGTGATGAAGGATTGCCTCAGACTCCGAATAGTGACGCATCTGGGACACCGAATGGGAAAGTCGAGGGTTTACCGGACGTTCCTTTCATTTCACCTACGACGCTCCTAACTCGGGATGCGACCGGTATTCCCACAGCTGCCTCGCTGTTGAGACCCCTACCTGACCATCCCCCACCATCACATCGGGAACTCTTCGAACATGCCCTACAATTGCGTATGACGCAATTGGCTCTCATAGAACACGCAGAGGGACCGGAAGGAGCTGCTGAAAAGTGGCTGGAAGTCTTTTCATGGGTCGCGACTCAGAGAGAAGGCACCATCACAGGTACTACATTCCCATCATGAGCGGAAGTCTATTCCTGATCACCAGCACATCCAGCGAGGTCCTCTTTTGATAGCATCCGCAGGTCTGGGGATGAAGGCTCAATATCCAACCAAACAATATCTGCTCTACCCATGAACCCAGTCGAAGTGGCACCGTATGATGTGGATGATGCACCATCTGTTGAACCTCCAATTAAAATCACCCCCGCGTCCCCGGTGGACCAATCCTTCGGGCACCGGCGCCAGTGGGGAGGGGGTATGGATGGGAGGCACAAACTCTCACTGGGGCGGCCGGGGGGACAAAACTCTGCCAGTAGGAAGGTGTCGAAAATATTGAAGACCCAGGTCCACCGTGGTCAGGAACGCATCTCATCGATTTCGAAAATCGTCACACTAGGTCCTAAGCACGGTCTGAGTCACCTCCGCAAAGCCACCTCTGCGCCAGGTAGGCGTTCGTAACTTAACCACCAACCCTTGGCTAACTGTCCCTGGCAGATATCCACTCCATGCTCGGTACCGACTCCTACCAAGCGTCGTCTATCCATTCACGAAGGCGGGCCACGTATGGTGATTCTACCCCTGACGAATCAGTTACGGAATCACCACCTCCCCGCCCTCCTGTCCCCCTTCCGACATCTCAAACGCCTTCGAAATGGGACAACCGCGCCGCGAAGGAGCGAAGGTTAATGAGCGATCTGTGGTGTATGTCGGCTGCGACTTTCCGGCGGTTCGGGAAGATCGAACAGGCGAGGGGGGCAATTCAGGAGGCGGAGGTGAGGGATGGAAACAACCCCGCAGTTTGGGTACAGGTGGGTAACGTGGAAAATCACTCGCCCCCACTCACTGAACCTGTTTTTGTTTCGACAAAGCTTGGACTTTACCACCAGGCGTTGGGTGACGAACAAAAGGCTCTACAAGCCCTTCACAAAGCTCTCTTCATCGCGCCAGAACACGTCTCCGCGATAATCCACATCTGCAAAATTTACTTGTCGCCACCATGTACTGACGTGGACGCGTTAGATCCGGACCGGGTGGAACTTGCGGCCGGTCTGCTGAGCGACCTTACAAATGGGGATGGGTGGGATGTGCCTGAAGCTTGGTATTATTTGGCGAAGGCCGCGAAGATGCAGGGGAGGGTCGAAAAGGAGAGGGAGTGCTTGATATATGCGCTCAGGTTGGCTGAGGTCACTAGGGTTAGGGAGATCTCTGACGCTGTTGGATGGTCTTTGTAGACCATCCCCGTGGCAAGGCCGGGTTTGTTTAAACAATAATACGATTGACGGTGGTTCCTCCCGGTTATGCGATGTGCAGTCCCGATTATTTCATTGTCGGAGTATATCGTACATATAAACGAGAAGCAAGTTGGAGGCGGCGGACATGAGGAGGAGCGGCATACAAGGGTCAACGTCATCCTCCGAGCTTTTGGAGTGATGGATGGTGGGGAGATTGAGAAAACGTACGGCCAGGAGTTTGTCCACAGTACGCACCTGTTCCAAGTGAGCATCGATAATATCCCCGGATTCCATCTCGTGCTGAGATGTGTGCCCATAAGTTAAACCGGATGAAGGTGCAGTGGATTGACTTACGGTTGCAGGCGTATCTTGTGGTTGGAGCCGAACTCCCTCGTAAATGAACTTAAAAGTCCCTATATCGATAAGAACCGGGAGGAAGGTGTGATCGCATTGACAAAGAGGCGACAAAAAGCCAACACAAAAGCGGGCTGACCTGATTTTTTTCCGAATCGTTGCTGAGGACGGAGCTCAAGTGAATCAGGGTGTTTAGAATAAGGATCAAGAACGCGTACCTCTGCCGCCTCGAAAACCTTCTTCAACGGCGTGGTGGGTTTCACTTTGATCGTGCACGCTGTGAGAAAGATCGCGACACAATGTATGAGTGCTCAATTCCTAGTACACCACAAGGACAGAGCGGATGCTGACTTTTGCCTTCGTGGTGAATGGTAAGGTCAATCTTTGGTTTAACGTCTTCGGCTGCTTCGGACATTGCAAATTGTCGTGCGGTTAAGGATCGGGGTGGGAGAGTTGCTGGGTGTTGGAAAGAAACCGTAATCAGCGTGTGGCTCAGTGTGGCTCGTACGCGTCTGTCACAGTCGTCACGCGTTCTTGTCACGATGCGGATGAGGTCTGAAGGAAACCCGATGCAAGGGATCTAGAGTACGGTACAGAGCAAAATAACTACAGCGTGGGCACATTAGGACTGTTCCGCATACACCTGCCATAAATACGGGTCAATAAAATGCCGCAGAGTCGGAGGGGGATCGATGCACGCACCTTTATTGTCTTGTCGGCTCCGCCAGTAATTAGACGAGTCCCGGTTTGGTCGAACGTCGAACAGAATACGCCAGCCTCAGCCTCCAGCGAACCAGGTTGTGGAATGTCATCCAAAGTCTGGAACGCGGTGCCCGAGTTGTAATCCCAGAACGTTAGCGTTCCGTTATCCCCTCCAGAGAAGAACACGCCTTCCGGATTTACGGAGAGAGTGTTGATGATGGCGTTGTGGCCACTAAAGTTGAACACGAACGTCCCTTCCGGGCATTTCCACTTCTTGATGTTGTTTCCTCCAGCGGAAGCAGAGGCAAACGAGTATTCCGTCGGATGGATGGCGAGCGCGCGGATTGATTTTTTATGGTGTGTCAACGTCACCATGGATTTGCCAGCAGCCAAGTCCCAGAGTCTAACCGTTGAGTCCATACTACCGGTGATGACTTGTGGGTCCGAGTCTTGGCATTTGACATCTGCAATGGTAGCAGTGTGTCCTGAAAGGACGTGGATTTGAGCTTTTGTCCGCATGTCCCAAACACGAGCGGACGCGTCTCGTCCAGAGGTAACGAGAACGTCAAGTGTCGGGTGGAGACTGAGAGCGTAAACTCCGGAGAGGTGTCCGTGGTAATGGCGGATGACCTTGTTGGCTTCCAAGTCCCAACATTTAACCATCTACGACAGTATCTGTTGAGAACGAGCGGGGAGGGCGTTCATCTCGTGGTACTCACCTTGTCCTCTCCACACGAGAAGAGATACGGGTGCCGTGGTGAAACGGCGAGACCTCTGACAGTCGATATATGACCCGTCAGCGACAGCTTCAACTCCCCCGAAGCCAGATCCCAAATCTTAATAACGCGATCCCCCGCGCCGGTCGCAAACCACTTGTTCCCTGGTTCCACCGCCACGCTGCGTACCCAACCGAGGTGACCAGAGATGACTCGAACGAGTTTCCATTGTGAGTGATATGTTGGCTTTATTGTCCGTGTGGTCTTGTGGAGGGCGAGCGCTTGTGAGAGGGTGGAGGAGGCGGTAAACGTGGAGGGTTGTTGGACAGGTGTATTGTCAATTTTTGCAATCATCATAGAGGTCTCTGAGGTGGCTGAGCAGGCATTCTGTGTGAGCACTCTGCGTGGACGGGGGTGAACAAAGACGTACGTCCAGCTGTTATCATCTTCCTCTGCGCGTCTTTCGGCCGAGCGGGCCCTACCGAACCCTGTTGCGATAGAAGCGCAGGGGGTAGCTGTTTGTAGTCATTGTACTCGTCAGTTATCTTGACGGACAGACGGATTCTGGTGCTGTTTCCGGGGTTCAGTCGGTCTGTGTGCCGCAACCTCAAAGCCACGCACCTCCGTTCATCGTCCTTGATGTTGTCGTCTGGGCACGAAGCAAAAATGTCCCTCGTACGTTTGCCAGAAGCCTTGAGAAGAGGGTTGAGTGGAGGCAGTGACATTCGCGTTGAGGGGAGGGGTGTGACTGGTCACGTCACAACGCACATTGCTCACGCACGACCACCGGAGAGGGCTCAGCGAAGGGAGAGATTTGGAGAGAGCGTGTTATTTTCCCCTGGGT
>Ga0307516_10009852_pt1 | contig 10595 bp, 14 predicted proteins | sample 19_EM_MG_FD_203310 | JGI IMG/M metagenome (GOLD analysis project Ga0307516, IMG submission 203310) | Populus trichocarpa ectomycorrhiza microbial communities from riparian zone in the Pacific Northwest, United States - 19_EM | ecosystem: Host-associated > Plants > Roots > Unclassified | place...
TTTGCGGCGGCGTTCTTCCATCTGGACCATAAGTACAAGATCTCCTGGGAATGTGCTGAGCTCCTCATCGAGCTTGGCGGTGGTCCATCAGCGCCCGCGCCACAGTCGAACACCTGCATCCCCACCGCGCCCGCGCCCGCATCTTTTGTGCCCGTTCCAGTGCCTGTGTTCCCACCGTGTGCGCACCCGCGCCCTCGCTTTGCCCATGCCTGCCTCCTCGCCGTGTCGGACTCACTTGCGAAGGGTTCTGGGTCAGCGCACGTTGCGCGAGAGCTCTTGCGGCAGGGACGGAGAGTGGGGCGGGGCGATTCAGGAAAACCTTCAAGTCGGAACGTGAGTGCTACTTAATACGCCCCAGGTCTTACTGGCTCTGACCATTTCGTTAGCCCCATTGGCGCTGTTGAGGATTGCTCCGCTGACCTTAACTCTGCCGTTCGCGCTGTCTGCGTATCTATTTGTTGCGCATACACTTGGGGCCCCGGATCAAGCGCTCGCGGCTGCGCTCCTAGCAGGCACTGTCACCGCGCTAGTTGGTGTGTTCTGTGCGGGTCTTGTCTCTGATACTTACGTCGCACCCCATCTCTTTTACGCCTTCATCCTAACTCGTGTTCGCCGAAATAAGTGCGGACACGTTGTATCTGTGCTACTGTATCGACAAGGAAACGGGGGATCGGCGTCGTGCTGAGGTATTGAGCTGATACGCTCGCATCCGTTCCGTTGACGACTTATCTGAAGTTGATATTGAGTATCTCCTCGCACATGTAATCCCATCCTTCCTCACCCCTTTCAGGTTCGTGACGCAGTTATGGACATGAGAATCTGTCTTGGAATCTGTCAACCAGTGGTCTGATCATAAGAACGCCAGCCTATCCGTTTTTACAAGGTCGTTGTCTCTTTTTGGCCAGCCGATTTGCGGAATTACTGCCGGCGGATGTTCGTGGGCAGTATTTCGAGGCTGCTATACAGGTGATCGAGTCCAACGAGACCGATATTTCCTTCAAAGTCTCCGCGGTCAAGTATATCCAGCAGTTCGTCGCTTTGTCTTCTTTCAAATGCGTCTGCGCTGATCCTATTTGATCTAGTATTGCGGAATACATCTCGGACGCCGAATTGGCTATTGTACCACGAATAATCAGGGAGGACCGTTTTTGTTAGAAACTTCGGAAGACACGCTATCTCTTGCCCTCTACTCAACTATACTCTGCTCTCGGTTGCCAGCTCAAAGACCTCGGGTGTATACGAGGCAACGGTCAAACAGGCGCTACCGAGGCTCACGGCTTCATTCGGAAATTACAACACTAACGAGTCGTGGGCTACCTCGTCGGCCCCGGAGCTCACTGGAAGCCTTGCGCAAGGTGCACCCGAAACTGGTCTAGGCGATGGCGTTTTGCTGCGGTTTCACCAAGTGTATTCGAGTGTCTTAGAGTCGCCGAGGACCGTGACGTCTTGCAGGAACCCATCCCCTTCTGCTCGAACAGACGGATGGATGAGATAGGGGCAGAATGACGAACGCGTTCACCATAGTTCATCGGGTTTGTGATGGTGGGGTAGGAAAGAGAAGGGTAGAAGGATCAAAGTCGGTAGATAAGAAGTTGGGGAAGCGAAGCAAGGTGGTATGTGCGGGTTCGGGGAAGACACACTGGCAGGCAGGGGAAGCCAAGGCTCGAGCGGCGCACAAGCTCGAGCGAGCCACGTGGAGCCAGCTCTAGCCAATGGTTGGAAAGAGCCACTAGTACTGCTCTGGCTCGGCTCGGCTAATTCTGGCTCGGCTCTACGGGCTAACCGGCGCGCTGAAGCTTGATCACTGCCACCTGACCGAGTCGTCGTGGGCACGTGAGCGCGCCATCGCCGAGGCGTAGAGCGCGCGCAGCGCATGCGACGTCCTTACAGCATATCTTCATGGGCCTTGACGGTGTCGAGATCTTCACAAACTCGAGCGGGAGCGCCACCACGAACTTAGGAAGCTAAACAGGCGCGTCGACCTCATTAAAGAGGCTACTCTCAAGGTAATGTTGCCCTACTGATCCCCTCTTCCGTCTCTGACAGACTCCTTGTTTTCTTTCTATCAGGCTCGGTGGCGTGTACCTCTATGCCAACCAACAAGGATGTGACGGCGACCGGCTGTATTACGATGGTTGCGCGATGATAGCTCTCAACGGGCGCATCATTGCTCAAGGCTCACAGTTCTCCTTCGCGGACATAGAGGTCGCCGCCGCTACTATTGACATTGAGGACGTGCGCGTGCACCGCGCGAAGAGTAGTCGTAGCATGCAGGCCGGCCGCTGAGCGCTACTACCGCATCGAGGCGCTCATTGCTCTTTCTAGCGGCAAATTCAACGCGATTGAGGAACTCAACGGCCCTGCGGCGCGGCCAAATGAGGTGAGGTACCACACGCCTGAAGAGGAGATAGCGTGAGTCCGTTTATTTACTTCTCCGCGATTTGTCCTCATCGAAATGGATAATAACACCGCAGGCTGGGCCCCGCTTGTTGGCTTTGGGTTTACCTTCGTCATTCCAGTACGCAGGGTACTTCTTGCCGCTTAGTGGTGGTATCGATAGTTGTGCTACGGCCGTCATCGTTTTTGATGTGCCGACTGGCTGTCGATGCGGCGCGCAGCGGGAGTATGTCTAGCATCCTTTATTGATGCCCTGACCGTAGCTAACAGTGGTTGATCAGACACACAGGTGATAGTGGATGCCCGACGCATCGCAGGCGAATCCGAAGACTCGAACTACGTCCCTACGGACGCACGCGAGCTGCGTAGGCGGATCATGCACTATATGGGTGCTGAGAATTCGAGTGCCGAGACACGCGGACTGGCCAAGGAGTTAGCCGAGGCACTTGGCAGGTTCGTCTCCCATATCTACAGTATCACGCTCGTTTGTCCTGACAGGAACGTCAGCTACAGTACCACACGGACGTGAACATGGACACTATCGTAACGGCGCTTCGGACGCTCTTTCAGGTCGTGACAGGTGTGCGACCGCGCTACCGAGTGCATGGCGGGAGCGATGCAGAGAACCTCGCATTGCAGAATATCCAGGCGCGTTTACGAATGGTAATAGCATACTTTGCGCAGCTCCTGCCTTGAGTTCGCGGCCGCACTGAGGGGCTGCTCGTACTGGGGAGCGCAAACGTAGATGAAAGGTGCGTGTGCGCTCGCTCTCCGGGTCATTGTTTCCTTTTTCTGATGCTTGATGGGAGCGCAGCTTGCGTGGGTATTTGACCAAATACAATTTTTCTTCTGGTCGGTTTTTAGACTTTTTCCTCGGTTCTTTGTTCTGATTGTGTACCGCGGACATTCTTAAGCGGACGTGAACCCCCACCTCGCACGAGTGCTCTACTTTTCCCCGCCCAACACAACTTCGACCCTCATCATCAGGAGACTCCGAGTCTTTCCAAGGCCGTGGCAAGTGACTTTCCTCCCTACCACTGTCCTATTGAAATTGTGCGCGTTTCGAGCTCGCGCGGCGCTCCCCCTCTCGGACTTAGTTTAGTTTAGTTTAGTACTGGTAAGTTATATAACGCCTGTATTTACGTTCCCACGCCCTTCACGCGTTGCCTTCAATAATCCCACATGGCATGGAAGGACCACCTCCGCCTCTCAAGGCGCCCCTCGACACCGTCATTGGCACAGCTGGAATCGACGCCTGGGCCATTCGGTGTGCGTGATTTTCTATCCAATCCCTCGTGATGTTATCAGTCCAATTCATCCCCGTGTTTTTCTTTCCACAAAGATACACATCCGATGACCACTTTTTCGACGCGCTGACCAAACGTATCTGTCGTGTCCATCTAGCTAAGAATGCGAACGACACATGGAGGATCTTTGCAATAGGCGATTTCAAATACAAGTTGCGTCTCGCCTTCTGGTCATTGTCAGATTTGAGTACTAAATTTGAGTACTGAAACTGGTTATGTTCCACTGGCACTTGCACCCCGCCACTGGCACTGCTGTCGCACAAGAAATGACCGCCTAACGCTTAAGGCGGAGTTGTGGTATATACATCTGTTAATGCATAATTATTACCACGCGCTCTATTGTCTGAATTGCTGCACGCAAGCTGCATAGGTCCCCCCCAAATTACATGATTTTAGATCCGGAATAAAAGCCCGTCATCGCCAGCCCATGATTGGGCGATAACTTGAATGGACAACTTGCGTGGGGCGGTTAGCAATTTGACGACTCGCCTTCTTAGTCTTGATATCACAGAGAAGACGCGATAACATGGTCGAGATCGAGTTCCAGTGTCGTGCACACGTGGTCAACGAGAGGCTCCACATTCCGGTTGAAGCCTCGATTAAAAAGAACGGCAGTAAGAACGGAATCGTGGCTGCCAAAACGCTGAAATTTTCCCTGGTTGTATTCAACTGTAGTATAGCTGTAGCAAGAGGTGGCAACGACATGAGCACCACCTGGTAAGAGACCTTCGAACCCTACGCCAATGGAGCCCCTCCCGACACCTGTGATAAGGCCATTCTCGTCCTTGAATGTCGTCCCGGTCCGTGCAACCTCGTGTAGGGCATCAAAGTAGACAGCCGTCAGATGAGAACTGTACTCCCACCGGGTGCTCGTACGTCGCCTGAGATAAAGAAGAGTGATCTTATCAACGACGCTGGAAATTTGAAGCCTTGAGAACTAAGATGACGAACGACGGCCCCGAGGGACCACAAAGCGCGGGCGGCTGTTGGGAGCCTTGCTCAGCGAACGGACCACATCGTCATGGAGGGCCTTGATGCGGCTCTTTTGCTCCTCGTTGATCTCGGCCAGGTGGGAAAAAAATGATGGGCCGTATCCACCGCCGGCTGAGGGGTCAGCGGCATCGGGGGTGGTGGTGCCATATCCAGGATATCCTGACGACGAGCAGGCCACTGTGAGGCCGCTCCGGAGCCTCAACCGATGCTGCCGAGGGATCGAGAATGTGAGCCCGCAGATTCGCGAGGTGCAGTGGGCGGATGGAAGTTGCCACAGTAGACCTTGGTCTGACATCGGGATTTGAGGGGCGGTTGTTTGTTGACCACCATGAAGAGGACGTGTGCCAGTGAGTGAGATCAGTGACGCACCAAAGGGCTAACAGACCACGTGATAAGACGTTGAATATTCCCGCGCCGGATGGTATGTGATACAGAGTTCAAATATGTGGGTACAGCATCACTGACCCATATGAGCTTCAACTCATTCATCCTTCTGAGGTTAAAAAGAGCCTGTGATTCGGAATGGGTGGTATAACGAGCTTAGCGCTTAGCGCAAATGTTCAAAGATCGTCGGGACGACCCGGACGAGAGGTACAGGGCGACATTTCAATCGAACAGAACTGAAAGGAGACCCTACCCGTGCAGCTCACCATCGCGATCAGACAAACCCGGGCTGAGAGAGGAACACATGCAATTGATAAGGTGAAACGGCGTGTTGTCCGCAAACAGCTGCCAGGGATGTGAACATGCGGCCGGTTGAACGTTGAACGTTGACCGCCCAGTTGGCCCTTGAATCGGCCCTTTCACAAGTTCAACAGAGATGACCTTGGAAAAGCCCGAAGCAATCCTGTGGCACAAGGCAACAAGGAGGGCAGTGGAGCAAGCTCGGCCAGGAGCAAGCGGTGCCAGCGACCCCACCCGTCCTAACGGCCGTGACGGACATACTTGGACAGTCTTGGACGGGCACGACCTCAATCCCGTAACGGCCCGGGTAAGAGTGGGCACATGGCCCAAGTGGCGAGCGCGACTCCAAGAGGCGGTGGCGGGGGATCGTTAGAGGTGGGGTGGACGTGGCTCAAATGGCATGCGCGGCGTGACGCACAGCTCTAACGATGTCGCGTCTCCTCGAGCTACTAATGGCGCGTGCGCGTGCGGCACGTGCGCATTTCGTTGCGGGCTTGCATATGGGAAAGTACATGCTAGATGCATTTTTCAGGGCGGCGCGCGCGGTGGGGCTCGTGATTGTGGAGGCTCCGTCGTGGAGGCGACGGAGCATAAGGTGGTGGGTGGCGACAAGGACGCTGGTAGTCGAGAGTGGGATGTTGGCCGGCGGTTGGTGATTGGTGGCGCGGACGAGGACGGGGATGAACGTGAGCGCAGACGACAGGCGCCACACCCGAAGAGAGTGCGGCGGGCGAAAGCGTGCGGGACGGACGTCTGGTGCGAGGCAGCTCAGATGGGAGCAGTCAATTATTTAGAAATTAACGTACACGGTGCGCCGACGATTCCAATGCACTATGGAAGACAGATACAGAAAGGTCCGCACGTCGATATAGAACGGGAGTGTCCCGTAGACTTGCGTGTTATAGCTCGAATGGGCGGCATGCTGGTTACGACCGATACGCCGCATCTTAACTGCATGCTCCTTGAGCACGTTCATGCATTGAACTGCATTCGTGCACGCGAGTGGCCTGACCAAGTCGTTACTGTATGGGGCGAGGCGCTGGTGCATGCCACATGGCCCAAAGAATTGAACGGCGACGCACGCGCCCGATGGCAAGGCGCCATCCGAGGCCTTATACGGTCGACCGCAAGACCTGTCGGCCCTCCACATGTAGGGTTCTCCTGTCTGGGTACATAGCACTGATAGGTCGAAGCTGGACGCGCATGCTCGCAAGGCACGCTGGCTCGGACTCGATGTCGACACAAAGGTGCACCGCATCTTCTGGAAAGTTCTGGCCTCGCCCGGGTCAGGCAAAATGTCTATTTTTTCGATGTCAGCACTGCCCGAGGAGGAGCATACCGGTGGCAGGCAGTGAGCACGCTGCTGCCCCACCTAAGTTGTAACCTGACCCCCTCAACTTCGACTTTACCCGACACGCCCGACATGTCTAGCCTTGTCAAAGTGCCTGATACCAAGCTGGCCGAAGAGCAGGTGAATATTTGATATCTTGAGGTGGCCGCACAGCGGCGACCGGACGACGACAGTGAGATCAGCTGGGAGCTCATCTTACGGTAACCCGTAGTACGCACTGGCATCCGGCCCGTGAGGCATCGGTCCCATCATTGCAGTAGCTGGATAACAAGTCAGCTTACTCTCTCGAAGAGAACCTACTCCGGGTGTCGTAGGCGGATTGTCCGTGGTTCGATTTGCGATCGGAGTCGCTGCCGAAGCCTCCTGCCAAATACACCTTCAAACCTGCGAAAAATATCCCTCCACAAGCCATCAAGGACACCAAATGAACGTCCGGGGACCTGCTCGCATAGGAAGAGCCACAGCCTTCAAAGGAGACGACCCCAAAACCGTTGGACGTTGTTCAACTTTCCTGTAAGCCGCTACCAACAATCATCTTGATTGTTCATTGATCATTGTTAATTGGCTGGACATCTTCGAACGGACCGTCGAGCTTCACAGTCCAACCCCAGTTTAAAACGCAAAAGTAATGAAGCGGATGGGGGCTCAAGTAAAAAGGCGAAGATTCAATCGACCGGTAATGGCACTATCGACACCCTCGATATTACCTCCATCCCCCCCCTACACGTGACATTTCTCCGACCCCTTCGACTATTTTCGCACCACAGACTGGAAACGCGGATCTATGTAAACAGCTCGAAAAAGCGGACCGTCTTGCAGGAAATCCGTGGGTTACTGCCCGTCATTAATTGGGGTGGCGACAAGGACCCCTCGGTTTAGAGGTACGAGCTGCTGTACGTTATCTGCATCCCGAGTCCGAGTTAAGCTATTGCTCTAGCAGCGCATGTACTTCCCACTTGCGCTTGAGCACTTATTCCGTGTCTACCCGGCTGAGAGCGTTTCTGACGGGAGTAGCAGTGAGGTTGGCACCGCCCAGCGCTCTGGCTTTCTTCGTCAACGATATCCGACGCTACCGGCAGTGGCCTAAATGAGGTCGCGTCGCAGGGAATGCACTCTTCCAAGGTCTACTCTCACTATTGAAGAATGGGAGGCCAAGGCACCGCTGGGAGACGCTGAGACTATTAGCATCACCGCTATCAAAACCAAGCAAGCGGAGACCCACCCAATTTACAACCGCCGACAGTCAGACCATATTCTTCTCATTATAAGGCTCTGAGGTGACCTCTAACTTATTAACAGTCTTCATAAGAATATCCTGTCGTCTTGTCACGCCCGCCAGCTCCCAACAACGCGTCAAACGCGGTCTAGACTCGCGTCCTTCCACCCCGGGTTCACGCCCGCCTGCAGCCGCTGCAGCCTCTGCGCATGCCCTTCATCCCAAGCGACCCGTACAAACTCCAGAGCAATTCTACGACTGGTTCGCGCTGGTTGATCGCTCGGTGGCGCATAGTCAAGAAGCGCACTTCCGGCAGCACCTCGACATGTGCCACAAGTTGGCCGGCCGTCGACCAGGTCGACGCCGAAGTTGCCAGTATGCTGGATAAGTGGAGAAGCGTTGAGGAGGGTGGGAAAAGCTTGCAGGACCTACTCGATGAACAGGTGCGTTTCGTCCGGATCGCATATATGCGCGCGAGGGGTTTAACTTCTGTTCAACAGGATCAATTGGTGGAATTGCAAGAGGCCATTGGCACTTCTTTGGAATATTTCCAGGAGCTAGAACATGCCACCCGTCTGCTCAACTATCCTAGTGAATCACTCGTCCTTCAAAACAGACTTTCTTTATATAGTCGAACGCGTGGACATTTGCATCGAATTCCTCAAGTCCCATGTAAGTTATGATTATCACTTTGTTCAACCTCCAACTTATCTTGCGCCCCGGCCGGTTTGGTAACAGCGAAACTACAAAGAGCAGAAGTATACCTCCTGCGTTTCCAGCAATGTATGACGCGTGCCATGACATTAATTAAAAAGTACTTTGTCGGCTCGCTACGAGCGCTCACAGGACTCAGGACGCGTCCAAGTCTTTCTCCTTTCCTTCATCTTGCTTTACGGGATGTTGCCAACACCGCACAAATGCATCTTCTTTACACGGGATTTACCACGGTAGCTGGGCAACTCGCACCGCTTCTTGGGGAATTCGAGCGCCGCGCCCGCACACACTCCGAGGAACTGGGGGCTCTACTTTCCGAGTGCCATGCCGCATATTTTGGCGCGCGCAAAAGCCTACTCGTCGCACTTATCCACTGGAACAATTTCCAGACAATTAATAAAACCCTGACCATCTTACTGTATGCACCCATGCTTCCTTATATATTGCTTAGTGCATTGCGACTGACTAAGATATGGAACGCACACCAGCCGCAGCCGCATATTTATTTATTTATTTTTAACTTGGCTCCTCTCTTTCGACTTTTGAACAACGATGATCGGCATTACGCGGCGGATACGTCCCTCTAATACGTCTCCTGCCCACTGCGCTTTTTTTCTTATATCTCTTTGACATACTTATGCTGGACATTGCTATCGCTGGCCGCGACAGGCCATCCCAGGATGCCCCTTCCTTTCTTCCTCGCTTGCGCCTTTACGGCCTGCCTGACGAGGCCCCTGTGCCGATCTAAGCCGCCGATCCACCACGCCGTACGTATCTGCCTCCGCTTTCTCTATCCCCTTCTCAGCGCTCGTGCCACGTGCCGGCCCTAGACTATCCAACTCCCTACGCACAGCATCCACTTGGCACGACAGCGGGCCACCGCCACCGGCCCCAAACTTCGATAACCGGGACTTTCGGGGACCCTCTTTGGCAGGCCGACTTTGGCAGCGCCAACACGAACGTTACTCTCCTTCCAGAAGTCAGACCCTTCCACCTCAGCCATCGACGCCGCCCGAAGAGAGGGGTGGTAACGTGGTTTGAGCAGGTTGTGGGGGTGGTTGTTGGCGCCGGCGAGCGCGGGCAGGTGTAGAGGATGGGACGGTTCAAGTCCTTTAATCGTGTTGGTACTACATGTGTAGCCAAGGAAATATGGATTTACAACTTTTAATTTAAACGTCGTGTGACCACCATATAGGCTGTTGCGATCCGTAGATTACGACATCTGTCACGACACCACGTGATGTCCTGTACATAGGGGCGCAGATGCGCGCGATGATCGATATTCAGTTCTTTTCCTCTTACTGTGACATAGCCTGAGTATTTATCATAGGCAATTGAATGATCGACATCATGATCGAGGTGGCTCGATAACTTATGATCAAATGGGATCAATCGCGAGACACGAGATGGAGGGCAGGCGGGAGCAGAAAAGGCGCCCCTTCAAGGGTCAAGGTCAATATATTACAGTAAATGACTGGATCAAATCCATAGCAGAACCTGAACACCAGAAAAAGCCATCAGACAGAGATGGCGGTCTACATGATTGGAGCCACCCGATAATGCGTACAGACTAAGTACTAGGCTAAGTCGATTTGGGTGGGAGTGCCGAGGGTGGTTGGCTGTGCCAAGGAGAGCCGACGCGACATCCTGCATCTTACTAGTACTGCACAGTAAATACTGTAAATGCGAACAACGCGGACCAGGTGGCCCAGGCGAGTCAGCAAGTCATCGAGACCGTGTGTTACGAGCGGACAACTCGTATCGTGCGGCACTTATTCCTAAGGTCTGATGCCGCTTAGAGCTTCATGTAAAGAGTAGCCTTAGTACGTCAAGGCAAAGCTTACTCTATCCGGAGTAAGGTCGTATAGCAGACTTAGGACTTGAACCTAAGCGCAAAGGATGGGTCTTAGGACTTGAACCTAAGACAAGTGTA
>Ga0307516_10009853_pt1 | contig 10594 bp, 1 predicted proteins | sample 19_EM_MG_FD_203310 | JGI IMG/M metagenome (GOLD analysis project Ga0307516, IMG submission 203310) | Populus trichocarpa ectomycorrhiza microbial communities from riparian zone in the Pacific Northwest, United States - 19_EM | ecosystem: Host-associated > Plants > Roots > Unclassified | place...
TCTTGTTTATATTTCTTATTTTCTTATGATTTTTTTTATATATATTTTCTAGTTTTCAATTCTGATAATGAAAATTAAGTTGATTAACAAGTGATGACCACCTCATTAGTTTTCAGAGCAAATTTCCTACCGTTTACCCTAGCGTGTTTGGCAGTGTGGTTGCGAGTGCTTTTCAAATAACTTTTCGTGTTAAAATGCATGCAAATGATGTTTTTTTATTTTTTAAAAATTATTTTTGACATCAGCACCTCAAAACGATCTAAAACGTACAAATTATTTTAAATTTTAGTAAAAAAAAAATTCAAATTTTTTAAAAATACAGGTTAAATCACGTTTCCAAACAGTGCTAAATTTCGACCATTACTCCCACAGTAAGGCCCTTGACTTGCTTCCATCCATTCAATGCCTGCCGAAGGGAAAAAAAGTCTTCGAAGGTCATTAATTTATTGCCTTTCTTGTTGGGTAGCCATCCAAAGCAGTGGAGCCACTAGCCTTGCACCTCCACTTTCTCGCCTTTCTTTTCCACAAACGGCTACTCAGGTCAACTAGTAATTTTTTTTAATTCCTCCTTTTCTCTATCGAAACTATATCTTCTTCTTCTTTTAATGGGGAAAGAGCACCATTAAATGGCCTCCCCCTCCCTGCCGGTGGCCCATTAATTGATGTTTGGGATTTCTACTGCCGAGCATGATTTGTTGGAAGTTCTTGAGATTAAATTTGCTCCTCCACCATTCTCAAACTCATTGATCTTGCAGTACCCTTTACATGGACATTTTTTAAAGAAATTAAAAACAGGTGCAAATGTTAAAGATAAAATTAGACGATCAAAATATTATTATTAAATAACTTATTCAATTTGAAAATTTAAATGATTAATGAGTTAGATCATGACCATAGTGTTGTTATCAAATAATCATTCAATTTGAAAGATTAAACGAAGTCTAATAGATAATTTTATATTTTTTTCTAACTATAAAATATTTTATTATTAATAAAATATTTTAATACAATCCAAGCTCAATTCAAGCCTAGAAGATTAATAACTTTGTTTTCTAATTAAATTAGATGGCACTTGTTAAAATTGGAATTTTTCTTCTTTTTTTTCCCTCTCTCTCCTTCTCTTCTTGTTTTTTGTTTTCTTATTTTCTCAGGCTGTTGTTTGCGGTCAGTTAATTTACCTTTTCTATGAATGGAATTCGAAGGGCAAAAGTATTTGACTATCTGGATAACAATTTTTTTATGTGATCCATAATTTTGGCCGTTGATTTTGTCTCAAGACTAAAGTTTCTATTTATTTACTCATACTTTTTCAATGAACTGAGCACTTTTTGGTGGACGGTCGAGTCATTCTGCTTATGGAGTCCAGCTTAATCTGAAATTAATTATGGATTTTATTGTTAAATTAATAAAAGTCTTCTCTCTTGTGTTGTGTTTGGTTAGAAAATTCGTATCTTGAGGGGGGGAAAATGGATATAGAAGCTAGGTAAAGGTATTGATATATACATTATGATAATTATTGAATTCAAATTTTAAAGTTATTTATTAAGAATATATTACAAAGTTCATGCTTGTATTTAATAAGACACAATTTATATATTCCCGGATACTAACTTCCAAGTTTTATTTAAAGATTTTTTTTGATATTAGACTAGTATAAATTTTCAATTCTATAAAAAACAAGGCTTTTAAAATTATTTCGCAATATCTCAGTTGGATACAGCTATCAAATAAAAAGTTAAGACTATATATTAATATAAAATTATGTAGTCAAATATATGTTATGTTAAGTAATCTCATTTCTTGTTTGAATTATACTAATTAAAACCTAATCTTTTTTAAACTCCACTTCATGTTTGAAATTATTTTAGAAGAAATTCTCAATCTCTCTTTAATCATCTCGACTCTTATTCTTGTAATAAATCCAATGGACACATACAATGAATGAATTTTATTCCTATCAAAATTTCTACCCTTGACTAGCGGTGATATAAAGAAATATTGACCGATCGAGTGCCATTAACTTTAAAAGAAAAAGAAGTACTTGAAGTGATTAAAACTAATGGCCATTTGCAACCAATAGATCCAAGTTTGGTATTTTAATTATCTGTAGATTTTTTTTTATTCAGTGGTTTTTTATTATACATTTCAACCAACAGAAATTAGGAATATAATACAAAAAAGACCACCCGTTTAGCTTTAAAAAATGTCCAAAATATATTATGGTCATGGTCTGCATGGCTCTCGACCGACTTCCATAGCTCCATAATTGAGTGCGAAGGAAAAATAGTCTTCAAAAGTCTAGTTGACATTTGGCTTGTTTACGGGCAGCCATCAAAGGACGGTAGCCATGCACTAAGCTTCGCAACTCAACTTGCTAGCCTTTATTTTCCACAAACTACAGTGTCAAACTGTGGTTTCAATGCTACAAGATCAAGTTGTTCCATTGCTTTTGTCATTGGGTGACGAGAAAAATCGTAACATCTGAAAATAATTTTAGATCCTCTTGTTTTTGAAAAGAAACGTAACCAATCATGTCTCAAGCTTTATCATCACTTTTGAATTACATGATATATAACCAAAATAAAATCAATTATTTAGCCATCATCATTTTTAACATTCACAGGTATTTGAGAGTGTTGTGATAATTATTTTTCACTCAAAAATATATTAAAAAAAAATTTAAATTTTTTTTAACATCAGTATTTCAAAATGATCCAAAAACACAAAAAAACCTAATTTGAAGTAAAGAAAAAATAAATTTATTTTATTTTTTAAAAAAATATTTTTAAAATACAAAAACAAACGGGCTCTTAGATCATTGTCATTAATTTTAAATTTATTGATTTAAATCTTAAAAAAATAATTAAATATGAAATGAAAGAATCCAAGAAAATCTCCATCTATCAAAAGAATATGAACCCCCATGCCGATGGACCATAGATGATTCGCATTGACTTGCCATAGCTTTTTTCTTTTTCTTTTTCCTTTTCTTTTTCTTTATAAGGATCGATGGAGCTAATTAGGCAACGTAGTCAAAATGAAAGCCACTAGAAAGCTCTTGGATATACTTTTTTGTGAAAAGGAGATTCTTATTCTCGTTTATCATCCTATTCCTTGTCTCGATTAATTACATCTTAATAGGAAAATATTTCAATCGAGTCTTCTATCAATCGAACATTATCCTGTTATTCCTTGTCTTAATTAATATCTTTGCCTCTAAAATCATAAAAATGAGAGCCTGAATTTCTTAAAACATGTCCATTTTTGTTTAATGGTAAGATTAATTGGATAATATTTTATATACAATAAATACTATTTTCTTTTTAATTTCCTACAGTCTTGGAAAATTAGTTTTTTTTTTTATAACCTGAGCTGTCCGGGTCAGCTTATGAGCACCACGACTAATCCCCGAACCCACTGAATACCCTGCAAGCCCAGTAGGCAGGTAAGACAACGCGGGGATGACAAACGTGCACACAAAGGTTTCGAACCTAGGGTGCAGAGACAAGGAATTCCCTGCCAGAACTGCTAGGCCACGAATCTGGATGCGGAAAATTAGTTTTTGATATGATGTATGGATATAAGATAAAATTAAAAGCAAAATCTGCTCTGCTCATATTTGAGGTTAAGATTTTATTAAAAAAAAGTATGGAATATAAGTTCTTTATAATGGATTATTAAGACATATAAAATTAATTGTAAGCCAACAAGAGATTGATCTTAAGAAATTATTAGGTGATAAGAAAATCTCAAATCCAAATGTTTATCTTATCTTGAGAGATCACAAGCTTTTTTAATATCTTATGCAGTCGTGTCTTGGATGGAAAGTAAAATGAATTTTTTAGGTAACCAAAACTTTTAGAGAGAGAAAAAATCTAAGCAGCATGGGTTTTGCTTAAAACCACCGACGTGCACTCAACTCTCGCTTGGGCATGGGTTCAGATTCATTGAATTTGTTTTGTTTGGTTAATTTTCCATCTTGTTTAACATTTGATGATTTTGGTTTTTTTTTTTTTTTTTTTTAACTTTTGTTTTAAAACCTTAAAATTTTTCAAAAATTTTAACCCCCCCCCCCCCCCCCCCCAAAAAAAAAAAAAAAAATTTCAGTATTTCCAAAAACATAAAAAAATAAAAAAATACCATTTCAATCAATTTATGTCATTTCTTTATTTGTAGGCGCTTTCATTGATTTATATTATTTTATGAGATCAATTTTATAGATAAAAAAATGAAAAAGATTAAAGAATGAAAAAATAAAAACAAAAGTTTAGGGAGTGAAATGCAAAAAAAAGAAAAAGGTACTAAATTGTGTTAGAGAATAATATAAATTATATAATGGAATTTCAACTTAAGTTTTTAGATGAGATCTCAAGATATGATTTATATTATTCTTTAATAAAGTGATCTAAAACTAAAAACAAATATAATGGAAGATCATGTAAATAAAAAAATAAAAATAAATAGGAGGACCAAATAAAATTGAAAAATTACAGGAAGAGATTCTACACAATTAAAAAAGAAAGAAAATTTAGTTAATTGTGACCACAAAAATTTCCAATTAGAAATCCCCAATCAAAAAGAAAATAATATAAAATCTTCAAATATTATCTTTCTACTTCTGACTTTTCCTATTTAACAAAACCAAACAAATTTTCATATCCAAACAAATATATTTGTTAGAAAATATACTTGTTCAAAGATTTAAATTGACATATTGTATAGTGAAAAACTAGAACTTGGGTTTTTCAAGTTCTAAGATTATAATATTAAATGATAAAAAATAATTCAAATATAAATTTAATAATTTATAAAACTGATTGAAAAAATAGCAGACTAACTATTTTTATAATAGCTAGCTAAACTGGCCTAGTCTGTAAAGGAAAAATTAAACCAAAACAACATTTTCTAAACCTAATTTAGATATAAAAACAATCTCACAAGAGACAAGGCTAGCTTCTAGAACACTTTGATAAAATTATATCTAAGTAATCAGATAAGAAATTATAGTAAATTTTATCTAAGTAATCAACCTTTTCTTGCAGTTAACATTATCAACTTATTCCGTGGCCTTTTAGCATTGTGTTTTAACCTGTCATATGATGTGTTTTAAAAATACTTTTAACATGAAAAATATTAAATTAATGATTTTTTTAGTTTTTTCTAATAATTTTAATGTGTTAATATAAAAAATAAAAAATATTTTTAAATATTTTTAAATAAAAATCACTTTTAAAAAACAATATATATCATAATATTAAACACGCTCCGCTGAATTCCTTACCATTCAAACTGGGGTATGTTAAAAACATTATGGCTACACATTTCTAGCTTCCAATAAATTTCTACTCCCTTTTTAACCGGTGATATTTACTGATCCTGCTACTAGCTACCAACTTTATAAGAAAATGATTTGCTAGATTAAAGTCATTAATTTGGCACTTTTCACACAAAAAAATCGAATTTAGGATGGCCTTCTTTAATCCCTAACAGTGGGGAAAGTGTTGCGATGGATTGGTATTGGCGGGTTTTCAAATATAATATACGCAGCAGAAATTATAAAACAAAATTATTTGAAATTTCTAAGATTTCGTTAGATGAATCTAGAGTTGTTTAGAGATGTATTACCTGAAAATTTAATTTTCTTCAACTTTGAATAATTTCTTAAAGACTGAATTGTTGCAAACCATAAGTTGTCCAATTGTTCGGCCTTCAACAATAATCACATGAATCACCTATAAGAAATCTTCTAAATTCCTATTTAGGAGAGAGAGATTGCCACACATAAAGTGTTAGCTCTACTATTATGTTTACGTAGTTTTTTCATCTAACAGACAACCACTCCTCATATGTTAAAATAAGAGGCATAAGTTACTATTTATAGAAAAATCTAAAAAACCCTATAAATTAGTAAAAATATTAATTTACTCCCTGAATAATATTTATATATTAATTCAAGATAATTTTAGAAATTAACTCAATCAAGTCCTTACTTGATTTTTCTAGGTCTAAAAATATAATCCATGTATAATTATATTTTAGTCCTTAAGTTCTAAAATATATTTTTAATCAAGTCATACTTAATTAAATCATCGCAGTTTAATTTCTGACTAATGGTTCTTAATATATGTAACTCATTAGGTTCTTAATATGTTAACCCAAATATAAATTTTAATTCTAATTAAATAAATTAAACAATTTAATTTATTATCAATTCAGCAATTGATTAATTTATATTTGAAGATTAGACACATCCTCTAGCAACGTGTCATGATTCTCAAATATTAGAAAAGTCATCGGTGATTTGATTTAATTTTTCAATAATAAATTTAAATAAAATTAGATTTTAAGTTGAACAGATTGAGAATTGAACCGACAAAACAAGTTTAATTACTGTACTCAAAATTGGTTGTTTCATATTAAATTCTGTGAGGCCAATCCCATACTTTTTTCCTAATTATTGATGACTCGTTAGTCTTTCAGATTTTATTTGCATGTGCATGGGACAGAGAGGTGGATGAGCTTTGAATTTTTGGAACCTTAATTTAATTTTTTTTCCTTCAACTATCTCATCAATTAATTTAATGAGTCTAATAAATCCACAGCCCAAATCTTAATCGACCCCATCTTAAATCAAGACAGAGGGGGACAGATACACAAAATCGACTTGTTAATCTAATTTGTGGTTTTATTTAGTTCTTAATCTCTTCTTTTCCATCTTATTAATCTAATTTCTTGAGAAAAAGGACACATCAGTCCCTACCTAATTAAGATTAGGGACAGGGAAAGAAAAATAAAGAGAAAAATCCCAGAGGACCCCTCATGGAAGATCGATGCAATTTAAACACAAAAACTGAACATGTGATTTGGCTTCGCTTTTTTGCATGTGAGTGTCATTTTCACCCTTCTTTTTATAATTATTTTTCTGCATTTTTTTGATAGATTTTTATTTGTGGCCTTGAAAGTCTCTTGATTTTAGGATGTTCACATTAATGGAAAGTCTATGTCGTTTCCTTCATGTTCGGTTCTTGGATATCTGTTTTCGATTTGGAAACAAAATAGAATAAAATGATTAAAATAAGGAATTTATGCTTATTTTTTCCATATATGTGTTGTATTTTGAATAGAATGGAGTTTAATAATCTTGAAATATATAAATTAAATCAAGATATTTAATATTAAAAACGTTAGGTTACTTAATTATGAGTCAGCTACATATGTTTTTGTAATTGGAGTTTTAATTTCTTGTAAATTTAATAGTTTTTTCTGGTTAGTGAAATTAAGATTAATAAACAGATTAATTGGTACCTAAATTAAAAAAAAAAAAAAAACCTGTGAAATACAGCACACATCCATTAAAATCCTTTAACAAACATCACCCACAAGTTTACTTATGAAATCATTAATAATATCCTTTAGTTGATGTAAGTTGTTATTATTATTATTATTTAAAATATATAAATAATCATTAAAAATTATTTAATAAAAATATCATATGGAAAGAGAAATATAAATTATATAAATTTTAAAGTAATATATATATATATATATATCAATTAGTAAATCCACGCATGCACCAAGCAAAATTCTTACGACAACAAAACATGAACAGATCATTGTCAAGAATAAGATTTGGTGCATTGAATGACTTCAATTATGTTTTCCCCTTTCACATGAAATTAAAATAGAGAACAAATCATTATAAAAAACATGGCATTACATGCCTTAATTGATTATACCATTTAACCAATTGATGGAATTAATTTACTTCTAGTTTGGCTTAGAGCACTTGATTAATAAGATTAATTCTTTTTTTAGCTGTTGAATTAATAATATCTCTCAATTGATGTTGATTATTTTTAAATAATGCTAAATATAAAGAAAACATAATAAAAAAAACTTTAAAAATATATATGTATTTTAAGATCATGGCCCAATAACACAAGTACATTCTTGAATTTTCTTATTGTTATATTTTTCATATTTAGCATTTGAGATGTCATAAATTCATCTATATTTATTATTTTCAAAATTTTCTCACCGATTATTAATTATTTTTCATCATTTTAAATCACTCCATTTAGTTTTTTTCTTTTACATGATATAAACTATATTTTTAATTTTTTTTTTATTTCATAAAACTAAAATCACCCTCCACCTATTTTTTCAAAATTGTACGCTACATATTTTTCTCAATTTCTACCTATGGCTATGAATGAAAATGCACGCCCAATAAATCCATCTATCAACCCATTGAGAAACAAACAAATAGTCAGAATAAGGGCTCCACCCCATTATTCTATTCAGATTACCCTTCTATCCCTCTATCTGTCACTATAAAATGCCCCATGCCGTGCTGGATATCCACGTGTTGCTTTCTCCATGAATGACCTTTTTTCCTTCTTGTTTAGTTATGTGACAAAAAGCAACAGCGTCAAACTTCAATTTCGTCCCCAAGATATTACTCTATTACTAATTGAGCTTCGAAATTTTTTATTTTATCATTTTTTATCCAAACACAATCAAATTTAGATAATGGACCTATTTAGGAGTGTGATAAAGGTTTTTTAAAATATCTTTTCTCTCAAAAAATTAATTTAAAACAAAAAAAATTAAAATTTTATAAAAACACAGTTCAACCGCATTCTTAAACACTACCAATTTCGTTTGTCAACGTTCAAATATAACTACAAAATAAGCTAACAAGAGTATTTCTAATATGAAAACGGGATGATATTGTCTAATATTGACTCCATTTAAGATAAAAAAAAAATGTTTGAAAATATGATAGCGGTTGTGTTCAAAGTATTTTTTGCTCGAAAATATATTTAAATAATATTTTTTTAAAAAAATAATTTTTAATTTTAGCACATTAAAACAATCTGAAAACAAAAAAAAAATCCTATAAAATCAAAATAACGATGACTGAATTGACAATAAGATAATACATTAAAGACTAAATCTAGGTTTCTCCAAGAAACAAAATAAATCCTCTGCCTTTGTCGGCTTGACATGAGTGACGAGAAAGGAAGCAGTGGAGGAGTCGGTCAATCAGTTACAGCTAACAGACATCCGGCGTACGTAGTTGAAAATTATTTTGTAATAGTTTTTAAGTACTGTTCGCGTTCACGCGGTTTCCTTTACTGCTCTTTCTGATAATTAAAACAAAATAATAGTAAGAGATTAAACTTTAACTCAAGGTTAAGAAATAATAATAAAATATTAGACTTCAATTAAAGGTTAAAAAATAATAGTAGAAAAATAAACCTCAATTTAAAAAGTAATAGTAAAGTATTAAACTTCAATTTAAGGCTAAAACAATTGTGATTAGGACTTTTGTGGTATATTTTAGCTTTTTTTCCCGTATACCATATTGTTTTTTTTTTAAATAATATTTAATATTGAAAAAAAAATATTTTATATATTATTAGTTGTATTGTAAAATATTTTATGAATAAAACTAATTAGAAATAAACATCTTATCTTTTAAAATTATTAAAATATAAGATTCAAAACCGAAAGTTTTAATTAAAAAAACTTTCATTTCTTGGCTTGAGAGTTATTTTTTGTTTTACCTTTTTATTTATCAATAAAATAAGGAAAAGCTTGCATTTTTTTTTTTAAAAAAATAAGTTGTTGTTTTTTAATCCTTTCCATGATAGGTCCAAGTGAAATCCTAACCTAGATGTCTTTCTTTCTCTTTTCCTTTTCCTTTCCGAGAAAAGATCCTAGTGAATTAAGAACCTCACCCTACTACGTATCTTAAATTCAATAACTTGCCGAATTCAATAACTTGCCATAATTAAGTCTTGAAATGAATTTTTCGAACTTTTTTTTATATATATTTTTCTTTTTAAATTCAAATTTCCAACAACTCCCATTAATTTTACTTGGACATGGTCCTAGGAAAATGGCATTTAAATTTTAAAGACTTCACTTTTGGCTGATCAAAACTTTGAACTTGAACCCGTCCTTGCATGAGATGACGATAAATGCTAGTGCCATTTCTAGATGGGTTAATTAATAAGTAATTGTACTTAGGATAAGAGGAACTCGTGTTAATAAATTGATTAAAGTTGAATACGATTGTTATCAATATTTTTTAAGGTTAACCGTAATTAGAGTTGGAAGAAATGTGTTATATAATAACCTCATTAAATAAACAAAAAGGAAATAAATATAATAAACAAAAAGGAAATAAATATATCATATAAAACTTAGAAGTCAGTAAGATTTTTTATTCTCATTATTTGAATGCGGAAATTTGACTAATACGTGATAGATTTTCACTATTAACCAGTGCGTGGGTCTACCTTATCCTTTAATTTAATATTTTTATATGAATTGAGTTTTAAATTAAATTAAATATAAATTAATTTAATATAATTTGGATAATCTAATGGATGAATTCGTAACTTGGTTAAAATTTAATATATTTATTTTTAATCTAATTTTTTTTAAGTTGAACATTCTAAGGATTTGATTTGTGACTATATGAGTTTGTTTTCCATTATTATCTCTGTTTTTAAGTTAAGAAGTGGTGATAAAAAATAACATTTTTTTGTAAATATAAAAATTCAAGTATATATATATATAT
>Ga0307516_10009854_pt1 | contig 10593 bp, 13 predicted proteins | sample 19_EM_MG_FD_203310 | JGI IMG/M metagenome (GOLD analysis project Ga0307516, IMG submission 203310) | Populus trichocarpa ectomycorrhiza microbial communities from riparian zone in the Pacific Northwest, United States - 19_EM | ecosystem: Host-associated > Plants > Roots > Unclassified | place...
ATCCTCTCCGAGCAAGTGCTGCGGATCGAGAGCCCGTTCGGGGATGCGCAGTTAGCTGTGGCAAGCTTGCTACCGCGAAGGGCTTCGCGGTCACCGACATCGTTCGGCGGATGTGGGGAAAAGTTGGTTCACATCTCAACCGCTGCCGCAATGACCCGTCTGATGCGGGCGAATGTCGGCGAGATTATCTGCACTCCCTAGGACCGCGAGCTGTTCCTCGACCAGCTTCAGTGCGGCGCCGCCAACGGTCGCGCGCCAGCGAGGGCTCGATGAAGGGAGGAGACGTTCTCCCAGCGGGACTCACAATCCGGGACATCGATGCTGCGTGACGTCGAACGCGGTGTCCTGACGGAGGCCGAGCACATCCTGGGCTTCATGCTCAACAAGGCGCGCGAGGCCAGCATTGCTCGTTGCCATTGTTGCTTGCCTACACGCATATCAAGGCTTTTGAGCAGCGGCGTGCCGCCGGCCGCTTGCCCTGATCTCGCGGATCGGTCTGCGTTAATCTTCAGAGTTTCGAAAACAAACTCGAAGGGGTATTGGCTAGAGCCGATCGAGCGATTGTTTCAAGTCGCGCAAGAGGTCAGCCTCGTCCTCAAGCCCCACCAAGAGACGGATAAGATCGTCTCCAACGCCGCGCTGCAGTTTCGCCTCAGGCCGTACGGTCTTCCGCGCGCGAATGATGCTCGCAGGGTGCATGATGAGCGTTTCGACGTCGCCGAGACTGACGGCGAGTGTGATTACCTTGAGATTGTCCAGCATATGCCTGGCGGCATCGAAGCCTCCCTGCAGGCCGAAACACATCATCCCGGATCCGCTCGACGTTTGCTTCCGAGCGATAGCATGCCTTGGATGCGATGGAAGAAAGGGGTAATTCACCCAAGCCACGGCCGAATGGGCGTCGAGCATGCGTGCGATTGCCGGCGCGCTGGAGCCGTGACGCTCCATTCGCGGCGGAAGCGTCTTCAATCCTCTTAGCACGAGTGCCGAAGGACGAGCGACAATCGGTGCAGATACCCCTATCAAGACTGATGATGCCTCCGACTCATTGCCGCGTTCTCGGACCATTGCGTTCGTTGCATTGAGATCAAATTTCAAGCGGCGGAAGGTGGATCAAATCGACGCTATGAACGTCTTCGTCGCGGCTCTCGACGAGGGGGCGGTCAGATCACACTCAGAAAGGTCAACGGCTGGCAGAGGTTCGATCCTATCACGCTCAGCCCATTGACCTCGCTGGTTGACGCGCTGCCCTGAACTTCGCCGGACGTCGCTCCATACGATATTCCAACCACTTCCCGACGGCACCTCGGCACCCAGAGAGGAAGTCTATGAAGATCACGCGCCTGCGCACCCGCATCGCTCACTTGCCTGTCGCAAAGCCATTTTCAACGGGAAGGTACGACGTGCAGTCTGTAGACTGTGTGTGCGTATTTCTGGAAACGGACGCCGGTCTCGTTGGCGAGGGGATGTGTTATGTGACGAACGGGCGTCGACTGAAGGTGCTGCGAGAGATGGTCGCGAGCCTTGAACATCTTGTCGTCGGTCTCCAACTCGATCAGAGCGGCAGCTTTGTTCTCAACGCGTTCAATGACGTTCGCGCCTTTGGACGACAAGGGATCTCGGCTCTGGCGATTTCTGCTGTCGAGGAGGCGCTTGGGACTGCGGGGTAAGCAATTTGGCGTCAATGTTGCTCATATCCCTGGCGCCTGTCGAACCACCGTGCCCAGCTACGTGAACTCAATGTGGCTATCCGCAACGATCGACGAACTTCACAAAGAAGCAGAAGGTCTCCTAAAGCAGGGCTTTCGCGCGATCAAAATGCACGTAGGCTTGCCGGATCCCAGCAAAGATGTGGAGCGTGTTAGGGCGGTTCGAGGGATGTTGGGTCCCGATGTCGTACTGTTGGTTGATGCCGCGCAACTGATTGCGTCGCCTAAGGCCTCTATCAGGCTTGCACGCCGTATCGAGGAGTTTGATATCGGATGGTACGAAGAGCCCGTCATGGGGGGCAATCCGCAATCAGAAGCCAAGGTTGCCGCCGCTATCGATATTCCAGTCGCCACAGGTGAGTACACATATAACCACCAAGGCATCTTTGAGCTGCTGCAGCTCAAGGCTGCCGACATTCTGATGCCTGATCTGCAAAGGATGGGCGGACCGACAGAGTTCTTGAAAGCCGCCGCCCTCTGCGAGGCATTCGATATCCCTGTGTCGTCCCACGTCTTTCCGCAAATGAGCCTCGCGCTCATGGCGTGTGTGCCCAACGCGAGTTATCATGAATACATCGATTGGTTTGACGCGCTCTACCAGGAGCCTCTGATGAGGGACGAAAGAGGCGCAAGCATCGTGCCCAGCAGGCCGGGTTGGGGCTTCGCCATCGACCCGTCCGTATTGATGGACTGACATTCCTGGCGCTCCCATCCCTTCGCGCACTGGTTGCAAACAAGTACTCGTGTCTCCAGATTGCGCTGGCAGCCGTCTTTTCAACACGCTTGGCAATATCGCCGCCGACCCGCTCGTCGGTCTCCTGTTTATCGACTTCGCAACAGGCGCGCTGCTGCACCTCGCCGGCCAAGCGCGAAAAGACTTGATCACGCAAAGATCACCGCGAATTGAGTTGGTGCGTACATACTACTACGTACAAATGTGAGGAGGCCGATCTTCCCTGGCCGCGACGCCGGAGCCCCGGCAGAATTCAACCTCTGGAGAAACATGATGCGCCCGTTAGCGCTTGCATTCACCCTCATCTCGACCTTGCTTGTAACGCCCATACTCGCCCAGTCGCGCCCCGCTTCGCCTCGTGAACTCACGGTCGCGCTGGCGTCTCAGGCGGCACAGGAAGCCCTTGCGACCTGCGAGCGTGCCGGGTTCCACGTGTCGGTGACGGTCCTCGATCGAAGCGGCTTGGCGCGCGCGTTCCTGCGTGGCGACGGGTCCACGCCGCACACGCCTGACTCCGCGCGCGGCAAGGCCTATACGGCGCTGACGCTCGGCCCGATCTTCAACAAGAACGCTTCGAGCGAACTGGCGCAATTGATTGCAGCCAATCCAGCCGCTGCTGCGATATCGAACGTTCCCGGCATTCTGCTGCTGGCGGGCGCAGTCATCATCAAGTCCGGGGACGATGTGGTCGGCTCCATCGGAGTGGGCGGCGCGCCCGGCGGCGACAAGGACGAGGCGTGCGCCAGGGCCGGCTCCGAGAAGATCGCGGCTGCCTTGCGCTGACCCGGCGATGCCTTTGACGGCTGCTGCGGATGGTCTTGGAAACAGTCAAATTTGCGGCCTGATCCGCGCAACCCCCGACGTGAGAAGGATTTGCAATGACGACGAATTTCTTCTCGTGTCGGGGTACTCGGCGCCACCTACCGGATCCCGATCATCTATGGGCCGCTACTGATGATTACGCACTTCGTCGCGTTCTATTTGCTGGAGCGTTCTCGGCCCAAGGCGGCGCGGGCCCTCGTAGGCGATGCCGCCGCATACTAGATCGGATTGGGCCCCCCAACATGGGTTCTCGGTCCGGCAAGGCATTCCAGTCAGGCTTCCTTTGGTTGTTTGTCGCATGGCGTGGACCGGGCAGGTCCTGGCCAGCGTCGACCCAACCGGCTACGAGACTCAAGTGCGCTCGGCCGAGGCTTCATGGCTGACGCCAAATCCAGCCACTCCTAGTTATTGCCATTCTGACAACGAAAAATTCCGTAGTAATCCCAATTGCCAGCAAAGCTGCAAAAACCCGGCTGCGAGCGCGATCGCTCAGGAAATTGTTATTTGTGCTGCCACACCCGATGCGCAAAGACTGCTCTTGGAAAAGCGCAGGCACTGCGGATCACACTGATGTCAACTGGACGCTCTCGCGGATCGATCAATTTATCCCGTGACCGAACCCCACCCAAAGATCGGAGATCACGATGATCGTACGCGAGTCCGCCGCTAATCCAACCGCGGGAAACAGTTTGCAGGACGCGCCATCGGGGGACGCCTCGGTAGCCGTGACGCCCGGCGGAATTCTCCAACTGGGTACCGGTTTCTGGGGCTCTAAAGCATTGTTAAGCGCGGTCGAACTTGGCGTGTTCAGTGCCCTCGCAAGTGGGCCCGCTGACCTTGAGACCTTGCGGAAGAGAATAGGGCTTCATCCGCGGGCGGCCCGTGATTTCCTGGATGCGCTGGTCGCATTGAAAATGCTGGAACGCGAAGGCGGCGTTTATCGTAACACTGCCGAGACCGATACGTTTCTCGATAGGGCCAAGCCATCCTACATCGGCGGCTTGCTCGAAATGGCGAATGCGCGATTGTATGGTTTCTGGGGTTCGTTAACCGAATCATTGCGCTCCGGTGAACCTCAGAACGCGAGCAAGCATGGCGAGGATATTTTTGCGGCCATCTATGCAAAGCCGGAGGTCTTGCGCGGCTTCCTGAACGCGATGAGCGGAATCAGCGCGGGCGCGGCGCAGGCGATCGCCGCGAAGTTTCCCTGGGACCATCACAAGACGTTCGTGGATATCGGCGCGGCGCAGGGCATGGTGCCGGTCACGTTGGCGCGCGCGCATCCTCATCTCCGCGGGATCGGTTTCGATCTTCCTCAGGTTCAGCCGGTATTTGAGGAGTTCGTGGTCGAGCTGGGGCTATCGGACCGGGTACGATTCCAGGCAGGTAACTTTTTTGAAGACGAACTCCCCAGGGCCGACGTCATCATCATGGGCCACATTCTGCACGATTGGGATCTCGCGCAAAAGAAGCTCCTGCTCGCCAAGGTGTTCGCAGCGCTTCCAAAGGGCGGCGCGGTTATTGTCTACGATGCCGTCATCGACGACGATCGCCGGGACAATGCGTTTGGTCTTCTGATGAGCCTGAACATGCTGATCGAGACGACCGGAGGATTTGACTATACCGGCGCTGATTGCAGCGCTTGGATGCGCGAAGCGGGTTTCACCGCGACCCGCATCGAGCATCTCGTCGGCCCGGATAGTATGGTTGTCGCCGTCAAGTAGAGCTGCAGGCCCGTTTCAGGTTGTTGTCCGGGCGCTGTCCGGCTACACAATCGGGCTTCACGGACCCTGGGCCCCAGAGACAGCGCGCCAAGAGACGAAAGTCCAATTCGGCCGAGTCGCTCGGAGCGATGATCCCGCCGAAGTGCGTCAACTCGATCACAAGGCGACAGCGGTGAAGTAGGTGTGTACCCGCCATCTCCATGATCTGCAGGCAGGGCTTATCTTGGGGAAAGGGCGGGCGACCGAAGAAGCCCACGACGATCACCACCGACACTTGCCGCATTGAGCGTCACATTATTCCACTTATGGGGACCCGGCGGGTTAAGGACCTCGTTAAGACCGATATCAACAAGGTCACTCAGATCAGTGCGCGCTCGCTAAGTCATGTGATTTCATGGCGCACCCGATACGATTCGCGCACCATTTAAGTGTTTCGATGACATCCTTGCGGGGCTGACCGGCAGATCGGTGATCAATTTCCGCTCGAGTTTCTTTCTGTTCTTCGGCGTCCCACGCTCCGCCGCGTGAATCACCATCAAGGTCAGGACAGGATAGCGCTTCTGCATTCCGATGGGCGGCAGAACGCGAACCCGGCGACATTTGAGTTCGAGAGCAGCCTTCGTCAGCTCACCGTTGTTGTCTCGGACCTCGATGCGATGGAGACCTTTGGTCTCAACCTCATCCATTTCATCGGCTATCGTGTGATCGCCGTCTCCAGCCAAGCGATCGACGCAGGTCCGCACCAGAAAGTGTGTCCCAATCTCCCGGGCCGTGCAGAAGGGGTCATAATGTCACTCTCCCGATCGTCAATGTGAACGCACGTCCCTGGCTCTGCGGCCAGTTCCGTGGCTTGCCTCAGATTGTCGAGCCTGCGGACACTTTCCTTCTTTTCGATCGGAACCCGCGTCGGATTGATCTTCTTTTTGAGGGCGGCAGTTCCCTTGAATTTCTTCCGAGTCCAGAACTTGACTGCGGCCAGTTCGAGCGGAACTCCCTCGCTCGTCACCGCCAGGCTCGAATGCATCAGGATGCCGCAAAGCGTATGTGGCGTCAGCCATTCGGCCTGACCCTTCGTGTTCACCGTCTTGGTGATCCCGATCAATTCCGGCTTGTCGCGTTTGAATGTGAACTCCGTCGTGTCATGGAGCATCAGAATGAGGCCCGTTCGCCGCTGCCAACCGCTCACGCGTCGGTGCAAAATGGCCGGAGAGGATGTCCACTTCGCTGACGCGGCCATTGGAGAAAAATCGATAGGCTGCTTTTGTGTTGGCCAAATCTTGGCACACCAACCGAATGCTCTGTCCGTCGCTTCCGATCTGCTTCAACAACATACGAAATCGCCGATTTAGCCGCGCGTCCCGGAAATCGCAGTCAGCGACTTCGTCGTCAACCCAGGCCTCGGTCGATGACGTGGAACTTCCCGTTGGTCAAATCGCGCAGCACCAAGCCCATGAGCCCCCCTCCCGAATCAGGTGCCCAACAACGACCACAAGTGATTCATGCGACTCAAGATTTTGACGTCCGTCGGGTGCTCAAAAGTCGATCGAAACGTGGGTAATTGAAAGTCTTGTCGGATGCTTACACAGAAGCTGAGCTGGCCAACACATTATGCGGATGATTTAAGAACGTAAAGCAAGTTTGGTCGGGTGTGGCGCAAGACGGTAGCGCTGCTGCCTGTCATAGAGAGCCGCATGTTTCCATTCGAAACAGAGGTATAAGCTATTGTTGTTGCTTATACTGTTTTGAGGTTTTCTACCCAGTGAAAAAGAATTTCGATCTACTTGCAGCACTTCGCGCAGTCGTGATGTCGTCAAAGGACGCCTCGTAGACCAGAGTCATCTTTGGTAAAATTAACGCGAAAACCGCGTCAAGTAGGTGATTGCAATATGTCAAAACCAGAAACCCTCAATATTGCCGATGGCCGCGGAAATCTGTCGCTCACCCTGCCGCGGGCCGCAGAAATCACGGTTATCCGCAAGAATAAACTCACAAGAGTTCCGGACCAGAACAGGGCCGTAACGGACGCGTTCGCAAATCTCTTTGAGTGTGCGCCTCTCCCACATTTTGGCGCGGGGCAAAAGAAGCGTCAGCGTATTGATCTGCGACACCACGCGTCCCTGTGCCGAACCATCTCTTCTTGAGACGCATAATAGAAATCCTGACGACGTGGGGCATTCTATTGAGCCAGATATCGGTATTGGTCGCAACAGGCCTTCATCCGCCAAATGAACGTCAATTCTCGTTACCCGTACAGGTATAGAGCGGGTGTCCGTCCGACAACTGACATACAATCAAATCGAGCAACAATCAGAAGATCGAGGCATATTATGGGAACGCCGTCATCGGTAATAAGGCTGCACGCTTGGGATAATGTCGCTATCGCGAGATCGGATATCAATGGTGGGTCCCATCTCGTTGAACTCGATGGGTTGATCGCCAGATCGCTGATTCCAGCTGCGCATAAGGTGGCGATCGTAGATGTCCGTCAAGGCGAGCCCGTCTTACGCTACGGACAGATCATTGGTTTTGCGACGAGTGATATTGAAGCCGGAGATCATGTCCACACTCATAACCTGGCCATGGGGACGTTCGAGCGCGACTATGCATTCGGTGCCGACGGGGGCGCGCGTCCGAGCGCCACGACGGTCGATGTATTTCAGGGAATTGTCCGTGCCGACGGGCGTGTTGCTACGCGCAACTACATTGGCGTCGTGAGTACTGTTAATTGCTCAGCGACCGTCGCCAAGCTTGTCGTTGAGCATTTCTCAAGGCCTGGAGCCCTTGAGAAATATCCGAATGTCGACGGGGTGGTGCCGATAACGCACAGTTTTGGATGCTGCATCGAACACAACGGAGAGGGCGTTCAACAATTGCGCAGGACCCTGGGTGGGTTCGTAAAGCATGTGAACTTTGCCGGCGTTGTGGTCGTCGGTCTTGGTTGTGAAGCGAACCAGATGGGCGCGATGTTCATGGCTGAGGGCATCGAAACCGGCAAGATGATCGCTCCGCTCGTGATCCAAGATAAGGGGGGTACGAGGAATACCGTTGCGGCGGCCGTCGCTGCAATCGAGGAGATGTTGCCGCGGGCGAACGAATGTCGCCGGCAACCGGTGCCGGTTTCTAATCTAGTCGTAGCTTTGCAATGCGGCGGTTCTGACGGTTACTCGGGCATAACTGCAAATCCAGCTCTCGGTGTTGCGGTTGACATGCTGGTTGGGCAGGGCGGTACAGCCATACTTAGTGAGACACCCGAGATTTATGGCGCAGAACATCTTCTGACTAGGCGAGCGGTCTCCAGGGAGGTCGGTGAGAAAATCGTGAGCCTGATCAAATGGTGGGAGGGGTATGCCGAACGAGAGAAGGGAAACATCGACAATAATCCGACTCCCGGCAACAAAGCTGGAGGGCTTACGACGATTCTGGAAAAATCGTTGGGTGCTGTAGCCAAAAGTGGCTCGACGCCACTTACGGGGGTCTACCGATACGCTGAGCCAATCAAGGATCGAGGCCTCGTGTTTATGGATGCGCCAGGCTACGACCCGATGGGGACGACTGGACAAATCGCCGGAGGCGCGAATTTGGTGGCGTTCACGACGGGGCGAGGCTCTTGTTTTGGTGCAAAGCCGTCGCCCTCCGTAAAGCTCGCAACCAATACAAAGATGTTTGCGCGCATGCGCGACGACATGGACATAAACTGCGGGGACATCATGGATGGCGGCTCCACAATCGAAAGCAAGGGCTTGGAAATCTATCGCAAGCTTATCGATGTTGCGTCTGGTGAAAAGTCAAAAAGCGAAGAACTTGGTGTCGGAAACGAAGAGACTGTCCCATGGATGATTGGTGCGCAGATGTAACGCCATGCAAGTGAGCGATCGCGCGCAGCAATTTTGGACGCGCCCTCGCGGAATGTTTCCTTCGTTGAACTTGGGCCGCCTGCGAAGCAACCGGCTTTGTTGGTCGGCGACCCACCTGCGGCGGTGCAGACCTCGTCGGGCAACGTCGTGCCAACAAAAGCGTTCGACCCCACCGCCGAGGAGACGTTGTTCTCTCCCGCCTGGTAGCGGCTGAATCTGCTTACTTTGCTGATCAATGCCTTCGTTTCGCAGAGCACTGGCCGAGGTCCGCTCGCCCATTCATGCCTTGCGGGAGCGCTTCGACGCTCGATTATCTGCAAATGAGGGTGGGGTCCGCCGCTTGAAACCGCTGAGGGAATGGCCGTCGCCTGACCAACTCGCACAATTTAATGTCGATGCATAATGCATACGACAGTAGGCACGGCAACTATGAGCAGGCTTCAGAGCGAGGTCTGCGCCATGATGCCTCGGCGGCCTAACAGGTGGCCCACTCCGACCGGCGGAGGTCAACGTGACAAGTCGTCCGTGACGAATGCCTAAACCCTTGATTGGGAATCGGGAACGTGGCGGGTTGCGGCATTTGAAATTGCCGGAAATCATTTATGCGGATGGGGACACCTTGCAAATTTGATTTGTGATTCTCTGTCGTATCGCGGCTTCGGTGGGGGACGAGATGCGGCCACGGGAACGACGGGAGACGGGCGAGCAGGATCTGTTTCGCTCCCGGCTCGACCAGATCATCGACATGAATCATCCGTTGGCGAAGCTGGCGCGGACGGTGGATTGGCGGTTCCTGGAAGGGCGCTTCGGCGAGGTCTACAAGGATGATCCCGGCCATCCGCCGTTGCCGACGCGACTGATGGCAGGGCTGGCGATCCTCAAGCACACCTATGAGCTGTCCGATGAGGTGCTGTGCGAGCGCTGGGTCGAGAACCCCTATTACCAGTACTTCTGCGGCGAGGAGTTCATCCAGCACCGGCTGGTGTTCGATCGCTCGTCGATGACGCGCTGGCGCAACCGTATGGGCGAGGAGCGGTTGCAGGCGCTGCTCCAGAAAGCCTGGCGGTCGCCACCAAGACCGAGGCGATCAAGCCGTCCGAGCTGTCACAGGTGATCGTCGACACCACGGTGCAGCCCAAGAACGTGATGTTCCCCACCGATGCCAGGCTGATGAACCGGGCACGCGAGAAACTGGTGCGGCTGGCGAAGCACCACGGGGTGATTTTGCGACAGTCCTATGCACGGGTGGGCAAGTTCGCCCTGATCCAGCACCAGCGTTATGCCCACGCCAAGCAGTTCAAGCGCGCCAACCGGATGCTGAAGAAGCTGCGGACTTATCCCGGCCGCGTGATCCGCGACCTTACCCGCAAGATCGAGGGCGACAGCGGGCTCGAAGCGGCGTTCGCTCAACTGCTCATGCTGGCGCGGCGGGTACGCGAGCAACAGCAGCGCCAGCGCGGGCCCAAGGTCTATTCCCTGCACGAGCCGGAAGTCGAATGCATCGGCAAGAGCCTGCCCCCGCGAAGGCGGGGGGCAAGGCTCATCGACCCTATGAGTTCGGCGTCAAGGTCTCCGTCGCCACCACCATCAGCGGCGCCAAGGGCGGCCAGTTCGTCACCCATGTGAAGGCGCTGCCTGGCAATCCCGGAGCCTGCCCTCGGGGCGGCCGAAGGCCGAACCCGGGGGCCGGCCACACCCTGGCAGCCGTGATCCCGGAGATGGAGGCGCTGGTCGGCAATACCATCGCGCGC
>Ga0307516_10009855_pt1 | contig 10593 bp, 5 predicted proteins | sample 19_EM_MG_FD_203310 | JGI IMG/M metagenome (GOLD analysis project Ga0307516, IMG submission 203310) | Populus trichocarpa ectomycorrhiza microbial communities from riparian zone in the Pacific Northwest, United States - 19_EM | ecosystem: Host-associated > Plants > Roots > Unclassified | place...
ATCTGCGGGAAGACCTGCTGTGGATGGATCTGCGGGAAGACCTGCTGCGGATGGATCTGCGGGAAGACCTGCTGCGGATGGATCTGCGGGAAGACCTGCTGCGGATGGATCTGCGGGAAGAACTGCTGCGGATGGATCTGCGGGAAGACCTGCTGCGGATGGATCTGCGGGAAGATCAGCTGCGGATGGATCTGCGGGAAGACCTGCTGCGGATGGATTTGTGGAAACTGCGGGAACTGCTGGAAGATCTGAGGGACCTGAATTGGGAAGTTAGGAAACATTGTTGAACTCCCTTGGTTTGCAGATGCCGTGAAAATCGTGCCAGTGCGAACGGTCGGCTGCTCCGTTTCATCCGAACCACCCGCGCCAGTTTGTCGGGTCATGTCGACGACGAGTACCGTTGGAGTCGGAGCCGGCGGGGTGAACGAGAATTTCTGACCGAGCAGACGCGCATGGATCGTCCACGGCTGCCCGCTTTTCAGGATCACCTGATCGACCGGATCTATATTCGCGGCTCCCATCGAGCCGTCCGGGTCTTTGATGAAGGCTCCCAGTTTCGCTGGATCGGTAGCCAGCGCAACCAGGAAGCTTCGGAACTCATCGGCCGCACCCGGCGCGGCCGATTGAGCTGTCGTATCGGAAGATGGTTGTTGCGGCGCGGCGGGTTGTCCTTCGCCATCACGTTTGTCCTTCGCCATCATCATCTCCTATGGGGGAAATGCTCGAAATCGCATTCGATCTAAAATTGCATTAATCTCAAATTACACTCAGTAGATACCCCCAGCCGGCTTTTTTCAAGTCAGATTCATCTGTGCTTCTGGCGAAAACAGCGGGCGCCCGATTCACGATCATGGCGCCCATCGGCAATCAACTGCCAACATTTCCGGTTCGGCTTAAGTCATTCGCGCTGGGCATAGAATGTCACTAACGCTGTCCATTTCCGGGGCGCCCGCTCGCCGATATATTCCGTTTTGTTTCCTGTCGAATGGACATTTTACGCAAAGCATATGTGGGTGTCGTGACGCCATATGATGTCAGACGTTGATCGAAAGGCGGCAACGAGTGTCGAACACGTTGGAGCGGGTGTCATCTTTGAGCGGATGCTTTAAGCTCGACGGCAGTAATACGACTTCATCGGCAACGGCAGGTTGCCAGTTAAATGCACTGTAATTCCGGTCGAAGAGGTGATTTGAAGTTTCGATCGCGGATCAGCGAAGCCGGTCGACTCTGACGGTCGAAACATTGCTATTGACTCGCGGAGCTCGCGCCCACTAGCATCCCTTTAAGGTATATATTATTTTATCAAGTTATTTATGGTTGTGCATCGGCTGCAGCAACCGATGGGCACGCGGTCAGGGCGTGCTTCCGAATCAGAAACGCGTGTCGCTGGTCCAAGACTGCCGATCCAGAAGACCGCCGATCCAGGATTGCTGATCGAAACTGCGCCAGCCTGTCGGCGTTCCCAGCGTCGTACCGGATCGTATTCAGTATTCGGATTGCGAAATTGGATACTCCGTTGGAGGGATCCCGATGAGCGAGCCACGTCCCAACAAGCAAGCTCCGGTCAAGGAGGGCGGGCAGCTCTCCCCGCCGGTCGTCCAAAAGCCGATCTATGAGTGCGCCCGAGCCGTTCACGTCGACGGTTTTATTCCGCATGCCACCGTCACCGTCTATGCCAACGGCGTCGAAGTCATCGCAAAAGATCAGCCCTATGTCGGCTATGCCGACCTCAAGACCAGTCGCGCGCTTGTCGTCGGCGACGCGATTACGGCCGTGCAGCAGGCTTTTGGACTGACCAGCGCTCCCTCACCTGTCGCGGTGATTGTCGAGCATCAGCCGACCAAACTCGGCGCGCCGGTGGTCGGTCCGACCATCTATGCATGCGGCCAGATCGTGCCGGTCAGCGGTTTGACGCCCAGCACCCATGTCGAAGTTTATCAAGCCAGCGGCAATCCCGTCGCCATCATCCCGGCTAACCTCATCGGCACGGCCGATTGCACCGGCGCTGCGGTCTCGGTTGTCACGTCGCCGCTTACCAAGGGCTGGCACGTCGCGGCTCGCCAGATCTCGTGCCCCGGAACCGCACACGAACTCGCTTCCACGCCATCCGCATCGCTGCTGGTGCCGCCTGAACCACATCCGATGCTGCCGCCGACCCTTGACGCACCGATTGTCGGGAACGACGTCGTCAATCTCGAGCAGCTTGATGTGGGCGCCGTGGTCAGCATCACCGATGATACGACCCATTCGGGCATCGGCGGTGGATTGGCGACGGGAGCCGCCAACTGGGCGCCGGTTTCCCCCAATATCGTCGCTGCCCATAATTACCGGCCGGCGCAGACGCTTTGTACGCCCAGTCCGCTGGGGCCGCCGGTGACCGCAACCAACAAGGTGGCGGCACCCGTTTTGTTCTCACCGATCTGCCCGGATGCGTCGTCGGTGACGATCGACGGCAGCATCATGAATGCAACCGTGGTGGTCTATCGCATCTCGCCCCCGGACGTGCCCGGCAGGGTCGGACCGCCGGATACGGTCATTGCGATCGGCGGCGCGGTACCCGGCGAGCTCGTGTTGAATCTCGGATCGCTGTTCAGCGGTCAATTGACGGTCGGGGATCAGCTCTATGCCGCCCAATACATCGGATCGGCGATCAGCCCGAGATCGAACGTCGTGACGGTTGTCGATTGCCGCAATGTAGTGACCCAGCACAATGACATGCGTCGCACCGGTACCTATCTGCACGAAACCACGCTGACGCCCGGTGTGGTTTCGGGAAAGAACTTTGGCCGGCTGTTCGAGCGCAATGTGACCGGGTCGCCTTATGCCCAGATTCTCTACGTGCGCGGCGTCAAGAATACGCCGAAGGGCACCAAGAACCTGTTCATTGTCGCAACGTCGACCAACGATATCTATGCGTTCGACGCGGACGACCCATCCACCAACCCGAACACGAAGCCGGTCTGGTCGACAAATATCGGGCCGACGCGGATGCTCAACAATACGGAAATGTGCCCCGAAACCATCGGCACCGTCGGCGTAACCAGCACGCCGGTGATCGACGTCGCGGCCCAGCGGATCTACGTGCTCGCGCTGGTATGGCCGAAGGGAGACAAGCCGACTGACCCCGGCAAGAGCAATCTCAACGGCCAGCACGTATTGTTCGCGCTGCGGCTCAGCGATGGCAAGGTTCTCAACCAGATGACGGTTGATGGCACCGATCCTCGCACCAAGATTAAGTTCAAGGCCAGCGTTCAGCGCAACCGGCCTGGTTTGCTGCTGCTCAATGGCTCGATCTACGCCGGCTTTGCCACGTTCAGCTGCGACGGTGGCGATTATCACGGCTGGGTGTTCGGCTACACCGCAGACAAGCTGGCGCCCTCGGGCATTTTCTGCACGTCCAACACCGGAGACATCGGCAGCGGAATCTGGCAGTCGGGCAATGGTCTGGTCGGCTCCGATGCGGGGTTCATCTATCTCGAGACAGGAAATGATATCAATCAGAACGCGCCGGGTCCGGGTTACGTCGTTCCGCCGCTGGCAAAATACGCCGACAATTTCATCCGGCTGAAGATTACTCAGGAGTGGCCCGGCCTGGTGGAGGCAGGGCATTTTCAGCCAAGCAATGCCCTACGGCTGCGCGATGGTGATCGGGACGCGCAGGGGAATGCGCTTAATCCGCCAGATCCCGATGCCAACGGCCACGGCGGTTCGCATTGGGGAGATACCGATCTCGGATCCGGCGGACCGGTCCTGCTGCCGGGCAGTCGACTGCTCGGAGGCGGCAAGCAAGGCCGCTATTACGTCATGGATTCGAACACGATGAAATTGACCCAGGACATAGCGTCGCCGGATCCCGTCAAGATCGGCGAGGGCTTCCAGGCCTTCATCAACACCTATCGCAACGTGCCTGGCGACCACGGCAACCATTTCGAAGTTTATGGCGCGGCCGAGGGGTTCGGACCGAACATTCACGGCGGCCCGTGCTATTGGCCCGGCCCAAATCTGCTTTTTCAGATGGCGGAGAAGGATTATCTCAAGTCCTTCAGCTACAATATCCTTTCGGGAAACGTTCAGCCATCGCCGTTTGCGGTGGCGGCGGTGAAGCCGGTATACGGCATGCCGGGCGGTCACAGCTCCGTGTCTGCCAACGGCGACAACAACGGCATAGTGTGGACCTGCGTGCCGCTTGGCGACGGACAAGGGACGCCCGTCCCCGGCACGCTCTACGCCTTCGGTGCGCTGAGCCTGAAGCAACTGTGGCAGGACACGACACCGGAGCGGTTTGCGAAATTCAATCCGCCGACCATCGCCGATGGCAAAGTATTCCGGCCGGTCTTTGCGCAATACGACAATGCGCCGCCGTGGTCGCCCGCTGCGCCCGCGCCCACCGCCGCAGGGCCAGGCAAGGTCATCGTCTACGGCGAAAAGATCATGAAAAAGATGAAATCTCGCCAGGCCGATAGTCTCACCGCAATGGCGCCGCAACGAATGACGGTCGAGGAAAAATTGCAAAGATTCGGCGGGAGCGGAGCACTTGCGAAGCAAATCGGAGCCGAAACCAGGATCGCGACCAAACCTGCTGGGCTTCGTCGCGATTACAGCGGCTCCGTTGGATCCAGCAGGCGCCGCCTGTCGCTCCGTGCGATGCTGCCGGATGTCACTTTCCATCGGCCGCCGCGAACCGCGGTACCGATTTCAGCCTCGATCTTTTGGTCCGCCGCAACCGGTGCCTGGATTGTGCTCGGCGAAATCCGCGATCACTATTTCAAGGAGGGAGGGCCGCAGGGGCGGCTCGGTTATCCAGTTTCGGATGAAGTCGACGTCGCTCATGGACACGGCAGGGCCAGCTACTTCCAGAACGGTGAGATCACATGGACCGCCCAGGATGGCCCGATCACGCGGATCTATTGAACTTGCACCGGCTGGCTAGGTCGCGGTCAGCAGGTTCAGCCTGCCGGTCGCCAGTTTCAGGTGGTCGGCGAGCAGTTGCGCGAGGTTGCGCATGATGCGTTCGCCGGCGTGCGGGTGCTGTTTGCGAAAGCGTTGAAAGTCCGGCAGCGGCACTTCGAGCGCGGTGCAGGGACATCGGCGAGCACATCGGCCAACTTTTGGCTTTCCACGCCATGTCGCCGATGGCCATTCCGCGTCACGGGGACGTGCATTTAATTCTTGTAGCCAGTTAAATGCACTGTCACCATAAATTCGCGGCCTACCCTGCAGCACTTGGAAATGAGTTCGATTGGCTCTTAGAGTCTGACTCGAAATGCAGCCCATCACGAGCTACTTTATCGGTCAGGCCCTCGCGACGGCTCAGTTGGCCTTGCGAGCCAGGAAGGCCGGGATCTCGAGAATTTTGTCCTCGATCACATTGCGAACAGCCGGGGAGCGTCCGCTCCGGTCGAGGCCTCGCGGAGCCGCAGGGCGCGCATATTCCGAAGCCGGGTTTGCTGGTCGAATTTCGGGGGTGCGGGCCGCCGGCCGGAGCAGTGGACTCGTTGATTGCAGCGGCGGTGTATTACGCTCGATCCGGTCGGCGATGCGGCGGTTGTCGTTCCGCAGCCTGACCAGGAGTTCCGTCAGCGTGTCGGGCGGTTGCCTCTCGCGCGTCGTAGCGAGATTATCGATGCCGGTCGCCACGACGGAGACGCGGACGATACCCTCCAGGCTTTCATCGAACGTGGCGCCGACGATGACGTTGGCGTTTGGGTCGACCTCTTCGCGGATGCGGGTCGCCGCTTCCTCGATTTCGAACAGCGTGAGGTCCTTGCCGCCCGTGATGGAGATGATGAGGCCGCTGGCGCGCTTGATCGAGGGGTCCTCGATCAATGGATTGGAAATCGCAGCCACGGCGGCATTGAGCACGCGCTTCTCGCCCGAAGCCTCGCCCCTGCCCATCATGGCCTTGCCCTTCTCGCGCATGACCGTGAGAACGTCGGCGAAATCGAGATTGATCAGACCTTCCTTGACGATCAGGTCGCTGATGCAGGCGACACCCGAATAGAGCACCTGATCGGCCATGACGAAGGCATTGGCGAATGTCGTCTTCTCGTTGGCCACCCGGAACAGGTTCTGGTTTGGAATGACCAGCAGGGTGTCGACCACCTTGAGCAATTCTGCGATGCCGGCTTCGGCGGAGCGCATACGGCGCTGGCCTTCGAAGTGGAATGGCTTGGTAACGACACCGATGGTGAGAATGCCGAGCTCGCGCGCGGTCCTGGCAATCACCGGTGCCGCTCCGGTGCCGGTGCCGCCGCCCATGCCGGCCGTCACGAACACCATGTGCGCGCCGCTCAAACGATCGCGGATCGCATCGACTACCTCTTCGGCTGCGGCGCGTCCCAGTTCGGGCTGCGAGCCGGCGCCGAGGCCCCGGGTGACCTCGGTCCCCAGCTGAATGATGCGCCTGGCCTTCGACGTGGCGAGCACCTGTGCGTCGGTATTGGCGACGACGAAGTCGACGCCTTGCAGCCCGGACGCGATCATGTTGTTGACCGCATTGCCGCCGGCACCGCCAACCCCAAGCACGATGATGCGCGCCTTCATCTCGCGAATATCGGTGATGTCGGTCATCTCTGCCTCACGATTTGTCCGGCAAGTCTTGTTCAGCAAGCCAGGAACGAGAGGATACGAATCGCTACCGAGAGGCCTTGCGATCCGCAGCCACCAGGTCCGCAGCCTGAAGCCCTGGTCTGCGTGCTACTAGTCCGTGGCCGTCGATCGAACGACCCATTCGGCCACTGGCCCGCAGAAAACCTTCAAGCCGTGCCGTCGTTTCCTTGGCCGCCATGGTCTCGTGAGTCGCATGCAGCAGCTCAACCATCAGCCGATCGGCGCGCTCGCGCTCCCGCTCGAAATCCGCCCGGTGACCGGCCGCCGTTGCCTCGAGCCGGGTGATCTCCGCCTGCAATGCCACGATCCTGGCCGCCAGCGGAGCGACGTCGCCTGCCTCACGACGACCTCGTGGCCGCCGCGTGTGCCGAATTTCCGCGAGATCCACGGTCACCAATGTCTTGCCGTCATCCGACACCGAGCGCGGCAGCCGAAGCCGCGTGGCAAGCGAACGGGCGGCGCCCGCCGAGATCGTCAGGCGCGCGCCTAGCGCGGCATATGTCAGTGTTTCAACTGGCATCGGCGGTACTCCTGGAACGAACACGGCGATCTTGTTTACCGAAACCTAACCACAGGCTAGGCCGCGATGGTTAACAGATCGTTAACAGGTGGACGGCCATCTCCCGCTTGAGCGCACCAAGATGCATCAGACCCGGAAAATGCCGGTATCCTGGGACTTGCCGAGCCAAGCTGTGGCGCGAAAGGTTGAGCCAGCGACTTGAAACTGCCACCTCGCCCTCCCATATCAATTCAGTCGACATGGATCCGTTCGGCCAGCTCTGATCGTTCTTGATCGAGTGCCGAGCCCGACTTCCTGCTTCAAGCAAAGCTTGTCGCCGCCATCACCGCGGCGCCCAACTCGACAATTCCTCGAATGAACGTCGTCCGGCTTCGGCCGGAGCGGCATACGGACCAATATGAAATACATTTCGGAACCTAAACCTGCCGCGACGAACGCCATGTCGCGAAGATCACAATCCACCCGGAGAAATGAACCTTCCGGGCTCCCCCGCCCGCAGGCGAGGAACGCTCAAAACGCCCAAAGAAACTATGATCGCTATCTGGCCCTGGCCCGCGCCGAAGCTCTTGCCGGGGACCGGATCGCAGCGGAGAATTACTTCCAACACGCCGAACACTATTTCCGGTCAATGGGCGAGAACCCAAATTAAGGAGACCGGCAAGCCGGCAGCGTGGCGCGATGTCCGCTTCGGTCCGAGAGTGACAGAAGTGCTGCATCGACGCGACATGACGACTTCAATCCGCCCTACCGGGTTGGCCTCCCGTCGCGCGGCAGAGCGTCAACGAATCGTTTGATGGCCTCGAGCACGGGTTGCTGAGCACCCGCAAAGAACCAATGATCATGGCCGTCGAGCTCGACGAATTGAGCGCCGGTGATGTGGCTGGCCATATCGCGACCTGCCGCAAACCGCACGGCCTCGTCGTTCCGCCGGTGCAGCACCAGCGTGGGCACGGACACTCGCGGCAGCAGGTGTCGCACATCGGTGTCGCGCAACGCCTCGAGCACGGCGCCAATGCCGCCGGGACTTGAGGCCGCGCGCAATAGCCCGGCCCACCAGGCCCTCGTCTGGGGATCACGCGCAAGGCTCGGCGCGAAGGTTTCGATCCCGGCAGGACCGCCCCATTCGGCGACGAGCTGCCGGCGCCAGGCGCCATATTGGCTTGCCCGCAACGCATGCGGATAGTCCGGCGCCCAGCAGCCCCTGGCCAATGAGCCGAACAGAATGAGGCCGGCCACGCGGCGGGATTGATCGACCGCGAACTTGATGCATGCCGGCCCGCATTCCGACGCCCCGAACAGCACGACGCGACGGGTCTGCGCCGCCCGCAGCACGGTGCCGATATCCTCGGCCGTGACCTCGACGCTCGGCGCTGATCCGACCCGGTCCGACAGCCCGACACCGCGACGATCGAACAGGATGAGTCGCCCCAGCGCCATCAAGGACACCAGAAAAGTCCGGCACGCCGGATGCTCCCAAACGCGTTCCACGTGCGACACGAAGCCAGGCATGATCAGGATATCAAGCTCGCCGCTGCCATAGGTCTGATACGCCAGATGCACGCCGGCGCCCTCGACATAGCGTGTCGTCGGAACGGCATGGAGCGGCGGCGCCGTGGTGGGGTTCATGAGCGCGTCGGTCGCGGCTTCGGGCGCAACCCCAAGCTCGTCACGCAACCGCCGTGTCAGTGCCGCGTGATGACGTTCGGCCGAACTTCGATCGCCGGCCAACAGCAGGCTGCGGATCAAATGCCGACCATACACCTCGCTCAGCGGATCGAGCGCGACGAGACGTCCCGCGTGAGCTGTCGCGGCGAAATGCTCGCCTGCGGCCGTCTTGTCCTGCACCAGGCGCTCCAGCCCATGCATGAGCCGCCCCCTGAGCGCCTCGCGGCGATAGAACGCCCAGTCGTCGAACTCGGGACAATCTGATATCGAGAAGCCCGCGAGGAAGTCCGCACGATAGAGCCGGCCGGCTTCCTCGAAATCGCCGCGGTCGCAGGCGCGCTCGAACAGGTGCGAGTCGACCGTCAGTTCGACCGCCGGAGACCACCGCAGGCTGGCGCGGTCGGTCTCGAAAACAGGCTGGCCGAGCGCAAGCTCGATGCGATGAAGCAAGCGCCGCAATCGCGCACGGGCGGTCTCGGGGGGACTCTCGGGCCACAGCAGCGTCGCCATGACGTCCCGTGCAACGGCGCCGTGGGCTTCCGCGAGATAGATCAGCAGCGCAAGACCCTTGCGCAGGTTCAGCCTGATCGGGCTGACGTCACCGCGGATCTCCGGGAAACCGAGCGTGTGAAGCGACAACCCGGTCATGACATCACCATTTGACATCACCTCTTGCCCTGTCGGCGCCCCGGGGGACGCGCAGGGGACGGTCGAGTGATAACAGCCAGGCCTGACCGCGCCCGCTCGCCATCGAACGGTTCAGGCTCCTGCATTCGGCACCGCTACCGCCGGCAAGATAGGAAAAATAGTCATGTTCGCACGCCTCCTGATCCTGTTCTACGCCATCGCAAGCTATGCCGTCTTCCTTGTTTCATTTCTCTGGGCGGTCGGTTTCGTCGGCAATTATCTCGTGCCAAAGTCGATCGACGTCGGCGGGCCGACGAATCTGAACGAGGCCATCGTCGTCGACCTGCTGCTGCTCGGCCTGTTTGCAATCCAGCACAGCATTATGGCGCGCCCAGCCTTCAAGCAATGGTGGACAAGGCTCATTCCGGCGGCCTGCGAGCGCTCGACCTACGTGCTGCTCTCCAGCCTGATCATGCTGCTGCTGTTCTGGCAGTGGCGGCCGATGCCGATGCCGGTCTGGCAGATCAACGGAATTGCAGCCTGGCCGTTGATCGGCGTCTCCTGGCTCGGCTGGTTGATCGTGCTCGCCTCGACCTTCATGATCGATCATTTCGACCTGTCCGGCCTGCGCCAGGCTTTCGTCGCGCTGCGCGGGGCCGAACTACCGGGGCAATCATTCAAGACACCGCTGCTCTACAGAATCGTGCGGCATCCGCTGATGCTGGGCTTTCTGCTGGCGTTCTGGGCCACGCCCGAGATGACCGCCGGCCATCTGCTGTTCGCGATCATGACCACGGCCTACATCCTGGTCGGGCTGCAGTTCGAGGAGCGGGATCTGATCGCTCAGTTCGGCGCGACCTACCAGCAGTATCGCCGGCGCGTTCCCATGCTGCTGCCGCGCATGTTCGGTCGCCGCCGGGCGGACGATCGCGAGACCGAAGCGCGCAGCGCAATTCGTTAGCCCGCCGCCTCCAACATATCACCGTCGGATCGATCCGGATGTCGTCGGTGTTCGAACGAGCGCGTGGGCGCTCGGTCATGCTCAAAGCGCTGAATCCGGGAGCGGCAAGCCTCGCTTTCATCGACGATCGAGATACCGCGATCGCCAACGTAACCCGGGGCACGGCCAATTTGAGCGCTCATAATTTGAGCGCTCATGGCGTCGGCTTACG
>Ga0307516_10009856_pt1 | contig 10593 bp, 11 predicted proteins | sample 19_EM_MG_FD_203310 | JGI IMG/M metagenome (GOLD analysis project Ga0307516, IMG submission 203310) | Populus trichocarpa ectomycorrhiza microbial communities from riparian zone in the Pacific Northwest, United States - 19_EM | ecosystem: Host-associated > Plants > Roots > Unclassified | place...
AGGAGCAGGTACCGGTGGTCCGACAGGGCATCCGTGGCGACCGCCGCGAAGGCCAGCGGGATGAGTTCCCAGGGTGCCGCGTCGGCGGGCAGCGCCGCGAAGGCGTCCGCGAGGCCCTTGCGCAGCGCGTCGGGGGCGTGGGTGGGGCCGACGTAGGCGTCGTAGCAGAGTCTGATCGGTGTCGCCGCGGTCGGTTCGCAGCGGGTCAGCGCGGCCTTGAGGAGGTGCCACGGCTCGGGGCGGAGGGTGTAGAGGCTGACGAGCAGCAGTGCGTAGAGGATGCCGTGGTGGTCCCAGTCGCCGTTCGTGGCAGTGACCGTGTCGTCCTCGACCGCGCGGGCCAGCAGGCGGTAGGCCGCGTCGACATCGCCCTCCTCGTTGGTGAGGAGATGGGCAGTGGCGGCGAAGACCAGTCCGGTCGGGGCGTCGGGGGCCTGCCCGGCGTCCGCCAACAGCCTTGGTACCTCGTCGAGTTGACCGGTGAACGTGGCGAGGTAGGCGGCTTCCACCAGGCGCCGGGACCGGTCGCCGGGGTGCGGGCTGAGTTCACCGGCCCGCATGAGCGCGGACACGGCGACGGACGCTGCAACGCGCCGCCCCTCGGCACCGCCCGCCTCCCCCGGGCCGCCGGGCTCCGCCCCGCGCCGCCAGGCGGACAGGGCCGCCTCGTCCAGCGCCCGGGCCACCGCCTCGTCCGGCCCGGTCGCGGACTCGGCCAGATGCCACGCCCGGCGCTCCGGTACGTCGGTCAGGGCGGCGGCGAGCGCCCGGTGCGCGCGACGGCGCTCACCGGGCGACGCCAGGTGCACGATCACGGCACGGGTCAGTGGATGCCGGAACGACAGGTGTCCTACGTCCACCTGCAGCAGACCGGCGTCCCGCGCCGGACCGAGGACATCGGCACCGCTCGGGCACTCCGTCGCCTGCGCTGCGTTGCTGAGCGTGACCGGGTCGAGGGCGCCGACACCCTCCGAGCCCCGCACAGCACCCCCTGTCGCGGCAGGGCCGGCGACATCGATATCCACCGAGTCCTCCCCTGCCGCCTGCGCGGCCTTTCTGATCACAGCCGGGTCGAGCCCCGTGTCCAGCGCGGCCATGAGCAGCGCCGTCCTGGTCGGTGCGGGCAGCGCCTCCACGGCGGAGGCGAAGGCCGCCTCCAGTCGCCCGGACAGCGGCAGTCGCGCGGGCAGCGGGACCTGGCCCGAGCGCTGCGTGCCGGTCAACGCGCCTGGCAACTCCCGTAGCGCGAGCGGGTTTCCCGCAGCCTCGGCCAGTATCCGGCGGCGCACCGAGGGCCTCAGCCCGGGCCAGCGCGCGTCCAGCAGTTCCGCCGCCTCCCCCTCGGTCAGCGGCCCGATCTCCCGTACGGGCAGAGCGAGTTGGCCGCAGATGCCCCGTACCCCGGTCCGCAGGGTGGCAAGGAAGGCGATCGGGTGGTCGCTCATCCTGCGGACGACGAAACCGAGCGCGGTCGCGCTGGCGAGGTCGAGCCACGGCACATCGTCGGCGATCATCAACAACGGCCCCTCCACGGCGACTTCGCCGAGCAGGGCGAGTACCGCCGTCGAAGCGGCCAGCGGGTCGGGCGGCGGCCCCGGCGCGAGACCGAAGATCCGGTCGACGATGTCACGGTGGTGTCCGGCGAGCCGCCCGGTGTGCCGGCGCAGCGGATAGAGCATCTGGTGCAGCGCCGAGAAGTTCATCTCGCGCTCGAACTCCACGCCGGAGGCCCGCAGTACGCGCGTCCCGAGGTCCCCGGCCCGTGCTGCGGCGGCGTCGAGCAGCGCGGTCTTCCCCGCGCCGGGGTCACCGCGCAGCAGCAGGCCTCGGCAGGCTCCGTCCCACCCGGCCAACAGCGAGTCCAGCAGCTCCAGTTCGACCGTGCGCCCCACCAGGTCCGCTCCGGGCCGTGAGGTCACCGACTCCCCTCCGTCAAGTTGCTTGCCGAAAGAAATATAACGAGTCGGCGAGGAAGAATCCACGTACTGTCGCTCCACAGCAAGATCGTCGCTGATCGGGGCGGGGAGGTCGATGTTCCCGGCCACAGCGTTCGGCGCCGAGGGCTGTGGCCGCCCACACCGCCGCCCGGGCGCGGGACAGCGGGCCGTGGGTGCCGTCCCCACGGCCCGTTCCCCCGGCCGCGCGCAAAGGCCCGCCGCGAGCCGACTACTGGATGCGCAAGCGCTTCCGGGAGCCGCTTTCAAGGAGTACCTGGCGGGCATCGGCGACCGCGCCCCCAGCCTCGACAAGGTTCCTGTCCACATTGCCTGGCACGTCGCTGAGCATGTCGCTGAGCATGTCGCCGCCCGAACAGTGGCCAGGCTGGGTTGCGAGAAGGGAACACAATCCCATCCTCCTGGCCGGAATGCAACTCGGTAGATATTTCAGATGAAGAAATGATGGAGGTCGGGTGCGACGCAGCCTGCGAAACTGTTTCCTATTTTAGATGGCATCAGGCTCTAGAGCCGTACCTAACTAACGTAGAAGTCTAAGGTCGAAAAGGCGATCCAGACTGGAAGGCCGGGCCGCTTGCCGAATCAGGCGATCTCCTTGCCATGCCGGGATCCTCCGGGCTCTGGTATTTTCCTGACTGGCAATTCGAGCCAGGGACCACAGAGCCCCGCAAGGTCACTTACGCAATACTGGAGAAGTTCCACAGAAGGAAAATTGACAACGTTACAGCCGTTGTTATCTCTTGGGCCGCGACCCCCCAGCCAGAACTTAACGGACACCCCCCCGTGAAGTCATCAGTGACAGCTCACAAGAGGCGGCCATCCTCACGTCCGCCGACTCTCTGGCGAGGAGGTTGGAATCATGAGCTACAGCCTCCCGCCGGGCTTTAGGGAGCTGGGCCCCGGCGTGCGCTTTGCTACGTCTGGGAGTCCGAACTGGGCGCTTTCATGGAAGTCGTCGGTCGAATGAAGACGGTCAGCGAGGACTTGATATCGGAACGGCGGATATCTGTGGTGGATATTCGCTGCGGGCTGATCGTCACAGATCTAACCCTGAGGGACAACCTCGGCCTCTATGGTTGCACTCTCGAATACCAGGGCGGACCAGAGTCCTCATATTCGAGCACCCGAGTGATAGCTCGACAGATGCACGGCTTGGGGCGGGCGGGTATTCGGTACTTTGCGCGTCACGATCCCGCCGCAGAGTAAGTTTCGGTTGCGCTCTTCAATAAAGGGAAAGAGACGACGCATGGCTGGTCGGTCCACGACCCGGAGATAATCTCCGAAAGCCTAAAGAGGATGGCGCTCGACGAGTTCCTGATCGCAATATCTCCAAGCATTTCGGTCAGCAATCCCCTACCGTTCGGGGACCACCCGTAGTACGTGACTGGTGAAGAGTTGGTGTTCCAACCCCCGCTATTCGGTGGCTTGAACGGCTTCGATGTATTCCGCCCAGCTGTTCTGAGCGCACTGAGCCCAGGTGTGGGCGGTGTTGGGGTGCATGCCGAAGAGGTCGCTGACCACGATGAGGGGAAGGTCGGTGAGTGCCTCGGTCATGGCCGTGTTTCGGGCCCTGATGCCTGGGAGTCCGTGCTGCCGCATGTAGTTGTGAACCGCATCGGCACTGCGGGGGCCAGTACGAGTACACGAGCAACGACTCACACCAGCCCTTCGGCCAGCAGCTTCAAAATGTGGATCTTCGCTGTGGTCGCAGTCGCCCCTGGACGCCAACACTGGCTGATACATGCCCCGTTGAAGACGAAACCGGGGGTAGACACCATGGACGGCCGCCGCTGCAGTCGGCGATAGCGGCAGCCGTCCGCGCGAGGACCCGCGGCTTCGCCACCACGAGGTCTTCGCGCGGGATCACTCCCTGCGTTGCCGGATGCGCAAGCGGATTCAACCGGTCCGGCGTGCATCTTCGAGGGTTCACGGGCAGACGCTGGATGGTTCATAGCGCTCCCCGGCCGTGCGGGCCTCGACCGTCGCATCACCAGCCAGCGTCCGTTCATGCCCCGGTGTTCGGCCTGTACGGGAGCGGCCCGCTGAATGGGTGAAGCCCGGGTGTCAGGCCGACGCTGCGTCGTTGAGCGGGGTATGGAAGCCTTCGGAAACTACTTGGCTACGGTTCTCGGCGGCCGGCTCGCAGGCGAGCCCCGGCCGACTCCCGAGGCCGACGAAGAAGACACCTCCGTCTGGTGCGCAACGGCGGGGGGTCGGCGCACAGGGCAGCCGGATACCGGTGGAGGGGAAACGTTCGCTGGCACCCTGGACAATGCCTGCGGGCCTGCCTCCCCGTCGAACGCAGGACGTCGGATGACGTCGGTGCGCACGGCGATGCTCGCACTGGCCGCGATCACGATCGCCGCTGCCGCGCTATCGGTTGTCTGGATGGGCTGAGTCACCCCGGCCAGGTCGGGCGACGATCGCCTCCCCCTCGTTCCCGCGTTGGTCACTGCTTTATGCCCAACGCCCGGTCCCGGGTTCGGCTGTGGTGGCCGGTGGTGGCCCACCACCGTGTTATCCGACAAGTACATGGCCCCGATCGGGGGAGGCATACTCACCCGATGCGGCTGTATCCGTAAGCGCTGGCGTACCACCGGCGTACTGGATGCGTTGCGACGGCATGGACCGCACATCTACCACGACGGGGCGCCTCCTGCACCACCGGCCGGATGCCGAGCTCGCCGACGCGCATGAGGTGAACCCGCCGATCTACGCCGCCCTGGTCGCCGAGTGGTGGGTGAGGGGGCGCATAGTGCCTGGCCGGCACGACGCCCAGTGGGCCACCTTGGCCGCCCCGTCCACGACCGGACGCCTGACGGCATGGAGTCCGGAATCGGCACCGCGCGCTGGGAGCGCGTGACCGTCGCGCGGGCTCAGCAGTCCTCAGTGGCGCAGGTCGTCAGCCCGGCCTCCGGCCGGTGTCCGCAGGGCCCAGCCGGCGCAGGTAATGCGTACGGGCTCGGGCCTCGATGGCTGATGTTTGCGCGTCGCGGCGGTGGGATGAGGCGGGGTTGAGCACGGTGGCGAGTATCCCGGTGGCTTGCTGGAGTGCCACTTCCAGGGCTGCCGGGGTATGGAGGGTGCCGCTGCCGTCCGGCGGCACCAGCCAGCGCAGAGCACCGGTGGCCCGCTGAGGTGCAGGGACGGCGATCCAGGCGCCTTGGCTGGCGTAGCGAACACCATCGCCGACCCAGCGAGTGCGCGGATCCGGCGGCAGGAAGAAGCCCAGGCGGTGGGAGGCGAAGTCGGCGAGGGTGGGACCGGGTTCGTGCCGCGGGGCGCGCAGCAGCACGTCGAGGGCGAACAGGCCCAGCTCCTCCGGCACGCTCAGCACGTCCCAGAACCGGCCGGCAGCCAGCACCGCGGTGCCGGTATCCGAGCGCCATTCCCGCTTGCAGGCGCGGGGGTCGGTCGCAGCGGCGGCGAGCCATTCCACTGCTTGCCGGGCGTGGTTTCTCAACGGCGCTCCTCTGCGGGGGCAGCGTGCGGGGGGAGTGGAACCTTTGACAAGGCGCAAGATTGTGCGAATTTCCGGTGGTGTGACCGGATTCGCGGCTCTCATGGTGGTGCATATTTCTATGTGGCGGAAGGGGTGGCGCGCCATGGCGCTTTGCTGGCGCGGCCGACTGCCGGGCGCCGACGCGCACCGGCTTCCTGGAGAGGCAAACCCGTTGACGAAGTCCACGGTCCGAAGGTGGCTCACCCGTCTCCGCATGTGGAGGCGCCGTCGTGCCCGGTGTCGATGGCACGCTGCGGGCGGCCCGCTGGCGTCGTTGGTCAAGGAGGCGCAGCGCCTCGACTACGGAGCAGGCCGGTTTGGCCGGTTAGATGACCACGATGGGTGGCCGTGAGCGCATCCGTACGCACCGACATGTCGGACGATCTTGAGCCCCGACAACTGCCCGCGACCAGCACGAGCACACGATCAACGACACACACCAGCCCTGTGACCAGCAACTTCAGGATGGTGGATCTTCACTCTGGTCCTGAGCCAGTCGATCGAGGTGTCCGGCAGCGCGCCGGTTCTGATCTCCCCGGCGGCCCGCCCCCGCGATCGTCGTTCCACAGGCCGTCCGACCTGGCTTCGCTGTGCGAGCCGCGCTGAGACTGGTTGAGGGCGGTGTCAGAACGGGACTTGGCGGCCCCGAAGCGCTTGCTGCTCTCCCGGTGCAAGGCTGTCTCGGTCCCACCGCGCCTACTGGGCAAGCACTCCAACAAGGGCGCGTCGCACCATCACCCCGCAACGATGCAGACAGAGGGCATGCCCCGCATTAACGAAGTGGCGTTGCTGTCTTCATGGATTCCGGACGTGCCGTTGGGCCCCCGCCCCACACGTAACCATCACAACAGTCGCCCGATCCCACCGCAGTCGCTCATGACGGACCTGCTCCGCCCCCGGTACTCCAGCCGGACTTCTGTATTTGTCCTGGTCAACGGCTTGGCAGTGGGGAGTGAAGCGGGGGTTGGGGATGCATGGGACGGTCTTGCACTGGCCGTCCCACCAGCGTGTGCCCGCTCCGCAAGTAGTGACAGAGCCGGGCACGGGCCTGGTGGCGGCGCCGCCATCGGGACCAGGTCGCTTTGTGGGCGCTGAGTGCAGGAGGGCGGCGGGGTTGAGCTTTCTCGCCGACGGCGGTGCTGTCGAGGATGTCGTCGCCGCCACCGCATGGCGGTAGATCCCCTCGGCCTTGTCCGACGCCGCATCCGAGCCCGTCATCGCGCGCCCACCGCCACTGGCACTCAACTCCCCATGGCCTCCTGCTCGCGTATCGGTGACTTAAGGCGAGCCGGTTGCCCGGAGCGACGGTATGTCCGACGCGGCGCTGTGGAGAGACATTCGTACGGCGTGGTGGATCAGCAGATGGCCCCACAACTCCTGCTCGACCCCCTCCGGCCAGCGGGACCTCAGGACGATGCGGGGCTCGCTGGTCAGATGTGCGCGCATGTCCTGCAGACAGCGTCCGAGCATTCCGCGCTCGTGGTAGAGGGCGGCCAGTGCACGGGCCGGCGATGTCGTGTGGTCCAGCACCGTCGTCAGCAGTCGGCACGACTGCGCCCCGCCCAGGGCGGAGGCCGTGATCACCCTGGCGGCGAACCGCCCGGCCGCACGGCCGGCATCCCGATCCGCCACCGTGATCTCGGTGAGGTAGGAGCCGTCGGTCAGCGTTCGGCGTACGGGCAGTTGGGCTCGCGGATGCGCGCGCCACATGAGGTTGCGGCCCATCGCGCAGGTCGTGGGCCATCGATCCGTGAAGCAGTCGTCGACGAGGAGCAGATCGCCGCGCGTGAGGTCGGTGATCAGCCCGTCCACCAGCGCCGCGTCGGTGAGCGTGCGGGAGCCGAAGACCGCTCGCGCGATCGTTCCTGACGCCCAGTCGGTGAGGGCGGCCACGCGCACCTCGGGAAAGGCGTGCTGCGCCGGGCAGTTGCCGACAGGGGCGCCGAATCGTTCCCGGTTCTCGGCGGAGTCCGGGACACTGAAGACGGTGCTGTCGAGTCCGAGTGCCCGCCATCGGGCGTGGTCGTCACGCCGCCGCGGCTGCTGGGGCACGGACACGAGCGCGGATGGTGAACCCGCGACCGCCGCGAACAACGCGGCCAGGGGTTCGGCCCCGAGCTTGGCCCGGGCCCGTGAGATGGCCGCGGTCGTCGGCACCCACAGTGGCCCATTCGCGTGGCCCGCCCACGTCATGCCATGCGCCAGCAGTTGGGCCACCTCGCAGTAACTCTCCGCGGAGAAGAGGCACATGGCGAGCACGAAGTAGACCACCAGGCGGGCGGGAAGCACCCGGCTGCGCTGCTCGGTGCGGCCGCAGTCCGCGATCACCCGGTCCACCAGAGGGGGCGGGAACGCGCGCACCAGCAGACCCACGGCGATCCGGTCGGACAGCCGGCCGTCCGGTGCCACCTTCCCCTGACCGGCTCGCGGCACTCCCTACCTCCCCAGAGGATTCCGGACGGAACCCTTAAGTCACCGGTATGAACTCGGCCCGAGTTGCCGCGCCTTGGGGTCGCGCCAAACATGAAAGCGGGACGAGCCCGCGGGCATTCTGCCAAATGCCGCAGGGGTATGCCGTAGCCATGTCGTACGACAAACAGTTGTTGTACGGGCCGGACATCGTCCCGCGCGGTCGATACGACCACGCAGCCCTTGGAAAGGACCAGGCGAATGACGAATCGCGCATTGCTGGTCGGCCTCGACGTATATCCGAATCCGGCCAACAACCTGAACAGTTGCGTGAAGGACACCTACGCCTTTCGCGAACTGCTCAACCAGTACGACTTCACGGACGCGGACGTGAGGTTCCTGCACAACGGCGATGCGAACCTGGCCAACGTCCGGGACGGACTCGACTGGCTCTTCGACGGTGCGCAGCCCGGCGACCGGAGGGTCTTCTTCGAGTCGTCGCACGGTTACCGCTACCTCAAGGACGGCGTCATGACAGAGGTGCTCTGCCTCTACGACGAATTCCTTGAGGACACCGAGCTGAGTCGACGCAGTCACACCATTCCGGAAGGCGTCCTCACCGTGGTGCTGGACTCCTGCCATTCCGGCGGAATGGACAAGTTGTTCGTCTTCGACGGAATGACTCAGATCGCCCGCACCAAGGTCTTCCACGCCGACCCGGAAATGGAGCGGCAGAAGGCTTTCGAGGTGAATTCCGGCGCCGACTCGATAGCACCGGTCAAGTTCTTCGGGCGGGCCTCGACCGCCAGCGCGAGTGTCGCGTCGAAGAACTTCGCGAAAGCCCTGTCCCTTGACCCCATGGCCAAGGACGCGGGCGAACCGGAGGTGGAGCTCAACGCGGTTCTCCTCACCGCGTGCCGCGCCGACGAGACCGCCGCGGCCGGCAGTTCCGCGACCAACGGTCTGTCGGCCTTCACCTTCGCCCTCACCGAACAGAGCGACATCACGTCGATCACGGTGAGCACGCTGTGCGACCAGGTCGTCGGTCGGCTCCAGGCTCTGAACATGCGCCAGACGCCGACCGTCTTCGCGCCGTCGGACCAGCAGTACCTGCTCTCCGACACCTTCATCTCGGAACAGCCGGTCACCGAACCCACCGACTGGTGGGGCGAGTTGTTCGGCACGGCCGAGGAAGGAGCAGGCGCGGGCAAGTCCGGCGCGTTCGACATGAGCGCCGGATCCACCATCACGGAAACAAAGGAGTACACCGGGATGACCACTACAGCCCCCAGCATCCACACCACCATCGAATCCGTCCTCGGTTCCATCGCCAAGAACGCCGGAGGAGCGTCGAGCAACGGCGCCGCCACCCCGGCCAAGGCTCTTGGATACCTGGACGACGTGGCCGCATGCGCGGCGAACCTCGTGCCGGCCGTGGCCGCCGCGTCCCGGAACTCGAAGGCGCCGGTCGTACGCCCCGCCCTCAGCGACCCGGCACGGCTGCAGGACAAGAGCTTCTGGGACGACGTGATCGGCGTCGCCAACACGGTCGTCCATGTCGCGGGACCGATCCTGAACGCGATCCCCAAGGAGATGGTCACCCAGGGCTCGGGCCAGGCCGGCCAGAGCCTCGCCCAGCAGATCGCGCCCGAGCGGCTGCACAACAAGGACTTCTGGTCCAGCGCGTTCGGCGCCCTGGAGACGATCGTCCCGCAGTTGATCGACGTTGCGGCCGGCAAGGAGTTCAGCAAGGACCTCACGCTGACCGTCCCGCCCGAGTACGCCCAGCAGAAGGGCTGGTTCGACGACGTGATGAGTGTCGTCCAGGTGGCGGCCCCGATCGTGCTCGCGGCCCTCTGACCGTGCCCCGACGCCGGGGGCGGCACCACGCCGCCCCCGGCTCCATCCCTCTTCGGAGCGGCGGTGAACGCCATGATCGACGATTCCGAGGACCTCGACGACCGCGTCTACGGCCGGGCCGCCGCCGATCTGGCCGCCATGAACGAGCCCGACCTCTCGGACTTCGAGCCGAGCGAGGTGGACGAGGCCATGCTGCGGGCGTTCGAGACGTCGGGCCCCCGCACGGAGTGGCTCGACAACCTGCGCAGCCGTATCACTCGGGACAGCGGCTCCCAGACCCGCCTGGAGGACGCGGATCCCGACGAATTCCCCTTCCGGGTCAAGGAGTTCGCCGCCTCCTATCACCGACTGGTCAACACGTCCGGCGCCACGCAACTGCTGGTCATGGGCCCGTTCCAACCACCCTTCCAGTTCATGACGCCGGAAGCCGACACCCAGGGAGGGACCGGTGACAGCTGACGGCACCGCCCCACTGTCGGACATAGCACGGCGCTGGTCGGCAGGCGGAGACGACCTGCGCGACGTGACCTCGGCGCTTCGGGAACAGAATCTCGAAGTCGCCAATGAAATGGCCGAAATCGACCTCCGACGTGCACGACTCGCCGCCCACGGTACGGAACTCGAAGCCGTCATCGGCGAGGACGACTCCGTCTGGCTCAGTTTCCTCAGCAAAGGGCTGCAAGCGGCGCGCGCAGTAGGCCGAGTGGTGGCCATGCCGGCCCGGCAGCCCATTACTCCGGAAGGCACCGGAGTGCTTATCTCCCCGCGTCTTCTGCTCACCAACCACCACGTCGTGCCCGACGCGGAACAGGCGGCGAGTATGGGCGTCCAGCTGGGCTACGAATACGACGACGAGGGCGGAGAACG
>Ga0307516_10009858_pt1 | contig 10592 bp, 11 predicted proteins | sample 19_EM_MG_FD_203310 | JGI IMG/M metagenome (GOLD analysis project Ga0307516, IMG submission 203310) | Populus trichocarpa ectomycorrhiza microbial communities from riparian zone in the Pacific Northwest, United States - 19_EM | ecosystem: Host-associated > Plants > Roots > Unclassified | place...
TCCTGCCGCGCCCCCCCCGCGGGGCCACTCCCCCCCCCCCCCCCCCCCCCCCTCCCGTTCGTCGGATGGCGGTGATCCTTCTGAGATACCGGAATAACTGCTGACTAGTGACACGCAGTCGGTGGTATCTACTCGGTTATCAAGTCCAAGGCTGCCATCACAACCGCCGAGTACGGCGAACGGTACTGTCTCATTGGTCCTCTGAACCGCCATTCGGTGCGTGCTCGCCAGCTCCCCTCGCGCCCCATGTCCCCTTTCCCCTCCCAATTTCCTCCTCCTCCGGCTCCTCCGCCACCGTATATCCATCCTCACCCGTCTCAATCCTACTTTCATCCGTTGGCGCATCCCCTTCTTCCTCCGAGTACTCCACTAATCTCGGACTACGATCCACTGGGGCAGGCCGCGGTCGAAGTCGAACAGCTCGAACCTCAGGATGAGGCGCTCAAGAAGACACTCGATTCCATGGCCGAGCGCGGCATCACGTACGTGTACGGACGCTGGCTCATCGAGGGCGCCCCCAGGGTTCTACTGTTCGACACCAAGACTGGTTACAAGCACTTGGACGAGTGGAAGGGAGATCTGTGGAGCGCTGCCATGATTCCTTGCCCGCCCGGTGACGACGAGACTAACGAGGCCGTTGTGTTCGGATACCTCGTCGCTTGGTTCCTCGGAGAGGTAAGCTGCTTCTTTTCCTTTCTTCCTCTCTCTCTCTCTCTTTTCTTTTCATCTCTTTCTTTTACCCCACTCGGACGGGATTCTCCGTGGGGGGTAAAAGTGGCGGCGGGGATTGACAGACCCTGGTGATTAGTTCGTCAGCCAAGAAACCAAGAAGGCCGTTGTCGCGCACTTCCACGAGTGGCTCGCAGGTGTGGCTCTCCCGCTTTGCCGCAAGCGCCGCATCGACGTCACAACGATCTTCACTACGCACGCCACCCTTCTCGGACGTTACCTCTGCGCAGGATCTGTTGATTTCTACAATAACCTTCAGTACTTTGACGTGGATGCGGAAGCCGGCAAGCGAGGAATCTACCATCGTTACTGCATCGAGCGTGCCGCCACGCATTCGTGCGATGTCTTCACCACCGTCTCCCACATCACCGCTTACGAGAGCGAGCATCTGCTGAAGCGCAAGCCCGACGGTGTCCTGCCAAACGGATTGAACGTTGTCAAATTCTCGGCGATGCATGAGTTTCAGAACCTCCACGCCCAGGCGAAAGAGAAGATACACGATTTCGCACGCGGACACTTCTACGGCCACAACGACTTCGCTCTGGAGGACACCCTCTACTTCTTCACTGCGGGTCGGTACGAGTACCGGAATAAGGGTGTGGATATGTTCGTCGAATCGCTTGCGCGGCTGAACCACCGCCTCAAGACCTCGGGAGGCAAGACCACGGTTGTGGCGTTCATCATCATGCCCGCTCAGACCCACTCCTTGACCGTCGAGGCCCTGAAGGGACAAGCCGTCATCAAGGCGCTGAGGGATGCCGTCGGAGTCGTCGAGCAGGGTGTTGGAAAGCGTCTGTTTGAGCGCGCGCTTCGGTGGCACGACGGAGAGGACCTTCCGACCGATAAGGAGCTCGTGAGCAACCAAGAGAAGATCATGCTCAAGCGAAGAATCTATGCCCTCAAGAGGAACGCGCTGCCTCCCGTGGTCACACACAACATGGCCGACGACCTGACGGATCCCATCCTCAACCAGATCCGGCGCGTGCAGCTCTTCAACCACCCCTCGGACCGCGTCAAGGTCATCTTCCACCCCGAGTTCTTGAACTCGGCCAACCCCGTGCTTCCCCTTGACTATGACGATTTCGTTCGCGGCACCCACTTGGGTGTCTTCCCCTCGTACTACGAGCCTTGGGTGGGATCTTTTTTCTTCCTTTCCACTCCGTGCCTCGTGAATCGGTCCCGCTGACATGCTGTTTCAGGGGTACACTCCCGCCGAGTGCACCGTGATGGGCGTCCCATCCATCACGACCAACCTTTCCGGCTTTGGCTGCTACATGGAGGAGTTGATTGAGAACGCGTCGGACTACGGCATCTACATCGTTGACCGTCGCAGCAAGGGTGTCGATGATAGTGTCAACCAGCTCGCCGACTACATGTTCGACTTTGCCCAGAAGAGCAGGCGTCAGCGCATCAACCAGCGCAACCGCACGGAGAGGCTCAGCGATCTGCTCGACTGGAAGCGAATGGGAATGGAGTACGTCAAGGCCAGACAGCTGGCTCTGAGGAGAGGTAAGCACGTTCGACGTGGGGCCCGCGTGATCGCTTCGAAGGCTGACACCCCCATAGCCTACCCAGCTGCTTTCGAGAACGAGGAGCCCTTCCCCTTCTTCGACGGTACGGAGCAGAAGGTGTCCCGTCCGTTGTCGGTGCCCGGCTCCCCACGGGATCGCACCGGTATGATGACTCCCGGTGACTTCCCGTCATTGCAGGAGGGCTTGGAGAACTTGGACACGGACGACTACGTTGGCTGGAGATTGCCGTTCGTATCCCGACATTCCTACTGCGACTTCACGCACTGACGTTCGATCAAGTGAGGAGGAGGACCCCGATGACTATCCCTTTCCCTTGACCCTCCGGCAACCCAAGACCGGCACCCCCGCCCCGAACGGCACGGCACCTGCATAAGCTCTGTACCTAACTTATCCGCGCTCGCTCAAGGTATGCAACGACGCAGTGAGGCTTTTTTCTTTTTTTACTTTCTTTTCTCTCTCCAATGGATAGACGGGGGATTGTTCACGACGTGAGATATGGATGCCCATATTTTTTCTCTTGATTTTCCGGCGGATAAGTTTTTCGTTTGTGATAGAGGGGTATCGTTTTTTCCTGTAGCTTTCTCTGATGTCATTTTATCCCGATTGCATTTGCTTGCTGATCGCCGACCGGAGGGGCTGTGCAACTTTTGGCTGTGTTGCACTCCGACTGGTGCGCTCGCTGCGCGCCCGCTTATGTAACCCCCCCGTGCTTTTGCTTTTGCCGCGTTTGTGTCCTGCCCGCATTGTGCTTTGATAGTACATACCATTGCTTGTTTGGAAGCGTCCGTTTGTATCATGATGAGATGGACTGGATGGATGGAATGGGGTGGTGTATATGGTGGAGATATCGATGGGATGGGGTGGGATCGGCGGTGGGTCTCTGGGGAATTCGGATGTATCTAGGACGGATGGAATGTCTGGGATGGATGGAAGGATGGATGGATGGATGGATGAGCTGGACGAGATGTGAGGCGGGATATTAATAGCGAATTCGATATTTTTTATTTTCTTTCTGCAGCTTCTTGAAGCGCGCGAATTATGGTTGTTGCGATGGAATCCATTTTTTCGGGGTGTTCCCCAACTGTTCCGCTACAGGGTTTGGTGGCTCGCCGCTTCCCCGAACGAGCATGCGGATGTCGTCGGTATCGGTGCGTAGATATGCAGGGTCCTGAAGGGGGGGTTTGGGCTGACATGATACATAGCGATAAGAACGGCGAAGCGGCAGAGGTGTGTGGATTTCTCGCCGGGATTTTATCGCGCATGTAGATACTCTGCGCACGGCAGAGTAAGAGGGTAGTATCTTTGCTACATAAGTAGATTGACGTTTCGGTTCGTTCTGTTTGCAGAGCGGAGCGGAGCGGGGCAGCTCTCCAACTGCTGGGCGGGTGTGCGCTGACTGTGCGCGTCACGGGACGTGGCTCGGACCAGACCACGGCGTGCGTGGTAACGGTATCACTCGGTTTCCAGGCACGCACGCACCACACTGCGTTTTTTCTTTCTGTTGTTTGGTGGGCGCGCCCCCGGCCAGCCCGCCAGCGGCAGCGGCCGCCGACGCCCGGCAGTGCAACCTGCAGCTGATGATAGTTACCGCGACAGGCCGGAGAGGCAGTCGGCGTGGCGGGAGCGCACCGAGTGATATCTGCGGCAGTGGACGGGCTCCGCGTACCTCCCATTGCGCGGCAGAGCCAACGCCGTTGGGATACCTCCTGCCCGCACCGGATCGCTTCTGCGCTGCGTCGGGTCTGTAAGCGCGCGCGCAGCGGTGCGTGTGGCTTGAAGTGCTGTGCCCCGCGGTGGACGTCGGATACCGTGGTGGAGAGTGGTCCTCGTGCCGTCACTCGATGGCCGCGCGCGATCGCGGTCACGTGTTTCAACAGTCACCGGCTGGATGAGACAGGATTGTCGAGATGGTTGTAGCTTGTAGTCTGGACAGAGCAAGTCAGTTCGGCAGTCTCAAAGCCGCTCTTAAAGGCATAATCGGATCTTGCGTGCGGACAGCATGTATCGCCTACCCTCCGCCGCCCCCAAGGCCTAGCGCACGTGCAAGAAGTACTTCGGCTTGACACATGGGGAGGCAGGCGGGTGAAAAGACATGGAGTTGGCATTCCCGGTACCGTGTCCGGACTCCGGCGCCCGCTGGAGTGGGTATTCCTTGGGCGCTTCTGAGCCGGACAGGTGCTGAACGGAGGCACGTACTTCGGTTCCGGGGCGAAATAACTACCTACGGACGCCTCTGATCCACCTTCGGAAGGGCCGGCCGGTGGAAGTGGAGTAGTCGATGAACCGGTAGTTCAAGGTTTCCGACGGCTCTCTCATGGGGCATAGGTGGGCGGGCGATGGCGAACACAGCAGATACTCTGGCAAAGGAGAAGGCCGTCGTTCACCGGTTGAATGAATTAGAATTCGGTCACTTCGGCCGGCAGTGAGGAGGTAGAAAAAGTAAAAAGGTCGCTGGTGAGCTGCCTACAGATAGTGTGAGAGCATACTGACGTTTTTGTCCGGAGGACGTCAAATTGTATGCACAACGCGAGTACATGAAACGCCTCCCAGCGGTGCGCTCTTGCGCCATCGCACACTATTCCCGCTGGATATTCTTCCGAGTTGTCATGATCCCTCACCCGAGCTACATCGGCTGGTTCCCCCCCTTGTTCTCAGCGCTGCGACTTGAAGACCAGGAGCAACCCCCCGCATAGCGAACACTTCAAAATTCAATACACATTAACAACTGCAATCGATGCCGCCAGCCCCCGTTGCCTCGACAAGTCAACAAACCCACACCAGTAACCAACGTTGCCGACAGAAACCGAACCAAGATCGGAGCAGAGATGCTCTTGAAAGACTTCCGAACGAATGAGAAGCAGACACAAATCAACAAATCAACCAACTGCACAACACAGACGGGTCAAAGAAAGATGAACACAAAGAGAAGGTTTGTAAGGACTTCCGAACATACGTAAGAAACGCCATGAATGAACTTGCAGGTAACCGCACAATCAGAAGAATTACTCCCAGCCAGCCCTCGTCGACACTACAACATCCAGGACGTTCGCAACCACCTGCTCCCGGCCCCACAAACACAAGACCTGCCCTGCCACCTAACCCCCGCACGACGCCGCAGCAAACTGACCCCAAGACTAGGTACGTAAAGGTGAAAGCATCTCTACCATCCTGGCCGAAGTCCGAGTGTGAGGGTGATCCTTTCCAAGGGTCTTCTCACGGCCATCAAGAGCCCTCTGGAACCATTCGACCGCCTTGGTGTACTCGCCTTGGCTATTGAACACATTGGCGATGTTGTGAACGGTGTTGAGAGTGTGAGGGTGATCCTTTCCAAGCGTCTTCTCGAAACCATCGAGGGCTCTCTGGTACCATCCGAGCGCCTTGGAGTACTCTCCTTGGCTATTGAACACGGTGGCCATGTTGTTAACGGTGTTGAGAGTATTAGGGTGATCCTTGCCAAGGGTCTTCTCGTGGCCATCGAGGGCCCTCTGGTACCACTCGAGCGACTTGGAGTACTCGCCTCGGCTATTGAACACATTGGCCATATTGTTAACGGTATTGAGAGTGTGGGGGTGATCCTTTCCAAGCCTCTTCTCGTAACCATAGAGGGCCCTCTGGTACCACTCGAGCGCCTTGGAGTACTCGCCTCGGCTATTGAACACATTGGCCATACTGTTAACGGTGTTGAGAGCATCAGGGTGATCCTTGCCAAGGGTCTTCTCACAGCCATCAAGGGCCCTCTGGTACAACTCGAGCGCCTTGGAGTACTCGCCTCGGGTACTGAACACATTGGCCATATTGAAAACGGTGTTGAGAGTATCAGGGTGATCCTTTCCAAGCGTCTTCTCGTAACCATCGAGTGCCCTCTGGTGCCATTCGAGAGCTTTAGCGTATTCGCCTTGGCTGTTAAACACAATGCCTAGGTAGTGGGTGGCGTTGAGAGTGTCCTGGTGGTCATCACTTAGAAGTTTCCGTTGTCCCGCAAACGTCCACTGGAATAGATTCTCAGCTTGGGAGTAAAATCCATGATCGACATACACGTTGCCGATATTTAAAGCTGCATGAAACACCTCCTCGGGCTGTTCAGAAAGCGTAGAAAGTTCTGCTATGCTTATTCGAACCGTCTCAATATGAGACCATATCCGCTTTTCGAAAGCCCAATCATTCATTGATTTGTCCTTCATTTTTTTGAATATTCCGCCAACAAGAACAAGTGCCTCCTGGGCCTTTCTCTGCTTTTCCTGGGTGTTGAGCCGCTCGCGGGCCCAAAAGTGCACGACCGGGTGTATCCAGAAGGCGTCTAGTGATGCTTTTCGCTTTACTAGGGAAAACGAAAAGAGTTCCGCAAGCGAGACCGTAAGCCAGTCGACTCCTATGTCAAATCAGTTAAAGGAAACAAGACAGTGGAAGGAGTTACTCATACCCTCTTCCACCCAATCAAACTGCAACTTCCTCTCCTGGAGGAAAAATTTATCTGGTATGTCGGCATTGGCCAGAAACCCACACAACAAGAGCAGTTCCTGGGTTGGACGCGAAAGGCTAGCAAAAGAAACCTCCCACGTGGTAAAAACGTTTCGGCTAAGGTCCCCGGTTCTTTGATCTGATAACCAGCCGGGACCTCCGCATTTTGCAACCTTTCCGAATTCTCGGTCCAGGAGGCACAAGTAGTTCTGGAAGGAAGTCTGCATATGTGAAATGTATGATCCGGCCTGGGTCAATGCCAGTGGCAGAAACCCCAGCTTCACAGCTACCTGTTTAGCCGCACGATGTTCTATGTGTTATATTAGCTTATACTCTCTCTGATGGGTCCTCTGGTACTTGCCTTCCCCCTCGAGCACTTCTCTGCCAACAGTCTTTGTTAAAACGGCCATTGCTGCCTTCTCGTCGATTTCCTCAATTGCCACTGTCTTGCCCAGCGATCGGAGATTGCTCTTCCTGGACGTTATGATCACATTGCCGGCATCACAAGTTGGAAGCAGAAGGTGGATGTCAACTGCATCAACATCGTCGTAATTATCCAATATGAGCAGCCATCCGCTGTTGTGTTTTGTAGCTAGCCAGCTCTTAACTGCTCCGATCAATCGTGACTCGGCGGCGTTATCTGACGAAATATGTCCATTCGTATTCAGAACGCCCCTCAGTCCCAACATCAGAGCAATATCTTCATATGAGTGTCGTTGTTTCGCATAGCTGTCAATGGTTTTTTCGGCGACCGCTCGAGCGCTTCGAGATAATGAGACCGCGCTGGTGACATCGATCCATAATACCGCCGTGTATGAATCTAAGTATCGGAACGAATATTCTAATGCAATGGATGACTTGCCCATTCCTCCGAGCCCGTGAAGCACAACAACCTTGTCGGTCGGTAGCCGGACTTCACCATCGGATGAAGTGCTTCCTTTGAGAGTTGAGTAGATAGTACTGATGATATCCTCCCGACCACTGAACATGCGATTTCGAGCGAACGGAAGTTGCAGGGCTAATGTGAAATCAGGCACGATGGATTGGATCCCTATTCCAGGTGTGTAAGCCCTAAACAGATGGAGTGTGGTAGAATATGGCAAACCTCTTGGAGACGGCGTCTTAGACCGGGCGCCAGCGGCGGGTAGCACCCTATTTAAACTCTCGTTGCATTCCTTCAACTGGCCGACCAAACTTTCGAACTTATCCTTGTCGACAAAAGCCCATCGCAGTTTCTTCAAAGTAGGGAGCGCCCTCTGCAGGCTTTCCGTGCTGTCTTTCAGCCGCTTCACTTCGGTCTCAAGTTCTGGTCTTATCTGGCATAAGCTCAACAGACGAGATTGAGTAAGAAGTTCGACAACTTCCTGGTTAAGTCGGGGCTGGATTGGCTGAGGGCTCTTCTGCGTGCGGCGGAGCGAGTCGGAGAGTGATTGATAAAGCGCACGAGCGCCATCGCGTTTCCGTGGACCGCGGTCGCTGTCCTGCACACCATACTTGGAGCTGTACTCGAGTAGTTCGGCTAATACATTCGAGATTCGGGCTAGGACGTTGATAGCAAAACGTTGCTCGTCGTCGCTTTGACCCCCGTGATCCTGCGCCCATTCTTTGGCCCACTTCTCCAGACAGTGCTTTTCCGTCGTAAGCCGAAATTCGAGGTTGTCGTAGTCCCGGCCGAATGATTGTGCCGTCGCCAGCAGATTATAACCCGTCAGAAGCTGGTTAGCGAGCCCGACGACAGCGATTCCGAGACCTGAGCGATCAACGATAATTAGCTACTTGAGAATTAAGTTGCGCCTTGCCGGCATTAGGGCACCTCATTACCGGCCGCTTCCATTGTTCGGGTTGGTGTTGTTTGCCCTTATGTGGGTAGCTATCGACGAAGAGTAATGAGGGGCAACCAAAAAGCTCCAGATATGCCTTCTCCCAAAGAGATCCGTGCTAGGTGGGGTACAGCCACGTCACCAGATGCATACCCACTCCGACCACTCGTTTAGGCAGCAGTGCGGCCAATCAAGATAGTTATCCCAAAGCGAATAGAACAAAAAACAGCGGCAATAGAATGTCACCATAGGAAGTTAGAGTCTGAAGTTTTTGTTTAATAATACTCGCATTGAGCCTATGTAGGCTACGGCGGCGCACATTTTGTCCGGTTCCCGTCTGCTAGCGGCAGGCGTCGCAACAGTCCGTTCGGTCCGTCCTCAGGCTTGCCCTTCAGGCTAGGCTAGGCTATGGCCGCTACATAGCCCTGACAGTCTAAGGACGGCCATCCCCGTAGATATTTTTCAGTGAGGACTGGACGGACAACCTGTCACGGTTATCGGATGAGAGGTGGTAGAGTTACTGGAGAAATCGTGCGCTCATATTCTGCGATATTTGGACGAGTATACACATGAGGTCGGGGAGAACAACAGGAACGTGCACGTGCGGCCAGGCAACCAGCCAGCAAGCGGAAGCTCGTATTCTCCACCGCGCTGAAAGGAGTATTGCATATAGTCATCCAGCGTAAAAGAATGGCCTCAAACACCTCCGAATCGAATGTGTTGCTGAATGCCTCTCGGGGGCCACGCTGGCGGATGGCTACCAGGTGGCGAACCACTTTCTGCGCAAAGTTTGTGAGCATGCCGAAGGTGTAGGGTTGCGTTTTTGGTAGAGGCATCCGAGTGCCTCTGTGCTGTACGTGCACTGGGACCTAAGCAAGTGCTGGATGAACGAATTGTAGGTGTTGGTGACTTACATCTTCGGCATTTCCATCGAGGTTTCCCATCGTCGCCGTTGTACTCTTCTCCGTTTTCGGCTCGCCACATCGAACTCATCCGTTTCCGCGTGAAACCAGTGGGCACGTCAGTAAACAGCCGATGTAACATCTGTCAATGCACTGCTGCGGGTCGGTGGGGAGAATAATTCGGGGATGAAAGGGAGTTGTCGCTGGAAAGCCGAAGTCTCGGGGCGAACAACGATATCAAGTGTTCATCTTCAACATAGGCATCGGTACTGAGATCGCTGTTCGGCATTCTAAGTGGTGAGCTGGGTGGTGCCGGCGGGATGTCTAGCATGTCGGATGGCGGTGATGATTCATTGATCGCATATCAACAGTCCGGCCGGGCAAACGAGGGAGACCTCATGATCCACTAGCATCTTGCTAATCTTGGGCGGGGTGTGGTTTCCGGTTTTGGACTACTACTAGGCGATTACTGGGAGCATTCGGCCACCACCAAAACAACAGACAGGAAACCGTACACTCCCGGACAAGCACCGGAAAGATAAGGCGAACAAGATTATCTAAAATCCTGTTAATCAGAGAAGAGATGGTGGAGCTGTAAGTGAAATCCAGTCGGTTAACGGCGGGCTGGGGAGCTCCCGGCCACGACCACAACAACAGACAGAAAATTGCATACGCCCGGAAAAGCACCGAGAAGATAAGGCCCAAACTCTCCTTTCCCTATCGCCGGCAGTAGTTTGTGTCGGACGGTGTGGTTTGTTGTGAGCCAACTAGCCGTCGGGGTTCTTGGTTGTCGGGGCGTTGCCTGGCGGGTGCTCGTACTGGTTGTTCTTTTCTTGTTTTGCATTCTTTCTTTCTAGCTCTGATTTCTGTAGCTAGACGCAGACATAACATTGAGGGACCTATGCCAGGCCCGATGTAGATAAAGACACTAATAAAGAAGATGGGATCAAGAAAGAAATGGGCGGGTGTTGACGCTACCCTAGGATTGGCTGATTCTGTCGATGAATAATCCGCAGCCGCCATGATCTAAAGTACTAGGCCAAAAGTTTCCGTACACCCAGGTACAACTGCCCATGATGCCCTCACTCAACCTTCTCGATCCCCACAACCACAATTTAGAAAGTCTCAGTAGTTGGCATACATCATGAATA
>Ga0307516_10009859_pt1 | contig 10591 bp, 5 predicted proteins | sample 19_EM_MG_FD_203310 | JGI IMG/M metagenome (GOLD analysis project Ga0307516, IMG submission 203310) | Populus trichocarpa ectomycorrhiza microbial communities from riparian zone in the Pacific Northwest, United States - 19_EM | ecosystem: Host-associated > Plants > Roots > Unclassified | place...
GTCGCCATCGCTGTATCTCGACGCGCCTGCCGGCGAATTTTCGCTGACGAAAATGTTCGACCGCGCCAACGAGCAGGAGCGGCTGTTCGGGCTTCGGCTCGACGGCGTCTGGATGCATGTCGGAACCCCCGACGCGGTCCGCGACGCCGAAGAGGCGTTTCTGGAGAGCGTGGCGTAACTCGCGACATCGCAACTAGTCTAGCTCGTCATGCCCCACGAAGGCGGGGCATCCAGTACGCCGAGGCCCCTCGATCCAATTAACGACGCCTCTGGGATACTGGATCACCCGCCTTCGCGGGTGACGACAGCGGAGTTTATGCCAGGCCAATGCCAACCCGCCCATGACCATTGCAATATCACTCCCTATATTGGCCCCTGACCTCGAATCAGGGTGCCCATGCGCGTTTTCAGTGTTCCCGTCTCCGTACCGTTGCTGCGCACCGCCATTGCTGCCTTGGTCGATGGCCGCCTGGTCGAGGGCTTCGAGGCGCGCAACGACCCGGAGCGGCTGGCGGAGGCGACGCTCTATCTGCCGACCCGGCGCGCCGGTCGGCTGGCGCGCGAGATTTTTCTCGACGAGTTGAAGACCGACGCGGCGATCCTTCCGCGCATCGTGGCGCTCGGCGATATCGACGAAGACGAACTGGCGTTTGCCGAAGGTTCCGAGCAATTCGGCGGCGTGGCGCCGCTCGACATTCCGCCGCGGCTCGGCGAACTCGAGCGCCGGCTGACGCTGGCGCATCTGGTCGCGGCGTGGGCCAAGACGCCGGTGTCCGCGCCGCTTGTGGTCGGCGGTCCAGCATCGACGCTGGCGCTGGCCGGCGATCTGGCGCGGCTGATGGACGACATGGTCACCCGTGGCGTCGACTGGGATGCGCTCGACAGACTGGTACCCGATCAGCTCGATCAATATTGGCAGCACTCGCTGGATTTCCTGCGCATCGCGCGCAAGGCGTGGCCGTTGCATCTCCAGGAAATCGGCCGGATCGAACCGGCGGCGCGGCGCGACCGCCTGATCGACGCGGAAGCTGTGCGCCTTTCTGCGCACCATGAGGGGCCGGTGATCGCAGCGGGTTCGACCGGCTCAATGCCGGCGACCGCAAAATTCCTGCACGCCGTCGCCAAGTTGAAGCAGGGCGCGGTGGTGCTGCCCGGGCTGGACACCTATCTCGACGACGAGGCCTGGCAAATCATCGGCGGCATCAGGGACACGCAAGGCAGGTTCACCACGCACCCCGCTTCGAACCACCCGCAATTCGCGATGCACGGATTGCTGGACCGGTTCGGCATCAAACGCCGCGACGTGGAAATTTTGGGAACGCCCGCGCCAAAGGGGCGCGACGTGCTGGTCTCCGAAACGATGCGGCCATCGACTGCGACCGAACAATGGCATGACCGGCTGAAGCAGCCGGATATTGCTGCCAAGATTGCCGGCGGCATGACAAACCTCGCCGTCGTCGCCGCGCCCAATCCGGAGATGGAGGCTTTGTCGATCGCAGTCGCCATGCGCGAGGCACGGCATCTGAACAAATCAGCCGCCCTGGTGACGCCGGATCGCGCGCTGGCGCGGCGGGTGATGGCCGCACTCGGGCGCTGGAATCTCGAATTCGACGATTCCGGCGGCGACGCCTTGATGGATACTTCCGCTGGCATCTTCGCGCGGCTGGTGGCAGAGGCGGCGGCCAAGGGGCTGGAGCCGCCGACCTTGCTGGCGCTGCTAAAACACCCGCTGTTCCGGCTCGGCGGCGCGCATGGCGCGCTCCGCGGCGCCATCGAAGTGCTGGAACTGGCGCTGCTGCGCGGCACGCGGCCGCAAGCCGGCAGCGGCGGCCTGGCGCGCGACTTCGACCGTTTCCGCACTGAGCTCGGAAAGCTCAGAAGGAAAGAGACATCCTCCCTCCACCCCTCCGAGCAACGGGCCAAATTGCGCGACGACGATCTCGATCAGGCGCAATCGCTGATCGCGGCTTTGCAGAAGGCGCTGTCGCCGCTGGAAAGCGTCGCGGCATCGAAACCGCATGATTTTGCCGAACTGGCGCATCGCCACCGCGAGGTGCTGATCGCGCTGTCGTCCGATCCAAACGGAATTGCCGCAGTCTTCGAGGAAAGCCAGGGATCGGCGCTGGCCTCCGCCTTCGACGATTTGCTAGCCAAACAAAAACCGAGCGGCCTGATGGTCCCGCTCGGCGACTATCCCGACGTATTCCGGACCGCCTTTGCGGATCGCATGGTGCGGCGGCCGGAATCGGCGAGCGCGCATCTGCACATCTACGGCCAGCTCGAGGCGCGCTTGACCGAATCCGATCGCGTCATTCTCGGCGGGCTGGTCGAGGGCGTGTGGCCGCCGGCGCCACGGATCGATCCGTGGCTGAGCCGGCCGATGCGGCATGAACTCAGCCTCGATTTGCCGGAGCGGCGCATCGGCCTTTCCGCGCACGATTTTGCGCAGTTGCTCGGCAGCGCTGACGTCATCCTGACCCATTCGGCAAAAGTCGGCGGCGCGCCCGCGGTGGCCTCGCGCTTCCTGCACCGGCTCGAAGCGGTCGCCGGCGAAGAACGCTGGAAGCAGGCCGTACGCGCGGGCGAAGACTATGTCCGCTTCGCCGGCGAACTGGATCGACCCAATAAAGTCGTGCCGATCCAACAACCTGCGCCAAAACCGCCGCGCGCGACGCGGCCCTTGAAGCTGTCGGTGACGGCGATCGAGGATTGGCTGCGCGATCCCTACACGATCTATGCGAAATACATTCTGCGGCTCGATCCGCTCGATCCCGTCGACATGCCGCTGTCGGCGGCGGATCGAGGCTCGGCGATCCATGATGCGCTCGGCGAATTCACGCAGGAGTTTGCCGCGGCGCTTCCCGCGAATACTTCAGGCGAGTTGCGCCGCATTGGCGAAAAGTATTTCGCGCCGCTGATGGAGCGGCCCGAGGCGCGGGCCCTGTGGTGGCCACGATTTCAACGGATCGCCGCCTGGTTTGCGGATTGGGAACTGGCGCGGCGCGGCACTATCGCGAGGATCGATGCCGAAATCCGCGGCGAGATCGGAATACCGCTCGACAATGCGCGGACGTTCATTCTCTCCGCCCGCGCCGACCGGATCGAGCAGCGCCATGACGGCCGCTTTGCGATCCTCGACTACAAGACCGGGCAACCGCCGACCGGCAAGCAGGTGCGCATGGGGCTGTCGCCGCAGCTCACGCTGGAAGCCGCGATCCTGCGTGAAGGCGGCTTCAAAAATATCGACGCAGATTCCTCCGTCGCCGAACTGGTCTATGTCCGGCTGAGCGGCAACAATCCACCCGGCGAGCAGCGATTGCTGGAACTGAAGATCCGGAACAACGACACGCCGCAGCCGCCGGACGAGGCCGCGGATTATGCGCGGCTGGAACTGGAAAAACTGATCCGTAAATTCGAGGACGAGAACCAGGCCTATACCTCGTTGAACCTGTCGATGTGGTCGAACCGCTACGGCGCCTATGACGATCTCGCCCGGATCAAGGAATGGTCCGCGGCCGGCGGATTGGGAATCGAGGAATGGTGAAGGCTCGGCGCATCATTCCCGACAACGTTCGCGCCACCCAGGCGCGCGCGTCCGATCCGGCGGCGTCTTCGTTCGTCTCGGCCAACGCCGGTTCGGGCAAGACGCATGTGCTGGTACAGCGCGTGATCCGGCTCTTGCTCGGCGGCGTAGCACCGGAAAAAATCCTTTGCATCACGTTCACCAAGGCTGCCGCCGCCAACATGGCGGAACGGGTGTTCTCGACGCTGGGCCATTGGGTCACGCTCGATGACGCAGGCCTGGATGCGGCGATCCGGGAGGCGGGCATCGCGCATCCAAACACCAAGCTCCGGAAGTCAGCTCGGCAACTCTTTGCCTGTGCGCTGGAAACCCCGGGCGGCTTGAAGGTGCAGACCATCCACGCGCTGTGCACGCGGCTGCTGCAACAATTCCCGTTCGAGGCCAATGTGCCGGCGCGTTTTGCCGTGCTCGACGACCGCGACCAGAACGAGATGATGGAGCGCGCCAATCTCGCGGTGCTGCTCGAGGCCTCGCACAATCCGGACAGCGCCACCGGGCGCGCGCTCACCACGGCGATGGCGAGTGCGGCCGACGTCACCTTCAAGGATGTGGTCCGCGAAGCGTGCCTGAGCCGCGATCATTTCATGGCGTGGACCGACAACGCAGGCAGCGCCGATGCCGCGGCGGCGCAGATCAACGCGGCGCTCGGCGTCGATCCGGCCGACCGGATCGAAGATGTCGAGCGCGACATCCTGGACGGGCCGAACCTGCCGCGGTCGCGCTGGCTGGGGATTGCTGATATTCTCGATACCGGCAGCAAGTCCGATGCCGACCAGGCCGCCCGGCTGCGTGCAGGCCTCGTACATTCCGGCGCGGCACAGGTCGACGCTTATCTTGGCGTGTTCCTCACCGAGGAGCGCGCGCCCCGCAAATCGGTGGTGACCAAGAAATTTACCGACAACAATCCCGCGATCGGCCGTCTCTTCGATTCGGAGAGCGTTCGCATCACGCCCCTGATCGAGCGCCGCCGCGCGGTGACAACCCGCGACCGCACCTCGGCGTTGCTGCATATCGCAACCGCTGCGGCGGCAAACTATCGGCGCGAGAAGCAGGAGCGCGGCCTGCTCGATTATGACGATCTGATCGACAAGACGCTGGCGATGCTGGACCGCGTCTCGTCCGGCTGGGTGCATTACAAGCTCGATCGCGGCGTCGACCATGTGCTGATCGACGAGGCGCAGGACACCAGTCCGCGACAGTGGGATATTGTCGCGCACATCATTTCCGAATTCACCTCCGGCGCCGGCGCGCGCGACGGTGTGATGCGCACGGTGTTTGCGGTCGGCGACGAGAAGCAATCGATCTTTTCTTTCCAGGGTGCCGCGCCCCGCGAATTCGACCTGCGCCGCCGGGCGCTGAAGAAGAAATTCGAGGATGCCGGGCTGAAATTCGATCCGGTCTCGTTCACCTATTCGTTCCGCTCGGGCTCGGCGATCCTGCAGTCGGTCGACCATGTGTTCCGCGAACAGGATATTTATCGCAGCATCCATGCGGTCGATAATCTGTATCCAATCCATCATGCGCTTGAGGACGCCGGCCCCAGTCTGATCGATCTCTGGGAACTGCCCGTGGCCGATGACCGGCCCGATATCGAGGGCTGGCGCGCGCCGTTCGATGGCGTCTCGGTGACGAGCCCGGAAGTAAAACTGGCCCGGCGCATTCAGGCCGAGATCAAGTCGCTGGTCGAGAGCGGTGCCATGACGGGCAGCCATAGCGACCGCCGTCCGCTGCGCTATGGCGATATGCTGGTGCTGGTGCGGCGGCGCGGCAACGCGTTCGATGCCGTGATCCAGGCGCTGAAGCACGCCAATGTCCCCGTCGCCGGCGCTGACCGGCTCAAGCTGACCGAGCACATCGCGGTCATCGACCTGATGAACCTTGCAGACGCGTTGCTGCTGCCGCAGGACGATCTGGCACTGGCGGTGGCGCTGAAGAGCCCGCTGTTTGGCCTCAACGACGACGATCTCTTCAAGCTTGCCTGGCAGCGCAAGGGATCCTTGCGTCATGCGTTGACAGCGCAAGCCGCAACTGACGACCGACTCAAAACGGCACTGGCGCGCCTCGAACAATGCGAGCGACGCTTTGTCAGCGAAACGCCGTTCGCGTTCTATGCCTGGCTGCTCGGCGGCGATGGCGGCCGCGCGCGGATTCTGCGACGGCTCGGACACGAAGCCAACGACGCGCTCGATGAATTCCTCGAACTGGCGCTGAACTACGAGCGCAAGGCGCCATCCTCGCTGCAAGGTTTCGTGGCCTGGCTGCGTGCCGCCGACACCGAAGTGAAGCGCGACATGGAGATTTCGCGCGACGAGGTCCGCGTCATGACCGTGCACGGCGCCAAGGGCCTGGAAGCTTCCGTCGTGTTCCTGGTCGACACCACGACCTCACCTTCGGATACGCAGCGGCTGAAGCTCATCAACCTGCCGCGGGGCAATGCCGGTCCACATGACCCCGGTGTCGTGGTCTGGGCCGGCCGGAAAGCCGACGATCCCTCGGCCGTGGTCGCGGCGCGCGCCGCAATGATCGGCGATACCGAGGACGAATACCGCCGCCTGCTCTATGTCGCGATGACCCGCGCGGCCGACCGGCTGATCGTCGGCGGCTGCATGCCGGGTAACATGAATAGTGTGCGCAAATTCTCCTGGTACGATCTGATCAGCAAGGGCCTCGCCAGTTCCGGCTTGCAGCTTCAGGAGATCCAGAGCCCGAACGGCGTCGTAAAGCGCTATTCGCGGGCTGAGGGAGCCGCCCCCGCTGACGGCCCAGCGGCCGAGCCGACCTCATCCGTACCGATCGTGCTGCCAACCTGGCTGCAAACGCCGGCACGCTCCGAGACGTCGGCCGCGAGCCTGTTGCGGCCTTCCGATCCTGCCGACGATGACGGCCACCCGGTGCGAACGGGCGAATCGATCCTGTTGCGCGCAAGGGCGCTGAAGCGCGGCACGCTGGTGCACCGGCTGCTGCAATCGCTGCCCGATATCGTCCCCGAACGCCGCCGCGAGGCCGCGCAAGCCTATCTCGCCCGCAATGCCGACGGGTGGACCGACGATGAGGAGAAAGCGCTGGCGGAAGGGGCATTGGCCGTGATCGCGGATGCGCGGTTTGCCCACGCCTTTGCGCCGGGCAGCCGCGCCGAGGTTTCGATCGTGGGGCGGCTCGACCGGCCCGGGCAGCCGCCGGCGCTGGTTTCCGGCCAAATCGACCGGCTGGTGGTCACCGACCGCGAGATTCTGATCGTGGATTACAAGACCAACCACGCACCGCCGAAGACGGCGGCCGAGGCCCCCAGCGGCTACATCCGCCAGCTCGCGCTCTACCGGGCGGTGCTTGCCAGGCTTTACCCCCGAAAGGCCATCCGCGCGGCGTTGCTTTGGACCGAAACACCTGAATTAATGGAGATTTCCACCCCCGCGCTGGACGCGGCGCTGGCATCCCTTCATCTCGGCGTGACCGCGCTTGACCCGGCAAGATCGCGTTCATAGGTTGGCTTGTATCATCCTTAAGCGCGATTCTCACCCGCGCACCTGTTTCCAACCGAACGAGGTAATCCCATGGCCGTTGGCAAGGTTTCTGACGCCGATTTCGAAGCCGAAGTGCTCAACGCGACCGGGCCGGTGGTCGTCGATTTCTGGGCCGAATGGTGCGGCCCCTGCCGCATGATCGCTCCCGCGCTCGACGAGATTTCCGGCGCGATGGGCGACAAGGTCAAGATCGTGAAGCTCAACGTCGATGAGAGTCCGAAGACGGCCTCGAAATACGGCGTGATGTCGATCCCGACCTTGATGATCTTCAAGGGCGGCGAGATGGCCTCGCGCCAGGTCGGTGCCGCGCCGAAGCAGAAATTGCAGCAGTGGATTACCGCTGCGGTCTGATTGGTTTTGATTGATCGTTATTTGAAACGGCCGGCGGATTGCCGGCCGTTTTGTTTTGTGCGTGCCCCGGACGCTGCGCAGCACGAAGTGATGCGCTGCTGAGCCGGGGCCCATACCACGTGCTCGAAACATGGGTCCCGGCTCTGCGGTGCACCGTCGAAGAGACGCTGCACCGCGTCCGGGACACGAGCGCTCCACTACCCGATCCAGCCCGTCGCCAGCGCCGAGGCCAACTCCAGCTGGCCGTTCCGCCGCGCCAGCGCCGCCATCGCCTCGTGGTCGTAGGGCACGTGACGAAAGGTTACGCGCCAACTCCCATCGGCCAGTTCGAGAATCGCGTAGCGCGCGTCCGGCGTGCCGGCTTCAATGACATGCGGAAACGGATGGGTGTCGCGATAGCCGGGCGAGCCGACGCTGCCGGGATTGACGATCATCCGCCCATCGCGAAGCCGGACCACGCGCGCGACATGGGTATGGCCGCACAGGATCAGCGGCTGCGTGATTCCCTCGGCGGCTTTCTCGATTCTATCCAGCGACGACATACGAACGGTGCCGTCCGCCTCCACGGTCTCCAGCCAATAGATTTCGTCGTGCACGGGCGTGGCGTGGCAGAGAAATACAAGGTCGCGATAGACGCGCGTCGGCGGCACCTTACGCAGCCAGTCAAGATGGACCTGATCGAGCTGCGCATGCGCCGGGCGGTCCCATGAGCCCATCTTCTCCGGCGGCCGGTCGATCAGATAGCGGTCATGATTGCCGAGCACGTTCACGGCATCGAGCGCCATCAGCGCGTCCATCGTTCGCCGCGCGTCGAGCGGGCCGCTCGCCATGTCACCGAGATCGACGATCTCTTCGATGCCCTGCGCACGGATGTCGGCAATCACAGCTTCCAGCGCGAGATAGTTTCCGTGCACATCGGCAATCGCGGCAAAACGCATGAATCCAGCTCGGTCCAACTCTACATGCCCCGGATGCTGCGCAGCGCAAAGCGGTGCGCTGCTAAGCCGGGGCCCATATGGGTCCCGGCTCTGCGGAGCAGCGTGAAGGACGCTGCACCGCGTCCGGGACACGGGTACCTCATCCCGGCGGCGTGCCGTTGGCGGCCAGCACATGGCCGGCGAGGTAAAGCGAGCCCGTGATCAGGATCCGCGGCGACACTTCGTAGGCCAGGCGCGACAGCGTTTGCAACGCAGCCTCGACGCTTGCCGCATTCTCCACGCGCATGCCGAGCGCGCGGGCGGCATCCGCCAGCCGGTCCGGCGGCATCGCGTTATCGCGACCGGGGATCTGAACCGCCATGATGTGCCGGGTCAATCCTGCGAAATTGGCGAGGAACGCGCCCGCATCCTTGTTCGCCATCATGCCTGTGATGACCACCAGCGGACGCGACACCCGCTCTTCGAGATCGCCCAGCGCTGCGGCGGCGACCCGTCCGCCCTCGGCATTGTGCCCGCCATCGAGCCAGATTTCGCAGCCCCGCGGTCCCTGATCGACGAGGGTACCCGCGACCAGCCGCTGCATCCGCGCCGGCCATTCGGCATTGACGATGCCGGCCTCGAACGCCGCCATGTTGATCTTGAACGCATCGATCGCGCGCAGGCACGCGATTGCGAGCCCGGCATTGTCGAACTGATGCCGGCCGAACAGCTTTGGCGCCACGAGATCCATCAGGCCGCGATCGTCCTGATAGACCAGCCGGCCGCGCTCGACGCCGACATGCCATTGTTGCCCCGCCGCATGCAGGGGCGCCCGCATGCGTTTGGCCTCCGCCTCGATCACGCCCATCGCTTCCGGCGCCTGTTCGGCACAAACCACCGGTGCGTTGCGCTTGATGATGGCGGCCTTCTCGCCGGCGATTGCGGTCAGTGAAATACCCAGAAATTCCGTGTGATCCATGCTGACCGGGGCGATGACAGTCGCCAGCGGCGCCTCGATCACGTTGGTGGCGTCCAATCGTCCGCCGAGGCCGACCTCCAGCAGCACGACATCGGCCGGATGCTGCGCGAACAGACAAAACGCCGCCGCGGTCTCGATCTCGAAAATCGTGATCGGCTCACCATTGTTGTCCCGCTCGCAATGTTCGAGCACGGTGCGCAATTCGTCGTCGCCGACCAGCACGCCACCGCCGTTGCGGCCGAGGCGATAGCATTCGTTGATTCGCACCAGATGCGGCGAGGTAAAGACGTGGACGCGCAGGCCCGCGGCCTCCAGGATCGCGCGCAGATAGGCGATGGTCGATCCCTTGCCATTGGTGCCGGCGACGTGGATCACCGGCGGCAGCTTGCGCTCGGGATGATCGAGCCGTCCCAGCAAGGCGTGCATGCGATCGAGCCCGAGATCGATGCTTTTGGGATGGAGCGCCGACAGCCGCGCGATCAATTCGTCAAGCGACGGCTGTGGTCTGGCGACGGGAGCGTTCACGCGTGAGGTGCAGCCGGCACCGCTTCCGGTGCCGAGACGATCTGGGCCGGATCGGTGACCTGTTGCGCAGGCTTTGTGGCGGTCTCCGGCGCCGGCGACCTAGTCAACAGGCGACAGAGCCGCGCCAGCGTCGGGCGCATCTCGTGGCGGTGCACCACCATGTCGACCATGCCGTGGTCGCGCAGATATTCGGCGCGCTGGAATCCTTCCGGCAGCTTTTCGCGAATCGTCTGTTCGATGACGCGGGCGCCGGCAAATCCGATCAACGCGCCGGGCTCGGCGATCTGCACGTCGCCGAGCATCGCGTAGGATGCAGTGACGCCGCCGGTGGTCGGGTTGGTCAGCACGACGATGTACGGGAGTTTCGCCTCCCGCAACATCTGTACCCCAACCGTCGTTCGCGGCATCTGCATGAGTGATAAAATGCCTTCCTGCATTCGCGCGCCGCCGGAGGCTGCGAACACGATGAAGGGCGATTTCTTCTCGACCGCGAGTTCGAGCCCGCGCACGATCGCCTCGCCCGCGGCCATGCCGAGCGAACCGCCCATGAAATCGAAATCCTGCACGGCGACGACAACACCGGCGCCCTCGAGCTTGCCGTAGCCGACCTTGATGGCGTCGTTCAGCCCGGTCTTGGCACGCGCATCCTTGATGCGGTCGGCATATTTGCGCTCGTCGCGAAACTTCAGCGGATCTGCCGTCACATCGGGCAGCG
>Ga0307516_10009860_pt1 | contig 10590 bp, 8 predicted proteins | sample 19_EM_MG_FD_203310 | JGI IMG/M metagenome (GOLD analysis project Ga0307516, IMG submission 203310) | Populus trichocarpa ectomycorrhiza microbial communities from riparian zone in the Pacific Northwest, United States - 19_EM | ecosystem: Host-associated > Plants > Roots > Unclassified | place...
ACACCCCCCCAGCTCCCGCCGGCGAAAGCCTCTTCAGTCAAGCCCTGGAGCACACGCGCGGGCGATCTCCTGCGTCGTTCGAGCAGTGGTTCACCAGCATCCAGTTCGAAGGCTTCGAGCACGGTGTGCTCGGTCTGACGGCGCGCGACGAGTTCGTGCGCGATTGGGTCAAGGCGCACTTCCTGCCCGATCTGCTGACCAATCTGGGACGCCTCACCGGCGAGCCTGGCGGGGCCCTGCGCGTCACTTGGAACATCTCCAATCGCTTGGCGCGCCCGGTCTGCGAACCCAAGCGCAGCGCGCCTCGGCCCTCTAAGCCTGACAGCATGCCCGCCCCGCGTCGCTCCGAGCGCCCGACCGCCGTGCAGCGCTACTCGCGCGCGCAATTTCTCGCGACGCTGAATTCGAAGTACACGTTCCCCAACTTCGTCGTCGGCCCCTCGAACGAGCTGGCCCACGCGGCGGCCTTCGCGTCAGCCGGTGGTGGCGGCCCCCGCTACAACCCGCTCTTCATCGCGGGCGGCACCGGCCTCGGCAAGACCCACCTCGTGCACGCCATCGCGCACAAGGTTCTGGAAGAGCGGCCGGACGCGCGCGTCGTGTACGTCTCCGCCGAACATTTCACCAACGAGTTCATCGAGGCGCTGCAGCACCACAAGATGGACGAGTTCCGCGCCCGCTACCGCAGCGAGTGCGACCTGCTCTTGGTCGACGACATTCAGTTCTTGGCCGGCCGCGAGCAGACCCAAGAAGAGTTCTTTCATACGTTCAACGCCCTGCACGATGCCGACCGCCCGATCATCGTGACGAGCGACAAGTACCCGCAGCAGCTGCAGCGCATGCCCGAGCGATTGGTGTCGCGCTTCACCAGCGGCCTCGTGGCAGACATCCAGGTGCCTCAGCTCGAGACGCGCGTCGCCATCGTGCGCAAGAAAGCCGAGATCGAGGGCATTCCGCTGTCGGACGAGGTGGCGGTTTTGCTGGCGCAAAATATCCAGAGCAACGTGCGCGAGCTCGAAGGCGCGCTGATTCGCCTGGCCGCCAAGTCCTCGCTCACGGGGCGCCCCATCGACGTCGAGTTCACGCTCAGCGAGCTCAACACCGTCTCGCCTCGCCGCACCGACATCATGAGCGTCGAGGACATTCAGCGCGCGGTGTGCAGCCACTTCCGCCTGTCGAACTCCGAGCTGCTCAGCAAAGATCGCCACAAGAGCGTCGCCTTCGCGCGGCAAGTGGCCATGTACCTGTGCCGCCAGCGCCTGAAGTGCAGCTTCCCCGAGCTCGGCCGCGCCTTCGGCAACCGCGATCACACCACCGTCATGAGCGCCGTGCGCCGCGTCGAAGCCCTGCGCCAGCGCGACCCCCAAGTCTCCGCCCACCTCGAAGCCATCGAACAGCGCCTCGCATCGTCCGAAGATTGAGCGAGCGGGTGCTGCCAAAACGCAGCCCGCATTGCAGAAGCTTCCGTAGCGCCGCTCGGTGAACGCTTCACAGCCGCGAGCGACGCGCGGAACCGTGCAGCGTGTAGCGTGTAGCGTGCGGCGTGCAGCGTGCGGCGTGCAGCGTGCAGCGTGGGGCGGGTAGTGCGAAGCGACGAAGCGGTACCCTGCCCCAGCCCGGTCGATCACCGCCCGCACAGCCGTCGCGCAAGTGCCCGGTCAGTTTCGTCACTCATCTGCTGGTCAGCACGACCCGACCCGTGAACCGCTCACGTCCCGCGAACCGCTCACGTCCCGCGAACCGCTCACGTCCCGCGAACTGCTCACGTCCCGCGAACCGCTCACGTCCCGTGAACCCGCTCACGTCCCGTGAACCGCTCACGTCCCGCGAACCGCTCACGTCCCGCGAACTGCTCAAATCCCGTGAACCGCTCACGTCCCGTGAACCGCTCACGTCCCGTGAACCGCTCACGTCCCGCGAACCGCTCACGTCCCGTGAACCGCTCACGTCCCGCGAGCCTCTCACGTCCCCCAAAATGTGTAACCCATGTGCCCGGTCTAAAACGTTACCTATCTTCCAGGTTGCACTCGGGCGCGCCCTCGCGCGATGGGGTTATTGGTCATTATTGGCCAATAATTTCTAACTACTTTCAGTGAGTTAGAAGTCTGCGTGGCGGCCAATACTGTGCACTGCCCCGGCGATCTTCAGTGAAGTTAGAAGGCTGGCGTAGTGGCCAATATTGGCCACTACGCGGCGCTCAGTGTCGCGTAGCGCTCCGCGGTCGAGCTCCATGTTGGGGTGGGACGCGGCGGTGCGAGGCGAGCGCGGCCTTGGACTAGCGCGCGGCGACGGGGGGTTGTTCGACGGGTTGGGTTGGCGCGGCGGGATCGGCCGCGGGCGTGGCGACGAGCGGCGCGGCAGGGGGTGCGATGGGGATCGGGTCCGCGGCGGGGGGTGCGATGGGGATCGGGTCCGCGGCGGGGGTTAGGACTTCGGCGACGACGGCGGGCAGGGGGGCGGCGCGGAGGGGGCGCACTTCGGCGACGGCGCCCAGTACTTCGGCGACGTGGGCGGCGAAGGCGTCGACGACCTCGCCGGCACCGACGCCCAGAGCGCTGCCGTATGCAAAGGCCGAGCGGGAGCGCGAGCCCAGTCGCTCTTCGTGCAGCAGCTTGCCGTCACGTGACAGGCGAAAGCCGCCGGCTGCCACTGCCGACCAACCAGGACCTTCTGCGTCGGGCGGCAGCGCGTTGATGGTCACGTCGAGCGTGAGCAGGTAGTCACCGGGCGAAAGTGCGTCGCCTTCGCGCAGCGCGACGTCAGGAAACGAAGTCCACAGGCTGCGCGCGAGCGCGCCGTACGTCGCGCGCCGCACTCCGTCGAAGCAGACCATGCGCTGAGCCTTCGGCGTGCGGCACTGGTTCTCCCAGGTCGCATTGCCCAGCTCGACCCACAGGCGGCCGGTGTGCTGCACCGGGGTCGCCGTGGGCGGCGGCAAGAGCGCCGTCTGCACTTTGGCTTCGTGGTTTTGCATGCAGCCCCCGAGCAAGGAGCAACTGAGCGCGGCGAACAAGACGACTTTGAACGAACCCATGGCGGGCCCAAGCCTAGAATTCCCGAGATAAATGGCCAAATTTCCGGGCTGCGCCGGAGGTGCGCGAGTGTTCACCCCGGCGTCACCACACCGAAACCGTCGCCGTGAAATAGTGCCTGACAGATGAGGCGAAGGCGGCGCCACCCCGGGGCGTGACGCCCCGCGCCAAGCCAGGAAACTCCCACAATCGGCCGGGAGGGCTTATGCTTCCGGAAACAGAAACGTAGATCTCGTAGGCGGGCTGGTCCTGCCGACAACTAGGCACACTATCGAATGGCAACTCTCCGCTACATCCATCAGCTCATGAACGAGCGCCGCATGGTGCAACTCTCCGACGGCCGCGTAGGCAAAGTCGTCCGCGTAGATACTTTGTTCCCCGGCAACGCCACGACGGTCAGCGTCTGGACCGCGTCGAATTCGCCCGGCGTCGCCAAGGTCGCGCTCTCTGACATTGTCGGCGAAGTCGCGAAGCAAAGCGCCTGAACGTAACCGTCTCCGCCGCCCAGCTGGGCGGCGCCGCAATTGCGAGACCCGGCCTATCTCAGGCCTGCGATGCACGCGAACCTTAGCTCGCGTACATTGCTTCGGCGATTTCGAACGTCGAATTTTCGAGCTGTGAGTAGGCGCCTCGTAGCGAGTCGAGCGTGGCGCCCGTCTCCATCATCTTTTTGAGCAGCTCGACTTCGGTGCGCACTTTTTCGAGCTTTTCAGGCTCGAGCAGGTCGGCGTAGCCATCGAGGGCTTGCTCGGTGGTGTAGATGAGCGTCTCGGCTTGGTTGCGCATCTCGGCCAGATCGCGGCGCAGCTGGTCCGTCTCTTTGAACTTTTCGCCGTCGACGACCAGCTTGTCGATCTCGTCGGGTTGGAGCCCGCTGGTCGGCGTGACGCTGATGGCTTGGCTGCGGCCGGTGCCCAAGTCTTTGGCTTCGACGGCCAAGATGCCGTTGGCGTCGATGCGGAAGGTGACTTGAATCTTCGGCACGCCGCGCGGCGCGGGTGGCAGGCCAGTCAGCTCGAAGCGCGCCAGGCTGCGGTTGTCGATGGCCATCTCGCGTTCGCCCTGCAGCGCGTGCACGGGCACGAACGATTGGTTGTCGACGCTGGTGGTGAAGATTTCGCTCTTTTCCGTGGGCACGGTGGTGTTGCGCGGAATCAGCTTGGTGAAGACGCCGCCGCCGGTTTCGACGCCGATGGATAGCGGCGTCACGTCGAGCAGCAAGACTTCGTCGATTTGTCCGGCCAGCGCGGCGCCCTGAATGGCGGCGCCGACAGCCACGACCTCGTCCGGATTGACGCCTTTGTTCGGCTCGCGCCCAAAGAACTCGCGCACGGCCTTTTGCACCGCCGGCATGCGCGTCATGCCGCCGACCAGGACGACCTGGCCGACTTCTTTGGGTGTGAGCTTGGCGTCGGCCATCACGGCCTTGCACGCGGTCACGGTGCGGTCGACCAGCTCTCGGGTCCAGATCTCGAGCTCGCTGCGTTTGATGGCGCGCTCGAGATGCAGCGGACCTGTGGGCCCGATGGCAACGAACGGCAGATTCACGTCGGTTTCGAGCGACGAAGACAGCTCGTGCTTGGCCTTTTCGGCGGCTTCGCGCAGGCGCTGCAGGCTGGTGCGATCTTTGCGCAGATCGATCTTCGTCTTTTCTTGGAATTCGTCGGACAGCTTGTCGATGATCGCGCGATCGAAATCTTCGCCGCCGAGATGCGTGTCGCCGCCCGTCGCCTTCACGTTGAAGACGCCCGTAGCAATCTCGAGGATCGAAATATCGAACGTGCCGCCGCCGAGATCGTAGACGGCGATCACTTCGCGCTCGGTTTTGTCGAGGCCGTAGGCGAGCGCGGCTGCCGTCGGCTCGTTCAAGATGCGCTTCACGTCGAGGCCCGCGATGCGACCCGCGTCTTTGGTGGCCTGGCGCTGGGCGTCGTCGAAGTAGGCGGGCACGGTGACGACGGCCTCGGTCACCGCTTCACCCAAGTACGTCTCGGCGATCTCGCGCATGCTGGTCAAGACCAGCGCCGAGACCTCGGGCGGCGACATGACGCGCTCGCCGGCTTTGACCCAGGCGTCGCCGTTCTCGTGCTTGATGATGCTGTAGGCGACCGAGCCGGCCTGGCGCGACACGACCTCTGACTCGAACTTTTGCCCCATCAAGCGCTTGACGGCGTAAATCGTGTTTTCGGCGTTGGTCGTGCCCTGACGCTTGGCCACCTGCCCCACCAGGCGTTCGCCTTTGGCGGTGAATGCAACGACCGACGGCGTGGTTCGTGCGCCCTCGCCGTTGGCGATGACCTTGACCTCGGGCTGACCCGCGGCGTTGGTGCCTTCGACCACCGACACGCAAGAATTGGTGGTGCCTAGATCGATGCCGACGATTTTCCCCATACGGGCCTCGTCAGCATACCCCGCGGCAACCGGCAGGGAACCGCGAAAAATTCGGGAGCAAGCAGAAGGAGAAGGCGGCGGCCCGCGCGCTCGGGGCCATTTTTCAGTTCAGCTTCGCTTTGGCGACGACTACCAGCGCGGGACGGATGAGCTTTTCGCTGTTGCGATAGCCCGCCTGCACCTCGGCCGCGATGACGCCCGGCTCGAAGTCCGAGGTCTCCATTTGCTGCACCGCCTCGTGGACGGAGGGATCGAAGGGCTGGCCCACGGCCGGCACTTTTTCGATGCCTACCTTGCCCAAGGTGTCGGCGAACTGGCGCATGACCAGACCGATGCCGTCCGCCAAGGCCTTTACGTCGGTGGCGGTTTCGGCGTGCACGCTGGCGCGATCGAGGTTGTCGAAGACGGGCAGAAACTCTTTGAGCATGTCGTCGCGGCCGCGGCGCTCGGCCTCGGACAGCTCGCGGCGGCTGCGCTTTCGGAAGTTGTCGAAATCGGCCAGCGTGCGCAGCAGCTGATCTTTGAGCTTGGCTTGCTCGGCGCGGGCCAGCTCCAGCGGATCCTGCTCGGGCGCGGCCCCGGGCGCAGGAGGGGCTTCGGCGGCCGAGTCGGCGGCAGCTTCGTCGGCGTCGTCGGGCGTGGTGGTCTCGTTTTCGTCAGGCACTGCGCGGCGAGTATAACCACCACCCGCCCGTTGCCAAGCGCTCGGGACGAGTCAGTTCTTGCAGCGTTTCTGCCTGAGGCACGAAAGCGTGCCGCCCGAGGTCTCGAAAGGCCCCGGTTCGGGGTTCGGCGTGAACCAACTGATGCCGTCGGGGAGGCGCCAAAAAGGGTTCGAGCCCTCGAGCGGCTGCGAGTCGAGTGGCTCGTCTTTGGCGTCGCCATAGCCGCGCCGCTCTACGCTGAAGCAGTAGCCTTCACTCGCTGGAGCGAACAGGTGCGGGCTGCCTCCCTCTACTAGCTCGCTGGCGCGAAACAGCTCGCGCCCACTCTGGGCGACGACGCGTAGCTCGCGCTCACCGGCCGGCAAGGTCAGGTCGACACCTGCCAGCGCGCTCTCGCCGCTGCTGGGCTCGACGCGGGCCAGGCGCTTGCCGTCGACCCAGAGCGCGAACGGCTCGTCGCCGTGGTTCAAGACGCGCACCTGGCCGCGATACAAATTGAAGAGCCAAAGCACCAGCAGCCCCGAAGCGAACGCGATGGCCAGAGCCACCGGCAGGGCGCGCGGCCGCGGCAGGCTCGAGCCCGGCCGAAAGCGTCCAAGCAGCCAGGCGGCGCCGAACGGCAAGAACCCGAGCGCCATGGCGAGTAACGCCAGCGTGGTCTCGCCGGTCCAAGGCAAGAGCAGTGGCAGCACGGCCGCCGCCGACAGGCCGAGCACCACCCCCAGCGCCCCAAGCGTGAGCTCGAGCGTGCCGGCGCGTAGCTCCGAAGTCAGCGCCATGATCCTCGCCACTTGCCGGCGTTTCCTAGCGCGAGAAAAAGGGCCCGCTTGCGCCTGCGCCCGCGCGGTGCCACCTCGACTGCCAGAGACTGATGCCCGAGCTGAACGAGCCCCAGAAGCAAGCCGTCGCCCATTTGGAGGGGCCGCTGCTCGTGTTCGCGGGTGCAGGCAGCGGCAAGACGCGCACCATCACCTATCGCATCGCCAATTTGCTGGCGAACCGCGTGCCGCCGTACCGCATTTTGGCGGTGACTTTCACCAACAAAGCCGCCGCAGAGATGCGCGAGCGACTGACTCGCCTCACCTCGCCCGAGGTGACGCGCGATCTGTGGATCGGCACGTTTCATTCCGTGTGCGCGCGCTTGCTCCGACGCTACCACGACGCGGTCGGGCTCCGGCGCGACTTCGTCATCTACGACACGTCCGACCAAAAAGCCGTGGTGGTGCGGGCGCTGCGCGAGCTGGGCTACGACGACCGGCAGTTTCCGCCCAAGGCCATCTTGTCGGCCATCAGCGGCGAAAAAAGCGAAGGCCGCGGGCCGCGCGAGTCCAAAGAGCTCGGCCGCCTGACGGACGTGACGGCGGAGATTTTCGCGCGCTACGAGCAAGCGCTGGGGCTGGCCAACGCCGTCGACTTCGACGACTTGATCTTGAAGATGACCAGGCTGGTCGAAGATCCGGACAGCCCGGCCGGCGCCGACCTGCGCGGCCGCTTTTTGCACGTTTTGGTGGATGAGTTTCAAGACACCAACTTGATTCAGTACCGGCTGGTGCGCGCGCTGTCCGAGCACACCCGCAATTTGTGCGTGGTCGGCGACGACGACCAGTCGATTTATCGTTGGCGCGGCGCCGACGTACGGCTGATCCGCAGCTTCAAGCACGACTTCGCGGGCGCCGTGATCATCAAGCTCGAGCAAAACTACCGCTCGACGGCCAACATCGTCAAAGCCGCCCTGGGCGTGATCGAGCCGTCTAAGGAGCGCGAGCCCAAAGAGCTATGGACCGAAGCGCCCGCCGGCGATCCGGTGCGCGTGCGCGCGGTGATGGACGAGCGCGAAGAAGCCGAGCACGTGCGGCTCGGCATTCAAACCGAGCTTTCGCGCGGCACGACCGCCGACTCTATCGCCGTGTTTTACCGCGTGCACGCGCAGTCGCGCATGCTCGAAGAGGCCCTCCGCAAGGGCAACGTGCCCTACCAAATCATCGGCGGCATGAAGTTCTTCGAGCGCGCCGAAGTGAAAGATTTACTCGGCTACTTGCGGCTTTCCGTCAATCCGTCGAGCGACGCAGACCTGGCGCGCGTGATCAACACGCCGGCGCGCGGCATCGGGGACAAAACCGTCGAGCGGCTGCTCGACGTCGCCAGCGAGTCGTCGGTGTGCGCTTACGACGCCATTCCGCAGGCACAAAAAGAAGTGGGCACGGCGGCCGCCAAAAAGCTGGGCGCCTTCCGCGAGCTGATTGAAAGCCTGCAGGTCGAAGCCAAGCGACTCTCGCCGAGCGAGCTGGCCGGCCACATTCTCGAGGTCACCGGCTACCGCGCGCTCTTGCGCAAAGAAGACACCGCCGAGAGCGACGCGCGGCTCGGCAACTTGGAAGAGCTCGTCGGTTCGCTGCAAGAGTACGAAGAAGAAAGCTCCGAGCGCGACGAAACGCCGAGCCTGTCTGGTTACCTCGAGCGCGTGTCGCTGGTCGCCGCCATCGACAGCCAGAAGAGCGGGCCGATGGTGTCGCTGATGACCGTGCACTCTGCCAAGGGCCTGGAGTTCGACGCGGTGTTTTTGACCGGCATGGAACAAGAGATGTTCCCGTACCGCGGCATCGCTAGCGGCGAAGACGAAGAGCTCGAAGAAGAGCGCCGGCTGGCCTACGTCGCCATCACGCGCGCGCGTCGCCGGCTCACCATCACCTATGCAGGCAGCCGCACGCTGTTCGGCCAAACCCGCTACCTCGACCGCAGCCAGTTCTTGGACGACCTGCCCGAAGACGCCATCAAGCTCGAAGGCTCGGCGCGCGCCGCGCGCTCAACGGGCGGCTACGCCGGCAGCCGTTACGGGGGCGGCTACGTTGGCGGCTACTCGGGCGGCGGCTACCGCAACCGCAGCGGCAGCAGCTTCGAGGGCCAGCGCTACACCGGCAGCGGAATTGGCAAAGACGTGCCACCCATCGCGCCGGGAGCGCGCGTGGTCGAGCGCGACGAATACAGCCAAGACGCGGGCGACGACGGCCAAGCCGTTCGGCCGGGCAGCCACGTGCGGCACGTGCGTTTTGGAGAAGGTGTCGTGAAGAGCGTAGATGGCGGCATGAAACCGAGCGTCGTCGCGACGTTTCCCGGTTTTGGTGAGAAACGGATTCTGCTCGAGTTTTTGGAGCCAGCATGACGACGAACAAGCGACTCGCGTTTTTGGAACAACACTGCGCCGCGGGGACGGCCGACTCGTTCGCCTTCTACGGCCTCGGCATGGAGTACCGAAAGGAAGGCCGCGTCGACGACGCCATCGCCACCTTCACCAAGCTCAAAGACAAAGACCCCGCCTACGTCGCCCTCTATCTCATGGCCGGCCAAACCTTGATCGACGCGGGCCGCTCTGCCGAGGCGAAGACTTGGCTCGAGGCCGGCATCGAAGCCGCACGGAAAAAGGGCGACGGGCACGCGCTCGGCGAGCTGGAGAGCGCGCTGGGGTTGCTGTAGGGACAATAACGGGGCCGCAGAGCGGCGACTGGCCCGACTTTTCGCGACGAGCTCGGACGGGCGAAACCAGCAGAAACGCGATAAGATGCAAGCGCTCATCGCACCGGTGAAGGCACACGTCCGGAACGGCTACTTCGTCAGCGACGAGCCCGCGCGTTTATGGCTCAGTTACGAGCCAAGAATCCGTGAGGGTCGAAGTCTCCCAAACCGATGACACCCCGTGGCCACAATTGACAACCACACACACTGGCCGCTTCCCGACTACAACCGTTGGAGTCCGCAAACACCATCCGACGGCAAGTGCGGCGTTACAATGACCTGCTCGCCAGGTTACATTACGAACGGTGAACAGGGGGTCGGTCCATTCGCGCGCTACCCTTGGGGACCATGACGGCCAAAAGAAGTCCGAGCCGGTGGTGGCTCGCGAGCTTGCCCGGAGCGGTCATCTTCGCCTTTGTGTTCTTCATCATGCCGTTCTCACCCGTGGGGAGGCCGCTTCTCGTCGCGAGCGGTACGTTGTCCTGTGGTGAAGTGCTGCTGACGCAAACCTTTACGGGCACGCCAGACCCCTATTTCGTTTCCTTCTATTTCCGGCCCACAGGCACGAAAGCCTGGGAGGAGTACTACGTCGATGACGAAAGTCCTTACTGGCGCGGGACGGTACGAGTCGAGTCCTCCGGCGACAGCTGTTCCGTCACCTTCTATGGAACGAAAGAGCTGTCATTCACGTGCGGCGCCGCCCGCCTCGTGCGGCGTCACGGTATCGATACGTTTGCTCGAGCGCGAGTTGAGAATCCTCTTGCCCGCGCGGTTGCGGTCCCGCGCCTGCGGCCGTGGTGACCCAGCGGACCCGACCCAGGATGAACTCGCGAAATCAGGAAAGCCAAGAGAACCGCCTGGCGATAGAGGCTGCATGTCAGAACTCACGCGCTCGAACAACTCCCACCCACCGCCACGGCGCGTGACCATCGTGCAGCCCCGACGGCACAACGCCTTTGCCGTCACCGATGTCTGATGGGGAGCGGCCTGTT
>Ga0307516_10009861_pt1 | contig 10589 bp, 8 predicted proteins | sample 19_EM_MG_FD_203310 | JGI IMG/M metagenome (GOLD analysis project Ga0307516, IMG submission 203310) | Populus trichocarpa ectomycorrhiza microbial communities from riparian zone in the Pacific Northwest, United States - 19_EM | ecosystem: Host-associated > Plants > Roots > Unclassified | place...
TCATTCCCGACCCATCGGATACCATCGATTATGGATCAACCGTGTAAGTAATCGTTCAAAGCTGTCTTGTCTCAGAGAATCATGAAACTACCCTGTTGCAGGGGCCCCGCGCCTTTCGATTGTGTTATCACACCGCGTTTCCCAGAAGTGACTACTCTTATTGCTCAAACGAAGGAGTTAATGTAGGAAAACCAGAATCTTTAAAGTCACTTTTCTCGGGTACATGTACGGGAAAGGGAGACCAATTTTATCATACGACACTAAGAGAGGGCATGAGTGTCACACATATAACCAGATCCGACAGCAACGCCGAGAGTGATGGCCATCTCCTTTGCTTTGCAGGTAACATCTTGCAGTCTGAACACCTACTGTGCAGGAGATAGGCATTGATGTCTGGAAAAACCCAAGGATCCACATGAATTCTACAGGGAGCTCCGCACATATGCATATTTCCGTAAATTCGAAAAACAATGTCAAAACACCAGAGAAGATCTCACCCCTCGAAGCTTCGTTCCTCTCGTCAGTGTTGACCAATCTTCCTGCCCGAACGGCTCTCACGTTACCCATACCCGCGTCGTACAAGCGGATGGCAGATGGCATCTTGTTGGGTGGAACATACGTACACTGGGACTGAGAACCGGGAGGCGCCTGTCCATCTCTACGTCCCCTTCTTCTCGAAACTTTGAGATCCGCTGCGTCGATGGAACTGCAAATCCATATCTCACACTTGCTGCCATCTCGGGCGCAGGATTTGCAGGGATCCAGGACAATGCTGAACTGAAGGTCCAAGATTGTCCAGGTCCGCCTACCGCAGCGCAAATGTCGGAAGAGGAACGACAAGCGCTTGGAATAACGCAGAGAATGTCCTTGACGTGGGAGGAATCTCGAAGCAGGCTAAGCGACAATGCGCTCTTGAGGGAGTCGAGGACCGTCCTCGGTTCTGAATTGACAGAGAAATATTTGGCTGTGAATAAGGTACGTGTTCGTCTCTATAGGTCCAGCGCAAATGTGGATTCAAATGCCGTATGGACTTCTTCTTGGTCACAATAATAATACCACATGGGCGCTTCGCAGGTCACCGGACTCGATGATATTACTCTCGCAGCGGCAAGAAGGCACTCGGGTGTGCAAGTCCACGTTTTACTTGTCACCATTTCAACCTGTTCGGCAGTGGAATGAGGAGAATCTTTTCGGTGATGAATCCAATATCAATGAGGGAAGCAAGGGGCGGATTTCCTGAGTGTGCGTGCCCTCCAAGTCCGATGTCCGTCAATAAATCTGTCAATGATTGTGGATGATATATAGTTTCGCGTCAATAGATTTTCTGCACGCCATTGGTTGAGTGCAGCGGTCGAGGCCGCCCCCAGCTATCGCAGATGCCGCATAACCTCTAGCCATGACACACTCTGAATTGCCGTTCGTATGGTACGACTGAGCAAGGTCAGGAATACTAATTGAATCAGGCCATTCTTTCCCGATTCACGGTGATTCGGTTTGCCCATCTATGAAGCTTGTGTGAGGAAAGCGACTACATTGGGATAGAAATAGCACGGGATTCCCCTACCTGTTGCCAATAGAGCCACCAAAAGAACCGAAGGAATCGTAAAATGCGGTCTGTACGGTTCTTTGAGCCTGAAGCTAGCTAGCCATTGCATGAGTCAAGCGGTGGTGGATTTGAACGATCCGAATTGACCTCGTCCTAACACTCACAGACACTGGCATATTCTTCAACTATGTCCCTTGACACATGGTAGAGCGCTACTTCAGTATAGAATGCAACCTCGCACTGGAAAAGATGATTGGAGGAATCTTGCAAGAGCTTCGCGGTTGAGAGTACGTGCTCGCTAGCTAGATAAAAAGCCTCAACGCAGGACCCTTTAAGCACGACCAAGCTGAAGATATGAAGGGCCTCCAACCCCGTAAGATCACAATAGTGGCTTTGAGGCAGCAATTAAGGTGGTGGTTCAATCGATGTATCTGATTCCCGTGGACGAAATGCGAATGATTATGAGGCAAGGTAACACGAGCCGCGAGGATATGAAGTCACCTCACACGCAGGCACCTCTAGATCTTCCTCTTCTCTATCAGCATCCATCATAGCATTCCAGCCGGCGTCTCTCACGTTCTGCCCGTTCACGCTCGCGTTCCAGAGCTGACACGGCCTTCAGGTTCTTCGCGCGCCGATTGACGTTTTTGGCGTAGTTGGGATCCTTGAATGCGGCTTAGGGTTGTAGGTAGGAAATCGTTCGGCTAATACAATGTTTTCATGAGATCTTCTTCTAAGGCGGAACCAGACACAGTCGATGCTGATAGATGATTGGGGAGTTCACTTTGTGGTGCCATCTGCGGCCGCCTTCCTGTGTCCACCGCCTTTCCGAAGCATAATGCGTTGAGCCTCGAAACGAACGAATTGAGTGATGGACGTACGTCATGATAGTTGTTTGGAAGTCATGCCAAACTGGCCGCGAGTCACGACAGAGGCCGTTGCCAAACGAACAAGCCGGTTCAGCTCGTCTGTCCCTATCGTCCATGTTCTCCAGCATGTGGTTAAGATAAAAGGTATCTCGATGAGGTTGATTCTGACTGGTATATTGAAGTTATAATGAAGTACATTTTCGCGAGGTTTTTCTGACAGTCACTGATCAAGATACTTAGTATGATACTCACAGATTCCAAAGAACATTTTTGAACGATCGACCTCACAGCTCCATCTAATGATAGGATAGGAGACTCGGTGTGAATCATTCCCTAGCTATATCCGAGGCAACCAGGCTTACCGTGACACCTCACACTCTGACGCCATCATGGATATCGAATCATCCGATAAACGTCCTCACAGCTCTTCAGAGGAAGAAAGTCCTCAGGAAACCAGGAAACCACGAGAAGACACAGTATGTACTCCAACACCCAAAATCTTCTTTCCTACTTATGTTGCAGGTGCCGCAGATACACGTAACGGAGAACCTTTTTCAACCAGTGAGGAATGCATTATAGAGTCTGCCGGAGACAAGACTGAGCCTATCGGTTTTTCGGTCGCAAGGTTTGAAACGGATACGCTCCTTAAGCGGAAAGTAGTAAAGGTACCTCAGTCTTCAGTTCTACTAGTTACACAAAGTCGTCGACTCAACCTTTTTTTCAATAGAATTCCCTGAACGCTCTACGGAAACTTCATGATTCCTGGTTTCTTCCATATTACAATGGATCTTTTGAAGGCAGTTTCCATTTCAGAATCACTCGTCCTGGATGTGAATTCGATGGTCGGATGAGTCAAGATCAGCACGACCTCGACGCTTGCCTCTCGATCGTTCCACAGCTCTACAAACACGCAGATACCGGCTGACCAATTCACTGTCCATCCAGAACTGGTCGACAAAATTCGTGCCGCTTGGGCCCGCTCTTTCATTCCTGATGACGTCCGCGTCGAGCCGTACAAGATCCATCTATACGGACCTGGTGGTCACTTCAAGTCCCATCGCGACACGCCAGAGCCGGGCCTCGCCGGAACATTTCTGGTGGGTCTAGGCGCCACAATAAGCCCGGAACAAAAAGCGAACGGGGGGAAGTTCCATATAAAAGATACCTCCCTCTTTGCCGAGACTTGTTCTTGGATCGCCTTCTATCCTGACTGACGCCCCCCATCGCATCTCCAAGTTTGCTGAATCGCAATATCGTGCAGTGATTGCTTTCAAGATCTTCAAAGCCGACTACGAAGTACAACATGAGGAGGCTGTGCGGGACTTTGATCAAGAAGAGCGTGTTCGATCCGTGCTGGCTGAGCTCCCAGTGCCATTTGGACTTCTCCTTCGTCACAAATACTATACAGGTGCTTCGCAGCTAACTGGGATCGACCCCATCATTGTCGCGGCGGCAAGAAAGCTCTCGGGTGTGGAAGTCCATCTTTTGCCTGTCGTCATTCCTACTCTTGCCTACATCAGCTTCGTCGAGCCTGAAGAGAGCGAGCGCAAGGCGTTCGTTCACCCCTTCACATCGACTCATGTCGATTACATCCTGGGCAAAGGAAAAGATCCATCATTGCTCGAAACGTCATGGTTGAAAAGGCTCGGGAAGACCACCCCGTTCTATAGCATTGGGAGCTTCAAAGGCTCAGCGAAGGAATGGAAAAAAGGATATGAAGAGGAGCATTATACCGGAAACGAATCGGACGCGACTCGGGAGACGTCGATTTATGTCTCGTTTGCGTTGGTCTGTCTCTCGGACGTTCACCCCGATTCAGAACCTTCGGGCGGAGGTGAAACTGAGAGTAGTGGGAGTGAATCGCTCGGTGATGGCTACTTTTCCCTTTCGGGTGATGATCCCAACGATTCTGACGCCGGCGAATAAGGGAGAAAGGGACGTCGATGGGGTCTTGTATTTCTTGTAAATTTCAAATAATCGTGTTCGATATGTTGTGGCAGAAGGTCCCTGAGTCTTAGTCCGACGTTGGGAGAGCGACTAGTGGCCCCTTTTCAGTGGAGAACCATAACGTTCCTCCTGGCCAATATTGGCTCCGATCAAGGGGTACTGAAGATGAGCCCCTAGCGGCCATGCTGCTTACACGTTCCCATTGCACCAAGACTCCCTCAATTTTCGAAACCCGAGCACGCTGAACCTCGTCCGCGGTCCAGCCAGTCCCATCACTATTAGCCTCCGACACTGTTCATCCGGACTATGGCCATGAGGCTTCCATGATATCATAAAGTACGTGCATAATACTACTAATTCGGATAACAATATTATATAGTCATGAAGGAGAATGAAGAAACATGAGCAGAACACTCCATCAATCGCGGTCCTTGCCGAACAAGCAAACCTCCTGCGGGTTATTCGAGCGAACCCCCTACGCCATCATCTCGGCGACCCCGGACTGAAGCGCGATCTTCGGCCTCAGAAGAACAGCACGCTCCCATTCGCCAGTTTTACCCGGTACTTTTGCACTGCGCGCCAGCCCCAGATCCGTTGTGCACAGAACTGGCTCGCGGTCCTCTCTGCCCTTTTCAAATCCGGACGCGAAAGAATCGTCCATTTTGGAGGGATCGAAGAGTTTGTCCTGAGGGACGAAGATGATTTCAAAGTCGCAGGACGTAATGTCCTCCCCTATGGCTTTCCGCAGAGCTTGGGCATCCTTGACGATGACGTTGATGCGCTCCGCATAGCTTGAGACGATGAGATCATGTAGGGCCTTTTGGTTTTGATGAGCCCCAGCGGTAAGGAGGATGTTGACGAAGGCGTCGACGAAGTATATTGCTAGGTGCTCGTGGTCGTTCTGCCGAACATAGGCTCGTGTCAAGGCTCGCCAACGCCCAAAAACCGTCTGCTCCTCTTGCAGACCCGCCTTCGTAAGTGCTTGACGAGTGATAGTCGAATAAGGGACTTACCTCCTACCCTTAGTCTCCCGTAGATCTCGCCAAGCAAACGCTCATCATCGGGATCCTCGAAGTCCCATGCAGAAACTATCCAATTTGAATACGCTGCCATACCAGCCTGAAAGGCGATTTGGACGAGTGTCGGGTCGTCGTGGTGTTCTGTCGACTTCAACAGCTCTACCATCCGTGATCCAAGGATGTCCGTCGCGCTCTGATACACCTCTGTCATGTCTACCTTCCCTTGTTCCTCCGGGCGCTCCTCCAAAGTATCGCTGCCCTGGACGAGCTTCTTGGGTTGAAATTGAAACGATTCAGCAACCAATGCTGCGGTTTGGTAAATCTCTGAGTTTAGGGCGTTTAACATCGAGATCACGTCGGCCCCTGACAGAGTGTCCGCTTTTGTCAAGAACGCTTCGGCCCCCCGCAGTTCCTTCGTCCTCGTGTCAAGTAGTGTGAGCGCTTGGGCGTATTTCTCCTTGACGACACGCGACTCGTCTCTGGACATTTCCAGTTCCGTCGTCCTCCGTATGATCTGCTGCTCAAGTGTTTGGTTTTGGTCCCGCAGGCCTTGGAGCAGTCTCCTAACCACCTCCGACTGAGTCTTCTCATCCTCGAGCTCCCTCCTCAACATACTCAGCGTCCCTTCCTTCGCTTCCGCGTCCGACCGTGCATTGTTAAGGGATTCGCGGAGGGTAGCGATTTCATGGTCTTTCAAGATCGACTCATGTCGTCGTTTGAAGAGATGCTTCCACAGCTTGAAGATGGCGAAGAAAGAAGCTAGGGACAGGCCAGCCATCCCACCGTACGTGAAATTGGAGAATGAACCGAGTTGGGCCATCACGGGTTGAGAAGAGGTCCACTCTCAAATGAAGTCGTACGGGTATATCCTTTCCCTAACACGCCACGAGGCAAGGCATCAAAAATGAATCAGAAACGTGCAGGTTTACGCATTGCCGCCTCGTGTGATTCAGTGGCGGCGAGAAAGGCTCCCTGATGGTGAATGTCGCCAGGACACCGCGCGCTGGATGCGCGGCGTCCCAAGTGCTGTTAGTTCCTGGCGCCCATGTTAAGCACAGCCACGCCTGAGCTGACTGATGTCCTTTGACATTCACATCCGGTATGGTGGTAACAATGTACACCCTCGGTTATACTAAATACCGAAATCATTAGCCATGAAACGTTGCAGGATTAGTGGATTGAAATTACACCGAGTTGATACCGAGTCGAGTACAACAAATCGCATGGGCATTTCGCTGCCTGCCGTTGAACATGCTCCGGTGTAGAGTTGTGTCGGCTAGTCACCGCGGGCGGAATATAAATTTCCCTCTGTGCTTCTGAAGAGCGTCCGAGAAACAGCGAACCTAGATCTTGATGCCTGATGTGTCCTGGTAGAACTGTAGGGTTTGACGGTTTCACTCACAATTTCGGACCGTCAAGCTTCCTTGGAAGACGGGCGCAGTGCAATATCACACTTGAGAAGCTCCGGATACGTAAGGAAATTTGAGACCCGCCGGAAGCCGGCCTCGCGGCATGTCCGGCTTCGCCGTCAATTTGTTCCGCTTGCTTCAGCCTCCAAGTGGCTGTGCAAATCATGCAAAACATCACAGCTAGCAGTGAGCATCCACGGTTTGGGAATCATGGCGCATCGACTGGAGCCCATGGCCACTGGAGAAGTTGAGTAGTGGTAGCAGATACGATCTAGGAACATCCGGAGTCTATGTCACATGACTGAGTGCGCAGGCTTCTCTACTCCACATCACTGTAAGTAATGCCACCGTCAAATACTTACGAGTGGGAACAACCTGAACTGACAAAGTCGAAAGACGATCCCCTGAAATCCGGTGCCGGAGAGATTCTCACCTTATCTTTCCGAAATCACCAAATTTTCCCAAATTTTTCCGAACGCTGGCAAGTTTCATGGCGTATCAAGCACGTCTCACTCACTGTTCCTCAAAGCTTGAACCATGGTTCAATGTATCATATACAATTCTTTCGATTTGCCTGGCATAATATATCCCCTTCCAGATCCTCAAGGACAATCGTCCTCGATTTTCGGCCGAGTGAACAAGCCCCTAATATCTACCGAATAAGGTGGGTATATACCATTGGCTTAAAGGAAACACGGCTACATGTATTCGATGAAGCTAGGGGTCCTGCCATCAGCATGTTCTGCCAGTGGGACCGATTTCACCTCTTGATGAACCCCTTTCTCAATCTCACGCAGCCTCTGGGTCCAATTTGACCGGTGTTTCACCGCCTGGAACGCCTCATTCCATTCAATCCTAGGCATAGAAATAATGATAAATACGTTGGTTTAACAAAAGGACCTATCGTGCTCCACAGCCTCCACTTGAATCAAGTCTTTAGCTCCTCGGGTGTACAAGGACCACAAATGGTTTCCGACATCGGGCCGGCAAGTTTCGGCGGAATTAACTGGGTTGCAATAACTTCGACTGCGTGAATCGGACACCGCCTCCGGCTGACCGTATCATGGACTGCGGATGCTTTCTAGTAGCTGCCAGTAGTCCTTCTGCTGAACTACTTTCATCAATGGACGACATGTGAACACATCGTAAAGAGTTAAATGGTGCCAGCTAGAGATGAAAGACTCGGAGTAGCTGTCGTGGTCCGGATGTCAGGCATGTCATATCGCTGTTGTTCATCTGATTTCATTTCCCTTGCTGTGACTTGGGTAAGCCTGCCATCTATGGTGCTTGACCCGATCCTCTACCGTGATTAATTTTTGACACTTCCTTGATCTTGTAATTGGATACTTACAGCGTACCATCTTCACGCCTTGAGAGGACCGTCGGTGCGTGGCCACCATCCTCATTGCATGGTCCTGAAGGTTCTGTCTTTCAGGTGCTACCACGCCTCCGCGCAATCTCCACGCTTTCCCGCGAACCTCACCCGACCTCCGCGCCAGGTTGGCGGAACTCCAGCGGTACACTTTAGGTGCGTGACACGTTGCAGCCCAAAAAGTCAAGTAACCAAAAAAAACTATAATACATTATAGGTCCGACTGAACCAGAAACCCGAGGTGCATGCATATCATATCATATCATATCCGTAAGCAGTAATCCTTGTGCTTTAGCTCATACAGCAATCCTAATTCTTGCCCTCCTGGCTTGCTTGTTGGGCGTATGCTTCTTGACAGGCATTGCAAAGCCTTTGAAAGGTACGATCTATGGGGAACAAACGACATCAGTTCGCGACTCCGTTGGTCGGACACCTCCCCTCGTACCATGCTGTTCGGGGAACTGTCGGCTGAATCAGCCACAATATATCAATGAACCCTCATTTTCGAAATGAGAAGATAGCGCCATACAATTGCCAACAAGTCTTCTTGCAGTCTTTACCGCAATCATAGGGCGGCGGTGTGGGATGCGTCGTGCTGAACTTGCAAAAACGGTCGTCGCATTGGATCTGTGTGGTACTCCTTCACTTGAGGTTCGTGCGCGACAGCCAGGTTTGCTCTCACCATCTCATCCGGCTGCCCAGATACCAATCAGCCATTCAAGATCGAGACCCGCCCGAAACGCAAAAGACGCTCACCAGCTTGTAAACGTGATTGCAGGCCGCGTATACATAATGAACCCTGTCGTGATACGTCAAAGGGAGTCGATCGACACGAAGAGGGTCTTCGTACTGTCGCCATCGACACATTGAGAGGATAATGGAGGTTGCGGTAAGTGAGCGTTGGTGCGTTCGTGTTGGAGCCCTCGAAGGTATTTATACTCACAAAACTGACTAGTACTATAACGATCGAGCGCTGATCAGGGATCAATGTCAGACACTGCCAATTGACCAGGGGTGTTTGGCCACTGTGGCATTCCCAGTCTGAAACCACAGGTTCCTGGCATTGCATTCGGCGCTTTGAGAAAGCCAAAAGGTCATAGGCGTTGCAAGACTAGGAATTTACTCGGATTCGTAATACGATTGTTGGGATGCTGCGAATGTCTGCATCCTAGAAATGCGAGGTGCTCGAATTGGGATGTGAATTTGCCCCCCTGGCAACGTTCAATAGTCGCAGTGAATCCAGCGTCGCCCACCCTGGATTTATTACGACTATTGAAAACTAGAGTAGTGCATTGCTCATTCATTAGTGACGTCGTGCGACAGGTGTCTACAAATCAGATAACAATGTTCACTTGAATGATTGCTGAGAAATATTTCTGAGGAAAGCTTTATTCCAGTGGCTAACCTGGCCTTGTGTCTGGGCCATCTAACGTGAACGTTTCGTCGCATTCGCCGTTCACATCGTCATGAGTATAATTCCTGTCTGCGAACTTTGTTGGGGTGATTCAGATGCAAGTGTGGCGATGATCAATCTTGATAACGGCGGCGGTGGAAATCACATCTAATCTGCACTGGACTACCTGAAGGATACAAATGGGGCGAAGGAGATAAATCTGGTGTGGGTTGGAAAATATGAGGATATTCCTTTCCGGTCGGATAGTGACTGGGCTAGACCAGTACCTTCATTTACTTCCATGACATCCTTCGGCACTCGCGAGCCCGAGGCACACCATTATCGATTGGTCCAAATGTATCTGCGCGACATCTGAATGCTTCCGAGTCGGATAGGTCAACAAATCGGTGCGATAGAGTGATATATATCTGTAGGCCTGCGATGTCGATAAAGGATGGTGCCTAGAATCTACCTCAGAGAATGTGAAGGAGCATCGGACATGGAAACCCAAGTAGCGAAGGATTCAATCTCAGCGTCTAGTCTGCTCATCAGCGATGTGATCGGAGGCCTCTACTGCTTCATCGAAGTTCATCTTCCGAGCAATGTTCTCAGCCGATACGCGATAATAACAGAGTCGTCCGGGTCGAAAATGCCTGCGCGAGTCATCGAGTCCCAAAATGGCGGCGTCGAAAAAACAAACCAACACCAAACCCAGAGGTACCCGAGGTATCTGAACGGGGCTGTTTGCCTATTGCATCCGAGTTTACCCCCGATTGCAACGACAGCACCCTCAAATGTTATAGCCATGGGTTGGAGGAGAAAGAAGGGTATCGGACCGGTGTCAGTAAAAGAGGTGGTGTGAATAATGCCAGAGATGAGAAACGCAATGTAGAGTCGAACGAGGGAGAAGAGAGTGGTTTTTGGGTCAAGAAATCGTATTCTCCTTGCGACATAACTTGCATGAGACAGTAAGATCTGAAATGATTCTTAGGTGAGCTCAAACGGTGATTTGAAACTTTGATCATACCCTCCGT
>Ga0307516_10009862_pt1 | contig 10589 bp, 17 predicted proteins | sample 19_EM_MG_FD_203310 | JGI IMG/M metagenome (GOLD analysis project Ga0307516, IMG submission 203310) | Populus trichocarpa ectomycorrhiza microbial communities from riparian zone in the Pacific Northwest, United States - 19_EM | ecosystem: Host-associated > Plants > Roots > Unclassified | place...
GTAGTACTGACACTGGACTCTTACCTTAGCTTATGTAGGCTTGTATTAGCTTACTAAGCAATCTCCCTCTTTCCTCTGTATATGTTTGAGCTCAGTCCTGGAGTGACTGAACACCTCTACTCTCCCTTAGTTCTCCTACTCTCCCCAGTCCTTGGGAGCCTTGCCTGACCTCCAGAAGCTCCTGGGTCGAATGCACCTCATCTGAGGGAGCAGCCACCCAAACCCTTTGTTGTCTTTTCAACAGCGAGTACTCACCTGCCATGTTGTCGATGTTGACGGTGTCATCGACTGATTGGACTTAGAAGCCAGCTTGGATCATTGTGCCAGCTTACACCGATCTGAAAACCATAGTCTAGAGAACCACATTCAGGTGTGATGAGGTCACCAGATTAGTAGACGGGCAAACCATAAGAGTTTGATCTTCTGTGGGTTAGCATTCACTTGCTTGTAGATCCTCGTGATGTTCACCTGACAGGCTGAGTTGGACAAATACTAAGAAACAGAGGGTCAGGCAAGTGAGTTGGATGGCTTTGTTTCTTAGTGCGTACTACAATCATTGTAGACTGATTGTTGGGGAAGCGGCCGAGTTCCATGCCATTGCCACCTTTGTGATCTAATAGCACCTTACTAGTACTAGTACTAGATGGTTGAAGCCACTATCTGGAGTGTGAACGAAGACTATGGTTCTAGTACAGAAGGTGAATGACTTTGGACGTCGAATGACTAGTACACAGTTCACTCTGTATTATCATCCCCACCTGAGATGTTCGCTTCTCCAGAGGGTTTCCTGTCCTTTGGCATCTCCTCGGATTCGGAACACTTTGTACAATGCATTGATTGCGGAACGAGAGAGCACTTTGTCCTGGCAGCCTTGCACCTTTTGCAAGCATTGCCACGGCCAGATTTCGGCCTCCCACTACACCTGTGGCCCATGTCTAAGCAACGAAAGCAAAATTTTGCTGGTGGTTTCTGCCCCCCAGTGGACTTGGAAAGCCATGAAGGTAGATAAATTAGTACTTAACTTGGAGTTGCCAGTGATTCACTCACCATTCGTGCATATTGAAACATCCGCTTGCCAGATGTTTTGACCTCCTTCACAATCCTCCCTAAATGATGTTGCCCATTCGCTCCCAACATCAACATCCGAGTTTGTCCAGGGTTGAGTCTCATTTCCGAGGTCATTGCTAGCAGTTGCTATGTTCAGAGAAGCAGATGATGAGAGCTGAATGATCCCAAGGTATAAATAAGTTCTGAGTCCACTTACCTGTGGAACAAACAAAGCATGATTCCCGAGTCTGAACGAGTGGAATTCAATTGTCGTTCCAAATCATTGCTTCCTTTCAGTTCCCACTTGTATAATTTCTAGACACATGAGAACCTCTTGATTGCCTGTTCAGACATGGCAAAGGACATGATCAGGCGCCAGCGTTGCCTCTAGAGCAGGAGTAAATGCGAATGCTTCAACATACGAATTTGTCCAGTGCAAAGCAAGCACACATACATCCATGCCCTCTCAATAAATTCCGCATGACTTGAAGACCAATCTTGGCATAGGCCCAATGCAATTTCCACAATGCAGGTGCAGATCAGGTTAAAATTCATCACACTCGCCCAGAGCATTCAAACCACACCCATACATATCAACATGATCACCCAGAACAGACTCTGAGTCGGACTGAGAATCAGTGCTAGACTCGGAGCCTTCTGGTTCAAATTCAAACGCAGAGTCTTGCTCCATCTGTGTACCAGAGGCATTCAAATTTTTCCCTTCATCCATCTCATCATTGCCACAGCATCCATAATCTTCTGTGACATTTTTGCTTGAGCATGGTTGTTGAGAAGTGGAACAAGACTGTGAGTCAGTGGAAACTGCCACGTGTGAATATGAGTGCCCAATACCAAGGCCCCAATAATAACGCATGAGCATGTCATGATCAACAAACCTAGGCAATATAATTAAATTTAAACCCCTTAAGTTGCAACTTGACCTCACCGATTGATATAATACTGCTTCCAGTCATTGGAATCCCCCACACAATGGGACATTGCAATACCATCAGGATGGAGTCAACCATTTGCAAATGAAGGGATAATGTGGCAGCCCCTGAGCACATTGGCAGGGTCGACAAAACCAAATGCATCCTTGTCAGCCATTGGTAAGAACCTGACAGTGTCGAGGGCATGTTCTTCCCAGGCTGAGAACTGGTCCTGCAATACCTCAAACCACCGCACCCACAAAAACTTGATCCGACACGACTGGAAATCCTTCGACCCAGGTCTGGTATATATAATGTTGGCATGGAAAATTCCTAACACCCGCATGTAAGAAAAGGGGTGATTGCTGCCATCTGAATCAGACAATAACATAATGTCACGATGATCAGTACGTGGGTTGATGGAATCAAATCCACGCTTCAGGTCATAAGTGGTGTAGTTGATGCAAAGTAAGCGGTGGCAATAGATCCTATTTCCCTTGAAGAGAACGTGATTTAATTGCGACAAACGGCCTTGGAGTACAGTGTCATTCAAATCATCTGAAAAATTGAGGACCATGGTGTTGAATGCCTGAGGGTTTACCTCTTGGTGTATGGCTGCAATGCAGGGGAGAATATGAGCAGCTTCAAAATGAAATGCTGATAGCAGTAATGAGTTTGACAACCCATCCATCTCAAGGGCTGTTGGGACTTACTTCGACAGCAGGATCCCCCATATTAGTTTTCATGAAACTCATGATGTCTTTGGGGAAATTTTGCGATTGACCGATGACATGGTGCTCCTCCGGTTTGTTCAGCACAGGATCTGCCAGGTTGAGTGCATCGTGCCTGAAGCGGATACGCCGAATACGAGCTTGCCGCCGCTCTATGGAAGCTAACTGCGATGTGTATGCCTTGTGACTAGTTCTGGTAAACCGGACTTTACTTTTACGGTGCTCAAGTTCTCCCTGTGTAGTAGAAAAATGAGTGTTGTACTACATGATATGCATATGGAAATGTGGGACGAACAGCTTGAGTTGAATATGAATCTGTGGTACCATACATTCTGATTTGCGATGGATAATCTGCCAGGGCATGTAACTTGTATGTTTGAAGGTTGAGCCCCTTGGGTCATTGTCCATCATGTGACGCAATGTCTTGAGATCGGCTAGATCTGCCCGGATCTTGCTGCCCTTGGCGTCGTTGTCGAGCTTGGGCTTCATGCGGTAACTCCTTGGTTGCAAAGCAAGGACAAGTATCTGAGGCAAAGCTATGAATACGATTACCAAGGTCCTTCATCACCCTCTCAAAAACTTCAAGAGTGTCATCTGTGTGAAGACGTAGCTTGGCGAGTCCATGCCAATGACAGAGTACAAACAGCAGGTGCAGCACCTGCACATTATGAGGATCGGGCAGCAGCCCTGCAAAGACCGGAATAGAACACTATACCACATCAATCATGTTAAGCAAAACAGGACAATAAACTGACACTGACTTGCAGTACATCCTCAAAGTCTCGAGCAGCTAACCTCTTCAGCTCTGAGACATTCTTGTGGAAACGCCGAATGGTATCTTGACCAAAAGTAGGCACCTGACGAAACCTTCACCATATTTCAGGATAAATCTCCAATAGCAAATAATTCATCTCACCTGCGATCAAGTTCAGCCAACACTGACCCCTTGAGGCTACCTAGTATGTGAAGCAAGTGGATTAAGATGGATTTCCAAACCCCCAGTTCAAACTCATGCAGCAAATCAACAACAAGCATAAGGAAAAAGTCAAAACCTGCTGGACCAAGCCTTGATGAAAAGGCATTCTGTAACTGTAATAAGACTTTTCTGATTCCACATTAAAGCTTCATGAAACATACTACAGTTGGGACCAAAGATTCTGGCTTGAGAAGGACCTCAACTTGAGGGGTGTCAACGACATATTGTTCTTCATATATCAACCTGTGAGTGGAAGAAATTTTCTTGCATCTTCCCGCTGTATCACACCGAGCTAGAACATCATGGTGTAACATATCATTCTCCGTCGCAACATTATGAAACTTTGCCTTAGGGATGAGGCACCGGGGACATGGACATCCACCAAGGTTGCGGATATTGGCTATGAGAACCCTGTGGCCACAGCTTCTTCAGTAGGTAAGCTTGAAGAAAGGTGCAGACGTACTTTTCTGGATAGTCCGCTGAATATGTAAAGATTCGCGGAAAGAGTTGCCTCTTGATATTGTCCCCACATTCAAACACCATCCCATGCTCATACCCATGAAGGAATTCATCATCTAAAAGATCATTCCACTGCGCATGGAATAGTTCTCTGTGGCAGTGGGTAAATAGAGGGTCACCAGGTAACTTGTCACCACCAGCATGCTCCATTACAAAATCTTTGAAATTATCAGGTAACTAAATTGAAAATGATTAAAATTGGTTCGCTGCAAACAGAAAATACATACAGTCTGAAAATATGCTGCATGCGAGCAAAGGTTAGCAATTGGGGTACAATGTTCATACTTTGATTCGTTTCCAAAGTAAACATAGAGAGGCCATAGTTTGGCATCTCCAAAGGCAGTCAACTGGGTTGCGTCAGACCAAAACATCAGCACAACGATGCGTCGAGGCAAAGTGCAACTGGTACTAGGATCTAAGGGGGCACTCTGCAAGTCACGATGTGCAGCAATGAAGGCTTGAGAAGTGAACAGTTCACCATGTACACCAATATCATCCACTCCATCCGAACATTTCCATCGCAGTGAGTAGGGCTCAAACCGAAAGTATCTGCAGCATGCCAGATCCGAGAGTATCTCGTGGATTATCGAAAGAAGAGATCGGTGATAAAAGTTAGATATGGTGTAGTTTCTTGGTCTGGGATGTAAGAAGCATCGAGGAAATGGAACAGATATGGTTATGACTCTCCGTATCCAACTACCATTCTTCTGAGCCGGCTGTCATAGATGTTGTTTGGGAAGGGTCATGGACCACGGACCCCAAGCTGCCCAGCTGACGGTCAATTGCAGTCCAATTGGTCTTCAGACTGAAAGTCGGCGCTTGCGATTATCCCTACAAGTTGCTTGAAGTTTTGCTTGGACTTCTGCACACCTTGGTTCCAATACCAATCACCAATGAGCCATGAACTCTCATTCGGATATGGATGAAAAGGATTCACAGAGCCTGGCAATGTCTGAGACGTGGGCGCATTGAGTCTATGAGCTAGAAGAGGGCCAGCCCCACTTTGGTCTTCAGGATCGTTGGCATTGGGAATCAACTCCTCATCATATACACGAAATAGACTGAATGAATTCTTTTGAGTAGTCAATACAGCACATGACTTTGAAGGAGGCCATGCTGACTGAGCAGTTGGATCTGCCTGTGGGGATGGAACGTTTGGGGTCATAGAGGGGCTTGAGTTCGCCTGCAATGCATCGACTTCAAGGAGGAGATCTGCATCTTGGGGAGGTAGTGGCAAGGGTGGCTCTGGGAGCATGTCCTGAAATCGTTTTGGGAGTCGACGATTCATTCGACAAGACCTGCGAACAGCCAGCAGTGCATCATCCTCAGTCTGCACTGTTTCAGAGGGCTCCAATGGAATTAGTCACATAAAAAAAAGTTGTACATACATACCTCGTCAGCACGAACTTCGTTTGGAATTTGGGTCTGGGTGGGCTGCATTGTATGATTCAATAAGCTATGAAGAGAATCTGAAAGTTGAAGAGCAGTGGCGCACCACTTCATCCGAAACAGATTGGGAGGCAAGCTCTGAACCTGCAGTTTGCGACAAAGATTCTTCACCCCCTCCGATATGACTCCTCTTGCAGTGATACAATTCCTTCGCATGCTGGAGTACATGAGCCAGACGTTTCTTGCCCTTCGAACATGTTTTCTTGTGTCTTGTGAAAGCCCCAGTATCGTCGAACAAGCGGCCACAGAGACACTCTTGGAAGGAGCTTGTTGAAATCATTGCAGCGTTCTAGTCAGCAACAGCCTATGCAAAATCTTGAGCAATGCTCAACACTGAGACAAGAGGGTTCTGCCAGGGTATAGTTATTTACGTAAGCTTTGGCCAAGGAACAATTTGCCTTGTTGGAATCACAAAGGCCGTGCACTACATTTAACAAGGTCACTGCAACAGGAAATGCATCAGAATTTTTGGAAGAACCACAATAGCAGATGTTTCAATCTCTGTCTCAGTTGCAGTAGTATTAGGTCATGTGTATCATATTGTCTAGTATTGTACTTCGATAAACTACGAATAGTGTATCATGTTCACCCATTAATCATAGAGTCCTCCCATTCTCTCTCATTGTGTGGTCGAGTCCATTGAGTTGTCCATCTCGTCGCTGCTTTGATGTCCGAAGGGGTCTGCCCTTCTGTCTTGTGCACTTTGGCAAGTTTGGAGATGACAGTGTTGTAAAGGTACACATTTGGCTTTATTCGTCCCCCAACCAATGGAGTCCATGAAGAGGTCCAGAGCGTTGGATATGTTGTCAGTGGTTTCACACTTGATGAGAGAACCGAATGCGTCACAAGAGGTGACTGCACCAGGTGCAGTGATGGAGTTGTGGTGCATACAAGCAGTCTCAATATCGCTGGCATGAGCGCATGCGGTGATCATCCAGTCCTCAATCTGGAACCACACCTTGGTCTGCCAGGCGGGGTTGGCGAAGAAGTAAGGCAAAAAGAGGACCTTCTGGGCAATGAAATAGAGGGAATTGAACGTAAGAATGTCGTGTGTGCAGCCAAGGCCCTTGATGAGGCAGCCGAGGATGATGGGATGAGGGTACCTTGTGGGATCTGCCGATAAAGCTGATTTGAGGCGCGTGGAGCCATCATGGGCAGTGAGCAAGCAAGGCGTTGAAGATGACAGACGGTGGGGTCGGGGTAAGATGTCCTTGTTGGGTAAGATTTGTTGCGCAACAAACGCAAGTGAAGAGCAGGCGAGTTCCTCATCGTCCGGCAAGACTGCTTGCTCCAGGAAATGCACATTAGCATCCAGCATCATTGACCATAGGGGCTTGGCGCCCAGCTTGTCTTTGGGGGCACATTCAACCAGAGTATTAGATATGTAATTTGTTGAGATCTTGGAGGTGAGATTTGTCCGGGGTGGATGTTTGTGAGAGCGTGTCAAGTACTGGCACATTCCAAGTCATCTGGTTGCGTGGTGGTGATGGTCACGCTGGTGGGACTGTCGTCGTCGTCATCATGGGGTTGACTGGGTGCGCATTCGTGGTGTTGTTGGCTGGGTTATCAGTCGTGTCTGGCTCTGCGCTCACTCGTGCTGGTTTGGAGGGTATTCATGGGTGAGGCTAGGACCACACTCGTGTCCCGACTGACTGGGTGCTGCGCTGGGACCACGATCTGTGGCTTAGAGTCCTCGAGTGAATGACATTGAGTTAGTTTGATGACCATTAGGAGTGAGAGGATTTACAGAATGCGATATGTCGAGAATTACGAATACACGATCCCCTAACAGACCGGTCCGCACAGATAGAGTTGACGAAGTGCTTGATAGACCTGGAATGCTTGCAGCGTCCAGGAATACAGCTGAACCTACCCATGATCGGACATTTCCAAAGCTTTGAAGTAGATGCTGAGTCGCTGACAAACAACCTCCCTTTCCCACGCACGCCGCCGCTCAACGTGTGCGACGGCGTTGCACATGTCTCCTGACGCCCCACCTCACACAACATTCCCACACAGCCTCTGTTGACAAAAATTTGCTTTTCCTGCCAATCCCATTTGCCTTCCTGGCGCAAGGGTTCGCATGGATGGACGGAGAATACAACAATTGGATGTAAAATTCGACCTTGTATTATGCATTATGGATGATTGTGGCAGAACGATGACATTGAAATGGATGAAGCGGTGTGTATCATATAAGTAGCGGTGTATTTGTGTGGTGTTTGTATTTGTTGTAACACAGGGTACAAAGTGTATATGTAGTTTACGAGGATATGATCGTCAGCATGTACATCACAACTGCTGTGGATGACATCACATGCCAGACTGCAGACTGCACAGAGGTGAAGATGAACTCGATGCATTGAGAGCACGGACGGCATGAGAAGAGACGGAAAGAACATAGCATGAAGTTGACCATTGACACAGCTCACAGCCCTCACAGCCCAGCATATCTTGCAGCCAACAAAGTGATCGCACTGAGGCGAAGACAACGACGATGCGCAGCCACTTGAAGATGACAAAGATGGTCCTGTGCAGGAGGAACCCCCTGCCACCGGCTTTATCATGATAATGTAGTAGATGTAGTAGATGTGCGGCAGATTTTGTAGATACTAGTAGTTCCAAGCAAGGTGGTTGCTGGTGGCAGCCGGCACTTCCCCAAGTTGGAATGGTGAAAGTCAATTACAGTTATTCCAGGAGTACAATTTGCTTACTACTGAAGTGTATTTTCAGAAAGGTAACACTTCCAAAGAAGGCAAAAAGTTCATTGTAGGACGTTCTCACGATATAACGAAGTCCCAAAACCCTTGTCAAGCAAGGGAATTGCATATAACTCCGAGTGTGCGGATGGAGTCCTGTAGCTTCACAACACAGGGCAATAGCATCGTCTCGGAAAATATTGACTGTGACTGTTTACTACTAACTAGTCTCCCTAAGCCAGACTCTCTTTGAAGAGGAAGATAGTCATTCCTCTAGGAGACATACTAACTGATTGGTTCCTATGTACCAGAGTACCTTGACTGTCACAACAAATATAGATCAGGTTTCGGCCTGCTGCCTCCCCTACTTGCACGCAAGCAAGGTTCATGCCAGCAGTTCTGTACGGGCTTATGATTATCGTCAAGTCACTGGTGGTCATAGTAGTACTAGGAATGGCAAAAGCTCCCAGGTGCACAAACAAATACAGTCTGACGTGTACAGTATTTGTACACAAATATCAAGCCCTGCAAGTAAGAATGGCCCTATTTAGTGGGCCAACATATCATGACAAGCATGAAGGAGCAAACATTCATCCAAGGCAGCAGAAGTTACGAATAAACAGAACCTTCCTGAGTAGGTCTGATGCAAGAAGGCCATACTAGACGAGATGAGAGAGGACGAATGACTATCTGTCCTACTCTCAGAAGATAGAGGGCATCTGGATGAGAAGGATTTAGTGTGGATAAAAAGTGTGCATGAGCACCCTCAATGGACTCCTTGGAAAGGTGTTCTGCGATTGACTCTTCAATCTCTTTGAGTGACTTCTGAGCCTTCAGCAAATTCTCCATGGCCGCTTTCTTGGCCAACAATGCAGTGGACCAACCACGGCCCTGCTGGGCAGCTTGATGCAAGTACTCAGGCCTCCCCTGAAAGCTAAGAGTAAGCAAACACAAACAGGTAGAGAAGATTGTCACATGCATACCAAGTGATTATCCATCCTAGCAAGTGGGGCAGCCGACTCAACGACTGCAGAACTGGGTGAGGAAGATGAGGAAGAAGCAGAGGAGGAAGGTAACAATGGGGAAGAAGGTGGGGAGTCGGAGCCCTTTGAGAATCCCACCGGATGTTCAAGGGCCACAAAGTCTGAGAATATCTCTGTCTTTATGTTCAGAGACCCAGGAGAACGCTCGAAACACAGTGGGTCAGATTTATGATGCAGAACACATCTCCTTGTTTGTGTGGTGGATGCCATAGATGAATTGCAAGTGGGGGCGACGTTGGCGGAAGATCGTGAGACGTTGCCCTTCTCATTTATAATCGTGACCGGGAGCCTTATCGGATCATGCTGTGCCAATGCACTTCACAAAGGACTCCACACTGGGTGCAAGCAGCCACCACGTTTTGGCTCTAAATCCATCTTGATGCACGTGTTGAATCACATTCACCAGAATGGACTCCGAATGTGATTCCATTTTGTTACATGGAATGGCAGGGACTCTGGTGACTTATCAGAGTTTGGATTGGACTTACTTTATAAGGTATGTTTTTTTCACAGCTCTGGTTACTAAGGTCAGATTTGCCAAAGATTTGTTCAAGTTTGGCATGGAGACAAATTGTAGATTTGAAGGTGTCACGTCAGAATGCCTTCCTCATCAAAGTTTGCAACTCCGACAAACACAAGGGGTTGTAGGAAACCGTGAGCACAGTTCCTGGTTTCACGTCTCATGGCTGTAAATGACACAGAGGATAGGTCCCAAACTAGCATTCAATTGAGCAGATCTCAACATACTGAGAGCTCACCATGGTGCCGACCGTTCAGATATGATAACCGGAAGGTACGATCAAAAATCTGATTTCATTGGTTTGCGAAATAGAAACCTACTGTAGACCCTGCCATCCTCGACGATAGCCTTAGCTTCAGAGGTGATGCATGAACTTGCAGTCATAGGTGTTTTACCACTCTATCAATACCTCAGGACCACATGACATAGATCAAAGACTTCAAGTACTGTATGACCTGGAGCCCCACTGCGAATCTCTATCTGGAGTTCGAGTTTGGTTCGAGTGCTGTCACATTGCCCACTTGCATGTGGGTTCCACACAGGTAACAGTACTGTCTATATGAATATATGTGAGTCTTTACAGGTTTAGAAGGAAATTAAAAGCAACAAGCCTCTAACTGATTGTAGATGGGACTGGAGGTGGTCTAGCATCATCCAGGAGTCTGACAGCTACTAC
>Ga0307516_10009864_pt1 | contig 10589 bp, 6 predicted proteins | sample 19_EM_MG_FD_203310 | JGI IMG/M metagenome (GOLD analysis project Ga0307516, IMG submission 203310) | Populus trichocarpa ectomycorrhiza microbial communities from riparian zone in the Pacific Northwest, United States - 19_EM | ecosystem: Host-associated > Plants > Roots > Unclassified | place...
TGCACCACGGCATTTCAGGGGGAGACCGGACCGTCGAGGGGATGGATAAGGTCGGTATTATCTCCAAAAACCGGCCGGAATGGATCATGGTCGATCTGGCCGTGCAACAGATCGGCGCCGTCCTTACCCCTGTATATCCCACCATCAGCGTACATGAGCTGGAATTCATCCTGAACGATGCGCAGGTAAAAGTGATCTTTGTCAATGATGAGGAGCTATTTCACAAGGTACTGAGCATCAGGGACAGGGTTCCCAGCCTCCGGGAAATCTATACTTTCGAGCATGTGGTCCATGCCCGGCATTGGAAAGAGCTGATCGCAGATGCGACCCAGGAGAGCCTTGGCCGCATACCCGCCATCCGCAATGCTATACGCCCCGAAGACCTGGCTACTATCATTTATACTTCCGGAACGACAGGTACGCCCAAGGGGGTTATGCTAACGCATACAAATATTCTCAGCAATGTCATATCCTGTATTCCTTGTCTTCCCAGGGGCCCGATCAGGGCCCTCAGCTTTCTGCCGCTGAATCATATTTTAGAACGTATGCTGAGTTATGTATACCTTTTAAGCGGCAGTTCCATTTATTACGCGGAAAATATGGATACGATCGGGGAGAATCTTAAGGAAGTAAAACCCCAGATGTTCGTCACCGTACCCCGCCTGCTGGAAAAAGTCTATGACAAGATCATGCAGAAAGGATCGGAGCTGACGGGATTGAAAAAGCGGCTGTTCTTCTGGGCGCACGGACTGGCTGCCCGTTACGAGATCAATACATCGATGGGCCCCTGGTACAAAATGCAACTGGCGCTTGCCAACCGGCTGGTCTTCAGCAAGTGGCGGGAGGCCCTGGGAAATAACCTGACCTGTATCGCCAGCGGTGGCGCCGCCTGTCAGGTCCGCCTTATCCGAATTTTCACCGCCGCCCGGATCCCCATCCTGGAAGGATATGGGCTGACAGAAACATCCCCGGTGATCAGTGTCAACCGGCTACAGGTGGAAGACCGTATGTTCGGCACCGTGGGCCCTATCATCCCTGACGTGGAAGTAAAAATTGCCGAAGACGGGGAGATACTCTGTAAAGGCCCCAATGTGATGTTGGGTTATTACAAGCGGCCGGACCTGACGGCGGAAGCCCTGGAAGGCGGCTGGTTCCATACCGGCGACATCGGCGTGCTGGTATCCGGCAAATACCTGAAAATCACCGACAGGAAGAAAGAAATGTTCAAGACCAGCGGGGGAAAATATGTCGCCCCCCTGATGATCGAAAGCAAGCTGAAGGAATCCCCTTATATAGAACAGATCATGATCGTGGGGCCGGAAAGAAAATTCGTCGGAGCTCTCATCGTCCCCGCCATGCCCTATCTCCTGGATTGGTGCAGGCTGCATGAGGTTCCTGCAAAGAGCCCGGAAGAATTGATCCGGGACCCCAAAGTACTGGCCCTTTACCAGGAGATCGTGGAAAGCTATAATAAATACTTCAGCCATGTGGAGCAGATAAAGCGTTTCCAGCTCCTGCCGGCCGAATGGAGTATCGAGACTGGCGAAATGACGCCGAAGCTAAGCCTGAAACGCAAGGTCATCACCGAGAAATACGAGGGCCCGATCGAAAAGATCTATGCGGAGTCCTGATGATCATCGGATCCACACCGGATCCAGACGGACGGATCATTTATCCGAAAATTTCAGCAGCGATATTTTTCCATTCCCTACGATCAGGAAGAGGACTAACAGGAGAAATACCACGACGGAAAGCAGCGTCTCGGAAAAAGGCCGGTACATATCCGGGGATAAGTTGACAAAGAAGATGGCACCCAGCAGGATCGGGATCTGGATGATGCAGGCAAAGCGGGTAAGAACGCCCAGTATGAGAAGGATCCCTCCCAGCAAATGGGCGAAAGCTATGTAATTGCTCATCATCATGGAAGAGAAAGAACCGAAAGCCATTCTGTTGGTTACCAGGTTCAGCATGGTCCCCATATTATTCAGGAATTCCACTCCTTTGAAGCATAGGAATGCGCCCAGGGCGATACGTATTATATCCAGCCATTGGGGATGATGGGTATCCCCCCAGTGCTCTACACGTTGTACGAGGTTCATATGGCATCGTTTTAGATAAGAAATAAAAGAGCTTAACTAAATATACGGAATTTTTAGCATAAAAATTACCAAAAGGACGTATTTTTAAGGTGACTTGAAAAAGCCTACGGCCATACTATTTCTCACCTTATTCCTCTTCAATCTTGCGGGATATAAATGCTGGTATTATTATTTGCAACAAAGAGAGAACAATGCTTTTGAGGCCAGCATTGACAAGGACAACTACAATGAAAAAGATCTTATAACATTTAAAATACCTCTATCCAATCCATACCAGGTCAGCTGGAAGGATTTCGAAAGAGTGGACGGTGAAATCAACATACATGGGGTCATTTACAAGTATGTCAAGCGAAAAGTGGAGGACGGGCAATTGATCTTACTGTGTCTGCCCTATTATAAGAAAATGAACCTGGCAAAAGCCTTTTCTGAATTCGGCAATCATGGGAACGACCTGGCCGCTTCCGGGAAAAAAAGCGGCAATGGGTTTACCTGGAAAAGCGTCTCTCTCAGTGAATGCGAAGAAAATATCATCCCCGGGATGAATAAGAGGCCGGATGCTCCCATACGGCTATACACACCCTTCATACTCTCTCCGTTAACCGCCTGTTTCATCGGGCTCCCGGGCAAGCCTCCGGAACTGGGCTGATCCACCGAATTCATTACTGCGATCCCAAAGCGCCCATCCGCGCTCATCATTCAGTCAAAACTTTTACATGAAAGTAAAACCATGGGCGTGCATGACCATTGCCGGGTTATTGGTCCTATGCATTGCCTGCAACGAAAAGATCTCTTCCAATGCCGAGATGCAGGCACTCCTGTCAAATATTCAACAAACCGAATCGGTTTATGAAAACCCATTTTACCCGGAAGGGGGTCTGGCCTTTTATGACTCGGTCATGCAAGTATCCGGCAACAATTATCAGAAAGGCTCTTTGGCAGCGTTTTATAAATGCAGGGCCCTCCTTCAATTAGGGAAAGAGAAACAAGCCGCTACCATATTGGAGGACCTGCTTCGCAGCGCCACCAATCCTGCTTTCCGCCTGGGTATCATGAAGACCCTGGCCATTGCCTATCTGCGGATCGGGGAAAGGGCCAACTGCGTTCTCAATCATAGTGCCGAATCGTGCGTATTCCCCATCATGAAGAACGGCATTCATGCCAACAAAACAGGATCCGACAAGGCCATCGAAATGTACCAGGCCATCCTGCAAGAGGACACGGCAGACCTGGAATCCAGGTGGCTGCTGAATATCGCATACATGACCATCGGGGAATATCCCGGCAAAGTGCCGCCGGCCTGGCTGTTAAAAGGGTTGGATGCAGATACTGCACTGCGGATGAAGCCATTTGAAGAAATGGCCGTCAATACAGGGCTGGATATAAATAATATGGCGGGGGGCAGCATCGTAGACGATTTCGACAATGACGGCAACCTGGATATCGTCACATCCGGTTGGGGGCTCACGGAGGGAATGCATTTTTGCAGGAGCAACGGTAACGGAACGTTTACCAACCTGTCCGCGCTTTCCGGGTTAAGGACCCTTACAGGAGGCCTGAATATCATGCAGACAGACTATAATAACGACGGGTTGAAAGATATTTTCGTCTTGCGGGGAGCCTGGAAAGCCAAATACGGCAGAGAGCCGGTATCTCTTTTAAAAAATAATGGCGATGGCACTTTTACAGATGTCACGAAGGAGAGCGGGCTGCTCAGCCTGCACCCCACCCAGACAGCCACCTGGGCGGACTTCAATAATGACGGATGGCTGGATGTATTTATAGGTACCGAGAGCACTGTCAATAATATATATCCCTGCGAGCTGTACATCAACAATAAGGACGGCAGCTTTACCGAGATGGCTGCGAAAGCCAATTGCAATATCGTCGACTTCATAAAAGGGGTGAATTCGGGCGATTACAATAATGACGGGAGACCGGATATCATCGTCTCTGCGCTGTCGGGTGAAAAGAGACTGTTGCGAAATGACGGCATTCGCGATGGTTGTGTTCATTTTACGGATGTAGCCGAAGCCGCGGGGCTGAAAAGCAATCGTGACGGCACTTTTTCTACCTGGTTCATGGACTATGACAATGATGGCTGGTCCGATATAATTATGAGCAATTATGATTCCAAGGGTGGTTCCCTGGCCGTTTATGCGGCAGCGGAAGCCTTGCACAGGCCCATCGGAAAGTGCGGCCAGACCATTCTGTTCAGGAATAATCATGATGGCACTTTCACCGATGTCACTGAAGCTGTCGGGCTGAACAAGGTAGTTTTTGCCATGGGCGCCAATTTCGGGGATATCGATAATGACGGCTACCCGGATATGTATTTTGGTACAGGCAACCCCTTGTACCAATCCCTGGTGCCCAATAAATTGTTTAAGAATGTAGACGGCAAACGATTTGCAGATGTCACTACATCCTGCAGGGTAGGTAATTTACAGAAAGGCCATGGGGTGGCGATGGCGGATCTGGATAACGATGGGGACCTGGATATCTATATCGATATGGGAGGCGCATATCCCGGGGACGCGTATCAGAACCTTTTATATATCAACCCGGGGCAGAACATGAATCACTGGCTCTCCGTAGACCTGGAAGGGACCCGGAGCAACAGGGCCGCCATTGGGGCCAGAATAAGGTGCTGCTTTAAAGAGAATGGAAAGCAGCGGGCTGTGTATAAGGATGTAAATTCGGGAGGAAGCTTTGGCGCCAATCCCCTGCGCCAACATTTCGGGCTGGGCCTGTCGCAAGTGGTCGATACCCTGGAAATAAAGTGGCCGGGGTCCGGTAGCACACAGGTTTTCATGAATATTACGGCCGATCAGTTCATCAGGATCAAAGAAGGCAGTCACCAGTTCAGCAAACAACAGCTCATTCCGTTTGCGGTGGCCAAAAAACCTTTACCAGGCTGCGCACCGCAATAAAGACCTTCGGGAACGGTTCCCGGGACTCATCCCGCCATCCGTTCCCGCCCTTTATACCATTTTCCGGATCAGTTGGCCCAGGATCTTCAATCCCTGTTCCACTTCTTCGTCCCAGGGCCTGGCATAGCTTATCCGCAGGCAATTGCCGAACTGGCCCTGTGCGGAGAATAGCAGGCCCGGCGTCACGGAGATCTGGTGCTTTAGGGCTTCGTTGTAAAGCTGGTATGCATTCAGTTTCTTGTCCAGTTCCAGCCAAAGGACGAAACCGCCCTGCGGTCTCGATACTTTGATATTTTCCGGGAAATGCGTCATAATGGCCTGCAGGTATCGAAGGCATTGGGTATGGAGAGCTTTGCGTAATTTCTTAAGGTGATATTCGTAGCGGCCGATACCGAGGAAATGGGCGATCGCCTCCTGGGTGATCGTCGTACCCGTGATGGTATGCATCACTTTCAGCTGCACGACCTGGCTGGTGAACCGGCCCGGGATCGCCCAGCCGATGCGATACCCCGGCGCAAGGGATTTTGACAACGAGCTGCAATGCAATACCCATCCTTCCTTGTCAAAGCTCTTGCAGGTCCTGGGGCGATGACGGCCAAAGTATAGTTCGCCATAGATATCGTCCTCGATCAGGGGGATCCGGCGACGAGTGATCATTTCCACAAGTGCCTCCTTTTTTTCATCAGGCATGCAGCTGCCCAGGGGATTCGTGAAGTTAGGGACGAAGAGAAAAGCGCTGATAGGAACCTTCTCGACCAGGGCCTCCAGGTGTGCCGGGTCTACCCCCGTGAGGGGATCCGACGGCACTTCCAATACCTTTAGGCCCAGGCTCTCTATAATCTGAAAAATACCAAAATAGGTCGGATTCTCGATGGCTACCGTGTCACCGGGCCGGGTAACTGCTTTCAGGCACATGACCAGCGCTTCCATGCAGCCTGCCGTCACCACCACATCCTCCTCTGAAAATTTACCTCCCCAGTTAAATGCCAGCTTGGCCAGCTGCCTGCGCAATTCCGGGTTGCCCTGAATGGGTCCGTACTGGATGCCATGATCTTTAGAAGAACGCATGGCATGCATAAGCGACTTATTAAGCTTGGCGGCGGGCAATAGACGGGTCGGCGGGGCAGCTACGGAAAAATTCACCAGGTCAGCGGAAGACATATTCTTATAAACGGTAGAGACCATCTCCCTTACGCTGACTTCACTGGCCATGGGCTCGGGCCGCGCTATACGGGGCAGTCCGGGAATCCGCCTGACATTGAAGCGTACATAATACCCCGATTTAGGCCGGGATTCGATCAGCCCCTTCCCTTCCAGGTGGTAGTATGCCTGGAATGCGGTCCCCATGCTAATGCCGTATTCCTCGCTCAGCATCCGCACAGAGGGCAGCTTATCTCCTATCTTCAGGATCTCTTCGCCGATCATTTTCTCCAGGCCTTCCGCTACCTGCAGGTAAAGATGTTCCTGGTTGGTAAATTTCCTTTTCATGATGATGGCATAAATCTGATATACCCAAAATTAATAAATCTGCATCTGTTTTATGTAAAAAATCCATCGGAGTTTTGTATCTAATCTAAAAGTATATGAACACTCTCCAACCAGGCCTGCCGGCCTTAGCTGAGCACAGCCTCGATCCCCGCGACTGGGATACCATGCGCGATCTTGGTCACCGCATGATCGACGACATGATGGACTACCTGCAGACGATCCATGAAAGACCTGTATGGCTGCAGCCTACCGCAGAGGTTAAGGAGGGCCTGCAACAACCACTCCCATTATTGCCCCAGGACGCGGTTTCGGTATATGAGGATTTTACCCGGCTGGTATTACCCTATAACAGCAGCAATGTCCATCCCAGGTTCTGGGGTTGGGTAATGGGAGGCGGCACTCCATTCGGCATGCTGGCGGACATGTTGGCCAGTGGCATGAATACCAATGTCAGCATCGGGGACAGCGCCCCCATGTATGTGGAAAGGCAGGTATTGGATTGGAGCAAACAAATTTTCGGGTTCCCCCGGACGGCAAGCGGTCTTCTTACCAGTGGCGCCTCCATGGCCAATATCACGGCGATGATCGTGGCCAGGAATCATTTCGACGAAAGTATCAGGCAGAAAGGGATCCGGGCCGTCCCTGCACAAATGATGGTATATGGCTCTTCCGAGACACATAATTGTGTGATCAAAGGCATCGAAGCCATCGGTCTGGGCAGCGATCATTTTCGTAAAGTGCCCGTGGACGACCAGTACCGGGTCCGGACAGATCTGCTGAGCGCCATGATCCGCGAGGACCGGGCGGCTGGTCACCAGCCTTTCTGTGTGATCGGCAATGCGGGCACCGTGAATACAGGAGCTATAGACGACTTGACGGCGCTTGCCGGTATAGCAAAGCAGGAGAACGTCTGGTTCCATATCGACGGGGCGTTCGGCGCCGTCCCCCGGCTGCTGCCTGAATTCGCGGATACGCTGCAGGGGCTGGAGCTGGCTGACAGCCTCAGCTTTGACTTCCACAAATGGCTGTATGTGAATTATGAGGTCGGCTGCCTGCTGGTGAGAGATGCCTCGGCCCACCGGGCGGCCTTCACTTCTTCCGTCAATTACCTGGTGCAGCATGAGAGAGGTCTGTCCGCCGGTCCCGATCCTTTTTCCAATTACGGCATGGAGCTTTCTCGTGGGTTTAAAGCATTGAAGGTGTGGATGCTGTTGAAAGAGCATGGCATGGAACAATATGCCCGGCAGATACGCCAGAACCTGGACCAGGCGCAATACCTGGGAAGGCTGGTCGGGGACCGGCCGGAACTTGAGCTGCTGACGGATGTCAGTCTGAATATTGTCTGCTACCGCTTTAATCCGGGCAAGGCGAATGGATCGGACATGGCGAGTGGAATAGGTATGGCGAGTGGAATGGACATGGGAGATCTGAATACCCTTAATAAAGAGATCCTGATGCGGCTCCATGAGCAGGGAATTGCAGCTCCTTCCTATACCTTACTGAACGGCAAATATTGTATCCGGGTCGCCATCACCAACCACCGCAGCAGGCAGAAAGACTTCGATGCATTGGTGGATGCTACGGTACAGATCGGCCGGGAGCTGAGCAGGAGCCATTTTTAAAAGATAATGTTCGAAATATAATGAACAATCGATGCCGTCTATGCATTATTTCGGTATATTGACCTGAGGAGCAATCATATACCTTTATCATGGATAAAAAGCTTGACGGCCAGGTAGCCATCGTTACCGGGGCCGGTTCAGGGATCGGGGCAGGCGTAGCCAGGGCATTGGCAGGAGCCGGCGCCACGGTAGTCATCAATCATCCTGCAGCAGCCACCCGGGAAGCGGCGGAGACGGTCCTGGCGGAGATCAAAAATGCCGGAGGCGCAGGCATCACCTATACCTGCGATGTGAGCAAAGAAGCAGAAGTCCAGAAAATGTTCGCGGACGTGATCGGGCAATTCGGGACCGTGGATATATTGGTGAACAATGCCGGTCTGCAGCGGGACGCACCCTTCCAGGATATGAGTCTTGAGCAATGGAATTTTGTATTGGGCGTGAACCTTACGGGCCAGTTCCTTTGTGCCCGGGAGGCTATCCGTGAATTTCTCCGGAGAGGCATCGTACCGGAAAGGTCCAGAGCGGCCGGAAAGATCATTTGCATGAGCAGCGTGCATGAAGTGATCCCCTGGGCCGGACATGCCAATTACGCTGCCAGCAAAGGCGGGATCATGCAGCTGATGAAGAGTATCGCCCAGGAATTCGCCTCCCAAAAAATCCGCGTCAACAGCATCGGGCCGGGGGCGATCAAAACACCCATCAATCACCAGGCCTGGGATACACCGACGGCTGAGCAAAAATTACTGGAACTTATTCCATATGGCCGGGTAGGCGTCACGGAAGACATTGGTGCGGCAGCCGTCTGGCTGGCCAGCGACGATTCCGACTATATTACCGGCATCACCTTATTTGTAGACGGGGGCATGACCCTGTATCCCGGATTCAGTACAAACGGATAGTTATGGTAGAAAAAGAAAGACTGAAAGATGCGAATTGGAAAAAATGGGGACCCTATCTTTCCGAAAGGCAATGGGGAACCGTCCGCGAAGATTATAGCACCGATGGAGATGCCTGGAACTATACTACCCATGATATGGCCCGCAGCAAGGCCTGGCGTTGGGGAGAGGATGGCCTGGGCGGATTTTCAGACAAACGGCAAACATTGTGTTTTTCCGTAGCGCTGTGGAATAAAAAGGATCCCATTCTGAAAGAAAGGTTATTTGGTCTTAACGGGCATGAGGGTAATCATGGGGAAGATGTGAAAGAGATCTATTATTACCTGGACTCCTCTCCCACACATTCCTATATGAAGATGCTGTATAAGTATCCCCAATCGGAATTCCCCTATCAAAGGCTGGCAGATGAAAATAGGAGGAGATCCCGGGCCGATCCTGAATTCGAATTGGAGGATACTGGTATTTTCAATCAGCAAAAATATTTCGATGTCTTTATAGAATACGCTAAAGCGGATAAAGAGGACATCCTGGTCCGCATCACGGTATATAACCGGGGAAAAGAGGATGCGGCCCTTCATATTCTCCCCACCATCTGGTTCCGCAATACCTGGAGCTGGGGATACGACGACTATAAGCCTGCCCTCATGTCTTCCAACGAGGGTGATATCATCGCCCTGCATAAGGAACTGGGGGAATTCATCCTGCACGGAGAGGAAGGCGGGCAACACCTTTTCTGCGAGAACGAAACCAATGTAAAGCGCCTATACGGCGCCGACGGGAATGGCTATTACAAGGACGGTATTAATGAATACCTGGTACATGGAGATCAGCTTGCAGTGAACTACCAACAGGGGACAAAAGCCGCACTGGATTATGAAAAGACCGTGCCGGCAGGGAAGTCGGTGACGATACGCCTGCGGCTGGAAGATCGGAACAATACCAGCCCGTTCAGGGATTTTAATAAGATCATGGAAACCCGGATCGGGGAGACCAACGAGTTCTATGCCGGACTGCAGGCAGATGTGAAAGAAGAGGACCAGAAGCTGGTTCAACGACAAGCTTTTGCAGGCAAGCTATGGAGCAAGCAGCTGTACCTTTACAATGTCGACCAATGGCTGAAAGGGGACCCAAAGCAACCTCCGCCGCCTGCCGAACGCCTGAAAGGCAGGAATGCAACATGGGGGCACCTGAAGAACCACAATATCATATCCATGCCGGATAAATGGGAGTATCCGTGGTACGCCGCCTGGGACCTCGCCTTCCATTGTATCAGCTTTGCCCTGATCGACCCGGATTTTGCGAAGCACCAGCTGCTGTTGTTGACCCACGATTGGTACATGCACCCGAACGGGCAGCTGCCTGCCTATGAGTGGTCTTTCAGCGATACGAATCCTCCTGTGCATGCCCTGGCAGCTTACCGGATATACGAGCTGGATAAGAACAATAACGGGGGTAAGGGGGATATTGCGTTTTTGGAAACGGTTTTTCACAAGCTGCTGCTGAATTTCACCTGGTGGGTTAACCGAAAAGATGCCGAAGGCAATAATATCTTCG
>Ga0307516_10009865_pt1 | contig 10588 bp, 3 predicted proteins | sample 19_EM_MG_FD_203310 | JGI IMG/M metagenome (GOLD analysis project Ga0307516, IMG submission 203310) | Populus trichocarpa ectomycorrhiza microbial communities from riparian zone in the Pacific Northwest, United States - 19_EM | ecosystem: Host-associated > Plants > Roots > Unclassified | place...
TTGATAACATTGACCTAACTTTATATTTAAAATATTTGTGTTAAAACATTTTACTTTCATAAGATTTTGATATTTTGTTTAAGTTGAATTACTTTAAGTTAAAGATCTATTTAATCTTGACTATTTAAAAATATTTTAAATTTTAAAATTATATTTGTTTGGCATTGTGTTTGTATTGCATAATTTATAATTAATTTATCTTGAATTTGAATTATCTTTATTGAATATATATATATATATATATATATATATAGAGTACAACCCCGAAATGGCACGCCGAAATACTCCGAAACTGAAACATTCCATTCCAATTGAGAAAACGAAACACCTACCGAAACGGAATTGACAACCTTGGTGCTGCATTACTCTTTTTTTTTTTCTTCAAGTGATTTTTAAAGTATATTATCATAATTTTAAAACCTAATTACGGGGGGTCGACCCGAGACAAAACCCAAGTCATGGGTCAAGATGGTTAACCCGGTTTGACTTAAAATAATGTAAAAATAAAAATAGTTATTATCATAGTTTTAAAACCCGACTTGAGATTGACTCGGGGTAAGGCTCAAGTCACGAGTTGGGAGGGTCTACCTATATAAAAAAGTCAAAGCAACTTTTATATATATATATATATATCTTTTATCTATTTTTATCATGGGTTGACCAGGTCGCAGATTGACATTAGTTTTTGACCAGGTCAGGTCAGATCAATCCTTCCTCAATTCTTTTTTAAATCCGAACCATTCTAATTTTTGAGTCGGCCGAGTGCTATTAGTTCAATCCAAAACTCACCATACACAGGACAAAATAGTTATTTGTTCAGTTCTATCTAGTTCAGTCTAATTAATATTGTCCAACATACCAAACACTACCTAATTTTACCCCTAACTAAAGGTAATAATTTATTGCCAATATAAAAGAAAACATGTACCAAATGGTTGTGTGGTGATGCATAGTTAAAATTATAATTTTGCCTGTTTTATATTTATTTAATCAATACACTAAGCTTTGAATATGTTCCATTACAAATTATCTCTTAAAATTCTAATTACAAAAAAAATATAATTTATATATATTTTTTAAATTGTCACAGTAAAAACTAGATAATGCAGACATATTCTTAAATCAACCACTTGAAAGACGCATTGAAGTTAATAAAAATAGAAGAAGACGCCAAACAAATCTCTTAAGCACAGGGAGAAAGCAGCTGTTAATGTCGGCGGGGGACTGAAGCGCACACACCCATACCCGTACCCACAACGCCTCCTAGCTCTCTCCGCCTCGGCATCTGCCTTGTTTACTTTGAAAATCAATTAAGTAGCAGTACTAGTGGCAAGAGGAGGACACGAATATATTATTAATAAATCCTGACACCCTGTTCACCAGCTTTAAGGAAAAAAAAGAAAAGAAACGGCCACGCATTTTCTTTTTCCATTATAGTTTAGTCGACTTGATAGATAAGTAGTTGGAAGTGAGAGTGAAGGAAGTGAGAGAGAAGGCATAAAGAAAGAAAGAGAGTGGATTTTTTTTTTTATTGAAGTCAAAACGGTTACGACGACGACGACATTGTGTTTTGAGGTCTATGAAGAAGAAGAGTCCTCGGCGCTGGAGATTCCGGTTGTTAATTAATCATCATGTATTTATGAGTTGAAGAAAGTAAATGTGCTTGTTTGTGATATATATGTAACCGAAGAAGGAGAAGATTTGATTGATTGTAAGAGCAAGAGCAAGAGCAAGAGCAAGAGCAGATCGATCGATCGAGAGAAATGGAGTCTCGAATGGATCAGTATGAGATCATGGAGCAGATCGGCCGGGGTGCTTTTGGTGCTGCTATTCTTGTGAATCACAAATCCGAGAAAAAGAAGTAATCTCCCTCCCTCCCTCTCACCCTTTCTAATCTACGTTTTATTTATGCAGTTTTCGTAATGTGTATCTTATTTAATTTTTTTTTTTATCTGGGAGAAACTGTTAGGTATGTGTTGAAGAAGATCAGGCTTGCAAGGCAAACCGAGAGATGCCGGAGATCTGCTCACCAAGAAGTAAGCCTCATCTCAACTCTTGATGAAGGATCATTTTATTTTACTTTTTAAATCCTTTAATGGAGGTATTGAAAAAATGTTGAATGTAGATGGCGTTGATTGCGAGAATTCAGCATCCGTACATTGTAGAATTTAAAGAAGCATGGGTTGAGAAGGTGATGAGACTTGGATTTTTATTTTTTTTAATAATTGCGGAAATTTACGAATTGCCGATATGTTTATCGAATTAGGCTGATTTGGTGTGTACATTTGCAATGCAGGGTTGCTATGTTTGTATTGTTACGGGATATTGTGAAGGTGGAGACATGTGAGTTTTATTTGAGTAATGAAGTCTTGGTTTATAAGGTTTTGGTGATTTTCAAGGCTGAATTGTTTTGTTCGTTTGTGGTAATAGGGCTGAATTGATGAAAAAATCGAATGGCGTGTATTTTCCTGAAGAAGTAAGTGATGATGATTGCTTCTTTTTATTTTTTGAATCTGAGATTTTATTTTGGGGGGTTTGAGTTACATTGGTGATTGTGAAACTTGTTCAGAAACTCTGCAAGTGGTTCACTCAACTACTGTTAGCGGTGGAATATTTGCATGGCAATTTTGTTCTACATCGGGACCTCAAAGTAAGAAAATGAGTATTTGGAATAGGAATTTGAACTTCTCTGTTGCTTTTGGAGGTGTTTTAGACTGAACATGTGAAACACTCTCTTTGCAGTGTTCCAACATATTTCTTACTAAAGAACAGGATGTTCGCCTTGGTGAGTTGTTTTTTTTTTATTTTGTTTTTTCTTTCAACTTTTAGTTATTGCATCATAGGATTTTTATGTATATTTCTTGATTTTTCTTGTCTTTTCTTGGCACTATTTAGGGGATTTTGGACTTGCTAAGACTCTGAAAGCAGATGACTTGGCTTCCTCGGTATGTGCTTTGCTTTTTCTTTAATTTTATTTTTTGGGTCTTTTGCTGTTGGTTGTTTATTGAGCACAGAGAAGAGGTTGTATTCTACATTTGCTTCTCTTTCAAGATGTTCCTTTTTCTTTCCTTTCTTTTTTTACTGGTAATAATTTTCTTAGAAATAGAATATATCAAGCATGAGCATGTGGAACCAACTGATTTTGAATCCTGGAGTCATTACATGCAAGATTAAGATCTTTGCTATCCAGCCAGCATGAATGCAATACACTGTGATGTGAATCTATGAATTTCTTGTTTGGGGGACTGGGAGAAATGCTGCATTTTTCTTTACTAAGTGCAGATAATATCAGGTGGCTAAAGTTGTGTTATTTTAATTTTACTATGGTATTAAACTATGTTGTCGAACTCAATTCAGATGAATTCTCATTGACTTATCTTATGTTGATCGAAATCCATGTTGCTTAAGAGAGGATGATGTATTGAATGTTTTAGTAACTATTTTTTTTTGTAATCATAAATTTAAATCACCAAATTACTTTTCCAACTGATGTAGTTTCTTTATCCACCTAAAAAGAAAACCTGCATAACAGCTAAAATTTGCTACAAAATAATATGTTGGATGTCCATATGACGAGTCTAGTAAACTATGTTATCCTCTCAATCTGTAACTTATTTTGTTGTAAAGTCTAGTAAACTATTCTGAATAGTTGGCTGGAAATAGAGCTTAACCCAAACTGAAAGAATAAATGAAACTTGCATGCATGCTTATCCCTTTATGATGAAGTTAATTGCACTTGACACCAAGAAAATTACTGAATACAGTATACTATAAAGGAAGAGACTTAAATACTATTGGCGTTTCCAATTATCCACTTTGAAACTAATAGTTGTGTTGTATCTTTATGTGCCAGGTGGTTGGAACTCCTAATTACATGTGTCCTGAACTGCTTGCAGATATTCCTTATGGTTTCAAATCAGATATTTGGTCCTTGGGTATGTCATTTCTAGATAATAACTGAGATGTTTATTACTTGTTTTAGTGTCTTGCTGAAACGCTTCTCTGTTGTCTAGGGTGCTGTATGTATGAGATGGCTGCTCGTCGCCCTGCCTTTAAAGCTTTTGTAAGATTTCCCATGGTTCTTTTCACACTATATACGTATTTTTTGGGAATTTTGTCGAAGTGCTAGCTCTTTGATCCTACAACTTGTTTAATATGTAGATCATGATATCTTGTTTGATGTTTTATGTACAAGTTGGGTAATTTATTACTGGAATTGCTAATCAGTATAATGATATCTTTCATGACACTGTAAAATGTGAACATGAAATTCACTTGTATCTCTATTATCAATCTGTTTATGCTTTTTTTATGTAATGCAACAGAACGACTCGACATTGTCTTTTGTAAGTAGTTCCTGGAGTTTAATAATCGAGGGAAATTTTAAAGCATTTGGAACACTGCAATGACCCTTTCATGGCTTTTTACTAGATTATATTATGTTGTGGAGTTTTCATGGTCTTTGAGCTTAACTTTAAGGGGAGCCCCATACCTCCTTAAATTGCTTCTATCCTAGTCATGAGCGGGATTCTACCCTAAATTGCTTGATGTTATCCCAAGTTACTTTACCTGCTAAGTCGACAACACTGATGACCTGCCAACATTTTGACTAAGCATGAATGCTATGTGAATTCAGCATAATATATTTCTTCAGAATTAGGAACTGGTTTAGGTTCTATTTGCCTTTATATCTACACCAAATTTTCAGAGTTTACTGTGGCATTGCTAATGACATAAAGCTTAATGTCAAGCTTCTTGTGAAGGCATTCTTTGCCTGATTGACTTCATCTATATCTAATTGTACAAGTTTCTTTGTTTTTATCAATTTCCTAATTGCCTTTACATGCCAAATTTGCAGGATATGGCAGGATTGATAAGCAAGATAAATCGTTCCTCTATTGGCCCTTTACCGCCTTGCTATTCTCCATCTTTGTAAGTCTCCATGAACTGTTGTAAAGCTTATTGCTTTATTATTTGACAATAAACAACAACCGCCTCATGTTGCCCATCGGGATGCTGTAACTTGGGACTTGACTAGGAAATTGCTATTTTTAGCCATACCATAAGCTGCCAAAGTAATCTATGTAGTGGTGGCCGCTAACTGGAATTATATATAGTTATAGTAAATCATTTGTTTGATAGACAAGGTTCCTATCATTTTATTGCTGCAACTGTGATATTTAAATTGATTTCTGCATGTTAATCATTTCGTTGATCATTTTCTTCTTTTGTTGAATATAAGTATTGAAGATGTATTGCGACGTTCCGCTTTATAAACTGCAGTGATTATCTAATATGTTCTTAAATCATTGCCTGAACAGAGGACTAAACTTTTGAAAATGATATAATGGATCCCATTCCTGGCTATTTAACTGCCTTACCTCAAGGAAATCAGATAACTTCGCAGTTTTTGTTTTAGTTTCTGTCCTATGTCCTACATGTTGGTGACGATCCACCTTTTGACCCACTGTTTAGCTTTGATAATTAATGTGTTTACCTGCAGGAAAACACTCATTAAAGGCATGCTGAGAAAGAATCCTGAGCATCGTCCTAGTGTAAGACTTAAAAATTATGTGCCAATTTAAAAACTTGTCATTACTTTATCTTAATCTTAATAATTTTCATTACTTAATCAGGCATCCGAGATCTTGAAGCACCCATACCTGCAGCCTTATGTTGATCAATACCGTCCATCGTTCAGTCCTCCAACATCCTTATCTTCTGAGAAACGTCTTCCTAGAAGTCGTGAATCTCGAAGAAGTATGGCTGAAAGCCAGAACAGTAATAGTTCTAGTAGTGATAAGGATAGTTTGCTTTCAAGTGAACGAAATATCCCAGCAATGGTCTCAAATTGTGACAATAAAGCCACCGATACAGATTTAGCTTCTTTTGATGATGAAGATGGCGCTGAACAGCCCATGCCATGTGAAGAAGAAAACAATCTCAATGTTCGCATTGTCAAAATGAATGAACAGAGGGTGATGAAGCCTTGTCATGATGAAATTGGATGCAATGTTGAACCAAAGCAACCAAAAACTATCAAAAGTATTATGATGGCCTTAAAAGAAGGAAAACCTAGAGAAAATGGTTCCCCAATGAGAGGAAATCGTACAAAGACTGGAAGTGCATCAACCCAAAGAAGTAACATAGAAGCATCACCGAAAGTTCTTAGACCTAATGCCCTTGCTTCTGGTTTAAAGTTTAATGCAGATACACCAACTGTTGCACCTGCAAAAGCAGCCTTGGATTCTGCAAAGCGGATCCAGGGATCACATCCTATGAAACACCAGGTATAATCAGAATCAATTGGTTTTTTTTCTTAGTTTGATATTCATACTGAAATAATCATTTACTCTTCAACTTACTTTTGCAGTTACCTATAATTGAGTCCTCACCAAAGACTAAACCCAGATATGATGGGATTCCTCCAGCTGGTCCAAGTAAACATGTTGATGATGGACTTGCTGTGAAGCCAAGGCAAAGAACCCCTCCTAATCTGTTCCAGCGATCTTCATTTCCTGGAAGGACAACACAAATAGGAGCTGGTGTTCCAAATGGAAACATGAAGTTGTGTCCAACTGAGACAAGCGAAGAACCTGAAAGTACTTCTTACCAAGTACCTGATGGTCGCCCATACTCCTCCGAGGAGGTATCACCAGAGTCTCAAAGGGCTCTAGTTGGAGCTTGCAAAGGAATGCAGACAGAAAGCAGTAATTCTGTCTCATCTTCAGTGTCAATTCAAGCTTTTGAGCTTTGTGATGATGCAACAAATCCGTTTGTTGCCATGCCTGAACAGACACCTCCTAATCATGAGGCAGTGATCTGCACAGAAAACTTGGAACATTATCCACCCAGCTGTTCTCCTGCTACGACTTCATTTTCTGGCATGTCTGAAAATTTGTCCGGGCAAAACAGTGAATGTGGTCATAAATCCATACTATACTCAGTGGAAGCCTCGAATGTTGTCATAGATCTTCACAAGAAAACCATTGTTGGTGATGGGAGAGAGGTTGAAAGTTGTGCTCTGAATCCGACTGCCCCAAGTTCGGAAGAAATATTTATTTGTGAAAATAATACCCAATTAAGCAGGCTAAGTGCTATCCCTGAGACGGTGCCCCAATCAAATCTTATATCTGCATCTGGTGGTGATGACAAGTTCACAGTAAGAGAACTTCTATCATCAGTTTCAGAAACCACCACTTCCATTACCTCACCAATTTCAACTGGCCAAAAGAATATGCAGCCAGAAAAAGCTATGATTTTACAAAATTCAACCACTGAGAAGCCTGCTGCTGCCCATCTGTCTCCTGCTTTTGACGATGTAATACATGTTATACGGCACAGTAGTTTTCGGGTTGGGAATGAGCAGCCAGTTATGGAAACTGTGGAGATGGGGGTTCAAAATGTGGATGTTGGAAAGCTATTAAATGTAGTAAGAGATGAATTGGAGATGAGAAATGTGAGTACAGCAGTGACTCTTAAATCATCAAATTGCTCTGAAGCAGTGAGTTTGAAATCAAGTATTTCTGATCAATCCGGCACTAAAGAAATCGATTTGAGAAATGAAATTGCATCAGTTCCACAATCTGATATTTCTGAGCTACCAAAACCCAACTCCTCTATTAGTGAAGAGGAAGCACCGGCAAAGGAAACTTTGGATGTTAAGTCTTTTAGGCAGAGGGCAGACGCACTAGAAGGACTTCTAGAACTGTCTGCCGAGTTGCTTCAGCAAAGCAGATTAGAAGAGCTTGCAGTTGTTTTGAAACCTTTTGGGAAAGATAAAGTCTCTCCAAGGGAGACAGCTATCTGGTTAGCAAAGAGCCTGAAAGGAATGATGATCGAGGAAAGCGGACGGAGTTCATGAATCATGATATCCATGGTAAGTGTGCTCTAGTTTAAGTGCATTGACATTTGCCAAGTAATTTTAGCCTTCTGTCATCATTTCGCACATTCAAGTTGTGTTGAATTTTTCACACAGAACAAGCAAGCCTTGTATTTTTCCCCCCTCACTTTTTGCAATTCTTTCTTTCCACTTCGTTATTGTACATAGTGACCATACAAATTGAATAGCATTGTCACCTAGACAACTGTATGGAAATGCTGTGTTAATTGTTTAATGTAAGTGCAAATGTTGTTAATGCAAGTTGATAGATAGTTTTGGTTGATAAAGCTTTTCCGCTTGTCATCGAACCAACTGTGGAGACAAGTGATTCTCAGGATGGTTTGAAAACAATGCAAAATCCCTTCTGTTATGAAAATAAATTGTGATGATTTGGCTAAGTCTGCAGGACAATAACATTTGACATTCAATACCACTTCCAGTGCAAGCATGAAGATCAATATTGTGCTGTCATTTTGGCTTGGTCTGCAGGGTGTAAACATTTAACATCAGTTACAACATCATTATTCTTGGATAGATAATCTATATGCTTTTGTTGTGGAAAAGCAAATTGCAAGTCACACTGTGGATGAATCTAACCGGGTGGTGTGCCGGAAAGATGATTCAGGCAAGGTTGTGAGCTGAGTTCAGAAGAAACTCGGTTTGCTCGGTGAAAAACGGGGTGTTTAACGATTTAAGTGATGTCTGGAGCCAAAAGACGGTAACTTTCAACGTCCCATTGCTTATAAGAGCTGGATTTGAAATAGGAATTTTGCCAATCAGGCAAAGAACCATGAAGGTTTTGTGCATGAATTTAGCTGTTGAATTCTTTTGTACAAAGGGGACAAGGAAGCTCGTGGGCGGAGGGAACTCAGGGAAGGGTTGCTCGGTTCATTCCTGATCTCTTCCTGTCTATTCACATAGTTACAAGTCCCAATATCTAACCCGACACAGAATCTAACCTAGTAAAAAAAAAAAAAAAACCTAATTCGAAAGGAAATTCATGAGTTTGTACCTGTCATGCAAGCCTGAGTTTTATAACCTCATTACTTTCAATATGGTCTAAGAATTTTATTTATTTATTCTTACCGTCGAAGGCAAATCATGTTGCTATAGATACTTTCAATATGGTCTAGGTTAGGTTCAAGCTTGGTTTTTTAGTCCAAGATCCTGGTCCAACCCACCATTTATCTAACCCTAATAAATCTCTACTATCTTTTTATTACATGCTTTGATATCTAAGTGATTTCATATCTAGACAATAAAGTATCTATAGCAATTAATAATATTTATATATACAACTACGAGGGATTGATAGTCTCAGGATTATAACTCTTGGCTTGTAAATTAGCAATATAAAACATTGATATTAAGAATATAAAATTTTGTTTTTTCCATACTATATGAATATTTATTAATTTGGAGACCAATCTTTTTTCTCTATTAAATTATTTCTTTATTATAAAAAATTTTATATAGCGTGTATGAAAAATTAAGACAAGAAAAATATAAAATTTTTAAATTTTGTTTTTAAAAATGTTTATTTTTCTTTTCAATTTCACCTTTCATTCAAAATTTTATTTTTATGTTTTTTTTTTAATTTTCACCCTCATTTTCTTGATTGTTTTTTTTTCCTTTTGTTAAATTGATTTTTCTTGTCAATTTTACCCTTCAATAAAAACTAAAATATATTTTAAATTTCAATTTTGATCATCATTCTTTTAATTACTATTTGTTTGTATTAGATCCTTTTATATAATTGAGATTGTTTTTTTTTTTTTAATTTTATCATTCAACATTTGAATGGTTGGGAATTGGGCTTAATGCTTTTCCATATAATGTGTTTTCGGTCTAATGACCCGGATCACATGTTTGAAAAGTTAGAACGAGTTGACATTGTTTTTTATTTTATATACTTATTTTATTTTTAGCTTTCATCATTTGACATTAATGTTTTTTTTAAATAGTCTTTGTGATTTTTTTTTATTTTTTTTATTGAGTTATCCCAATCTTATCACATGAGTCACATGGTTAAACTGGGTTAGCTCAGTCCTTATTACCTAGGTTATAGGTTTTTCATGTCACTCCAGTTGACTCAGGCAAAATAAGCAAAATTTGTATGGTCCTTTTTTTACCCCTGAATTTTGTAATGGGCCCAGAATAATAGGCAGATGATTGAAACCTATAAAGATACCTAAAATCCGATTAATAGTTTATGGATATCTAATTTTTATACCCGATGGATAACGGGTAGGTATGGACATCAAGAAATCTGACACACAAGTACTCATTGCCATCCATACTCAACATTTTATTTTGATTTATTTTTATGTCAAATTTTATCCGCTTTCTTTTTATTGCTCTTTGTTTTTGTTTTTTTTTCCTTAAAAAAAATCCCTCGATGTTTTGTGATTGAAAATTTTACTTTGTTATTTTTTTGGGTTTACCTGCAATGGGATTAGTCTTAAATTTATGACTAAGGTCACTGTTTCAAATATTAACACGGATTGACCTCAATCTTTTTTAGGTTTTTTATTAAATCTATTTTTTTTTCTAATATCACCCTTCAATATTTGATTGATTAAGAATTAATCTTTATATTTTTTTTCTATAGGATTATCCCAGCCCTATACCCATGATCACAGGGTTAACAAGTTGACTTTATTTAACCATGATCTTTTATATACATATATATATATATATATATAC
>Ga0307516_10009867_pt1 | contig 10588 bp, 8 predicted proteins | sample 19_EM_MG_FD_203310 | JGI IMG/M metagenome (GOLD analysis project Ga0307516, IMG submission 203310) | Populus trichocarpa ectomycorrhiza microbial communities from riparian zone in the Pacific Northwest, United States - 19_EM | ecosystem: Host-associated > Plants > Roots > Unclassified | place...
TTTTAAAAAATTATTTAGAATATATAATATAAAATTATATAAATTAATGGTAATAAAAACCAATTATGCAAATAAAATTTATATTAAACATCAAAAACAAAAAATCAAAGTTAAATAATATTCATTATAAACTGAATGTGTTTCAAAAAAAATATTAAATGAAGTTTTAAAGGTAAATAATACTTATTACAAATTAATATAAAGGTGGAGCTGGAGGAGGAGGAGGAGATCCTGGAGGAGGAGGCTGGTGGCTATACGACCAAAAAGGATTAGGCGCACATGTTCCACTCTATGTTGCCATGTTCATGACCATTTCGCGAAGCTGTTCATAAGCTGCTTTTTGTTGTTCAGACTCCCCTCTTTGTTGTGCTTGAGGTGCTTTGATTTGTTCAGACTCCGCTCTTTGTTGTGCATGAGACGCTTTGAGTTGTGCGTACTCCGCTGATAGGTGGTCGTATTTTTCGGTGAGCTGAGCCGTGTGTTGCTGCAAGGCCACGAACTCTTTAGATTGGGAGCTCCCAACGGTTGAAACACTACGAGTCGACCGCAAATTGTCGGCCGTAGTGTTGGAGAGCTCGTAAACCTGATTTTTATCGGGTCCACCTGACGATCCAACCTCCATCCACAAATCTGGATCGAATTCCGGATGGGTCAAAATATCGTCCCCGTATCTCTCCCTCAACCGATTATTATAGGTCTCCTGAAAATAAAAAAAGTAATCATCATATTCAATTCAATAAACATAATAACTTACAAAATAAAATGGTTGAACAAACATACCACGAAATGTTGAGCACGGTTATCAACGAACTGTTGCGCCCCCTTTTGGCGGTCTTGACTCCGCACGTGCGTCTCCATAAACAGCTCCATCGGGCTCAGCTCACGTCCAAGAGATGTAGTCTATAATGAAAAAAGATATATTAACAACAACTTAATTTAACGATATATTTCATTTAAATTAATCTTACCATCCGTTTCGCATATGCAGCAAATGGAACGGAGCCGCTAGTGTGCGTTGTCACCGAGCCATGAATTGGCCGATTCCGGTTGCCAGCACCGGACTGTGAGCGTCGTGTGAACCGCTCAGACGTCATGTGCTCAAGATAGTGCGGCCATATATCTTCCGGGATGTATATCGGTTTGAAATCCCTCCAAACCACAACATCGTTCCTGCCTTGGAAACCCCTATCTCTCGCGGTTTTGTTTGCCCTTTTTTGTGCTTCATACCAAAAATCACGCAACCTACTTCACGCAACCAAAAATTACATTTCGAAACATAAATTTTTGTCTTAAAAAAATCTTGTATTATTAAATTCAATTATTCATACAATTTAATCGAATTGAATTATGTAATTATTCGTATAAATTTGTGTAGATGCGTAGAATGAAATCAACAGCACGTCGTCAACAGACGGTTGCAGCTAGTTCTTCTAGCAGCGAGGATGACTTATCCTTAGGTGCTGATCAAGAAGAGGAACCTGCGCCAACTTGTGATGCTGCCTCTTCTAGCGCGGTTTCACAGCGCAGAGGCGGTGTGCCTTCACAGTGGGGTCAATTCACCCGCAAGTACCAGGCACATTGAAAGGATGACCTTTCATTGTCAGTTTATTTAGCTTTTAGTTTTTTTTATATACTTATAACATAATTTATGAACTAATTATATTTTATATACTTCACAAACATTGAGGTTGCCCGGACAATAATATCGGCGTGTAAATCGTCGATGGAGATTCAATTATTTCAATGGAGTCTGGTTTCCAAACATCCTGAGTGGAGACCTAATATCGATGTATGGTTTCGACGATTTCAGGTAGGTGTTGACTTCTAATTTCCAGCTTATTTTTAATAAATTATTTTTATAATTTTATATCATGTACTATTTTTATTTTAAATGAATTATTTATACACAACACAAATTTGAATGGGATAGTGCGAACAACAATGTTGTGAGGAGGGTATGGGAGAATCACGCGGCAACTAGGTAACATCAAAAATAATATAATTTTTATTTTATAATTTTATGTTCTAAATTCTAATTTGTTACTATGAAAGTAGGTTGCGTGATTTTTGGTATGACACACAAAAAAAGCAAATAGATATGCGAGAGATAACAGTCTAGAAGGCTGGAATCAGGTGGTGGTTTGGCGGGAATTCAAACCGCCATTCATCTCTGGGGGGATATGGACGCAATATATTGAGCATGTGACGTATGAGCGGTTCGCACGACGCTCACAGTCCGGTGCCGACAACCCAAACCGACAAATTCATGATTCGGTGACCTCGCACACTGGTGGATCCGTTCCATGCAGTGCACATGCAAAGCGGATGCTAAGATTAATTAAAATGAAATATATCGTTATTTAATTTGTTGTTGCTTACAAATATATTTAACTTGTAACCTTTTTTTTCTTGCAGGTTACATCTCTTGAACGTGAGCCGAGCCCAATGGAGCTGTTTGTAGAGACGCACATGCGGAGTCAAGACCGCCAAAAGGGGGTGCAACAGTTCGTGGACAACCGTGCTCAACACTTCGTGGTATGTTCGTTCAATCATTTGATTTTGTAAATTATTATTTTCTTGAATTGAATATAATGATTTTTAAAAAAAATTTAAGGAGACCTATAATAGCCGGTTGAGGGAGAGATATGGGGACGATCCTTCGACCCATCCGGATTCCGATGCGTATTTGTGGATGGAGGTAGGATCGTCTGGTGGACCAGATAAAAATCGAGTCTATAGGCTCTCCAACACAACGGCCGAAAACTTGCGGGTGACCCGTAGTGTCTCAATCGTTGGGATCTCTTCATTAGTATCGAGCACCTAGTCTGAGGAGTTGATGGCCTCGAAACAACAATATGAACGAGTCTTGACGGATTATGAATAGCTCCGTCAAATGATCATGGGAATTAGATCAAGGATGGGTGATGATACATGTGCAACCCTTTTTTGGCCGTACGGTCCCGGGAACAACGAACCTCCTCCTCCTCCCCCAGCTCCGCTGTTATTCTAATTTAATTTTGTTTTTAAAACACATTAAATTTGTAATGAATATTATTTTTATATTTTTAATGTTTAATACAATTTTGTTTGGTTAATTACTTTTTTTTCCTATTAATCAATATAATATTTTAAAAAAATTTATTTATTCTAAATAATATTTTTAAAAATATTTTTAAATAAATACTGACGGCCTTCCAAACGGAATAGATCTGTCGGTATTAGATAGAGAGTTGAAAAAAATTTACTGTCCATGCCACAATCACGGACGCGTTATTTCGTCAATGATTTACCGTTGACAATACCAACGGACTATATCCGTTGGTATTTTACAGAGAGTTCTGAAATATTTATTGCCCATGCCATAATCACCAACGGACTGGCCGTCAGTGATTTACCGGTGAAAATACAGACGAAATAAGTTCGTCGGTAAAGTTCTAGCGGGAATATTGTTTTGACACGCTTTCCTCTTTTGAAAGACCGTCGATGTTTTTTTTTTGCTGACAAAAATAGCGACAGAAATGGAAATTACCGATGATCAATACTCTGACAGACAGATTCTATCGGTGATGCTGTCGGTAAAATGTTTTCCGACAAATTGTGTATCTTATACTGACGGAATTAATCCGTTGGTAAAACTGTTTATTGGTGTGGTGATCCTGAAATATATTTTTATTCATAACAGCTCTTTGTTTAGGCTTTTACTTTATTTTCATGATTAGAAAATAAGCAATTCCACGTAACTGAACATCCATTCTCACTTTCTTGAGAGAAAAATAAGTGTTCTAAAAGCCTTTATGCTGTTCATCTTTCTCTGGATTGCCGTAGAAGGCCCAAGAAAAGTCTACGTAGTAGATGGATTAACACATCCTACAAATGCAAGCATATACCAGCACCATGAGTGATAAATTCTAGACCAGTAGGAATGACAAGCAGAAATTAAATCACATGTTGAGATCAAGATACAGAGAGAAGTAGCAAACATTTAGCAGCAGAAATAATGTACTTGTTTGTGTCTGTGTGCATAAAGGGCCAAACAACACAAAAATCAGAATTAACTGCATCAGCAAGATAAATATAAAAAGTCAAGGAAACTTACCATTGACCTCTCTCGTTCTTTTTCACTTCTACAATCATGTAATATATATAAATCAGTAAATAAATCATAATATCAAATCCTTCAAGTCAAGAATTGGGGCCTCACAATCACTGGCCACTATGTTTTTCTCTCATGCCTTTTTTCATTCAAGATTTGATATTCTGGTGTCCTAGGCGTAGAGTAACCACACCAATCCATCCCGAACTTGGTGGTTAAACTCTACTACGGTGAAGATACTGTAGGGGAGGTCCTGCACAAAAAAAACAACAAATGATCTCACCTTTCTTTTAAAATGCGATTCAAACCGCTAGTGAGATCTGAATAGGTGTAACGTTGCAAGGAAAGAACCATTCCTGCACCTTTTAACAGATATCATCATAAACGTTACAATTAAGAAAACAACATCCAATACCCAAATTAAAGTTTCAAGTATTAAAAATTAAAAGTTACCCATAATTGGTTTTGAGAAAAATATTAAATTAATAAAAAAAAACTCGAGAAAATCGCTGAATTGATTGAGATCACACCTCAAGAAACAGGAAAAAAAAATCAAATTTTGGGCCACTCAGAAACAAAAACAAAACTTGATTTACTGCAAAATAGCATATATAACCAAACGAAACTTAGGTTAAAGGTAGTAGCTGGTTCAAATTTTGCAAAGAAGTAGAGATACCAATTTCGTCAGAAACTAGGAGGACTGTAAAAGGTAGTGATGTTGTCGGTGCCTTTTTCTTTGTTAGCTTCTGAAGTAGAATTGCTATAGGTTAAAAGTAATAGCTGGTTCCAATTTTGCAAAGAAGTAGAGATATCAATTTCATCAGAGACTAGGAGGACTATAAAAGGTGGTGATGTTGTCGGTGCATATATATATATGCAAACACACGGGCGTGAGTGTTTACTTTCAATTGTTACTGTGAAAATTGGAGAGAAAAAAAAATCCTTGATGGGAGGGATGTATTGATATTTTGCCTTTCACTGACGCAAAGATAATTATAAAATTGTTTGAGGGTATTTATGTTTTTTTATTTTTTTATAATAAAAATATTTTTTTATCTTTAAAATTAATAAAATTTAAAGTTGTTTAATAAGAATTTTTTAAAAATTTTTATAAACTTTTAAACCATAAAATTACTTTTTTATCTCCAAGATCAAAAAAATATTTGGATGTTGGACAAGAGGTTTTTTCATTCTTGGTGAAATACATATTTGATCTTAGAAAAGATATAAAAAAATAATAATAAAGTTTGCATTTGAGAGTATTTTTATATTTTCACACGAGTTTTTAAGTATTTGCAAAGGTCTTAGAATTATTTTGGTATTTTTATGTTGACTTTTTATTTTTTTAATAAAAAAGTTACTTATGCGTGCTTAGCATGCACTAGTTAGCAGGTGATGTCTACGTCATTTAGATGGTATGTTAGACGTTGTCCGATGGCCAAACCCGGCCTTCCACCGCCTCTTTGGATGTGCTATCGTGTCATCTTTCACATGGTGTGATGCGAGACGGTGTATGGTGATTGGATTGTCGTCAATGGTTGTTTTTTTTTTTTGTTTCCTTCAATTCTCTCTCATGCTAGATAAAATACATGATTATCCTTTTTATTTTTTGGTTTTTCAATTCCAATCTTCTTTCTTTTGATTTCTTATTTCATTCTTATTCGTTTTATATATTTTTTTTCCATTTAATCCTTCAATTCTCATGTTTTGTTTTTCATTTCGGTCCTTATTCTTTTCATTTTAATGTTTTTTCCTTAGCTCTTTTGTTAAAGTTTTTTTGGCTTTCATATACTTCAATCAAATTTTTTTTTCAATTTTAACCCTCATTCTTTTGATCTGTATTTTTTTTTGTTAAAGCTATTTTTCAATTCAATTTAACCCTCCAATTGAAGAATTTTTTTGCCCTCTAATTAATTTTTTTTCACCCTTATTTTCTTAAGATCTTTTTGTGTAATTGATTTTTTTTCTGGTTTTATATTCGTCATTTGATTTGTTAGGGATTCGATTTTGTACAATCTTATTGTTATGCATTAGTTTTTTAATTGGCTTTAATTTCATTTTTATAGATTTATCCCGATCTCGTGACCTAGATAACGGATTTTACATGTTTTTTTTAATATAAATTTTTTTTAAAAAAATTGTTTTGTATGTGTTTGATTTTTCAAAATATTATTCTAATTCATCTATATATGTTTTTCATTTTATACAAATGAACTTTACTTTTTCAATTAAAAAATATTAATTTTTGAATAATATTTTTTTTTTTAGTTTAACGTGGGTGTCCGGGCCAGCTTGCGCGCATCTCGACTAATCCCACGGCCCCTGAAGTTAACGACCATGTAAGCCTCTAGTGGGCATCATATGAGCAACCACAGGGCTCGAACCTGAGACCACAGAGGGAGCAAACCTCTTAGTCCCAAGCTCTTACCACTAGGCCACCACCTAAATGGTTAATATGTTCGGTTTTGCATGCGTTATAGTTTTTTTGGGATGTGGGTTTATTAAATCAGTTTCATTTGTATTTATCTTTTACGTCATGAGTTTTTTAGGGTATGAGTTTATCTTTTATTGATTTAAATAAACAAGTTTAGTAAACACAATCGAGTTAATATCTAATTTTATGTGATTAAATATCTTAATTTACATTTGTCTCTTAATTTTTTTTAATCTCTCTTTTGCTTATTGTTTAAAACTCATTTTCATTTATTTACATAAATAGTTATCGATTTATTTAATTAGATATTTGCATAAGTTTTTTATTTATATTTTGAATTTTTTATGTGAAAAAACACATCAAAATAGTTTGCATACTTGATATATTTTTTAAAAAAATTTACAACACATGCAACAGAGTGCGAGTTAGATATCTAGTGTGTGTATAAACACATGGAATACCATATCAAGAAAAAAATTGAAGAATATATATGGACCATGATGATTCAACAATCCATGTGTATTTTTGAAGTTCTTTAGTATCAATCAATATCGAACTGCTTTCATTAGAATTTAAATTTTGAGATTCTGTGTACATTTCAATTTCATTTTAAATTTTATTAAAAAGTGAAAGAAATATATATTTGATTTAAAAGGGTTACTTTCTAAAAAAAAACTTCCAGATAGTTCAAACAATAATGTTTACTTAGCAACAATATCATTTTTCCTTCTATGCAAGTTAAATGAAAATCAAGATTTCAAAGGATATATCTCTTGTGAATTGTTATGTATAACAAAAAGTTAATTACAATTATAAAATGTTTGGATTGATTACAGGATTTGAGTTGATTTTTGAATTGTTGAACTTATGGCATCTAGAAAAAATTCTTCTGGTAATAGATTTAATGTGGGATGGCAACATGATATAGATATTGATATGAATTCTAGAAAAGTTTAGCAAGTATTGTCAAAAAATTATCAATGGAGGTATTTTTCGTTTCAAACAGCATTTGACTTGCATTCGTAAGGATTGAGTCATGTCAGCAAGTTCCAGAAAATGTTGGTACTAGTAGTAGCATTAATGTTCATAATATTGGTGTTGGTACTAATAGCGACACTAATAATCCTCTTGATGCTAATGATATTGATGAATGTCTGAGGAATAATGAGGAAGATGAAGGCAATAAAGCTGATTTTAGTTTACATGACACACCAGCAGATTGTTTATTTTAAATTTGTTAATTATTAGCTAATGAAAAATTATTTAAATTATGTATAAATTTTTATTTGAACCATGTATTTTAAGATGCTTGAACTATGTATGAATTTTTATTTAAAGCATTAATAATTTTTAATATATTTTAAAATTTCTTATAATTTTATGATTTTACGATTTATTTTTAAAATCTGATTTTATTTTATATTTTTCATACCATACCATGTCAAATCAATAATTTTACCAACCTTAACATCAATTCTCAAGAGTCCCATCCCTACCTTTTTCTTCCTCTTTGACCAACCCTGTAACTGCTCTCCACCCACCATTTAATAAACCCTTTTTATTTTATTGAGCAATACTTACCGTATCATATCAATCAAGCTCACTAATGAAAAGATTCAAATGGATTTAGGCCCTTCACAGCTAATAATGGAATGGCTGATGAGATTAGGTTATAGGGTCACCTGTAAAGTAGATAGACTCTTGGATACTTAAGTGAGCTTTATGAAAGCACGAGAGAAGTAAGAAAACTAAGAGTGTAAGCATGAAGTTCTAGTGTTTTTTTTTTTCTTTTATATATATATATATATAAGAGTTTTGCCGGGTATGATCATCCTCGTCATTTATAGATATTTTAGAACCAAAAGATAATGGAGACCAGGTTGGAAGAGAGTACGGTGGCAGACTATTCGAGGTAAAGTGATGACGTGATTCTCTAGCCCAATTAAGGACTAACAACCAGCTCTCCCTCATCTTTAAACACCAGCAGCTTCGCCATGTCCCCATTGTGGATTATTGAAGAAATCATTAATAAAGAGGGATGAATTTTGAACACAAATATGAAGAGAAAGAAACAAATCTAAAATAGAGACAAATAAAGTGCTTGTATGATTTTCTTTGCTTGCAGGTAACAATGGCCTTCATCGCCAACCCAGGGAGGAAGAAGAGGACTAACCGCTTTAGATCCACCAGGTGGATTCCACCTATCTTTTTGGTTTTTACCTATGGAGGCATATTGATTCATGTGCCAGTAGTGGTGGAGGTGCGTGGTTCACTCGCCGCGGGTTCTAGCAGTTCTAGAATCTTTTAATATGCTTTCTAAGTTCTTAATAATCTTTTCAACTTGTTTTTGATGGGAAGGATTATTTTGCAAAAAAAAAAAAAAAATTTGTGTTTTTAAGTTATTGTTAAATTTTGAATTTTTATGGTTTGTAAATATGTAATTGTAGGGTGTGTGAGTAAAAAAATAGTAAAAGAATGTTTGTTTGTGTGTTGCATTTTCTTTTTATTACTTTTCTATTTTGTTAAATGGATGGTTAAAAAAAGATAAAAGATAAAAAAATTAATTAAGTAAATGTTTTAATTGCATACAACCAAATCTTATAAGTTTTTCATGTATATTTTCTAAAGATAGATAAAATTATTTTTTTTTATCATGTTTAAAAAAATATAAAATAGATATCGTAACCGGTTTATGATTATCCATTAGAGTTCGACTAAAATACAAAAAATCTCATTATAATTAGTTTGTCATTAAGAATATTAGGACTTAGCTAAATCCATGAAATAAATAACTCTGGGTCTTTGAACGGTTAGGATTTAACCTAATAAGATAGAGATTTTCTCATGAAAGAAAATTTGTTTTGTATATTAGATAAGATCAACAGACAAAAACACAACTTAAAATAACAATCAAATAACAATACAGTTTATTTTAAGTTGTGTTTTATATATATATATATATATATAAAAGAGTTTTACCGTCATTTATAGATATTTTAGAACCAGAAGATAATGGAGACCAGGTTGGAAGAGAGTACGGTGGCAGACTATTCGGGGTAAAGTGATGGCACTCATGATAAGTATCATGACATGATTTTCAACCCTATATTTTTCTAAATATTTCTAACATTACAAAAAAAAAAAAAAATTCTTAATGTATTTATATTATTTTCATTTTCAGTGTGGTCTAATAAAATTTTACATTTTACATTTTAATTTTTTTTTCTTAACGTTTTCAGCTTTTAACACATTTATTTTAAAATTATAGATTAATTTTATTGATTTGATGTTAATATTTTCAAAAACAATATCGAAATATAAAAACTATATTTAAACAAAAATAATCAAAATAAAAAAAAACTAAGGTGAGTTTAAATTACTTGTTGGCCAAGCAATTGAAAAAATATATATTTTTCACCTATAAATAAAATGATCATTACAAGAAACGTATAAAAAACATCAAAAAAAAAAAAAACCAAATCCCATCTTTACAAGACCAATCGCCAGCCATACACATAAAAAACCCCATTCTCTCCCTCACTGTCACAGATCGTAACCAACAAATAGTCAAATACACGACCAACAAGGAAAACTACCGTGACAGCCCCCTCAACAATCAACACTCCCAGCCAAAGACAACTGGCAACATCATCATCTCCTCTCCCGCACAGTTTTCCCTTTCACCATCACTCTAATTGTTAAAATCACGATTCAATTCGTAAAATTATATAATTTTACAAGTTAATATAAACTAAACATATTAAATTATTCATAAAACTTGAAAATAAATAAAATTAAGTAAAATCATTAAAATGAGATGAAATCACGCAAAAACATGATTTCACCCCGATTTCACACTTTCAGCTCAAAATAGCAATTGTGACTTGTGAGTCACCACTGTTACTTCCAGTTCCAGGTGTCAAGCAAGCCTATTAGTACACACACAAATCAAAAGCAAAGGAATTATTTATCCTGTTAAAAGCGGAACTCAATTCAATGTTATTCACAATTGTTTTCATTATTTTTCAAATTAAAAAGCATGAATAATATAGTTTACACAC
>Ga0307516_10009868_pt1 | contig 10587 bp, 14 predicted proteins | sample 19_EM_MG_FD_203310 | JGI IMG/M metagenome (GOLD analysis project Ga0307516, IMG submission 203310) | Populus trichocarpa ectomycorrhiza microbial communities from riparian zone in the Pacific Northwest, United States - 19_EM | ecosystem: Host-associated > Plants > Roots > Unclassified | place...
AACGCGACAACTGGGCAAGAAGAGAAAATTACCTATTGGCAAATATTCAAAAGGGCAGCCTCTCAAACATGCAGCTTCAAACCTCACATGCTACGAGTTCCTAAGCCCTTGAAAAAAAATCAACCTCGACACATCGAGAACGGGGAGAGGCTGTGCATGTAAAGTAATATTATTTTCATCAAAATGGGATCACATCCCCAGATTCAAAGTCCAGAGGCTATGAAATCCTACATTCCATTTTTTTTTTAAATCAACCTCAATATATTGAGAAAAGAGGAAGCTACCCATGTTGTCCCCATTATTAGTTGGCATACATTCAAATTTGCCACTTCTCAAGGTCACAGCTTCACAGCCTGACACCTATGAGTTTTGGAAAAAGTCAATCTTAGCATATCAAGAACAAGGAAAAGTCACGCACGTAAAGCATATATTATTTTCAACAAGACTTGTTGCCCCCCCACCTTCAAAGCCCAGCTGCTACGAGCTCCCATATCCTTTGGAGAAAAAAGAAAGAAAAAGTTCAATCTCAATACATTGAGACAAAAGGAAGTCACGCACATTATTTTCATTACCAGTTGGCTAGCATTCAAATGTGCCATTTCTCAAGCACACAGGTTCACACAAGTTCTGGAATCCTTGAAAAAAATCAACCTTGACATATCAAGAGCGAGAGGAAGCTACGCACATAAAGCAAACACCATTTTCATCAAAACGGATTGAATTCAAAGCCCAGATTGCCAAGAATAGTTAGGGTGTTGCGATTGCCATTGATGCACTCAAGAAGCTTTTGGACTTCCCTGCTGCGCCAAATCTTGAGCTTGACATTACAGGTTTCACCATCCGACTCATCAGAACTCTGCCCATCAATCCCAAGTTGCTCCACTATTCTGAATAGGGTAGACCAGACCGAATCTTGCCCTTGATCATCCTCAGTGGCCTCTCTCATGATTCGAAGACAAGATTGAAGGAGCTGTAGGGTGAGATCAGCAAAAGGGTGCTATTATGAGCCAGGAGAAATTCAGCACTATGTTTTTACGCCTTCAAATCTGGACATTGTGCTGAGTAGCATGATCTCGATTCTCCACACGCTGTTTTACAGCATCCTCGTCTTCCCCAGTCTGAGGAAGATGAAGTGCAACCTGCTTGCAAAGCATCTCGACCCTCTGGGAAAAGTACTCTATGATGGCCTCTCGATCACCTTCATATTCCAGAGCTTCCTGTAGAAAATTGCTCACCAAGAGCTCACCAAGATGGCTATTCCATCCATTTTGCACAGTTTCTCAATAGATGCGAAGAGGTCTGAGGACCGAGACAATTTCATCGGACATGAAGCCTGCCAAATCTCGATCGTCTGCCCAGACCTCATGGAGGACATTGAGAATCTCTTCATCTTTCGTGACCCCAAGCATAGAATTCATATTGGAGTGGGCTTTGTTTTAATAGTTGTCAATGAGCAAGAGCACTGTGGCAAATGTGAAACCACGCACGGTGTATGCCACACGCTCTTCATCATGGGGATGTTGGCATGGAGATGACTGTATGGACTCTCACCCTCTAGCTCTCCCCGGGCCTCTCTGAGCTTGTACCATCCACGCCCTTTGAGATTCTTGGATTTCTTGTATCTGAGCTGCCAATGCACAGAGTGCCTGAGCAACCTCATTGGGTACACTGACATGGGGCTGAGACGAAGGGAGCGGGGTAGTCTCATGGCTTGTGTGTGGGGCAGCGGCTGAACCTCTCGCAAAGCTTGCAATGCATTGGGCTTCATGGCCATCAGATACACTTCTTGGAGCAGCACAGGGAGACTGCCTCACAGATGGGGCATTGGGGTTGTGGGAAGCTTGATTCTGAGAAGAAGAGGATATAGACATAGTCTTGCGGCTTGCATGGCTTGCAAACCAAGGATGGCGTGGCGTGTTTGAAAGATTGAATGTGTTTCTTGGGATAACAGAGGAAGGCATGGCGGGAGGGATGCTAAGAAAGCGGAGCTGGACCCCAACGCATTGAATTTGAGAAGGGGGTAAGATGGAACTTGCATGCCTTGGATGCTGTAGAGGAGCCTGAATGGACTCGCCATCTTGTCTGCATCTCTACTGAGAATTAACTATATCTACAGGACAATTAGGAGGGCACAAACCTCAGGCATCGGGGCTGCGTTGCATTGTCGTCATTGATTGAGTTGTGCAAACTTTTAGTGATCAGTAGGGATGGCAACTAGCATGTAAACTACATACCCTGGCAATAGCAGAAGGGGTTCCTTGAGGAGCTGCTAGCTGGTGATATTCTTCAGCAACTTCCGTATTCTGGTCCATGGGAGATGACTTCTCTTCGAGGTACTGCTGTCGCGTCAGGGGAAGACATATTAGTGATAAACACAGGGGCCTTACTTGCATGCTTTGGCACTCTGCCTCGATATCTTGACATGGCTCAGCTGTGGTCTCTAGCATGGTTGCTCGCTCATCTCTCAATTCCTGTAAGCTCCTTTCCAACGATTCCACTGCCAAAACTGCTTATGAAACATAAGAAGACTATTTTCGGAGTAGTAGTAAGCACACCTTTGGCATGAAGACGGTTCTAAGTACCCCAGTTCAGCCAATCTTAGAGGCAAAAAGGAAGAAAATCCAAGCATACCTCGTAATCCTGGGTCAGCTGCTCAACTCTTTGGGTAAACTCAATTTTCTGAGCCTCAAGATCGCATCAAGACTCTTCACTGTCTTTCTCTGCCCCCTCCCTTGATGCCCTTTCAACACTCAAAAGAACTCCTTGTTCTTCCTTGAAGTGTTGCAAGATCACGTCCTTGGCTAGGAGCTGCGCCTGGAGGTTTGAACTCTCCCGCCGCACGTCCTCGAGCTCTATTTTATGCTGCCAACAGTGCAAAATATAAGGTCAAAGTTATAAAATGAGCAGTAAATGACAACCTTTTCTAGCTCAGCCAGCACACCACATTGTTGATCCTGCAATATTCCAATAGCTCTATGGTGCTCTTGGACAGCGGCTACATCTGTTTCCTTTCGGAGAAGTAAGGCCTCATTGGACTGGTTGATAGACGCTATCTGGGACTCTAATTGGTCTTTCTCCCCTTGATGACCTTCGCGAAGCTAGCAATCATATGTGAGCATAGGAACCCTTCCCCCAAGAGCTATGGCAACAAATCTGGTAAACCTCCTCAGCATGTTGTTGATGCAATTCATCCTTTTCCTTCACACCTTCTGCATTTATCTCAGTGAACCTCTTCTGAAGAGCAACGCATTCACGCTGGCTCTGTTCCGCCTCTGCTTTGAGCGTGCGCACAACCTCTATATGTACATCCTCCTAAACCCCACATGACTGATGGTCGGCTATTGGAATGAAGAGAACTGACCTGCAAGAGCTTTTCATCTATTCCTTCACAATCTCTTTCCCTCTGAGCTGTTAAGGCATCACACGATGCCTGAAGGTTACCGATTTCGAAGAGCTGGGCTGCCAGATGTAACCACAATGCCAGTATAACTCCTGTCTTTTTGTTGAGCTCGGCTCAGACTTGATCCATTGCTGCTTTGTGATCTCCAAGTAGCTGCACATGCGGGACTTCAGCAGAGTGACTGGCCATAAATGATTGGACTACGTACCACTTCAACCTCGAGAGCCTTTGCGTCGCACTCCTTCTGGATAAGTTCAGCATGCACAGCAGAGTCTTTGTGCAAGCCGCCCAGTCCACCCTCCTCCCAGCCCTTGTTGTTGATTTCTTCTTGGAGAGCACAGGCGAGAGTGACTTTCTCCTTCAACTCTGCCTCATACTTTGCTCTAACTGCCTCCAACTCACTCTCGAGCTCTGCTACTTGATCGACAGCTTTTACTTCGGCCTGCTCCTTTGCCTTCTGCAATCCGGCCCACTCATGGTCCTTGTCAGTAAGCTGCTTCCGGAGAGCACAGGCGAGGTCATCCTTCTCCTTTAACTCCATCTCAAACCTCATTTTAAGCTGATCGGGGCAGTCAGCTGAAGTGGTCTGTGCAGTAGCAACAAGACTTACTCCATCAGCGTTTGATGATGCCTCACCTAACAAGTTCTGAAGCTCATCTGCAACTGCTCTGGCCGCCTCCAGCTTGTTCTCTAACTTTGTTACTTGATTGCAAGCATTTGTTTCAACCTGCTCCTTCATCCCGATCCACTCATGGTTGATTGAGGCAGTCAGCTGAAGTGGTCTATAATGCAGTAGTGACAAGACTTACTCCATCAGTGTTCGACGATGCCTCACCTAACAAGTTCTGAAGCCCATCTGCAACTGCTCTGGCCACCTCCAGCTCATCCTCTAACTTTGTTACTTGATCGTGAGTGTTTGTTTCAATCTGCTCCTTCATCTACTGCAGCCTGACCAACTCATGGTCCTGGTCAATGAGCTGCTTCTGGAGAGCACAGATGAGGTCGTCTTTTTCCTTGAACCCCGCCCCATACTCCATTTTAAGCTGATTGGAATGGTCAATGGGGCTGCACAACTGATTGGTAGCGGTAGGGCTTACTTTATTGACACTGGATGTGGCCTCTGCTAGCTGTCCCTGAAGCCCATCCTCAGTCACTTTGGAAGCTTCCAGGCTGCTCTGGAGCTCCACTACGTGGCAATCCAAGGCAGCCTTAGACTCAGATTCCTGCTTTCAATGAAACGCGGGTCAGGAGGGCTTGATTCACACAAGCAAGGCCATACCTTTGCTAGATCAGCTGCCAGCCCATCACATTGTCTGCGGACCTGCGATGCCTCCTCGACAGCCTTATTTAAACCAGCTTCCAGCCCTGAAATGGCCCCATCCCGTTCTTGAAGCTGAATGGCTTTAGCAGATCAGAAGGAAGAAAGAAATAGGCTTCAATTTACCTGCTGCTGCAATTCTTCGAGCCTGCTCTCGTTGGCGCAAAGCAAAGTACAAATGCCTCTCAAGTTAGAAAGTTCTGAGTTTAACTTCTCCATAGCAGCCGCAGTAGCGATAGACTCTTCCTTTGACTGGCAAATACTGTTGCAACCAAGAAAAAGAAGACTTATAGAACACCTGCCTCTCTCAACTCTTGCCTGACTGCCTCTATCTCTTTTGTTGATGCATCTAAAGCTTCTTGAAGGCTTGAGATTTGCATCTTATCCTTTGTCTGATGTTTGCATCACCTTAGAGAGTAGACGAGGCATAAAACAAGGGCGACTGACCATCTGATTAAAGCAGTCCTTGTTGAATTGACAGTGAAGAAGTCTGGTTTTTGGAAATCAGGCATCATTATTCTGGCGGAAAAGAAATCAGTATAAATAAGGATAGCCAATCGGAGCTTGACCTCATCAAAGCTGTACCAACTCCGTCACCTCCTCCCACCCTCCCTCGTACAGCATAATCATCAGGCTCCCAATGCTGTTAAAATATTTTCATTACTATAAACAAGGGGTTATGTGGAAAGGTATCAGTGTCTACAATTTCAATCAATTCAATCCAGAACCACCAGACAAATTATGAACAGATTACAACCCATGTCTTATGATTAACTTATTAATGTATACCCCTCGGAGTTCCCCTTTCATACCTGTCACACATTGTGAACACAAATCGAAATTATTCGAGTTGCATATGTAAGAACTGATCCTGATTAGATTACAAATCTATCTGCAATCTGATGGCTCACTCCATGGTGCTGAACATCAAGCAGACATTAGTATTTTATTCTCTATTACATATGGAGTTCAACATGTCATCACATAAGCATTATATTCTATAATTTATTCCCTTTTTAATCGATATTTAGAGAAGCCAATCACCGCAGTGTCATCCTTCAAAGATTCAGATGGGCATATCAAGTGCAAAGTCTGATGATACCAAGAGTCTAAAAGGCATGGTTCTAGATTGGATAACTCTGAGGAACACAGCATTAGTTCCACTCCTCTCCCAAAATATCAAGACGAACCGAGGCTTTCATCATCCTGTAACAGGTGGACTTCTCTGCTCCGCTGGTTTAGACTGGAATGATGCAGAGCAAGTTCCTGATATACACACCCTCCTCCTTCAATGTGACTTACCAAAGTTTATTCAGAGTGCGTATGAAGCTTGCCAGTGGAGAACTCTCTGTCTCTGGTGATCAATGGCCATTGCTGGTCTATGCAAACCAAGAGTACGACCCCGAAGACCTGTGGAATGGCCTTTTCAGAAGTCAGCTTCTCATTTGTGTGAGTTGCATCCATTCATTTATATTTATCATTCATTTCCAATTGGACAGGCATACAAGCACATCTTCATGTCACCCAGCTCTGTGGAGAAAGAAGTGAAAGCAACGAGATCTGGCAATGCTCAGTTACATGGAATGACTCGAGTGACTTCTGCTTCTCTAGCATACATAGCGACCCAAGTGCATTAGCAGCGACCCTCCACCATTTCACCACTGATCACCTGGCAGCTTTGCTTTGCACTGTCATCCTCCTCGGTCTTTTCTAGAACTGACACTTTTACTGATTCCGAACAATTTTACGATAGTTTTTTAGACTTTTTCAATGATCTGGATGAGAAAGATGATGTTTGCGAACTGTTGGATTGGTGGAATTGGTAAGTGTGGTCTCGAGTCTCTTTCCAAGCTCATGCTCTGATTATTGGATAGCCAGGTGTTTCCTAGTTACATCATGTGGAAGCGCGCTGTCACAAAAATGAGTGCACTAGCCAAGCTGAAAGAGAAGAGGGCAGCGCTGAGGCAACGGGATTTGGTGGCATAGTCTACATTCGCCAACATTAATTATTAAATAGATGCCTGCCATCATGAGTGAGTGAGAAATAAGTGATTACAATCTGCACCAATCTTTTATGAAAGAGAATTTGTTGAAATTCTGTTGTTGGGCGATCAACTGCCACATTCCAGCATAGAAAGATCAAGTGTTATCTTCCGGGTCGTTACTATAAAAAGGCATCTTCATTGCTAGACATTATAAGTGTTTGTGCTACGGGGACCTTCTGGCTGTGCTTCTACATAGTATGTCACTCTGATGCAGATGATCTATTCTCGCAACACTTACATGTCTGATAATTGCTGGACAGCTCTTGATAGTCTGATGTGATTTCGCCATCTCTACCATAACCTTTTATTAATTATGTTAACCCAGCATTCTGGGGCTCCATGGCCTGCATTCGAAGTTCTTGCATAAATTGTCATGCTCAAGCTGCTGGATATAAAGTGATTGCCGAGAATCTTGTTGGTACAATTTCACCATCTCTACTGCAACCTTTTATTAATTACATTAACCCAGCATTCCAGAGCTCCATGGCCTGCATTCGAAGTTCTTGCATAAATTGTCATGCTCAAGCTGTCAGATACAAAGTGATGACCAAGAGTCTTGTTGGTACAATTTCACCATCTCTACCACGACCTTTTATTAATCATGTTAACCCAGCATTCCGGGGCTCCATGGCCTGCATCTGAAGTTCTTGTGAATGTTGTCATGTTCAAGCTGCCAGATACCATGCAATCACCAAGAATCTGGCTGGCCAAATTTCAGAAACTCTACTGTATAATACAATCAATGAGACCTACCAACAGCTTTAATCACTCCGAGGTTCAATTATCAGTGTTAGCCAACTATATAGCAAGTGATCCCAAAACATCTGGCTGGCTAGATTTCATAAACTCTACCGTGTATTATAATTGATGAGACATCCAGGCAGTCTTAATCATTCTGAGTTTGGGTTATACCAATAATAACTCTTGTCTGTTCTGATCACATCCTTGTACAACCAGCCGCTCTCGGCTCATAAACACTCATTCTTGCCAATGACTCAAGTCTGGGTTTTCTTGCCGATTTCACCAATACTAGCGTCCTTTAGATTATATTATCAGTTGATATATAAGACTGATTTATCTTGAGGATATTCTACATATTTTAAGACTTTATCTAGCTTTAACCCAACTGTCCTGATAACCTGATGAACCTCCTTCCTTCAAAGACATTGGTATACAGACATCAACTGAGGTTCAAGATCTGATGGTGCCAACTGAGGTGCACAATCTGATGGTGTCAACCTGGATAAAAGCAACAGTAAGGAATGATGTTGCTCAACAATAACCTGCTGACTTACAATATAATAATAGGCAAATAATGCGGTCAACATCCAGATTGCTGGAGGAAGCCTGGTGAATCCAACATTTAATGTCAATATTTGTGAGCATGAAAGAAAGGTCTTGAAGTGGAAGGAAGCAGGCAAGGATGAGGTTCACCCAAAGAAGAGAAGATTGAGGTCTTGAATGTTACAATCAGTAGTGAAATGCAGGGGTATTGCAATAAAACACTATCTTATGTTTCTAATAAAAAGTTTACTATCTGGATTTCTTTATAAATAGGGAATGCAACTTTCTTCCAAGTGTAAAATGATTAGCTTTAAAATACATTCCACAATACTCAAATCATTGTCTCAAGGGTATAAAATACCCTTGACTCCGACCATTTGATTTTTTTTCAAAGGTATTACATACTCTTGAGGCAAGGATTTCAATATTGTGAAATGTATTTTCAAGTAAATCTCTTTATACCTGGCACAAAGTTGCATTACCTATTGATAAAGATATCCAGATAGTAAACTTTTTATTAGAAGCTCAAGATAGTGTTTTATCACAATACCCCTGGAAAGCTAGTAAAATGCAGGGGTAAACCCCTGCATTTCACTAACAATCAGTACTAGCAATAATATAGGAAACTTCAAAATATTACTTCTCTTTTCTTGAGACAAGATCATCAGCATTGGTCAAAAGATGTATTTAAAAAAAAAAACACACAAAAAAACACAGGTGAGATCATACAGCAGGCAAAATGCAATGTGGGATGAGAGGAGCACAGCCAAAGTAGTTGTAAAACATTTGCATATAAAAAGGAGCCACTTTGCATTCCAGTTCCAGCACCAGACCTTCCGAAAGTTCTTCAGCACGGTGGAGCTGATACTTGAAGACCTCTGGCTTTGACTCCTTCCAGCAAGACATCATGTTCACAAGGGCCGAGATAAAAGGGACCTGCTCTCTCCAATCATTGGCAACAAGACTGATGTTCATATACAGTATCATGACAAAAGGAAAATCAGAAGATTAGTGAAGAGCAGGGGTTTACCCCTGCTCTTGTTTTGTGATAAACTATTATTTTAGCCTTCCATAGTGCATTCCATCTAGTCCCCGCAACAATCTGACAAATTTTATAAGTCCGCCTTGTTTTCTTAGTTGTCTGACTAAAATGCTCCTTTTGATGAGACGATCAAACTGGTCAGACAGAATTTTGCTACGGTAAAAATTGGGCAAGTTATTTTTTGGAGGTCTGACTGATTTGGCCACCTTCCTAATATGGTATAGACCCTATTCCAAAAAAGGAAACACCTTCCTAAATAAGTACCTATCAATCAAATGAGCTTGCAAGCATCTCTGGAATCCTTCAATGAGACTTGTATTTCATTGAGCTGAAGGCCTTAACCTTTGCGTTGGCAGCACAATACAGAGATGATGTGCCCATTCAATCACTTTCTGGACGAGTGACTTCTGGTCTTGGAAGTCTGGTTGGTGCTCCAAAATTTGATGGCAACAACATGCTATTGCCTCAAGATCACATTTTGTCTTGCACTTGCCTCAAATTCTCTGAGTTGATATGCCTCGCTCTGCAAAAACATGACGGAGACCTTTTGGCTGGTCTGGATATGTCAGATGGTCAGCGGGAAATATCATGGATTGGCTGATCATTTGCCCATCATGCAGATACCAGCTATTGCATGGGCAAGCTTGTGCTCCTCCTGAATTTACATTCATCCGGCTCACAAGCAAGGCATCTTTGGCGTATGCTGAATGCCCTTACAAGTTGTCGACCATGATAATAGCTTGATATCCTGGCCCATGAGCTTCTTCGAATGCAGGAATAATCTTTTCAGTCAACTTTTGTTAGGAACTGTGGCCCTCGGCACCGCCCTCGAAGTCAACGTGCATTTTCGCTTGCTCAGAGCTGTGACATGAGCTCCCATCAACCCAGACTTCTGTGTTGCATATTTTTTGCTTGGACATGGCATGTTGAACTAGTATTGTGGATGAACATATTCAGACTAGTGCCCTTTTACTTTCCTCAGCCTGAAAAGTACTAGGATCCCATTCTGTTCACTCGGAGTGGTCCTGTTTCAATTTTGTTGCAATATATATTCACGGAGATGAAAGTTGATGACCCTCTACCCATTGAAAAAAAATTTGGTTCCCAGGCCCCAGCCAATTTGGCTACTGTCAAAGTTATGCGGGGACTAGATGGAATGCACCATAATAAAAAGTTGACTATCTGGAATTCTTTATCAATAAATAAAGCAACTTTGTGCCAAGCATAAAAGAATTAGTGTTATGGAATGGCACTAGCTTCTTATATAATCAGAATCTAAAGAGGGAGTAACACAAACCTGAAGAGGGGATAACACCTATCTAAAGAGGGAGTGGCATTAAAACTCCTTTCCAATATTCTCTATCTTTTCATTGTTTGGTCTTGTGGACATTATTATAAGGTTTGACAGATGCTTGGCATTGCTCTATACTGCTGACTCAATGCCAAGCCATTACTTCATACTGCTTACACTCAAACCTTATTCTGATTCAGCCAAACT
>Ga0307516_10009870_pt1 | contig 10586 bp, 9 predicted proteins | sample 19_EM_MG_FD_203310 | JGI IMG/M metagenome (GOLD analysis project Ga0307516, IMG submission 203310) | Populus trichocarpa ectomycorrhiza microbial communities from riparian zone in the Pacific Northwest, United States - 19_EM | ecosystem: Host-associated > Plants > Roots > Unclassified | place...
TTCAGTTCCTGTTCGCTGACCTTGGCGCTAAGCAGGCGGTTGCGCACCTGCTCGATCGGATCCTGGTCGTTGCGGACCTTGTCGACTTCCTCGCGGGTCCGGTACTTCGCCGGATCCGACATCGAGTGGCCGCGGTAGCGATAGGTCTGCATCTCCAGGATGAACGGCCCCTTGCCGGCGCGGCACCACGCCACCGCCTCGTCGCCCGCCGCCTTGACGGCGCGGACGTCCATGCCGTCGACCTGGGCGCCCGGAATGTTGAAGGAGATGCCGCGCTTGGAAAAATCGGTTTGCGCAGACGAGCGCGTCACCGAGGTACCCATGGCGTAGCGGTTGTTCTCGATGACGTAGATCACCGGAAGCTTCCACAGCTCGGCCATGTTGAAGCTCTCATAGACCTGGCCCTGGTTGGAGGCGCCGTCGCCGAAATAGGCCAGGCTGACGAAATCATTGCCGCGGTAGCGGTTGGCGAAGGCAAGGCCCGTGCCGAGCGAGACCTGGGCACCGACGATGCCGTGGCCGCCGAAGAAATTCTTCTCCATGCTGAACATGTGCATGGAGCCGCCCTTGCCCTTGGAATAACCGCCGCGCCGGCCGGTCAATTCGGCCATCACGCCCTTGGCTTCCATCCCGCAGGCCAGCATATGCCCGTGGTCACGGTATCCGGTTATGACCTGATCGCCTTTTTTCAAGGCCATCTGCATCCCGACCACGATGGCTTCCTGGCCGATATAAAGGTGGCAGAAACCGCCGATCGCGCCCATGCCGTAGAGCTGGCCGGCCTTTTCCTCAAAGCGGCGGATCAGCAACATGTCCCGCAGCACCGCCAGTTCCTGTGCTTTGGTGAATTCCGGAGGGGAACCGCTAGCTTTGTCCTGACCTGCTTCCTTTGTGACACTTTTTTTCGGTGAGGCCATTGGCAATTCCGGATCAGAGGGATGAACGTAAACCCTCTCTAACCCAACTCAAACCGCCGTGGAAGGATTGCGTGAGCCGGACAAAATATTGCTATGCCGCACTGCAACGCGGCGCGACATTTTCGTAATCGATAGCGCCGGATTTTGAAATTTGCGGAATCTCTGGTCATCCTGAGGCGCGAGCGCAGCGAGCCTCGAAGGATGACAGCGCCGTGACCCGTCCTTCGAGGTGCGCAAGAGCGCGCACCTCAGCACGACGGCGGTCTTCCGGATAGCAGTTCGAAAAATCAGTTCGGCTTGACGATCCGGACCAGGTCGCGCGGATTGGCGTAGTCGAGCTGAAAGCGCGCGCGCTCGTCCAGCATGTCGGGATCAACCCGGTTCGACCGCAGCAGCGATACGCGCTGCTCGCCCTGCGCGCGCTCACGCTTCAGCCGCGCCAGTTCCGAGGTCAGCGCAATGATCTCCTGATCGAGCTCCTGGCGCGCGTTCAGGCCGTATTTTCCGGTATAGGCGTTGACGCCGAAATAGCTGACCATCAGCGCCGCCATCGTGTAGAGGGCGAGCCCGGTCAGCAGAGATTTCAGTCGGGTACGGGAGACCATGGCGCCAAGATGCGACGGTCTGGTTAAGAGAACCCTAACACCACCGCTTCCCGCTCGCGCTTACCCGTTCTGCTTGTCGATAAAGGCCGCAAAGACGTCGAGATATTGCTGCAACACCTTCTGCGTCGCCTCTTTGATGAGCGTGCCCTTGTCGTCGAAGGCATCGCCGCAGCCATTCACATAGATTTCGGGCTGACCCAGAATCGGTCCCGAGATGCCCGGCAGAATGTTTTGCAGATGCTTGACCGCAGCGACGCCGCCGAGCAGCCCCGGAGAGTTGCCGACGATACCGACCGGCTTGCCGAGCAACGAACTCTTGCCGTAGGGGCGCGAGGCGACGTCGATGGCATTCTTCAGGACGCCTGGGATCGAGCGGTTATATTCCGGCGTCACGAACAGCACGCCGTTCGACTTCTGTATCTTTTCCCGGAACGCCAGCCAGTCGGCCGGCGGGGCGGCTTCCAGATCCTGGTTGAAGAAGGAAATCCCCTCGAGCGTGGTGACGTCGAGCTTCAGGGAAGCCGGCGCAAGCTTGGCAAGCGCATTCGCGATCTTGAGCGAAAAACTCTCTTTGCGCAGCGAGCCTACGATGGTGACGATGGTGTGAGCCATTGGAATGGATTTCCCTGTTGAAGCTGAAGTGCCTGCCCGTCACTTACGCCACATCGGCGTAAAGATGCAAGTGCATGAATTGATCAAATTTGGAAACGCTCTGTTCGCGAAATTGCACGCACGGCAAAAGCAAAGCAGGCCGCCCATCGGCGCGGCCTGCTTGCGTCAGCTTTCGGAGATGGTCAGCCCTTGCTGGGGTTGATCAGGAATTTCTCGCCGGTGGCGCGCTTGTTGTAGACCGCGATGTTGGAAAGCTGCAGCACCTCCTGCAGCGACACCACCTGCGTGTAATGGCTGGCAAAGGTGGTCTTGAGCTCGGAGGCGACGCGCTGGCGCAGCCTGCCGATCTCGGCCGGGCCGATCTTTTGCAGAAACGGCGTCAGCAGCCAGCCGCCGATACCCCACATCATTCCGAAGGCCCGGCTCAATTCGGTCGGACGGGTATCGAGACCACCGTAGATATAGACCTGCTTGTGCACGTTCGAACCGTAGCGGCTGTATTCCTTGGCGGTCTTGTTGGCGGCGCGCTCCATGCCGGTGAGGATTTGCCCAGCCAGCTTGCCGCCGCCGATGGCGTCGAACGCAATGGTCGCGCCGGTCTCGACCAGCGCGTCGGTCAGATCGTCCATGAAGCTGTCGGCGGTGGAATCGACGACATATTTGGCGCCGATCTTGCGCAGGATGTCGGCCTGCTCCTTGCTGCGGACGATGTTGACGAGGCCGATGCCGTCCTTGATGCAGACCTTGTTGAGCATCTGCCCGAGATTCGAAGCGGCAGCCGTATGCACCAGCGCCTTGTGATTTTCGCGCCGCATGGTCTCGGTCATGCCGAGCGCGGTCAAAGGGTTGACAAACCATGAGGCGCCATCGGCGGCGGTCGTGCCGGCCGGCAGCTCCATGACGTCCCTCACCTTCATGGTGCGGTACTGGCTGTACATCGCGCCGCCGATCATCGAGACGGTTTTGCCCATCAGCGCCTTGGTGGCATCCGACGATCCGGTCCGGATCACGACGCCGGCGCCCTCGTTGCCGACCGGCAGCGACTGATCGAGCCGCGCCCCCATCATCCGCATCGCGGCTTCGGGCATCTTCGCCGTGACCACGGGAGAATCCTTGGTGCCCGAGACGACCGCGGTCGAAATGTCGGCCGGGCCGATCAGCAGCGCGAGATCGGACGGGTTGATCGGCGTCGCCTCGACACTGACCACGACTTCGTCTTCGGCAGGCTCCGGCGTCGGAACGCTTACCAGCGATACCTCGAGTTCGCCGCTCTTCTTGAGCAGCGAGCGCAGTTGCAGCCCGGTCTTGCCGTCACTCATCGCAGTCCTCCCGGTTTTATGTTCGTTACATCTGGATGCGCGAACGCGTTACGCCAGCGCCTTCAGCGCCGCCCGGCCGGCATATTTCGCCTGCGCGCCGAGCTGCTGCTCGATCCGTAAGAGCTGGTTGTACTTGGCGGTGCGGTCGGCGCGCGCCAGCGAGCCGGTTTTGATCTGGCCGCAATTGGTGGCGACTGCGAGGTCGGCGATGGTGGAATCCTCGGTCTCGCCGGAACGGTGCGACATCACGGCGGTATAGCCGGCCTTGTAGGCCATCTCGATCGCAGAGAGCGTTTCGGTCAGCGTGCCGATCTGGTTGACCTTGATCAGGATCGAATTGGCACGGCCGTTCTTGATGCCGTCGGAGAGCCGGTTCACGTTGGTAACGAACAGATCGTCGCCGACCAATTGGCACTTGTTGCCGATCAGATCGGTCACCTGCTTCCAGCCGTCGAAATCATCTTCCGCCATGCCGTCCTCGATCGAGACGATGGGATAGCGCGATACCAGCTCGGCGAGGTATTTCGCCTGTTCCTCGACGGAACGGGTTTTGTTTTCGCCCTCATAGACATAGGCGCCGTTCTTGAAGAATTCGGTAGAGGCCGGATCGAGCGCCAGCATGACGTCTTCGCCGGGCTTGTAGCCGGCCGTTTCGATCGCCTTCATCACCCAGCCCAGCGCCTCGTCGGCCGATTTCAGGTTCGGTGCGAAGCCGCCCTCGTCGCCGACATTGGTGTTGTGGCCGGCGTCATGCAGCGCCTTCTTGAGGGTATGAAAGATCTCCGAGCCACAACGCAGCGCTTCGGCGAAGCTCGCAGCGCCCACCGGCATAATCATGAATTCCTGGAAATCGATCGGGTTGTCGGCGTGCACACCGCCATTGATGATGTTCATCATCGGCACCGGCAAGGTCCGCGCCAAGGTGCCGCCGACATAACGATAGAGCGGCATGTCGAAAGATTCCGCAGCCGCCTTGGCGCAGGCCAGCGATACGCCGAGGATGGCGTTGGCGCCTAACCGTCCCTTGTTCGGCGTGCCGTCGAGATCGATCATGATCTGGTCGATCTGGACCTGTTCCTCGACCGCGCGGTCGCTCAGCGCCTCGAAGATCTCGCCATTGACGGCCTCGACCGCCTTCTGCACGCCCTTGCCGAGATAGCGCTTCTTGTCGCCGTCCCGTAGCTCAACCGCCTCATGGGCGCCGGTGGAGGCGCCCGAGGGCACCGCGGCACGGCCGATCGAGCCGTCTTCCAGCACCACATCGACTTCAACGGTGGGATTGCCACGGCTATCGAGGATTTCGCGGCCGATGATGTCGACAATGGCGGTCATGAGAGCCTCTTCCAGAGCATGTTCGGGGATCGATTGGCGCTGCTTCTACAGCAAGGCTTCGGGCCAGAAAAGGCCGCCTCGCCCGTGACGCTGGCGGCTGAATTGTCTAATAACGCGGCAATGGAGACGCCCTGATGTCAAAAAGCCCCCGCAAATCCCAGAAATCTTCCGGCCTGCAGCTTGGCCGCGCCGTGGAATGGCCCGCCAGCCCGGAAAAGGCGACGCTGGACCGCGTGCCGAACCCGCAAGGCGGCACCAATTACGTGGTGCGGTTCACAGCCCCCGAATTCACCTCGATCTGCCCGGTGACGGGACAGCCGGATTTTGCCCATCTCGTGATCGACTATGTGCCGGGCAAGTGGCTGCTGGAGTCGAAATCGCTAAAACTGTTTGTCGCGAGCTTCCGCAATCATGGCGCATTCCACGAGGATTGCACGGTCATGATCGGCAAGCGGATCGCCGACGAGATCAAGCCGAAATGGCTTCGCATCGGCGGCTACTGGTATCCGCGCGGCGGCATCCCGATCGACGTGTTCTGGCAGACCGGCCGGTTGCCCAGGGGTATGTGGGTCCCCGATCAGGGCGTCGCGCCCTATCGTGGGCGGGGTTAATGGTGGGGCCGCGGCGTCTTGCTTGAACCCAATGGCTGTCACGGCCGACCACGGAACATGCACAAGTCGTTTGCCGCCCTTTTAGGGCTTGCCGCCCCCTGCCTGATCGGAATGCTGTCGAGCGCCGACGCGGCTTCCCCCTCGCCCGAGGATCGCTACATCGCGGCGCGTGATGCTGCGATCGAAAAGATCTCAAAGCTCTATGACGAAAAATCGGACCAGACTGCTGCGGAGAAAGCCGAGGCCAGCTTGCGCGCCGACCTGTTGGCGCAGATGAAGACGATCGTCGGCGATGCCAGCCGCAAGGGATATGGTTCCGCGACGCTCAGCCTCCTGAGCTTCTACAAAGGCGACGACACCTTCGGCGCGCTCGATGGCCTGCGCTTCGAAGCGCTGCTCGGCGAAAACGGCGAGAAGGCCGGCCGCAATGGCGCCGGCGGAAAGTATGTCGAGCCGAAGGCCTTCGTCATCGTGACGACACAGCCGATGTTCGAGCGCTGGCTGCGTACCCACGAGGAATGGTGGAACGACAAGGCTAAGGACCTGTCGCAAAAAATGGCCACCGCCCTCAAGGACGAGACCTTCTACACCACGACGCTGCCGAACGGCTCGGCGATGGTGAGTTTTGGCACGCTGCCGATCGCGAGGCCGGCCAACGCCACCTTCGCTTATGCCATGCTGGGGGCGAGAACCCAGTCCGACATCTCGAACGCCGCGGACGAGGTGTATGTCGCAGCATTGGCCAACGGCAAGGCGTATGTCGCCTCCAGCACGATCAAGCCCAAGGTGCAGGTCCCGGCCTGTATCGCAATCCGGAAAAGCTACGACAAGAAGGCCGAGAAGGCCGCCGACGATCTCCAGTTCAACCGGATCGACAAGGAAGCTTACGAGAAGCTCGGCGATTTCCGTCAACAGGGCGAAGACGCCTACAAGAAATGCTTCAACGAGCGCGTGGCGCAGCAGCCGTCATTCGTCGAAGCGACCAAACAAGCGCAGGCCCTGCTGGCGGCCGCGATGGGGAATTAGAGCGTTTTCCAGCGTAGTGGACACCGGTTCGCGTCAAGAAAACGCGTCAAATCAAGAATCTAGAGCCCCGTTCCGATTCCGTCGGAACGGAAAAGGCTCTAGCGCTACTCCGCAGAAAACTCCAGCGGCCCTTCGCGTGGCACGATGATCCGGATTTTCGTGCCAGCGCCAGGTTTTGTTTCCAGATTGATCCGGCCGCCCAAACGATTGGTCACGATGTTGTGGACGATGTGCAATCCGAGGCCGGTAGAGCCCTGGTCGCGCCGGGTGGTGAAAAACGGGTCGAACACCTGACGCCTCACCTCCGGGCTCATACCGCAGCCGTCGTCCGAAAACAGCACTTCGACATTGCCGTTGCCCGCCGCCTGCGCGGCAATATGGACCGATCCGCGTGCGCCGTCCGGAAAGGCGTGGATCGAGGAATTGAGAACCAGATTGGTGAGCACCTGACCGTAAGGTCCGGGGTAGCTGTTCATCGTGAGATTGGGCTCGCATTCGACGCTGGCCTTAGTGGTCATTATGCTAGCCGATATGATTGCGCAGAAAGCGCGGCAAACGGAACAAGAAGCGACGCGGTTTGTACAGATCAAACAGATCAGTACCCTGTTCCTTAAAAGCACGGCCAATTGGCTTGTGGAACGCGCACTGACAAACAAAACGCTCGCGGCGGCAGATGTGGCATCGTCCGAAACTCATGACAAGATCGTAAGACTGCGCGAGGCAGCCGATCCGGCTCTGAAGGATGCTGTAGATCGTTTGAAGGACGTTCCCGAAATGAAAAATAGCCAACAGTTGATAACGGAAGCCGACGAAGTTTTTCGAGAAGCGACGCTATCCAAATCGACCTCGACCGTCTTTCAACAGGGTGGTTGTTGGATTTCGCCTATCGCCCTAACGCACGAGTCAAACGCCGCCCATTCAACATGCTGCGCCTGCAACGGTAGCGAAGAAGCCGAGGGGAGGGTGTCCTCGCCCCGGCTTCCGCTGCACTGACCCTACTTTGCGACAAGTGCGCCGCGTTTGAGGGCCGCGGTAATCTCCGCAATATGCCGACCTTGAAAACGCCCGCCAGCCAATTCGTTTTCGCTCGGCTTGCGTGATCCGTCGACAGCGGCAAGTGTCGACGCTCCATACGGAGTGCCGCCAGTCACCTCATCCATTTTCACAAGGCCGGCGAAAGAATAAGGCAAGCCGACCGTAATCAGGCCATGGTGCATCAGCGAGGTAAGCACGGAGAAGATTGTGGTCTCCATGCCGCCGTGCTGGCTGGCTGTTGAGGTGAACGCTCCGCCGACTTTGCCAATCAGTTTTCCCTCTGCCCAGAGAGCGCCCGTCTGATCCAGGAAATTGGCGAGCTGCGACGACATCCGACCGAAACGCGTAGGCGTGCCCACGATGATGGCGTCGTAGTCGACCAACTCTTCAGGTGTCGCAATCTCAGCGACCTGGTCCAGCTTGGCTCCCGCCTTGGCTGCGATCTCGGGCGACATGAGCTCTGGCACCCGCTTCAGGCTGACTTGGGCGCCAGTCGAGCGCGCACCATCGGCAACGGCCTGTGCGAGCGCTTCGGTGTGGCCATACGTGGAATAGTAGAGAACGAGAACTTTGATCATCGGTTGGTCCTTGGAGTCTGATTAAAAGGGGAAATTTGAGTGAGTTCTGTCCGCTGCGATTCCTTCGTATTTGCGAAGACTCGAGGGAGCACAACATGTCTTGGACTGAAATCACCCGCGATCAATATCGGCACGATCGACCACGTTGCAAGCGATCCGAAGGATGCGGAGTGGAAGTTGATCGAACCGTGATCTTGTCCATTCCGGCGAGGTAGCCGGTGCGAGATCAATCCGCGGGCGATCAGGAATGCGATCCTCTACATCGTCTCCACGCGGATTTGACATCGCCAAGCTGGTCAAAGGACGCAACCGTCATATCGATCACCGACACCGAGGGGTTTTTTGTTGGCTATAATGGGGCAAGTTTAAGGCCGTCATAATTCGGTGCCGTTGCTGCGGAGCAGTCTCATGTTGCCCAGGCTGCGCCACGTCTTCGCCGACCGCGGCCCAAACTCTTCGATACATATATATGCCAATGACTTATTTTGATTCAGTCCCTCAGGCCGGATGAGGCCATGCGGAGCACGATGCACATTCCAGCGGCGCCGAACACGACTCGTAGGTGAGATCGATGATTTCGTACGCTTGCGTCAAGGCGCTCGTCCCGGCGCCCTCATCGCGGGAACGGCATGGCTCTTAGTCCAATCCCTCGATAATGCGAATGTCCCGTTCGCAGGCGTTGCCAAGCGCCTTTAGTGCCTCTCGATAGGCAGGACTGTCGTGGGCCGCGACGGCCTGCTCGACGCTACCGAACTCCATCACGGTGGCGCGCTGAGCGATTCCCTGCTCGTAGGTCTTTGCGACATCGCCCCGGGCGAGGAAGCGGCCACCGTTGGCGATGATGGCAGGTCCTGCAAGCTTTGCGTACGCTGCCAGTGCGGCCGGATCCGTAATGGAGCGATAGAAGGTGATCCAATATGCTTTTGCCATGTTTGTTCTCCTAGAGGGTTGTGTACAAAGCGATCAAGCCGCCCGTCTTGGCAGTTTCCAATCGGGCTGCGCAATGACGGCCCCCGGGCGGATACCTGGAGGGTGTCGAGCGACACCTCGTGCGTGACGTCAAGAACCTCTCTCAGCTCGGATTCTAATCCGTCCCTCGATAAGGTCGAGGCGCAGGAGCGACAAGATGACTTCCTTATTTGTGGAAGCCAGAATTGATCTGGTTTTTGACGCGTTCTGTATCATGCCCCCATCAACTGCGATCATCAAACGAAGAAATTCGAGAGGGCAATCTGTGCTGCAGATAGCCAGACTTGGCGTGGAAATCGCACGATTATGTGACTACCATTTCGTAACAGAATCCGGCTCAGGTATCATGAGCTGATCTCATCAATTCTGGCGATTGGATATCAATTATCGTCGTTACTCAGTTAAGGCTGCGTAATCGACGTTCAAGTTTGCATGCCGAAAGGAATTTAGCGCAAACACAAGGCTTCGCCGGAGGTGGCCGAGATTCCCACCCCTGCCTGGACCCCCTTAGCCCCTTGCTAGTTCACGCGCGCATCCGCCGGTCGCGTCTGCCGCAACAACCGCGCGCAGACGATTCCAAGTGCGACCATCATTGCGGCCGCGGTGAGCAAGGTCGGGACCTTGCCGGCATGCTGGATGCCGAAACCGTAAGCGATCGGACCGAGCGTCTGGCCCATGAAAAAGAAGAACGAGTGCAGCGACAGCGCGGTGGCGCGCGCCTCAACCGAAAGCTCGCTGGCAAATACCTGCAAGCAGCCGTGGATCATGTAGAAACCCCAGCCCATGAACAGCAGACTCAACGCCTGCACCTTCCATTGCGGGCCCATCGCGACCGCGACCAGCTGCAGCGCAACCAGCGTCGCCCCCGACAACATCAGACCCTTGACGCCGATCCTCGGCAGCAGGCGCGAAACCGTCATGGCGTAGAACAGGCCGCCGACCGCAAAGCCTGCGATCACCACGCCGGCGATCGAGAGCGAGGTTTCGCCGAGTTCGAACAGGAACGCCGCAATGAAAGGAAACAGGCCCAGCACGCAGCAGCCCTCGATGAAGACCGCCGCATAACAGACGCGGGCGTTCGGGTTGGTGAAGATGGTACGGTAGCCGTGTTTGAGCGCCGAGAGACTTGTCCGCGGCGGGTGTTGCAAGTCCTTGCCGCGAAATCCGGCCGCCACCGCAATCGCCGCCACCACGACCAGCGCGCCGAGGATCGCGAGCACGCCGCGCCAGCCCATGAAATCGCCGATCAATCCGGAAAACGAAGCGCCGAGCAAATTTCCGGACATCGAGCCCATTAGCGTGCGCCCGATTGCAATCTGGCGTTTCTCGGGGCCGACGAGGTCGCTGGTGAGCCCGAGCGCAATCGGAAACACGCCGCCTGAGCCGATGCCGGCGAGAATGCGGGTGGCGAACAACAGCGGGAACGAGGTCGCCATCGAGCCCAGGATGTTGGCAAGGCCAAGCAGCACCAGGCAGACGATCATCAGCCGCGCCTTGCCGAACATATCGGCGGTGGCGCCGAGCACGGGTTGGATGATGGCGAAGGTGAAAGCAAAGACCGCGGCAAAGCCGGCGGCGGTGG
>Ga0307516_10009871_pt1 | contig 10585 bp, 11 predicted proteins | sample 19_EM_MG_FD_203310 | JGI IMG/M metagenome (GOLD analysis project Ga0307516, IMG submission 203310) | Populus trichocarpa ectomycorrhiza microbial communities from riparian zone in the Pacific Northwest, United States - 19_EM | ecosystem: Host-associated > Plants > Roots > Unclassified | place...
TGATCCGCTGTCCTCGTCCTTCCTCACCATTATGCGCAATGAGCAGATCATCCACGTATAGAACTAGGAGAACTCCTTGTTGAAGATACAGATTCGGATCTTCAGCTGATTGTCGAAATCCTATGGTCAATATGGTACTCAGATATCAGGTGCGGTATACGCTATTCCACCAGAGAAGCTATTGTACGATGCCAATCAGATCATGAGCGCACCCCCCACCATCTCCAGGAAAATGAAAGCTGTGAATGACGAGTTGCGAGAATCGGACCTTGAGCTATGGGCAAAGAAAGAGAAGAGCCGTATGATACGAACTGAGGCCCTACAGAAATCGCAGTCTGAGAGGGAGACAACACGGACCCGTAACCGACAGAGTGAAGGAAGATTACAGTACTCCGATAGCGTATTAGGCATGGCACAAACCTGCCAGCCCGACAAACATCTGTATACCTCTGATCCGATACTCCCGGTCAAGCGTAACGAACCCCCAGTTGGCCTGATACCCGAAGTGTCAAAGTGAAAACGAGGCCGCCCATTGGGCTCTAAGAACAAACCAAAGAGGGTGGACTAGAAAGTATTTCTATGGTACTGTATAAACCCGGATAAGAGTCCTACTTTTGAAATTGGTTAGCGTCGTGCTTGGCAATCATGGCGCACCCGTAGCGCGCGCTGCGCTTAGTCAGTATCAGATTCACTAGCACAAAAATCCTGTGATATTGTCAGGTACACTATATACAGTTTCAAACCTCGTCTCTCCAACAGAATTCCACACCATCATCATCGTCTTCATCATCAGTCATACTAGGGAACAGCTCTTCAACAACATACTGCCTACGCACTCCTTCCAGTCTCTTACTTCTTCTAGCTAAACTTACTGGTTCAACAGGAAGTTTCCCGCTGCTTGTACCCACCATCCATGCCAAGAACGCATCCGCAGAGAGTGTGCGCACCGAACCGGCTGAATCTGCTGAGGGCGCCTCCGCCGAGCCAGTCGAGGGCGCCTCCGCCGAGCCTGCTGAGGGCGTGTGTGCCGAACCTGTCGAGAGCGTGTCCACTGAACCTGCCGAGGGGGTGCCTATGAAGAATGCACGTGCCGAGCCCACCGAGCCTGCTGAGATGCGCCCCAAGCCTGCTGAGGAAGAGTGGGCAGCTATGAGTGGTTTGACATCCATTAATTTAGTCAGATACAGAGGGCTAGGAAACCTGGAATTATTACCAGATTTGCCTCTGGACCTTTGAGACCCTCGCCCACAGCCACTTGGACGCCCACGGCGGTTCCCTCTTATAGTTGTTTTTAAAGGAGTATCATCATCACTATTATCACTGGGTGATTCCAGGAGCCCGGATCCGCTTGCAGTGATCGTGTGTGTTGAGAGTGGCAAGTCTGCCAAGAGAAGTTCGTCTTCGTCGCTGGTGTCTGTCTCTGGATTGTCACTGGTTCCCTCAGATGAGCTATCAACAGTGGGTGTATGTTCCCATTTCTTGAGTCTCTCCGCTAATACGCTGGTGTCGAGCCCTTTAATTGAAATTTCGTTGTCGCAGGAACCATCAATGGGAAGAGCAATGCCCAGGCATCGAAAACTCCGGATAACAACATCGCGCTTCTCCCGGTTAAAGATCTCCCAAGCCTCCCCCACACACATCGTCATCATAACCCTCATCTTGCTTGCGACAGACTGCCAATCCTTCTTCCCTGCGGCAGGCGTTGGCTGGCTCTCATCAAGATCAACTGTGTCGTCTATGACTTGCTTGAGAATATCTTTGAAAGGGCAGTTCACTGACACATCAAGGGGTTGAACAAGTCCCATACAACCGCCGGGAACCATTGATGGCACAATTCCATGAGTGCGTAGCCAATCTTTGATTTCTTGTGTACTGTGAGACTTGAAAAGATCCATAACAAGGAGGGTGGGACAGGTGCCGAGGATAGGGAGGAGCATAAATTCAAGCCAAAACATCATGATCGTAGAGTTGACGTATCCTTTTAGATTGAATTTATCCACTACTCGAGGATCTAATAGTTTCTCTTCTCGTCTGCGAGGGGCGGAAGTGTTGTCCTCGATACCACAAAAGATGATGAGAGGCATGACACGATCGATACCGTCGGCAAAAATCGTGAGCTGTATTGTTGCTTGCTGCATATCCCACCATGATCTCTGTGCACGAACCCACACAGTCTTACTCCCTTTGAATTCATAGGTCTTCCCTTCAAGATACTCCCAAGGGAGCGGTGTTTGGTCCATATTGAGAATATTCGAAAGAAGATAGCAACCGACTGTGATTACGGACTGCAACGCTGTATCTTCCATACCGTTCCGCAGCTGAGAGTTCCGCCACTTAAAACCGAGGAAAGAAACGATCATTGTACAGTAATCCGTCAGTGTCTGCTGAGCTTTATTCGTGACAATACGAATGGAAATCACATTTTGAGCGAGGAATCGATTGAACCAGCCATTGGAAACTACAAATATTGTAGGACTGGTTGGGTAAAGTTGAAGATATAATGGCTTGGCCGTCCGTTCGAACCATTTCTTCCATACAGTCTTACCTTCCTTCCGCCGTTCAGCAAGCACTTGTACCAATGCCTTCTGAAGCTTAGGCCAACATCCTCGAGATGGTCGGTGTCTTTTCTGCAGAGGCTTCATCAAAAGTAATGTCTCTTCCTCCTGCCGCCATCTGTGCAAATATCGTATATTCTTCAGGTTGTAACGTGTACACACCTCCTTAGCCTTCGGAGCTCATAGACCACCTTTGCCATCATCTACCCTACCATATGTCGCATATGACAGGACTCCCAATTTAACTTCCGTTGTAAACACTTGTTTCTTGCGAGTAGGATGTGTAGTCGGAGATGGAAACTTGCGCGCGAGGTCTGCGGTTGTCTGTCTCTTCGGGCCAGTCTTCGGTTTCGGCTTACGAGGTGATAGAGGTGGAGGGACAACTAGCTTTGAAAGTTCATCGTCGTCGTCTAAATCGTTGAAAGCTTTGCCGGTAGCTTCTTGAAGTGGCGGTGAAAGAACGAAAGCGGTGAATTGCAATATGGCTGTGTCAAGTGCATTTGGTGTAGTGAAATCAGCTTCTGTGGGTTCCATTATTGCCTCTGTGATGCCTGTTGACTTGATTTCTGTGGGAATTTGTATAGGCCTACATCTAACATTCTCACGATGGTGCTCAGACGCGCTGGGGAGCTTCAGCCTCCCAACCTCCAAATTAAGTGACGTTCTATTGCCGCGGGAGCGCTAACCCGAAGCGCACTAGCGCGCGCTAAACCATTTTCAAAAGTAGGACTCTTATCAGGGTTTATATGGTAGTTAACGACTTAGATGCGAATGTACTTTTTCCAAATTTCCTAGCTCTCTCCTCATCAACAAAATACTATCACCCCTCAGAGATTATTATTTCTTTCACATTGGGCTTTCCGAATTGTGGTGAGCAGGCTTTGGCAAAATTCTTGGAAGAGTTTCGGGTACTGATTTCTGAGTCGGGGTGTTGTCTGGAGTTCGGGGATTTGGAGGGTCAGACTTTTCCTTCCAGATCCTGGGTAAAAGAAATTAATTATTACAGAGCACGAGCGAAGTGATGGTTGATGACGGACTTGGTGAAGAGTCACGCGAGACTACCAGACTGATACATACCCACGCTTTGTGCACCTATTTGTTGATTCTTTGACTACAGTGCCGATTTGGACCCCAGTCTGACAGTATCGGTATGCGGCGTTAATAGACGGTACCGGACTATTCAATCACTTGCCGTATCGCTGCCAGCGCTGTCACTCTATTCTTCACTATTTCCGGCAGATTATGAGCTCGGCCCAGCACCATCAATAACCTCAATTCCTACTCTACTATATGGATCCTCATCCATTGACTGCATGATCGTCATATCCACCTTTCCTATTCCAACCCACCTAACCTGCATAGCACGTCGGGTGTGCATATCCCTTTCACACCATCTACATCACGGCAAGGGCAAGAGCAATAGCGGCAGCCACACCCCACACCGGAGCTGCGGTACACTCTTGAGGACATCAGCAAAAAATTAAATTCTTACGGGAGCTACGGGAGCTAGCAAAGCTTACCGGAGCACTGGGAGTGAAATATAACTTTGTCCTTCGATAGGCTAGCGAAGCTTAGCGACACTACGGGTGCAACCACCAATTTTACTGACGCACCCACCCACCTAAGGGGTGCCAATCGAGGATCCGGCCGGGTGAAGGCATGGGTACCAAAGCCTGCACCACAGTAGGTCCAATTCGGGAGGCCGTAGCCCATACCTGCACCAACTGTTTTTCAGCCCCCTGCTCCAACCACAACCACATAATTTAAAAATTGTTGCAACATTAGGAACACTAGATAACTATCTTGATTTTCAATTTCTAAAGTCAGATTAAAAAAAAAGGGGTTTTTCGTTGCGTGGCGAGCGGCACTGTGGGCGGAGTAATTTTCACCTCAGTTTTCAGGCCAAGCCGGCGGACTAAAATTCCGCAACAATGGGAAGCGCTGCAAATAATTAAATCTAGAGACACTTTATTGGCCAGAGGGCAGCCAAAAGAGGCTGGTGTTCTCTAATCGCTATTTAGCAAGTCTGGTAATTTTATCTATTGGCTTCATTCACTCAATTTCTTGAATCAAGCAATTTTGTTTATTGACTCAAGTCAATAGAAGAGATGGCCCCAGTCAATAAAATAGAATGACTGGAGTCAATGAAAGTGATTGACGCGAATCAATGAAATACAAAGACTTGTCAATAAAATGGAATGACTCGAGTCATAAAATGAAATGACTCGAGCTGTCTTAAAATAAGATGACCCCAGTCGAGAGAAAAGATGATACGAGTCAATGAAAGGTAATGACTTGAGTCAATAAAAGGGAATGACTCGAGTCAATAAATGGGAATGACTCGAGTCAATAAAAGGGAATGACTCCAGTCAATTAAATGAGATGACTCGAGTCAATGTGAAAGATGACTCAAGTCAACGAAATGGAATGACTTGAGTCAATAAAATAAGATATTTTGAGTCAATAAAATGGAATGACTCGAGCCAATAAAAGGAAATGACTCGAGTCAATAAAAGGGAATGACTCAGTCAATAAAATAAGATGACTCACGTCAACGGAAAAGATGATTCAAGTCAATAAAATGAGATGTTTTGAGTCAATAAAATGGAATTACTGGACTCAATAAAATAAGATCACTTGAGTCAATAGAAAGGATGACTCTAGTCAACAAAAGGGAATGACACAAGTCAATAAAAGTAAATGACTCGAATCAATAAAAGGGAATGACTCGAGTCAATAAAATAGAATGTCTTGATTGGTGACGTGGAAGTGTAGTGGTCACAAATCTCTCCAAGTTGTAGCTAGGCCTGGACGGAGGGCAAAGGGGAGCTTGCAAGGTGCCGCCACCGCGCGGACTGCCAACAGGGGAACCGGGCAAAATGACGGCACCATGATCTATATAGGTCGAATGCGAGTATGATTAAACAAACAAAAAACCTCCAAGTTGTAACCACATGGCGCCAGTAGCATTGAACTTGCCAAAACACTGAATCAATTGGTGGTCAGCAGAACAGACTTATGTCTGTCAGAGCAATAGACCTCTCCGGCAGCCAACGGACCAGACTCCGGTGGGGCCAAGTAGTTTGGCTATGCAGACTGGTCGGGAAGGCGACCCATGCCCTTACCAGGTCCCTCACCAGCATCTGGCAGGAGACCTTCAAGAGGTGGGCCGAGTCGCGGAGCTGACCTGAAGGCCGGATCGCAGTGAAGAGGTGAATCGAACAAGGACAGAGTGAGCTCGGGTGGATGGTCTGGGGAGAGGGGCTGCATGCGAGCTTGCGAGCCATGGCCAGCCCCCATCATTAGTGAGTCACTTTACATCAGCAGTGGGGGTATTGAGGGGCGGCCATCGGATAAGACTGGGATGGTGATGCTTCATTGATCGCCTGCGGCCCTGTTGGGTCATGGCAATATTATTTACAGTACTCTCCCGTTTACTGTCCACCGCAACCTCTCGCAGTCTGTCAGCGGCCTGCTGCTACTCTGTGTTCCCGCCTGACCTGTCCCAATAGGGAAAGTGAAGGAAATCACTCAAAAAGACCGAAACAATGGAAAGAAGAAAACTGAAGCTGCTGTATTAAGGAGAGCAGAACCAAGAAAAAGATCTCTGTCTTCTCCTACTCATCTCCTGCGCCCCACTCGCCCTCCCCACGTTTTTGTTTGGCTTCGGTGATGCTCCTCGTGGCCCAGTCCTGCGCCCCACCTCTGTTGTGCACAGGGGGTCCAGTATTGATCGGGTGCACCACTCATCAGCTAGCCGGTTTTGGATCTTGTGGCGGTTATTCTCCATCCCGCCTCCTTCTGCACCTCAGTCTACAGGATCTTCTGCTGCATTTTCCTGCATCTGCAATGCTTAAGCAGATGCTCCTGCATCTGCACCTTGTACTTGCATCATCTGCACTCCGCCGTTTCCTTGTTCCTCGTTCACTTCAAATACTGTCCCGTGACAGTGCCCCGTTCTGATCTGGTGGAAACATCCCACCAGCCGCACGAGGCCACTCCACTTCTCTGCTCGTACGCTTCTGCATCCTATACTTCTTTCCCCGAACTCTCTCCTGCGTCCAGCTATGTGCTTCGTCCCACGCCATCCACCTCCCGTGGCGAGCAGCTTCAATTGAGAGGCGGGGGATATTGAGCGCCAGCCGTCGGGTAAAGACTGAGTGAGCGTGAGGGTCAGGTCCGGAGGAGTGCGAGCCATAGCCATCCTCCTCCCCTCTTACAAAAGAGGTAGGGATATCAAGTGGTGGCCGTCGGATAAGAGTGGGTGCTTACGAGCTGCAGACAGCCATCAACCTCGCTCCGGTGGGTGACTCTTCTTGACCGGCAGCCTTGGATAAGATGGGGAGCTTGTGAGCCATGGCAGTCCTACTCCCTTTGGTAAGCGACTTTACATGAGCGGCCGCCTTGGATACGACTAAGAGCTAGCGAGCCACGGCCATCCTCCTCCCATCACCGAGTAGCTTTAGATGACTGGCGGCCGATATCGGGCGACGCCCCGCGGATAAAGACTGGGAGCTTGCGAGTCTCGGCTATCATCCTCCCTCCGGTGGCGGTGAGTGTCTTTACATGATCAGCGGCCTCAGATATAACTGAGAGCTTGCGAGCCACAGCCATACTCCTCACCTCGCCAGTGGCTTCACATGACTGGCAAAGGATACCGAGCAGCGCCCATCGGATAAAGACTGGGAGCTTGTGAGTCTCAGCCACTACCCTCCCTCTGGTGAGTGTCTTTGCATGAGCGGCTGCCTCGGATATGACTGGGAGTTTGCGAGCCATCCCCGTCCTACTCCCTCCGGTGAGTGACTTTACATCAGTGGCGGCCTCGGATATAACTGGGAGCTTGTGAGCCACAGCCATACTCCTCACCTCGCCTGTGGCTTCACATGACTGGCGAAGGATACCGAGCAGCACCCGTCGGATAAAGACTGGGAGCTTGCGAGTCTAGGCCATCACCCTCCCTCTGGTGGCGGTGAGTGTCTTTACATGAGCAGCGGCCTCAGATATAACTGAGAGCTTGCGAGCCACAGCCATACTCCTCACCTCGCCGGTGGCTTCAAATGACTGGCGAAGCATACCAAGCAGCGCCCATCGGATAAAGACTGGGAGCTTGTGAGTCTCGGCCACTACCCTCCCTCTGGTGAGTGTCTTTGCATGAGCGGCTGCCTCGGATATGACTGGGAGTTTGCGAGCCATCCCCGTCCTACTCCCTCCGGTGAGTGACTTTACATGAGTGGCGGCCACGGATATAACTGGGAGCTTGTGAGCCACGGCCATACTCCTCACCTCGGCTGTGGCTTCACATGACTGGCGAAGGATACCGAGCAGCACCCGTCAGATAAAGACTGGGAGCTCACTAGCCGCAGCCATCATCCTCACCTAGCCGAGTGGCTTCACATGACCGCAGGCGGATATCGAACGGCGTTCGTCGAATAAAGTCAGTGAGCTTTCAAGTCTCGGCCATCACCCTCCCTCCGGTAAATACCTTTGCATGAGTGGCGGCCTCGGATATGACTGGGAGCTTGGGAGCCACGGCCATCCTTCTCACCTCGCCGAGTGACTTCACATGACAGGCGGCGGATGTCAAGCGGCGCCCTCAGGTAAAGACTGGGAGCTTGCGAGCGCATCCTCCTTTCACAGAGTGACTTTACATGAGCGGCAGCTTCGGATATGACTGGGAGCTTGCGCACCACGGCCATCATCCTCACTCCGGTGCTCCGGAGAGTGACACAGCACTAGTGGTGGCCTCCGATATGACTGAGAGCTTGCGAGACTCGGCCATCCTCCTTGCTCCGGTGGGTGATTTTACACGAGCGGCGGCCTCGGATATGAATGAGAGCTTGCGAGCCACAGCCATCCTCGCCCCGTCGCCGAGAGGCTTTGCACCACGGGCGGCGGATATCGAGCAGCGTCCATCCGACAAAGACCGTAAGCTTGGGAGCCACAGCCATCATCCGCCCTCCGGTAAGTGACTACCCATGAGCGAAGGCCTCGGATACGATTGGGAGAGCGAGAGACTTCATTTATTGCTTCCGACGGATATGATTGGGAGCTTGCGTGCCATGGCCATTCACCTCTGTCGAGTGACACTACTGGAGCAGCGGGGATATTGATGACGATGATGATGCTTCATTGATCGTGTGCGACCCTATTGGATCATGACAATAATATATACAGTCCTTTCCCGTTCACCATCAGCGGCGGCCTCGAACTGTCCGCCAGCGGCACACGGCAACTCCCCCTGCCCCCGCCCGGCCTGTCCCAAGATAAGAAGGAAAGAGAGAAAGACAGTAGGAAAGGAAAGAGGAAGGAAAGAGAGAAAGACAGTAGGAAAGGAAAGAGGAAGGAAGGAGAGAAAGACAGTAGGAAAGGAAAGAGGAAGGAAAGAGAGAAAGACAGAAAGAAAGCATAACTAAGGAGACTGTGTATCTCACCCCTCCCTCTCACCCCACGGGTCTGGTAGCCCCGTCCTCACCCCCAGCCTTGTCGTTCTCAAGAAATTCAGAACTGCTCCCATGCACCGCTTGTCTGCGAACATTTCCCTAATCATGAGCCAGCAGTGGGGATATTAATGGGCGGCCGTCGGATGAGACTGGGAGCTTGCGAGTCACGGCCACCCATCTCACCTGCGATTGGCATAACATGACCGGCAGCGGATGTTGATTTTGTTTTGTTTTTTTTTGGTTTATTTATTACTCGTGTGCGACCTACGGAGATCATGGCGAGATCATGTACAGTCCGGTTCCTCTCCACGGTCTGTGCAGTGGCGGCACACTTCTAGCACCCCTTTGCCCTCTGCCGAGGCCTGTCCCGGAAAATGTGATGCGCGCCGGCGGATGTTCAACGGCGCCCATCGGATAAAGACTGGGAGGTTGCGAGCCACGGCCACCATCCTACCTCCGGTGAGTATCTTTACATGAGCGGCGGCCTCGCATATAAATGTGAGCTTGCAAGCTGCGGCCATCCGCCTCTCTCTGGTGAGTGACTTTACAGGAGCAGCGGCCTCGGATATAAATGGGAGCTTGCGAGCCACAGTAATTCTTCTTGCCTCGCAGAGTGGCTTCATATGACTGGCGGCGGATGTCGAGCGGTGCCCGTTGGATAAAGACTGGGAGGTTGCAAGCCACGCCCACCATTCTCCCTCCGCTGAGTATCTTTACATAAGTGGCGGCCTCGGATATGAATGTGAGCTTGCGAGCCCCGGCCATCCTCCTCCCTCTGGTGAGTGACTTTACATGAGCGGCAGCCTCGGATATAAATGGGAGCTTGCGAGCCACGGCCATCCTCCTCCCCTCGCCGTGGTGCTTTACATCATGGGCGGCCGATATCCAGCAAAGCCCGTCAGATAAAGACTGCGAGTTTGCGAGAAGAAGCCCTCCTCTCCCCCGGGGGGAATGACTACAGATGATGGGCGCTGACAGATGTCCGGGGGTTTATCACGTTGCGTTTGTATTACATTTCATTTTTAACAAAGATTGACAATGAAAAGGATCTCGAGCTGTGCGCCCCTTCTCCCACACGGGCGTCCACTTTTTTGAACGACTCTACCAATCCGCTACAGCTGCACCTCTACCTCCCCAGCTACTTCGTTTTGTACCTCTTCCGCCAATGTGCGCATGACAACCTCCCCCATTTCCTCCTCTTCAATGTCATCTCTATCCTCCTCCTCACGCACCCCCTCGCCCTCCTCCTCATCTTCATCCTCATCCACATCGATGCCTTCAGGCTCACGTGGCCCCTCCACTGCACCACCCACCTGTACTGCAGCTAACACTGCCCGAATTCTCCCCTCAACACCAAGGAGTTGCTTGTGGTCACCGATATCCAGGTGGAAGGAGTTTGCCCTGTCGAGCATAGACTGTACAGTCCGAAACCTTGAAAAAAACAGCAGTTCCAGGCACTTACGAGTGTATCCTACGGCAGGATATACATGCTGTCCTTCCAGTATCCGAAGAAGTATCTCAGATTGTCGGCCGGCCCATCGACAAACTCGGTGAATCTGGAGGAGCAGTTTGGCCTGCTCTTCTTCGGCA
>Ga0307516_10009872_pt1 | contig 10584 bp, 10 predicted proteins | sample 19_EM_MG_FD_203310 | JGI IMG/M metagenome (GOLD analysis project Ga0307516, IMG submission 203310) | Populus trichocarpa ectomycorrhiza microbial communities from riparian zone in the Pacific Northwest, United States - 19_EM | ecosystem: Host-associated > Plants > Roots > Unclassified | place...
AAAGCCCCCCACTCCGCCCTGCTCCCACACGGCAAGGGCCTCGGTGCACCCTTCTCTTGCCTCAATAGCGCAAGGTACGGCATCTCATGGGGGGTAATGGGCACTCTCGAGGATTGCCTCCAACGTGCCCGGGAGTACGCTCTAGAGCGTCACCAATTCTCCCATCCTCTCGCTTCATTCCAATTGGTTCAGAAGAAGCTGGCTGATGCACATTCGGAGATTGCGTTGGGCCTACAGGCGAGCTTGCAGGTGGGCAGGTTGAAGGACCAGGGGCTGGCCGCCCCAGAGATGGTCAGTCTCGTGAAGAGGAATAATTGCGGAAAGGCCCTGCAGCATGCAAGGGTTTTATTGGATATCCTTGGTGGAAATGCTGCTTCAGATGAATATCATATTGGTAGGCACGTTGCCAACCTCCAGGTTACCAACACCTATGAGGGAACATACGTAAGTTCGTTGGAGTGCACCTGCGATCAAGTCTGAAGGACTTCTTTCTTTAGGATATCCACACCCTCATCCTTGGAAAGGCTATCACCGATATCCAGGCCTTCGCCTGACGATCTGGGTGAATACGAGAGTATTACAATTGTAATTTGACTACAAGGACACTGCAGAACAGGACACCACATTATCCCTACACGGGTACAACAACCATGATACAGAGGGTATTCGAAAATAAAATGAACCCCACGACCTCGGTACATGTTATAAAACGCTTACACGCCGGCGTCGGCGTTGCGCATAGTGGGGTGGATATAAGGTAGGCCGAGGATCTCGAAAACGTCTTTCTCGCTGTACGCAACAATCACTTCCTGGTTGTTGGTTCTGGTTCTGGAAAGAGTGTGAGAGAGGTCTCTCAGTCACGATTCCCCAATGAGGACGTACATTCCGGTACTATCAAATTTCAAACCTCTGGTGTGGATTAGAGCTCGGGCGTATGCTCGTGATGAGGGCAACTTACTTCGATTGGGCGTGGAGCCTCAGGTCACGTTCGAACATGGTGGAGCCGGTCCTAAGAAAGGCTCCCGTCAAAACTACTTAACACGGCTATCACGAAGAAGGATTGCCCACCATCCGACGACAGCTGTCCAGTAGGCTTCCGGCACGGCGAAAACCAGGTCTAGCCTGCGGCTCCTGTGAGAACCGGGAAGGGAGAAGACGGTGAACGCCTTCGCGAGAACGTCCAAGTGTGACGACGTTGGTTCGTTTTGACCTGTGAGTACTGTTTTCCCACGTCTCGTGAGCGTGTACAGCGCACCGATGGGGGGTGGTTTGAGACTCACTCATTAGGTGAGTTACGAGACCTTTCTTTGACAGCACGTCCGTGAGTGCTTGACATAGCTCGCGGACCCTTCTTCGATTGGCTTTTGGATGCGTGATGACGATGTCAATATCGTTGCTTTCGGCCTTGCCCCTCCGGTACCTACGAGAGCATTGTCAACGCGAACCCCGCATGGGGGTGCAAACTGAACATACCCTCCGGCGATTGTATGAAAACAACCGGGCTGGATCGCCTCCAGCTCTTTCATTACCAGCCTTGCGATCTGCTCTACTTCTTTCCTTGGGATCCTGCCACACAGAATCTCCGTCAGCAAATGGGGCACTTCGGGCGGTAGCACGCTTACTTGACGCTAAGATCATCTTTCAAAGCCAATGAAACCTCGATCCAACTCTCCGGCACGCGCCTTGTTTTGTCCTCAAACTCGTTCTTGTCGTCGTCGACCACTTGCTGGATGGTCTTCTCCGGATCCTCGTAGAACTTCTTGACGTCATCGAGTGTTCGACATGCACCAACGAAAAGCGCCCGTGCCGTCACAGGCCCAATGCCATAGACGCTCGTAAACTCTCTCAGGATCTTATAGTTCTCGTCCTCTAGAATAGTTTCTGTGTTGTGTTTACTAGTTGCAGAGCAAAGGCGGCGTTTGAAACACTCACTAGTTTCACTGATTCGACCGTACTTGAGGTATTCCCCAATCTATTGAAACCGTCAGATGTCACCACCGTGCCGGCGAAACTGTTTACAACACCTTACGCTCCATCTTATCCCCAATCCAGTAGAGTGTCCTGGCTTCCTCCGCCGATTTGATCTTCCAGGGATACGCTGAAAAATTCTATTAGAAGTGTCGGTGTGTGGGTTGTGACCTCCACCTTTTATCGACTGCTCACGTCAGCACGCTGCGCACAACAATGGTTTTAGGAAACCTACCGCAATCGCTCGGGCATAACTCAAGACACCCCTCCAGTCCGTATCAAGCTCCCGGGCGCGCCTGATCACGTCAATTTGCTCGACAAGCTCCTGGTTCGGGCAAACGAGGGGCGATTCACGATGGCAGGAGAGCTTGGCGGTATGGGTGAGGTCTGCCTGAGCGGTGGTGGTGAATTCCTTTCCACCGAGGTTTGCGGCACCGCCAGCTGCCCCGCCCCGCCCGACGTATAGGGCATAGTGTTGGTTATAGGGCCGTAGTTTACCCTCCTTGATTGACCTTTCTAACCAGTCGGGCCTGAGGATGGGTTTCTGGTCCTAGGTGGTGATTAACGGTGGGCCCCCAGAAGGTGTGAATGGAATAACGACAGCGTACAATAAGCTCAGCGGGGATAGACCTCTCCAACCTCTGCCGCATCCCGATCCCCGTGATCACGACATCCGCCTCTTCAGCATTCTCGGCCAGGGCGTGATCAGCACTTGCTTTCACGAGTTTGGATAATCCAGCAACGGTGTGATTTGCTCCCAACTTTGCCTCCACGATATACACCGTGAGCTTTTGTGGCGAGGTACGGAGCTCGTGGAGTGTGGCGGGCGGATTGACGAGGGTCTTGTTGCGTTTATTCAATCGTTTTCCGATGGTGGGCTCACCACCGGACTCGGAATCGGTTTCGTCAACCTTGGATCGCATCCTCTTGAAGACGGGCATCGGGGCTGGGTGAGAGCTGGGTGCGAGGTCCACTCATCTCACGTATTCGTAAACGCCGCCACACCTTGTGGCGTCGCAAAGAGCCAAAGACAACGGGGCTAAACCACAGTGAGGTTTGAACGTGATACCAATCGGCAAGATCCGAGAACTTCCTCAACCTCGACGTCAGCGCGGGACCGTGACCAGGGACATTTTGGCGGAAGAGCATAAGGATTCGAACCTCGTCATCAGTGAGTGTTTCGCGTTTTCGGCTCGGGTAGGATTGTGAATCGATCGCGTTTTACAGCCGGACCAACTACTTCCTTGGACGTTACTCCTCACAAGCCTCCCGTGGTTCGACAACGCTTACATCCTCGGTCATATCGTCACCGTCAGAACAGACCTGAAGGATAGACTGATCAGGGCCGAGAGTACTGAGTGGAAGGAGTTCGTTGCCGCTGATGAGGTCACGAAGACTGTGGATGCATTGGGGACGAGTGAGATGACTCCTTGGGAGAACACGGTTGAGGATTCGTTGGAGTCGATACTCGAGTTGGAGAAGTTGTGGAAGGAGAAAGGAGTGGGCGTTGACGAGGTACTTGGAAAGAACTGGTCATTGGATTTCTGGAAGGTGACCACCACTTCTCGTGTCGAGTGTGGATTGATTTTTCTCCCTCATTTCCCCGACGAGTCGGAGAGCGGCTGTACCCAAGCACCGCGGGCAACGAGCTACCTGCCCGTTGAATGGATCTTGATTTTGCGTTGAATCGCTTACTTCCAGCCAGAAGGGTTCGTCCCTCCTTTTCAACGTCCAGTTCGTCGACTGTAATTTCGAATGGCAGGCACCTCCCCAAATCATCTGGCACGTGACCTGACATGGACCCACATAGGTAGACGGTGTTCAACGTTCAATGGCCGACGAGCGCCGCTTCTATCTCCTGCTTTCTGCTCCTTCCTTCACCCCGAACACGTCGCCCCACCACCACCCCGCCCACATACAACTGTGAACATTCACACTAACAATAAAACCGAGGGTGAGGCGATCACATTAGGTTCAAACCCTCGGCGTACTCATCTATGGTGTTTACTAGTGTTCAAGTACTTCCCCGAACTTGCTGATCAGATCCGCAGTAACGAGTTGGCACGGGAGAGCCTCGACCGCGCAATCGCCAAACAGCAAATCGCTATCCAGTCATTGAACGATGCCATCCGAAGGCGCCGTAATATTGCAAACGCTCGCGCTCAGAACCCCCCTGCCGCGCGTTTCTGACGTCTGTTGAGGGTCCACTGGGCTCTGTGCTCGAGTTGAAGAAGGTCTGGAGGGGGAAAGGTGTAGATGTTGATGCGGTTGCCTGGAAAGAATCCGTCGTTGGTTTTCTGGAATACGCTCACCGTTTGTCATGTTGGATTGGATCATTTTTTCCTCCCAAACTCGTATTTTCAATCGGAACGCGTTGAGTATGTTTGGTCCCGGGGTCGGTGGCCCGCGAGAGAACACGATTCCTCACCCGCGATCTGGGGTCGAAAACCGAAACCAGGTACAACAAACAGAAGTGAAAACAAAATATAACCGAGACGAGGAGAAACGAGTACAAATACGTTGTGTCGGACCGCCTCGCCTTGAGGGACCTGCAGCTGGGGGTTGACGTAAGGAGAGGCGGAGTAAGAGGACGAAGGGTGGTATCGATGCAGTGATTCGGGGCCCCGACCCAAGGCCGGAGGGTTACCAGGTGCAGGAGGTGGCACCGCTCTGGGGGGACTCGCCATCATCGTTCGGTTCGCTAGTGGCAACCAGGTCGCCCATTTCCTTTTGAATGTCCCGGAGGAGCCCTCTGGATTTCTCCAGATCCCAAGAAGCCCCGAGTTTCTCAAAGAGGTCGACGGCCCGCAAAGCCTCGGACCCCGCCTCTTCGAGCCTCCGTTGCTTATGCCAAAACGCGGCCTGCAATTTCACCGCGCGAGCTAAAAGGAACGTATCGTCGGCCGCGTACGACTTGGCGCGTTCAACGCAAACGTGAGCGTCATCGAACCTTCCCCCGTCGAAGAAAAACTCCGCCAAGGAGTAATTGCTCCAACCTAGTCGACCGTTCCAGCTGAAGGAAGATGCAATCCCGAGAGCTCTCTCGAAATGTTCGATGGCCTCCTCTGATTTGCCCTTTGAATGACATATTATAGCGTGGATACGGTAGCCATTACAGACCTCGAATTGATCACTGATGTTCGCGAAGAGATCGACCGCTCGGGATGCTGCGCCTTCTGCGTCGTCGAGCTGGTTGTCAGCGTGCAACAACCAGGCGAGGGATCGGAAAGATTGTGCTTGGCCCGGCGTGTGGTTCAACTGTTCGCAGATTTCCAACGACTCCTTTGCCTGCAATACCCCTTCCTTATAAAGGTGCAGCTGCCGATTTGTATAAGCTAAGAACATCAACGTTTGAGCGACCAGGTAGCCATCCCCCCGCTCTCTCCGGAGTTCCAAGATGCGAATAAGGAGCCGTTTATTCTCCACGTAGTTTCCTACCGAGCGATATAACTGTGAGAGCTCAACCAAACATTCCGGCTTGGAGCGATGGTCATCTGGGAGTCCCTCGATCTTCGGCCTCAGCACGACAAGCCTCTTTTTATGCCAGAAGAGATGCCTCATGAAATCGGCGCAGGCATCCCAGACGCTTTCCGAATTTGCGTCAGTGGACGTGAAAACATCGAGCAGATGCTCGACGTTCACATCCTCCGACGTGATCCACCGGCTGTCCCCGAAACCCGGCCCATTGGGGTCAAGTTCGGCTGATAACCGGACAAAGTAACCCTCCTTGGTCGTGCAGAGGAGTGGAGATGACTTCGGATCTTTTGGGCGGAGATAATCCCGGAGCGGGGCCAACATCGTGATGAATCCGTTGCTTCGGTACGTCAGGGAAAGAACGCAGAACCTGTCGAAGATGCTTGTTCCATCCGAGATGGTGGGGAACAGCCAGTCGAGATTATTCTCATCGACACCCTGAGGGAAGAAGGCGATGGCACTGAGGAGCTCCCTGGCGTCGGGGCCGAGTTCTTGGAACATCGGGGAGGTGAGCGAAAGTTCGATGGTTGCAGCGAGGCTCGTATTGTGTTGCGTACAAAGCACATCTGTTCGTCGCCTCTCCCACTCCCTGGTCAATCGGTCCGTGTCCCATTTGTTGTGGTGCGCAACGGTAGCGAGTAAGGTGATTGAGAGCGGATGGAAGTCGAGTCGCTCCAGGATACCGTCGACGAGATCGGATCTGTCGCTGTGCTTGTAGATGCGGTAGAATGTATCACGTGCGGGCTCCATTGATAACGTTGGGATGTCGAAAGTCTCGCAGTCGGGAGGGATGGTAGAGATGCGGGATGTAATAATGAGACATATGGTCTCCAACCGGCTGAGCTCCTCCACTAAGGCGTAGGTATCTTGACCGTTCGTTCCCTGCGGATCGAGAAGAGATTCGGCGTTGTCGAGGACTATGAGCATCTCCTTTGAGGATAGGAATGGACGCAGTGGAGTCAGGTCCTCGGGGTTTTGGACGCCTGCACCAATGACTTTGGAGAGTCGGCTGAGGAAATGAGTATGGGAGGAGGGGAACTGGTCACAACGAATAAACCGACGGTTGTCGCCGAATCGTTGCTTGATGCGACAGTTGTGGAGGACAGCTAGAGCGACGGACGTCTTTCCGATCCCTCCAGCACCAATAAGAGCTGTCGGAGTGAGGGTTTCTGCCAAACCGACAATCTTCTCGATTAAATGGTCGCGTCCAAAGCAGGCCCTCGGCGGTGGGGGTGGGAGTTCTCCGAGCACACTGGATAGGATGATAAGGTACTGGATCCACCATTACTTTAGTAGTTAGCATCGCTGACCTGGTTTGAGCCTAGGCAATAGTGAGCGTTTCTTTTGTGGCGGATAAAGTGCATATGATACCCACCAGCTGGTTTTTACCATCAATCCCTTCTTGATTTTTCACCACGGTACGGTGGATGTCGGAAACGATGTTACGTGTGTCGACTACACCCTGGTGAACGTCGGAAACAATGATTTGTGTGTTCACGACATCGGAGCGGATGTCAGAAATGACCACATGCGTGTTTATTACAAGTTCAGTCTAGAGCCGGACGGTTAGCCGTGGAAAAACAGAAGCGATGGAACGCACGTTGAAGACATGAAGGATCCTGTTGAGGTCCAACCTCCAGGTCGCGATCGTCTCTTTATCGTTCTTTGCGTGAAAGAGTCGAGCGATCGCATTTCGCTTACCCCGCTCCACGATATTCCTCTGGATCTCGGCCACTGTTCTACGACCGGGAGCTTGGTAAGTGAATTGTTGGACAGACCCATCGCTGGTTCAACTCACGTAGTCAACTGCCCGATCGCCTCGAACACTGACCGACTGAACTCATCCACTCGTCTTCCATTCATTCCCCGGTCAAGGACTCTACAGACGTCGGCGCAAGCTAGGCCTAGGTCCACATAGTCCTCTTCGTTGATCATGAAGTCCTGCGTACATTAAGTTGGCAATCAACTAAAACGGACAAGCAGGAAACCCACTCTGATCGCAACGAGAATGACGCTGACGGTGCTAAGTGCGGCCGTGGCTGGTGTCATGCTCAGTATATCCTTCGCAATATTCACGGCCTCGATGGCCGTGTTCAAGGAGGAGAGAGTAGCATCCCGACGCTTCGGTCGTTGGGACCTTGTATTCATGGTCAAAATTCGAGGCAGCTGTGGTGCGAGGAGAGGCCGAATCCTAATACAATGAGCGGCTATCGCACTGTGACACGCCTGATACGACAGTGCTATCTGAGGGCCTGCGGGGAATGGCCGGCCGCGTTGGCTGATAATTGAAGTGATCCGCCCTGGGCGCGTTCATCACGCGATCTGGATTAATCCCCGAGGCTTGCTTGGAGAGTGCACCTGGGGGATTGCAGGTCCTTGGTGCGAGCATGGTTCGTGGGTCCTGGAGGTTGGAGATGGCTGTGGTCAACTTTGATTCCGGTGACGCCACTGTCCGGGAACCAACGATACGGGACGCGTGATCGGTTCTCCCACTACAAAACCGCCACCAGTCCCTACCGATTCCCCCACTATGGGCAGAAAACGAGTTGCGTACTACTACGACCGTATGCTTAGCCTCACTCCATCGTATCGCTTGAACTGATCACCGCAACCTACCAGCGGACGTCGGTGCATACACCTATGGGCTGGGCCATCCAATGAAACCTCAACGAATGAGAATGACGCACGAGCTCGTGTCTGCATACGACATGTTGGATCAAATGCACGTCCTTGTACGATGTCCCGCATCCGATTCTAAGCGCGTGTGTCGCTAACCAACGGATTAACCCCCTTCCCCCAGCGCCCCAAACGCGCTACAGCGGAGTCGATGACAAGATTTCACACCGACGAGTACATACACTTCTTGGAGAGGGTTACGCCGGAAACCGCGGAGCAGTTGACATACCACGGGAACCGATGTGAGTTGCACCCGAGTTCATAATCGGACCAGTGCCTGATCATCACTTGTTCCGTCAGTCCTTACTGGTGAAGACAACCCCGCGTTCGAGGGAGTTTTCGAGTTCTGCTCCATCTCAGCTGGGGGTTCCATTGCCGCAGCACAACGTATCGCGTCGGGCTCATACGAAATAGCAATCAACTGGGCCGGCGGACTCCATCACGCAAAGAAACGGGAAGCCTCCGGATTTTGTTACGTCAATGACATCGTTCTCGCCATCCTAGAACTCCTTCGATCATACCCCCGCGTACTCTACATCGACATCGACTGTCATCACGGAGATGGCGTTGAAGAGGCCTTTTACACCACCGATCGGGTTATGACGGTCAGCTTCCACAAATACGGAGAGTACTTCCCAGGGACCGGCACCCAACAGGATAAGGGACGCGGGAAAGGGCACGGATACGCTCTGAATGTTCCCCTCCGAGACGGCATCACGGATGAAACATACAAGGGCATCTTCGAGCCGGTCATGGGTAAATGCCTGGAAATCTTCCGACCGTCCGTGGTCGTACTGCAATGCGGCGCCGACTCACTTTCCGGGGACAAGCTGGGTTGCTTCAATCTTACGATGCAAGGACACGCGAACTGCGTCAAGTTCATCAAAGACTTGGGGTACCCTATGATCCTCCTCGGTGGAGGCGGTTACACGGTGAAGAACGTCGCCAGGCTATGGACATACGAGACCGCAGTGGCGTTGGGAATCGAGAACGAAATCAACGAGAATCTCCCGTGGAACGAGTATTTTGAATGGTTCGGACCGCGGTACCGGCTGGAGGTCGCCGGGAACAACATGGATGATCTGAACGTCCGCGACGGCTATCTTGATGCTGTGAGGTAGGACCTCGATCTCTGTTAATGAGATTTACATTGGAGATCTGATAATTTATTTGTGCAACAGAACCCTTGCGTTAGAACAATTGAGCAGATTACCTCATGCACCATCTGTCGGGCTGCACGATGTCCCTTCAGAGAGTGTGGGTGCCCACATCGGGCTGAAGGATTATGACGAGTTAGACGAGCGGTTAGCCCGTGAGTGTTTGGGTTCCCGACCCATTTGAAGGAGCTCACGTTTTTCTGCGCTTTGACAGAACACTCTCGCTACGTGTATCGGTTACAGGAGGCAGCTGGAAATACAACCTCCGAATCTTCGGACGAGGACGATTCATCGTCTATATCCGGTCCGTTCCAGGGACATAAATCCCGAAAACGCATGAGCATCATCACGAACCACTATCAAGACCCCGCGACGCGCCAACGGCGGAAAGAGTTCGAGAAGGAGTTCACCGAGGTGCTGAACAACTCACACACAAGTGGACCTCAGAAGGAAGCCCCACAAAAACGTCGATTCTTCCAGAGCGGGGCAAAGTGGGATGGCCTGGTGGAGAGGGTGATGGTGATGCACCGGGAGATCGGTGGCCCGGGTCCCTTGCAAGTCCCACCCTTACCGCCAATCAACACCGGATCCCGCAAGCCCCGGAATGGAGACAGTGGGCTTGGGAGCGGGGGTGGGACCGGAGGCAGCGGGTATGGGAGCGGCCAGTGGGGCGAAGACTCGGAAGACGACGATGGTGAGTACCGGGATGAAGACGAGGACGAGCCAATGGACGAGGAGCGTGAAGATCCAACTCCAGACTGCGATGTGAACGGGCAGTGGGTCGCCCCATCGGGCCGGAGGAAGAAAACACTGTACTACTAATCAACCGGACTTTCTGCTTCTTCATGTTTTTGCGCCATGTTACACTTGCTATCCACCCACTTCGCTTTTTTGTTGACGCGGAGGAATGCATGACTGTATAGATGCAATACGATTGGTGCATCCCCAGGTTGGCCCAATGCGTGAGCCCGGCAGTGTACCATGGTGTTCATCAGGCGCTGGGAATATGCCCAACTCGAATATATAGCCACTAGCGCAACCACTGATGGCCGCTGTTGTTCCTGTCCGCTTGTGGGGCGTAGTCACCGCCCTCCAAATTACGAATTGACGGTATAAAAGCGTCAACCCTAGTGACGACAAACCGCCCCTCCTTTCTACCCGTTCCACGCTCTCGCCAGAATGCAGCTCAACGAGGACATCACACTCAAGATCGCCACCCACCTCGATCTGAGTACGATATTGTCATTATCGAGGGTGAGCGCTCACGTGGCTGCGTTCCTGGGACTTAGAACCCGAACTCACATCTCGA
>Ga0307516_10009873_pt1 | contig 10584 bp, 5 predicted proteins | sample 19_EM_MG_FD_203310 | JGI IMG/M metagenome (GOLD analysis project Ga0307516, IMG submission 203310) | Populus trichocarpa ectomycorrhiza microbial communities from riparian zone in the Pacific Northwest, United States - 19_EM | ecosystem: Host-associated > Plants > Roots > Unclassified | place...
TTAATTTCTTCATCTTTTAATTTTTTTATTTTTTAGATTTAATCTATATTATTTTGATTATTATTTATTTTATTTGAGATAATTTATGAAATCATATGTTTTTTTCAATTTCATTCTCAATCAACTTTTTCATTTGTAAGATTTGTTCCTCATTATTTTAATAAACTTGAAAAAAAAAACATTAATAAGTTATTTTCCAGCTCATTTTCCATGACATAACCAAACACTGAAAAGTGTTTTCCAACTTATTTACCATTAGACTACCAAATATCGAAAAATAATTCAATTTCCCGGAATTCACTTTCATGGAATTTACTTTTAAAAAAGAAACTCATTTCCAGCAAACAAACGAGACATTAGAGAGACTTCCAACATATTGAACATAATATTAGCATTAATAATTTACTATAAATGAATATTCAGTGGCAAAAAATATTAAATATGTTATAAAATCTTGTAACAAAATTAGATAATATTAACATTAATTACAAGCCTATCAGAAAACCAAAAAAAAAAAATACAGGTTTTCTGGTTTTTATGTTAAAAAATCAAATCAAAATCGATTAATTTGAACTAGTTTTGGTTTGAATTTTTTAGTTTTTTAAAATTTTAATTTAATTAATTTTTTAGATAAAAATAAAAAAAATTCTCTCCACGCTGTCCCAAACGCCAAAACCGAAACCAAAAAAAAAAAAAAAACAATGTCGGTGGCGAATCCAAACGCTGCCTCTGTGCCTCCATCCGATTACGACGTCGAGTTTCGTAGCTTATCAGACGACGCCTGGTACAGCGTTTGCACGGTTCTCGATGGCGAGAAACTCACTCTCAAGTACCAAAATTTCAGTGACGACGATGACTCCATTTTCGAGGTGAAGAATTTCAAAACTTTGGAGGAACTAGAGAGGTTGGAGGACCGGTTCCGCCCTATTTCTGCTCAATTGCAGGACAACGAGTGCCACAAAGTGGTCGGAGGTGTCGTTGTTTGCGCCTCGCATTCCTTCGATGGCTCTGACAACCGCTTTTACGACGCCGTAGTCGATGATGTGAGTCTACTCTTAATTTTCGAAGTGGGTTTTTTTATTATAATTTGAAAAAAAAATGGATTTATTAGTTGATATGATTTGTGTTTGTGTGTGTGTGGTTGCTGAGTTAATACCATGTTTAATTAGATTTGAAGATTGTTTTTCTGGTCAGGATTTGGTATTTTATTTTTTATACTATGAGAGAGAGAAGAGAATCTTTTGATATTCTTAAAAAAAAGTCTTGCTCTTTTTCCCACGTTCATCTTTACTTGTATAAATTTGCATCTCGTCTTTTGTCCTTGCCCAGATGCTCATTCGTTTTGATTTTTATGCTTACGATTAACATTTGAAGACATCAAATTTGTGTTCATTTTGATTTCATTAGGAATGGATTGAATAGGATATAAAGTGTTCAAATAACTTAATTTCATTATTCTTAATCACCTTTGCACGCCAACAATAGTGCGCTTGAGTTTGATGAGAAAAATTAAATTGATCAGTGTCATGAACCATTTTCATATCATCATTGGTTATCTAATTAGGCTCTTTAATTTGTAGATGAATGAGTTTATCCAAATGAATCTGCTTCTATGGATACGAATTAGAATTGCTCTCTTCTTGGGAGGGGGGAAGAAGACAAAGGAACTGTAAATGGTGTGGCTGTACTAATGCCCATTTTCTGCTTCCACCACCATGGAAATGATCATACTACTATCTGAAGCCTGTGTTATGATATGATTGCATTTAGTCTCCGGGTCTAGGGAACTGGCTATGAGTTTGAAAATGGACTACAGACATCTAATCATTATGTGAGATAGTGGATAGAACAATAGATTATATAATCAGGAGAGAGAGGAATAGACGCATGCATCAAACTGGAACTGCTACTGTCAAGACCTCATTAGAGCTATTATCCAGGTTGCTCATCTCAGAATGGCAAACTCTACAATTCTGCAGGAGGCAAAAAGTAATTGTAGTCTAGAAGATCATTGTACCAAGTGGAATTTTACGTGATTAGTGTTTCTTGTTATAAGTTCTTTTAGTTTGCTTGCGTTCTACTCCTATAGTTGTAGCAATTCTATTGTATTTTATTGGGGTAGTTCCCTCTTGCTTCCTTTTTGGATGAATGAAGAAATACTAAAAAAAAAATTAGCTTCAGAATTTTGGTTTTGTCATTCACTATCTGAATAGCTTTCTAATAATTTGTAGAAAAAAATGGGAAAAATATAGGCATACCGATGGAAGATGCTCTAGTAGCTCCTAAAAATTATTTTAGCTATTAGTGGTTGACAGGTGCTCTTTTTGGTAGGTGGTTCATAAGGAGCATTCATTTGAACAGGGAGGAGAAATGTGTTCGTGCACATTTATCGTGATCATGCAGCATGGTCCAGTCGCTGGGTGTTTTGTTAACAAAACAATTGAAAGCCTCTGCCTTGTACAGTCCTATGCTTGCCTTGATCCTAATTTACAGCTTTTCTTGAAGATGGTGAAGGAAAGACTTCAAAATGAACCTTGTGTACTTGAGAACAAGAAGTCAGCCACAAGCTTTACTAAATGGCTTAATCAGGCAAGTTATTGTATTTGTGATATTTCATGATTACCATGTCTAAGCATTTCTTTTTTGCAGAATACTAAGTGTGCCAAGCAGTCTCCTTGTAAGAAACGTCCACCTGATGGTTTGTCTCTTAATCTCTTCTGCTATAGAAACTCATTTAGAATTGAACAATGTGCTAACTTTAACTACTTGGACTCTGCTTGAGTTTTTCTTTTAATTCTCTTACCACTTCAGCTTCTGATAGTAATTTTAACTATGCAATTGCTCTTTGTATTTCATTCGTCTTTATAGCACCTCTAATATGTTCATTACGTTTTCTATCAATTCATTCATAGATTGAATCTGATCAACTACTAACAATCTTAATTTTTGTCATCTTGTCATGATCAACTTTTACTCTACACATGCAATATTTCCTTCTTTGTATTTGATGTAACTCACTAGTTCTTTTTCTGTTATCCCCTGCATCTCACTATTTGTTTTTTCTCTTTTTTACACTAGAGGCAAAGAGTAACGATCACAGTGATTGGTCTAGGGATGACAATGACCTCGGAGGCTGTAGCTCTGTGTTTTTGATTGACAATTTAGATAAAGATCTATCTCCTTCAACAATTGTGGAATTCATACACTCACGCACTTCACTCTCAGTTCAAGCATGTGTCTTCCCAAGCATGTCATCAGAGATGTACACACAGGGGGCCATTGTGTTGAATTGCAGAAAGAATCTTGAGAAATTGTCCAAATTTCTAGATTGTCAAGACCATATTATCATGTCAAAGAGAGGAAGGTATGTATTGTGATAAGTAATCTGATTGACTTTATAATTTGCTGTATAGTGGAGTTTAAGTAAATGTTTGCTGTTATTAATTTTTCTGTCTTTGTTTTTTTCCTCATCAATAGTTCTTTGAAACATTATACCTTGCATCTTAACAAGCTATGAACAAGGGCTTTTAATTGTTCAGATCTTGAGCATACCAAATGTTTCAACATGTATTATTATGTTGTTGACTTTCCATAATGATATCTGATGTTACTTGAATTGAAAACCTGACCAGATTTTCTACTTTATTGCGTGTCTGTATATGAGATTTGATGGAGAAGCTCATTGAAGTTTTTGACTTTTTGGTTTCAGTATCTTTGCTTTATTTGTCAGACATTTATTCATTTAGTGTTGATAACCTAATTCATATCTGCAGGCCGTGGGTGGTAACTGAGAATCTGTCTGGGTATGATTCATTTGCAGTGTCAATTCAAAACTTGATGCATAAATATCAGGCAAGCTTTGCACAAGTTTCTTTTTCTGTATTAGGCTAAATGGTTTAGGTACATGTAGAGGATGTCGCAGATACTTTGGTATGTGAAGATTTTTCTGCCGCCTTGAGTTCTAGAGGTTGCATGGTCATATGGGCAGCATTTTCCTCCTTGAATGTATGCAAGAAAATGAATAAAAGAGTATTTTGGCAGGTTTCATCTTTTATAGGCAGGTTGCTTATGATAGTCATTAGCTAGCATAAGAATCAAACTTCAGTTTTCCATTCATGTTTGATAAGAACTTAAATCCTGCACCATCACAATAACTGGTGCTCCCCAGTATGATGTGTGAGCCTCACCACCAAATAGTTCAAGCTTTTGTGTTGGTATAAGTTCTTTAATCGTTGAATTTCACTTTTTTTTTATTTGCAGGAGAATTGGCAGCATAAAAGTACTGGCCATGCTTTAAAAGTTGTTTGTCCTGGATCTGAGGAATACACGACTGCAAAGCAGCTGAGAGATCTATTCATGGAGTTCACTGAGCATCAACGGCGATTACACAAGAGGCTAGCGATGGAGGAGAGAAAGATCTTGCAGCCATCCCAAGTAGCATAGGTACTTGAATGCATACTGTATATAGGTCTGTCAACATTGTAAAGGAGAAGCTTACCGAAACTAAATGACACGTGATGGGAAAAAGGAAATTAACCTCCCTTGTTTAGGTGTTTCAAAGAGGGCTTTCGTTTTGTATCAGCAGACGGGCGTGTCAGTTTGTTAATTTTAAGGCTGTGTTTGTTTCCGGAAATTGGTTTTCGGGAAACTACTTTCCAAACTTTTTTGTGTTTGTTTGCTATTAGGAAAGTTGGTCAACGGAAAACACTTTTCAATCAAAGAAAAATTTGGCTTGGTTTTCAGAAAAGTGTTTTTTCTTTTAGGCCCTGTTTGTTTGCTAGAAAATAGTTTCCTTTTGGAAAGTGAATTCCGGGAGAATGAATTATTTTTCGATATTTGATAGTGTACCTGTTTGTTTGCTGGAAAGTAGTTTTTTTTTTGGAAAGTGAATTCCGGGAAAGTGAATTAATTTTCGATGTTTGGTAGTGTAATGGAAAATAAGTTGGAAAACACTTTTCAGTGTTTGGTTATGTCATGGAAAATGAGCTGAAAAATAATTTATTAATGTTTTATTTTTTTCAAGTTTATTAAAATAATGAGAAACAAATTAAAAAGTTGAATGGTAAAGAAATTGAAAAAAAATATAATTTCATAAATTATTTCAAATAAAATAAATAATCAAAATAATAGAGATTAAATCTAAAAAATAAAAAAAAATGAAAGATGAAGAAATTAAAATAATAATAATTACTATTTTATAAATTATTTCAAATAGAATAAGTAACAATCAAAAGAATGAGGACCAAATTTGATAGATAAAAAATTTTAATTAAATAAAAATAAGGGAAAAGAAATCACAATTATAAAAATGAGGACCTTTCTAAGGGATGAAATTGAAATTTTTTTTTTCAAAACAAACAAAAAAAAATATATATATATATAGCAATCAAAAGTTTGAGGACCAAATTTGATATAATCAGCAAATAATATAGCATTTCTAAATTTTTCACAACTTCCGGAAAGAGTTTTCCGCAGAAAATAAAAGGAAAACACTTTTCTAGAAACAAAACTAAATTTTTCTTTGACTGAAAAGTATTTTCCGTTGACCGGAAAGTATTTTCCGTTGACCAACTTTTCTAATAGCAAACAAACACAGGAAAGTTTAGAAAGTGGTTTTCCGAAAATCACTTTCCGGGAAACAAACACACCAAGTTGGAAAACACTTTCCAGTATTTGGTTATGTCATGGAAAATGAGCTGGAAAATGACTTATTAATGTTTTTTTTTCAAGTTTATTAAAATAATGAGGAACAAATCTTACAAATTAAAAAGTTGAATGAGAATGAAATTGAAAAAAAATATAATTTCATAAATTATCTCAAATAAAATAAATAATAATCAAAATAATAGAGATCAAATCTAAAAAATAAAAAAATTGAAAGATGAAGAAATTAAAATAATAATAAGTAACATTTCATAAATTATTTCAAATAAAATAAGTAACAAACAAAAGAATGAAGACTAAATTTGATAGATAAAAAATTTCAATTAAAAAATGATAAGGGAAAAGTAAATAACAATTATAAAAATGAGAACCAAAATTAATATAAAAATTAAATTCTAAGGGATGAAATTGAAAAATAAATATTCAAAACAAAATATATATAGCAATCAAAAGTTTGAGGACCAAATTTGATATAATCAACAAATAATATGACATTTCTAAATTTTTCACAACTTCCGAAAAGTGTTTTCTGTCCAAAATAAAAGGAAAACACTTTCCTGGAAACCAAGCCAAATTTTTCTTTGTCTGGAAAATGTTTTCCGTTGACCAACTTTCCTAATAGCAAACAAACACAGGAAAATTTGGAAAGTAGTTTCCTGGAAATCACTTTCCAGAAAAATAAGCACAACCTTATTTTGAGCGGAAAACACTTTTCGAAAGTTGTAAAAAATTTAGAAATGTCATATTATTTGCTGATTATATCAAATTTGGTCCTCAAATTTTTGATTGATATATATATATATTGTTTTGAATATTTATTTTTCAATTTCATCCATTAGAATTTAATTTTTATATTAATTTTGGTCCTTATTTTTATATTTGTTATTTGCTTTTCCCTTATCATTTTTAATTGAAATTTTTTATCTATCAAATTTGGTCCTCATTCTTTTGATTGTTACTTATTTTATTTGAAATAATTTATGAAATGTTAATTATTATTATTTTAATTTCTTCATTTTTAATTTTTTTTTTAGATTTGATATCTATTATTTTGATTATTATTTATTTTATTTGAGATAATTTATGAAATTATATTTTTTTTCAATTTCATTCTTATTCAACTTTTTAATTTGTAAGATTTGTTTCTCATTATTTTAATAAACTTGAAAAAAAATAAAACATTAATAAGTTATTTTCCAGCTCATTTTCCATGACATAACCAAAATTGGAAAGTGTTTTCCAATTTATTTTCCATTATACTACCAAACATCGAAAAATAATTCACTTTCCCAGAATTCACTTTCCTGTAATTCACTTTCCTGTAATTCACTTTCCAAAAGGAAACTACTTTCCAGCAAACAAACGGGTTCACACCTGTTTGTTTATTTTAAAAGTCAGTCACGGCGTGGCTGGAAAAACAAGGTTTTTTTTTAACCCAAAAACTTATTTAAACCATTTTATTTTTACCCAAAACATCTAAAAAACACCCAAGAAATCATGTTAAACCAATCAATAACTTAAAAAAACAAAAAAAAAAACCGTCCAAAAACTCGAAATTAACCTGAAACTAAGAAACTTTTCAAGCTCGTATATGTTTGTTTAGGTGTTTCTAACATAAAAAAACATCTAATTTTAATCTTTTTAATCGTATGAAACTTTTTGACATAAAAATAAATTGTTTTGGTGGCCTAAATATTCCCTAATAATAACTCTCTCTTTAAGCCAGAATTCAACGACCTCTGTTTTCTTCTCCACTTAAAAAAGGGATTAAAAAATAGAAAAATAAAGTTTGGTATAAAAAAATATATTTTTTTATAATTATAGGGATCGGTTATCCAATAGCTAAAAAAGATGGGGGATGAAAATAAAATTTTGAAACAAATTTCAAAGCGGCCACCTATGTAACCCATGTTTTTCACTACAGTCTCTTGTCTTTTAATTCAACCCTTACCCCTAAAAACAAAATGCAATTGGGCTTGAAAAGGCTTAATTGTGCACATAAAAAGTTCGAGGATGAAATTGAAATTTTTCAAAAATTTTATTATTACAATCCACAGTGAAATGTGAGAGGGGTAATAATATATGTGTCTACAGTAAAATAACCATGCATTTTATATTATAGGCAATACTAGCTATGTTATTTGCATTTCACCGCGGGTCAAATATTTGTTTTTCGGTAAAAAAATAAATTTATTGGTTTTTCTACTGTGTTTTTGGATAAGATTTTTTTTAATCATAAATAGAAATGATTATACACACATCTAATTAAATAAATCAATATTTGATCAAGAGATAACATAACTAAGATTAAGATATTTGATCTTGAAACTGAAAAAAAAAACATGAAGATCATTTTTCAATAAATTAAATGTTGAATAATTAAATTAACCAAAAATCAAATTTGAAAAAAGACCTAAAAAGACCAAAGTAAACTCGTGATCGCGTTCATGAGGCTGGGATCGATTGACGCATAAAAGGCAAACCCAAGAAAACAACTTAGCATAATTCTCAATAAAAAAAAAGTAGAGTGATGAAATTGAAATTGAATTTTTTTTTAAAAAAAAAACAAAGAAGACCAACTTGTAATTTTCAAGGGAGGAGAGAGAAAAAAAAACAAAAAGGCCCACTTGCGATAAACCGGTCAACCATCACCGACATAAGTCATATTAGGAGGATGAGGACGCGACAACATTTCCAACGACATGACAGAAAGGCAGTTTCTATCATTGGGAGACATCGCACACGCTGTTCAAAGTGTGGGAGCGCCTCACACTCGCCACCAACTTTTTTCATTTAAATATTAATTAATTAACTTAAATAGATCAAATTACCCTTAATGGTTAAAGAACTAACAAAAAAAAACATGTATGAAAAGACTAAAAGGTCACTGGACTTATGCTTTATTTTTTCCTGATTCTAATGGCATAATTATCCTTTTATTATTTTTAAGTGAAAAGTCTAAAATACTCTCTACCAACAATTTAAAAATTTCAACTTCAAAGGTAATTAAGTTGTTTTACTATTTCTAAAATAGTGAAAAAGTCACATACACCCTTGGTGAAAATTTTTAATGACTAATAGGTCATCTGAAAAAACCAAACTACCCCTAAAAAAACTTGCATCTCATTTTTTATTGGAAGGGAAATGATGCAGACCTCGTGATCACGTACTCATACAACTCACAATCAAGATTGAAATTTGATCATGGAAAGTTGAAAGAGGTCCGATAGGAGTGTAACACAATGAAAATCTGTCCCAAGACACCAACACTGTTAGAATTAAATTGAATGACGTCACGAAACCAGTTAATCTTTAATAAGTTATTTTAGTTTTTTCAAGAATTAAAGAATGAAAGAGTCACTTTTACACACAAGTTGGAAATTCAGAACGATATTATTCAATGTATGTCGAATTTTAGGCTTACAAAGAGTTTAAATACTCTTAAAAAATAAACCTATTGAATCTACCCTGGTTGACTAAACTAGCCCACTTACAAAATTACTCTAAAAAATAAAACAAAGATGGTTAACATTTAATTAAAAAAATAAGATTAAATGTAAACCTTGGAGTAAAGGAATTTTCAAGGATGAAATTCTTTTAATTTTTACCCTTCTCTCTCTCTCTCTCTCTCTCTCTCTCAATTTAAAACCACAAATGTATGTTATTTATTATTAATTTTAATTATATTCAATTTATAATTATTTTTATTACATTGAGACAAATCATTGTATATGATTTTTCAACTCTTATCAAATATTCTTAAAATGTTTTCTTTCTTGAAACTTTTTCTTTCTAACATTTTTTATATCTTTAATATTTCACCCTTAAATCTTTCTACTCTAGAATTTTCACCCCATGCTAAAAGTTAAAATATAGGTCCGGAATCTTCTTAGCAGGACAAATTTGAGGGTATTTGAAATTATGATACATAGTGCTTTTTAAAATAGTTTCTTTCTTGAAAATACATCAAAATAATTTTATTTTTTCATATTTTTTTATATTTGAAATCGACACATTAAAAAACTCTAAAAAAACATCAAATTAATGCCTTTTCTAGCAAAAAATACCTAAAAATAGAAGCAAAATCATTGTCAAACACCCAATTAAAAAAAAAAAAAATACTAAATCATGTTGTAAAAATATTATTCATTCAAACTCATGGGACTATGGAGTGGAACAGTCCCTTGAGCCTATATACCTTTTTAGTGTTTTTTTTTCTTCAGGTTCACGGCTGGGTTGGTTATTGCAGACTTTGGCTGAGTTTGTTGGGGATTTGCTTGGTTCTCTGATGTTTTTACTAACATGCCTAAGCTTTGGCTTGACTAGCCTTTCTTTAGCTATTTTTTTAGGTTAGCTATGCTATAGGAAGAGTTGTTTGCTGTCAATTTGTGCATTAAATAAGTGGGGTAGTGACATCATTAATGACACTTATTTTCTTTCAAATTGGGTCTCTCTAAATATTGAAAGAGTTGTCGTGGTTTGCTTGGGGAATAATATCACATTTGTTTGAAATAAGGTTTTGCACTCTTTGCATGTGATCTCATTGTGCAGCAAATCGTGTTCTCTTTTTGGTCTGACCAGAAATTGGAAATTCCCTGTTCTTTTTTAGTTTACAGGCAAATGCTTTTTCTTTTGGTTTGTCTGTCTCAATGCATGTGATGGACTTCTACTGGGGGTGTTTTCAGATTTTCCTTTCTACTGTTTTTTAGTTGGTGAAATGTCAGTTCTTGAGAGTCATTATAACAAGGGTTTTTCTTGCGGGTGGGTTTCGAGGTTTACAGTAGGCTATTCATTTTTTTTTGTTTCACTTAGATTCAAGTCTGTGCATTACTCTTTGGCCACCGGTTGTTGCACCATCAGTTTAGTCTTTTTTTTTTCTCTCCATTGCCTCTCATGCTATCTTTGTTTAGTTTGTTTTCT
>Ga0307516_10009874_pt1 | contig 10584 bp, 10 predicted proteins | sample 19_EM_MG_FD_203310 | JGI IMG/M metagenome (GOLD analysis project Ga0307516, IMG submission 203310) | Populus trichocarpa ectomycorrhiza microbial communities from riparian zone in the Pacific Northwest, United States - 19_EM | ecosystem: Host-associated > Plants > Roots > Unclassified | place...
ATTTTTAATATTAATTAATTTATGTTGGTTATATATATTCTACAACTTTTAAATTATCCATAAATAATTAAATAAATAAATTAAAAGTGATTTTAATAAATAAATAAAAATTAATTTAATAAAAAAAAAATGCAATCACCAACGGATTCTCCGTTGGTGATTGCAACTTACGCATGAATCAGCAACGGAGAATCCGTTGCTGATTCACAAAATGAGCAACGGATTTATCCGTTGCTGATTTGGCAGCAACGGATAATCCGTTGCTAGTTTTGCAACGGATTATCCGTTGCTAAATGTCAGCAACGGATTTTTCGTTGCTGCCAAATCAGCAACGGACAAATCCGTTGCAAAAAAATCAGCAACGACAAATCTGCATCCGATTTTTGCCGTTGCTGATTCCGTTGCTAAATTGTTTTAGCAATGAATGTTAGCATTATTTGCAACGGAATCGTCCGTTGCTAATTACTCCATTTTTTAGTAGTGATAGCCCCGGAAGAGTGAAGGCAGTGTGGCTTTCGTACTGCCCAACATTATTCTTGCTGGAACAATGGAAAAAGTTGTTAAGTTGAGAGTGTGACAATCTGAAGAGAAAGAGTGTTATAAGACATCCAAAGGTTGGAAAGGAAACATGATTTTAGAAATCAGCATTTGAACAGTAAAATGTAAACACACTTGAAGATGATCTTAAGCATGGAAGAATATCAAGTGAAAGAAACAATACAAACATACTTTGTAGCTGACGAAAAATTGAATTTTATGCAAAGGATACTTTTAGTTCCGTTATTTTTTAAAGGGAAACGTTCTCGCAATCTCCTGGTATGTGCTGGTGATGATGAAATCTGCGTTGTTCATTGCAATAAGGTCAACTGTAAACTGACTTGCGAAATGGTACTTGTTATCATATTTTCTCCAGTATTTATCAGAATCTGGATACTTTGTTTTCTCCAATGCGTGCGCAATAGTACACTGCATGAGATATTCAGTTTGAAAGTCATCTGACAATATATTGATTGTTTTATTGCCATTTGAGAACATTGAACTCTGTAATCACAGCAAACCTGTGTCGATCCTAGCTTGTAAGATAACAAAGATGAAACGAGATTCCCATCACTATAGTTTCCAATGATCAGATCTGGAACACCCTGTAACTCAGCAACAATTGTTATCGTATATAACTTTAGGACTCTGTTAATATTTACCTTTTCATGAATAGAGGCTAAATATTAGGAATCAGTTGGATTCCATTTATAACTCGTACTTCCGTGTGTATAGATGAAATATATATATAAGAAGAAGAGTGGAACTCACGGGACACAGTTCCAAAACAAAGTTCTCTATTTCTGTTTTCTTCACGATTTTTTTTCTCCTTCTCAGGAGAGCTTCCTTGTGGGTTCTTTATTCTCGGTACTGTCTTAGTCAATTTTTAGAGACCTTGCTTTTCAGTTCAGCAACTAGGATTTCGTCAACTTCCGTTATGTTTTTGGGTTCTATTCTTGTTTTGGTGGCTTTTGGATTTCTGCATTTTTTTTCTCTGGTTCTGTTGTGCTGTTTCACCTCATATTTTTTCTGGTTTGGGTATCACTTTTCAGCGCCATCTGTTCAGCATTCTGGTGAGTTACTTCCTTTTGACACCTAAGTTGTTATTCTCGTGTGTGATTATTTTCCTCCATTGCATCATCATGTCATACGATAAAGTTGACTTGTTTCATATTCGGTTTACTGGTAAAAACTATTCTGCTTGGAAATTTCAATTTAAATTATTTGTTAAAGGTAAAGAATTGTGTGGTCATATTGATAGGAGTACTCCCGCACATCAAGAGGTTGAGGCTTAGTCTAATTAGGAAATCAAGGATGCTCGGGTTATGACTTGGATTCTTAGCTCAGTTGAGCCTCACCTTATTCTCAATCTGAGGCCTTATACAACTGCCGCTACCATGTGGAATTATCTTAATCAAGTTTACAATCAAGACAACACGGCTCGGCATTTTCAATTAGAGTATGAGATGACTAATTTTACACAGGGAAGTCTCTCCATTGAGGAATATTTTTCTGGTTTTCAAAATCTTTGGGCTGATTATTCAGACATTGTTTATACTAATGTTCTTGTTGTAGCTCTATCTGCTGTACAAGCTGTGCATGACACAAGCAAGAGAGATTAATTCTTGATGAAGCTTCGTTCTGATTTTGAAACTGCACGTTCTAATATGATGAATTGTCATCCTGTACCATCTCTGGATACCTGTTTGAGTGAACTCCTTCGTGAGGAGCAGCGTATTGTTACTCAAACTGCCATGGAACATCAGGCTAATGTTAATGCACCTGTTTTTGTGGCTTATGCAACACAGGGGAGGAATAAGGGTAGAGACATGCGTGTTGTCCAGTGCTTTAGTTATAAAGCTTTTGGTCATATTGCTCGGGATTGTCCTAAGAAGTTCTGTAACTATTGCAAGAAACAAGGTCATATAATCTCTGTTTGTCCCATTTGACCTGAACGGAAGCAGGGTACTGCTTAATCATGCCTCCACTAGTGCCTCTAGTTCTGCTGCATTGCCTGTTGCCTCGCCAATTGTTCCTATTCCTGCTCCTATAGCTTTAGCGAACCCAAACACACTCACTCTTGAAATGGTACACCAGATGATCCTTTTTGCTTTTTCTGCTTTTGGGCTCTCAGGTAATCATAAATTTTCTTCTAAGCCATGGTATCTTGACTCTGGGGCCTATAACCATATGACCAATACTGTTGTTCCTCTTTTCAATGTTAGAAATTATGAGGGCAGTCTAAAAATTAACATTGTTGATGGAAACTCTTTGCCTATCAGTGCTGTTGGTGATCTTTCCTCTTCATTAACTGATGTTTTTGTGTCTCATGACCTCTCTACAAATCTTATTTCTGTTGGTCAATTAGTTGACGATGATTGTGATGTCCATTTCTCTTGTTCTGGTTGTGTTGTGCAGGATCAAATGTAAGGAAGATGATCGCGAAGGGGCCTAAAGTGGGCCAACTCTTTCCTCTTTACATTTCTCCTTCCACTATTATTCCTAGTTTCCCTTTACTTTCCTTTGCATGTAATGTTGTTGGTTCTGAAAATAAGATATGGCATAGACGTCTAGGCCACCCAAACTCTGATGTACTTCGTACTTTGATTAATTTTGGATTATTGGGAAATAAAACATGTTCTTCTCTTGATCTTTCTTTTGATTGTACATCACACAAACTTGGCAAAAGTAAAGTTCTACCTTTTCCTCGTTATACATCTCATTATTTATAGTGATGTTTGGGGTGTTGCACCCGTTGTTTCTCATGCGCATTACAAGTACTTTGTTACTTTCATTGATGACTTTAGTTGTTTTACTTGGGTTTACTTCCTCCGGGCTAAGGGTGAAGTTTTCTCAGTCTTTAAGTGCTTTCTTGCACTTCTTGAGACTCAATTTTCTGCCCGCATTAAAGTCTTGCGCTCTGATTCTGGTGGTGAATACATGTCTAATGAGTTTCATGCCTTTTTTCAAAGCAAAGGGATCATTTCTCAGCGTTCTTGTCCTTCTACACCACAGCAGAACAGTGTTACTGAAAGGAAAAATCATCACCTTCTTGATGTGGTATGAACTTTTTTACTTGAATCATCTGTTCCTCCTTGTTTTTGGTGTGAAGCACTTTCCACTTCAGTTCATTTGATCAATCGCTTACCCTCTCCTACGTTAAATCATGTTTCTCCTTTCTTTAAATTGTTTGGTCATTCTCCTTTATATTCTGATCTTCGTACATTTAGTTGTGTTTGTTTTTTGCATCTTCCTGCTCATGAACGACATAAACTTACTTCTCAGTCTGTTAAGTGTACTTTTCTTGGTTATGCTATCCCTCAAAAGAGTTATGTTTGTTATGATCCACATGCTCGTCGTATATGAGTTTCTCGGAATGTGATTTTTTTTTTAAAATCAATATTTCTTTCCATCTCATGTTGAGCAACCATCTGCATATAAAAAGAGGGTTTCTTAGCATATAAAAAGAAAGAGAGAAGAGAAAGAGGGCAGAAAGAGGGTGGCATCCAGAAGTGAAGAAACACAAACTCTCCTCTCTACAAACCAGAAATAATGCTTTCTTCTATCTTTAAGAGTAGTTGTTCCATAGATATGCAAGGCTAAGTTCGTTTTCTTGGTTGTAAGGACGCAACAAACCTTCAGATTTCAAGAATCGTGAGATTTATTCTTCCTTTTATTTTTAGTTTATATATGAATGAGTATGATTGTTTTCCTATGCATATTTTCTATGATTGTTGTTGATAATTGCTAGAGTGGACTCTAAGTTATTATTATGAACAATCTATTGCTAAGTTTGATATCAAAACCGGAGTTGTGATATATGAACTTGCTAAGCAACTAATCTTGATAATTATGGTGGAACTACGTTATTAAACTTAGGGAGAACACTCGAACAAAGGAACATAAGCTGCTGACAGCTTGGTTGTCAAGAGATCAATCAATTTATCTAGTTCTTAGGGCTGCCATTGAACTAAATCATTAATGCGGACATTGTGATTGTCTGTTGGTTAGGGTTAGTTATACGGCGGATCTGTAAATTAACCAACGTTAAGAAAAGATAAAAATTCAGAATATAAATTGAAGTTTTGTTTCAAGGATCGGTTCTAATTTTCGTTGGTGGATGTGTGCTTGCGAACAAGGTTTGTTTTCTTGATAAATTTCGGTTTTAATTGATTTTGTTTGCTAGTTTAATTTCTTCCATAGTTTAGATCATCACAAATCAAAGCCCCCCAATTGCATAACGTATAACATAAAAATCTGAACTAAATCTTCCTCGTGGGATTGACCCCTTGCTTGATCTATACTATCTTGTGTGTTGTGTTTTAAGCTAGGGTAATTAATTTGTGTGACCGCGACATCGCAACAAAGGTCGCCAGCAAAATCTGAATCAACATAACCTCTGACAGTAAATTCTGATTCTCCATAACACAATGAGGTACCCTTGATGTATCTCAAGATCCTCTTAATAGTATTCCAATGCTTTCTACCGAGATTTGCCATGTATCGACCAACTGCTCCCACTACTTGTGCAATGTCTAGTCTTGTACATATCATGGCAAACATTAAACTTCCCACTGCTGATGCATATGGTACTCTAGACATCTCCATCCTCTCTGCTTCATTGCTAGGAGACATACTTGAGGATAATTTGAAGTTAATAGGAAGTGGGGTGGAAATTGGCTTACAATCTTGCATGTTGAAGTGTCACAAGATTTTCTTCAAATAATTCTTCTGAGAAAGCCAAATCTTCCTTTTACTTCTATCTTGGTGAATTTGCATCCCAAGAATCTTGTTTGCTTGTCCCAAGTCCTTCATATCAAACTCCCTAGCCAACTGTGCCTTCAATTCTTGGACTCGATATTTGTTGTAGCCTATTACCAACATGTCATCCATATACAACAACAGAATGATGAAATCATCATCTTCTTCATACCTCTTGTAATATGTGTAATGGTTTGAACTGAGTCTGTTGTACCCAAGACTAATTATGAAGGAATCAAATCTCTTGTACCGACACCTCGACGCCTGTTTAAGACTGTATAGAGATTTGTTCAACCTGCAAACCAAGTTCTCCTTGCCTATTTCAGCAAAACCCTCTGGTTGGAGCATATAAATTTCTTCTTCAAGTTCTCCATGAAGAAATGCAGTTTTCACATCTAACTACTCTAAGTGAAGATCAAATATAGCACACGTCACCAAGACTACTCTGATTGTAGTAAGTCGTACCACCAGGGAAAATATCTCATTGAAGTCTATTCCTTCTTTCTGAGCAGTCCTTTCACCACCAATCTTGCACGATACCGCTCCACTTGATCATTGCCATCACGCTTTATCTTGTAAACCCATTTGTTGCCAATGTCATTCCTTCCTTGTGGTAGTGGAACAAGATCCCAAGTGTTATTCTTATGTAGAGCTTCAATCTCCTCTTGCATTACTGTCATCCACATAGATACATCTGTGCTTTTGATAGCCTCGTGGAAAGTTAATGACTCTCCATCCTCTGTTAGAAGACAATATGCAATGTTGCTCTTAGTAACATATTCTGAGTGCCAAGCCGGCGGTCTTCTTTCACGAGTTGACCATCGAACTTCAGGAGTTTCAGACTCTATTTGTTCTTGTTCTTCATGCTCTAGTGCAGCTTCAGAAGAAGTATGATTCTGAGTATTTTCAATTTGGACTGTTGTAGTCTCCTTTAAAATGCTATTATGATGTTCCATTTGCATTTTATCTTCTGCAAATATGACATCTCTACTGCATTTTATCCCACAAGCGATACCCCTTCACTCCATCAGCATATCCCAAGAATACACATTTTTTGGATTTTGAATCTAGTTTGCTAACTTCTTGAGTATTATACATCACGTACACAGGACTTCCAAATATATGCAATCGAGAATAATCAGGCTTCCCAATCCACATCTTCATCGGTGTCTTCAGCTCAATTGCAGTTGACGGAGATTGATTTATCACATAACAGGCAGTATTGATTGCTTCTGCCCAAAATGACTTTCCTAGACCTGCAACCTTCAACATTGCTCTTGTTCTTTCCAATAGAGTTTTGTTCATCCGCTCTGCCACTCTATTTTGTTGTGGAGTGTATGCCGTTGTGAACTGCCTTTTGATACCTTCATGTTGACAAAAGTTATCAAATTCATCAATAGTATATTCTCCTCCATTATCAGTCCTCAAACACTTGATCTTTTTTCCAGATTCAAGTTCTACCCGCGCTTTGAAGGTTTTAAAGATTGTGAGCACATCTACCTTCATTCTAATTGGATACACCCAACATCTCCTGGAGAAGTCATCTATAAATGATACAAAGTATCTTGCTCCTCTCAAGGATACAACCGGTGCTTGCCAAACATCAGAGTGAATCAGGTCTAAGATGCATTTGCTCTTAGTTGTTGATGTGCTAAACTTCAATCTGTGTTACAAGTAAACAACAGATTCTGAGTCTTTCATTTAATATAACCCCCCCATCTCAGTACCACGCCCAATGATCTCCTTGGTGAGAATATCCTGAATAAGACAAAACATAGGGTAAATGAGCACAACACAATTTAAGGCTTTAGTAATCTGACTCACGAACAATAGCTTGTGAGATAAAGAAGGCACAAGTAATGTATGAGACAATGATAGGGCTAGTGATATCATTACTATTCCAGGCCCTGGTACCGAAGAAATGTCTCCATTAGCATTTGCAATGCTAGTTTGCCGTGGAGGGGACTGCTGAGAGAAATCAGTGACATCAAAAGTCATGTGGTCTGTTGCTCCGGAATCAAGTATCCAGTCATTGCAGTTAGCCTCTTGATTAGAACCAAGTAGAGCATTACCTGAGTGTGGGTCTGCTGCAGCCACTGCAGCTTGTCCAGTGTTACCACCATTGCTCTTAGCAGCTGGAATAAGGGACAGATGTGGTTCTACTATAGCCACTACAGCCTGTCCTATGTTACCACCATTTCCATCACGGTGCTTCCGAGCCTGGAGTTCATGCCACCAATCGGGATACCCATGAAGCTTGAAACATGTCTCATGAGTATGCTTTGCCCCCCCCCCCACAATGAGAGCATTTAGTGCCATCAGAGGTGGCTCGGGATTTAGAGTTGAAACTAGATTTGCCACCATGAAAAGAGAGAGAATGTGAGCTGTGTTTGAGACTCTTGGATGCCAGGCTTGCTCCAGGTAGATCATCAACGCTTGTGGTCATCACTGCTTGATGAAGAGCTTCCCTCCTAACATGTGCATAGGCTTGCTCCACTGTTGGGAATGGCTTTATCCGTAGAACATCACACCTGATATGGTCTAAATGGTCATCAAGACCATCCAAGAATACATATACTCGATCTTATTGAATAAGAGAATTATAATGTTGAATATCTATTGGGCATTCCATCGGGTTTGGACGACGAAAGTCGATTTCGCGCCAGAGACCTTGGAGTTCGTTATAGAACTTTTCCAGTGAACCGCCAACTTGTTTAAGGCATGTCACACGTCGCTGGAGGTCACACATGTGGGAGGTGTCACTACCATCAAAGTATGTAGTAGCAATTGCATTCCACACCAATTTTGCTGTAGGGAAGCGGATGAAATTACTGATAAGAGAGGGATGCATGGAATTTATCAGCCACCTTTTAACAATTGCGTTGTCAGTACGCCATCACCAAAAAGCAGAATCCGTCTGAAGAGGTTGAGATAGATCGCCATTTATATATCCTAGTTTGTCCTTGCCCGAGATATACATCTCGACCACCTGGGACCAAAGTGCATAGTTGGTGCCATCCAACTTCATGTCAATTGATGCAGTAGCACCATCAGAAGTTTGGGTTGGGGCTGAAGTTTTGCTCAAAACTTCAGCCCTTCTCGTAGTCAATTCAGCTAGGATGGAGGAAGATAGAGATTTCTCAGTTTAGGATTCAGTATCAGCCATGGAGGGAGACAAAGTTAATTAAGAATTTGACAGAAGGATCGGTATGCTCTGATACTATGACAGAATGGAGAAAAATCTTTCTTTTCTTCATTACTTTATTATTTACATGAATAAGAGGATATATATAACAGATTGTAACCATAACATAAATTTCCAATTATGGCTATACATTTATGGGCTTAATTAGCTAATGAATATATTGCGGATTTTCCTCCTATAATCTCGTGGAGGACAACTCATGCCAACAAAAACGTTCTGAAACAAGAATTTGATGTACCTGGAGAGAAGAGAAACAAGCTCGTTCCTATGAACAGAGAGAGTGTCCCGCATCCTGTCTCTCATGCCTGTAGGCCCGTCAAACTTAGAAAGCGGCATTGCAAGTTTTCAAAACAAAAACAGAAACAGGGTAGCAGTAGTGATGCAGCGGAGAGAAAACAGAGAAGATGTTGATAGATAAATGGAGAGAAAGAGACAGCGTGAATTTATAAAGCCAACGCAGAATCAAGAAGGTGAAAATGAAGCCAAAACAATGAAAAGAAACCGCCATTATTTGCAGCTTATGCATGAAACTGCATGTACGTAGAGTGACACTTGGCATTTCAATGGAGAACGCGGACACTTCTACCTTTCTTTTTGAAATTGAAACCGTGGGCTTGTTTTGTTCCTATTTAAACCTGGACTGTCACGCCCATGAGAGAATCAAGAGAGTGCAATGCATGAACCAATGGAACTGAGGTTGTGGCATTTGTAGAGGTTTCTAGGCGAGTGAAACTGAGTGTCTTGAGAGTCGAGCATTCAGCCATAAACCCCGCCAAACCAAACCTTGCCTTCTTTTGTCCAGTTTTTGGTGCCATGCGGGGTTATTGTTGATAAAAGGAATTTTTCTTGAAGTTCCTCAATTGTTAAGGGTATCTTAAACGTTTCATAATTTTATTTAATTGTTTTAGATTTGATCTTGCCTTATGGTTTCTATACTTCATTTTTTTATTACGTTTTCATCCTCAACTGTGACGAGAGGAAACAGTGAAGAAGGGAGAAAAACGAGAGAAAAGCCATCAGAGATCCTCACTTCAATGAATTTGTATTCTGGTTCAAAAGGGTGTCATAATTAAGATTCGTCATGGTGTGTTTTTTTTTTTTTTTGAGGAGGACATTATAGGGACATGTTGCCAAAGTAGAGTTAGTTTAATTTATTCTTTTATTTTATATTTGAGACCAAGTTTCTAACATATCCTTATAAATACAAATTCAATTGCTCCTAATTTGTCTCTAGATTTAGAGTCATTTTCAATTTATTATTTATCATAAGAATTTTCATCCGAATCGATAGAAATATCTTTATCATGAGAGATTCTAATCTCTGATTAATTTTTTTTAATACCACATTACAATCTTTTTTTTCAAAACTCTTTTTACAATAAATCAGTTCGGATTTAAGTCTTATATTAAGGGTTTTTTTTTTCTTTTTCAATTTAGATGATGATATTTGTTAAAGAATATATAAAAAATGACTTAAATATAAAGAAAGACAAATTAAGAGAAATTACATTTACCAAGATATTTGGAGGTAGCATGGTAGAATTAAGAGAAATTACATATAAATTACACTTGGTAGCAATGGTAGAATTATTGCTTTGGAAGTTATTTTTTTAAATTATAATGGCATCCGATAATTTTATTCAACTAGCCATTCCTCGCTTTGATGGATATTATGATCATTGAAGCATGTTAATAGCAAACTTTTTAAGATCGAAGGAGTATTGACAAATCATTTCTCAAGGAATAATTGAACCACCGTTCGGATCAACAACATCGAATGTGCAAAGAACAAAAATTGAAGCGCAATGATTGAAAGATTTCAAGGTAAAGAATTATTTTTTCCAATCAATTGATCGATCAATTTTGAAAATCATTCTTTGTAAGGATATATCCCCTCTCACTCGACCCTATCCTCTCCTATTTCTCCTTCTTCTTCTCCTTCTTCTTCCTCATCTCAACTCTCCCCAACTGCAAACATCCAGCCCCCCTCCCAAAAAAAATCTCCCTCTTCTCAGCACAACAAGTCATATATCTTGAAGTCTTCTTGTCACAGTATCCGTGTTCTGATTTACCTACGGATT
>Ga0307516_10009875_pt1 | contig 10583 bp, 9 predicted proteins | sample 19_EM_MG_FD_203310 | JGI IMG/M metagenome (GOLD analysis project Ga0307516, IMG submission 203310) | Populus trichocarpa ectomycorrhiza microbial communities from riparian zone in the Pacific Northwest, United States - 19_EM | ecosystem: Host-associated > Plants > Roots > Unclassified | place...
GAGGTTGGTATTACATATCTTTCCGCGTGCATTCGGCACGAGCGTATGTGCTTCTTCGAAATGGTCTACGAGTTTATGGAGGTACAACAGGAAAAGTTGGAGCACTGTTAGTACGACAACTTGGTATAGAAGCAGCGAGGCGCACTCGGAATCTCCCGGGCGATGACTATGTACATCGGTAATCTGTGCCACTCGTCGGATACCCTCAGCGGTATGGCAAGAGAGGATCCACACTGGCTAGTACCAGTGTGGTGCTGCACGGGGACGAGAAAAGTGCGGGAGTGCTCCCGAAAGGGACATTCTCGCCCGGCTGGTCTGTGGGAACAGCCTCGAGCGCTGTTGGCTTCGCTGACAAAGAAGCCTCCTTGTCCCCACCCGCCTTCACCATCCTTGCGTCGGGTCGCTGCCAGCTCACACGCTTCGGCCTACTCCCCTCATATGTGGTAGATGGTAGTTCACCTAAACAGCCCCGGAAGGGCGGCGGTCGGGGTAGCGGTTAAACCCCCTGACGAGAGCTTTCGCAGGCTCGAAACCGCACGCCCAACCCGCCCCTTTACCTGTCCCTGTGTGTACTGTACGCGGCCCCGATCTTAGGAGAGGGGCGTCCGACGGACACGACAAACAGATTGACCGCCCGGGATACCTCTCTTCGCACACAGACTATAGGGGGTAGTCTGGGAAGCTGTGCTCAGTTGCGGTTGCCGTGAGGGGAAAACTGCCGCCACTCCCTTCTCATTCTGCGCTCAACTCAGAATCGAAATGTCTCGCGATAGCTAGTGGCACATTTCAGCCATGAGTGCCTTAGGCGGCTCTTCCGACCGTGCCCGTCCGTCCTCTACTTCCACGGCCTCAATCAGCGCCGAAATGCATCAGGTGCCTCTCCCTATCCAACCACTAGCGGTATCACGAGTCCGAGGCGTATCAGAACAGAATACACATGTCGCCTGCCAGCCCAACAGGAAAGCGGGCGGCAACACCCCCACGCGCCGCATGTCATTGGTCGTCGTGTGCCTATGTGAAGCTGGGGTCACTGGTAAGTATCCAGATTTTTGCGCAGTTTCTGACGTACTCTGGATAATCTCACATCTGTGCTTAGTGGCTGGATGTATGAAGGTACGCATTGCCCTTCTTTACATTTTACTGTGCGAGTCAGCAGTTCACATGTATTTCGAAGGTTAGTCCCTTTTCTTCTATTTAATATGCTCCAAATCACAGAGCTTTGTTGGGTAACTTGATGCGCATAGTAGCGTCTAGTCTTCATCAACCTTATACTAATAACCAGGTCCATTTCGGATGTCCGACTACAAACGTGGCGCCATCATCGGAATCATCAAAGGTTCCATGGTACATAAATGCCTCCAACAAAACTCTGATCTTTGCCCTGATCATTCCAGTGGTCGCCACCAAAGGAGAAATAACCAGCATGTTATCATTACTAATAATGCAAGAAACAAATTTGGGCTCACCATCGAACAATCAATCCATCTTCGTGGTACGTAAAGCACTGACCGTGAATCTATAGGGCGTGCTCAATTCTTTTGTTCGTCTCACGAGTTCATTGGCGATTTAGCGAGCTTCTCATGCTCAAAATATGGACTAGCAGTATAGTTCATCCGCCCACTGCGCTCACCACCAGCGTCGGCCACCAGCCCCATCAGCCCCCTGAATTTTGCTGTCTCCATGCACTGATTATGCTGAACGAGTACCTGGTACACGATGTCACTAGCTACGAGCTTCTTGCTGTAATCCTTGCAAGCAGGAGGCATGGAAGGCAACTTGGGGTTTGTTCACTCGCTGGATGGCTTCGTTGACGGCGAGGGTAGCGGGTGCATGTCTACCATATTAGTCTGCTACTGTCAGCCTATTAAAAGCTCGCTAAATCACCTGGCCGCCCGAACCGAACTCGCGAACTAAACTAGTAAGAATTGAGCACGCCATATACTTGCGAACGCCATCCTGTTGGTCTCTTGGAAAATTCCATCGGGTCCGTAAACAAACGGAACCTTACGATGTCCATATGGATCCATGCCAATCGGCATAGGTTGGCATATTAGGATCTCCGGAAGCAACGGGAAACTGGCTACCGGTGGCTCTCAGCCTCGGGGTGGTGGAGCCCCTTCAACGTTTGTCGCATAGCTAACGGCCTTGGGGTAGTCCACGCTGTCACGATCGGCCTTTGTAAGTCCCAATTGAAGGTACAAAAATAGTCAAGACTGCAGTGATAGACTCGCACTCGTACTTGGGAGAAGGACGGAATCTGATAGGTAATACCAATCCGTTGTTGGTAGGTGGCCCTAACCTAGTATCCATTTGCAGTGTTACATACATAGCACCGGCTCGCTAACAGTAACAACATCATTCCAGGCTTCCAGCTGCAGACTGAGCTAGACCACCTTGGGCTATAATGTCGATAATGTGACATCTATGTAATGTAAGTCGACAGGTCTCCTATCTACAAAATCATCGAATTATGCTACATGCTTGCTGAGTTTTTGAATACTCAGGAAGAACTGTGATGCATTTGAATCCCAGGTGAAATCATACTCACAGCTTGCATATTTGTTTGTTGAAGTCACAGGTGCAATTACTTATGCAGACTGCTGCAATGCGGACTCTATATTAGGCTCTGGAAGTTCCGAAACATGGCCGAAGTTCCCTGATAATCGCGGTGGGAAGTATCACGGCGTGTTGTAACAGAAATACATCAATTCAACCCCCCCAGCTCACTGGCACCCTGCCTCAACCTAATCTGTGGACATATGTATTACACTCTCAATAATTTTCATGCAGTGCATTGGCAGGGAGATCCAACATATGCGTCCAAATGCCTATTCAATAGCGACCCGATGCAGGGTTGCCGAGGAGTATTATGCTACACCCACCGCAGTTATGCTATGCCATGTACAAAGACACATTTATTTAGTTAATCCCAAAGGAAAAGGAGGTCATAATGGTGAGTCTCTTCCCCCGAAATTTATTCCCCACATGATTTATTAGGCTGGGGTCCGTGCAGTGGCCGCCTCGTGCATATGCTCCGCAAATACTGAAGAACTCTTTAATCCGAACATGCATTTACACACTCAGGGATCCACAGACCGCCGTAATGCCTTTTGGGAAATCATTAGAAGTTAGAATCAACCGAATACACTATTCGGATCATGACTGGGCTCACTTTGATGAAATGTAATGGAAGCAACTGCAAAACTACCTGAGGAGAGTCAGGAGACTTCTTTGCCTGGCATGCGGCTCCGTTTGGAAAATTTATGTTGTAAGCTCACTGTAACTCGGAGTCTAACTCGCTTGGACTCTCGACAGCCAATGAGATGGGTTCAATCAAGTGCAAAGCGCCGCGGCCGTATCGGTTGTTGTGTAGGTCAGGTGGTCCTGCCAACTAGGGGCGGCGGCCATCGTCGAAACGCCCGTCCAGTAGATAAAAGGACGTCTGGTTTATGGCAACTCCCTCAGAGCGAACACTCTACACTTTATTCTCAACATGCCCAATACTTGTCCTTTGCGTGCTGGCGATTACAAGATCACGGCCAGAACTGGTCCCGTCGGCGCCGGTTCTTGCGGCGATCGTGTCGTGGTTAAGGATGCATCAGTATGTCCTAGATTTCCACTGCTTCTGTAGTGAAAGTCACAATATGCCACCAGACCTTCTTCATAATGCAAAATTACTATGGGCCAAACGACTGCACCTACTCGTTATATGCCTTGGGCCCGAACAATCCCAGGGGAGTGCTCGATTCAGACGATAATGTAGTTATTGCAGATCATCAAGTTGTTAATGAGTGGGTTATCACGGCACTTGGAGGAAACATCTACACGTGAGCTATTAACATCCGAATCTGGAGACTGTGCTTGACACCATTCTCATGACAGCATTGTGAAGAAGGATTCTGATCTTGCTTGGACCGATCCAGAAGGTCCACGGAACTGCGAACATCAGGTAAAACCTTCTACACCTACTACCTAGTGATGTTGTTTATATACCTGATTTCAGCTGCATCTTACTGTGTTGGATGAATCTTCCATCACTGAACAGCAGATGTTCACCATTGTGAATGTGGGAAACTAAATTCATCATGGGAAGAAAGAGAGATGTCATTGATGATGCATTGATGTATTTACGTCTGCGGTGTGAGATCTATTTGTCTATGTAGTTGATCAGTCATGGTACTCAGTATGAAATGTGAAAATCCAAGTACATCTCATGTCTTGATACCTTGTCCCACGCTTTCCACCAACCAAACGTTTCAACGTTGTGAATGACCTGGTCACAGGTAAGATACCAAGGATTACATCACCCGTGAGGCGAGGAAGAATCAAGCGGTGTCTCGGGAAGACAGTTTGAGGCGAGAGGCTTTGCCCGAGTTGTACGTCCCCCATGCTCAGTGAGTCGTGGCATGCACCTTAATTACTGTTTTCACATTTTGGCAACATTAACCACATCCATCGACAATTCAGTGCATCAGTAAGCTTACCAAACGCAAAGCTTCTATTCTACGATCGATGGAGACGATGGATCGGATCGAAAGGCGAGCGCTAGCTTTCCGTTATATATGCCACGTGCGGTGCCTCCGACCAGATCCTACGCAGAGGCTAATGACGAGGGCTGCGCTTCAGAGGTTGAGTATGCAGATAGTTCCTGCGGTATCCACAAGGTGTAGGATGGACGAGGACATAGTCACATAAGGTACCTTTCCTGCAACTTTATATCCGTCAGGAATCGGTCCTTCCAAATGGTAATGTGGAACTGGAGTCTGGAAGTACGTTGACCTCCTCTGGTAGGGAGTGGAAAGCTGTAATGAATGACTTCGCGAGGATCATGAAAACGAGTGCCTTGAGAGCATACGCCACGTCATCTTGGTCCCGTCGCCAACGAACAGGAGAACACGATAGCAGGCTTCGTGGTTGGAGTGATACAATCATGGCGCTAATTTTGCAATGACCTTATCTGTGATTGAAGGCCTTTCAGGTTTCCAGGTGAGACTCCAAGCTTGGTTGTGTTTGCACTTGGTCTCATCGCATTCACCCACGTCCTATTCCTCCTGGTTTTCCTGGAAGATTGCTACGCCCTATCGTTCTCGTCCATGCAATGATTCGCTTGTATACAGGAATCTCACAAGGCCGCCATTCTCCTCAATAGGGAAACGAACCTTCTATTTTACGATAGACTCATTTAAATGGTTGGGCAAGGCGTTGACTTGCCGCTGTTGGCCGCATGACATTGCCTAGTGCGCGAACGAAGAAGGCCGTGCTCGATGAAATTGCTGAATATGGAAATGGGACTGGGGCGATAAAAAAAGGGTAAGACCAGAGACGCTGTTTCCCGTGATCGTGCTAGATACTAGATTTTTTCTTGATTTAAAGGAAAGGTTGAAAGACGTGCTGGCCTGATTAACGCTGAGGTCCCTGCCCTTTCCGAAAAAGGTGTCACCTCTACGTTAGTCACTCATCGGGGTTGGGGGACCGATTTTGCTTGTGAGGCGTCTAACGTAGTATTTTTCAGCAAGGCAACCTGCTTTCATCACGCTCATCACTCTTCCATGCAGTGTAATCTGGGGGAAATCGCAATTTCTCCACCTACTGTCTTATTCCCATCACGCCTTTCCACAGTGCTTCATCATCGCGTTCTTCCTCGTGAATGTCTTTCCGCACTGCTCGCATCGTAATTTTACGTGGAGGTGGGTGGATTGGATGTGGCGCGCTACATTTTTATATTGAATTTTCTGTAGGCACCACTCCCACGGGCAGATAAGAGTTGTATTCTCTTGTTGTTGATGCCCATGCTTTCGGAGATGCATTCGGATAGACCGGCTATTCCCCTCAAAGGGGATTCCGCATACAGCACCATTGGACAACCGGCAAGTGTGGAGTGCAGGCCCAGTTTGTACGAATGTGCTGCAGAGCTCCGCGTAATCTACACCCTTTGAGCTGTGGTCAAGAGCTGCGTTCTTTGAATCGATATATGCTGATGGTAAAAATATAAGCATAACACTGAAATAAGCACATGATACGTACTGAGTGCAGGGGAGGTCAATCCCATTTCTGTAAGCCAGGAATCCACCCACTCGATATTGTCTAATACATCCTGGATAGGAACCATGTTTTCTGTCATGAGGGCAAGCAGCCACTAGAGAGCGAGGAAAGAGTGCCCCTGAGGACAAGAGTGCATTCGAGTTGTGACAATGGTCACCGTGATTTCTTAAGTCTCATGCTTTTAACTGAGCCAGTTAAATGCATTACCATAAGGGCTCGGGCTCCAGCTTATACCCGTTTTCGAACTCTTGCTACTACTTTCGAGCGATGATGATCCTAGAAGTCATTCGAGTCATCACAACCCTCCATTCCCCGCAGCCTTTGGACGCCAGTACTATTCCAAACAAGGAAATTAAGCCACCAGTGATCTATACCATCCACTGACTAGCCAGCCAATGATAGATCCTCTTCTTTCAATTGCAGCTGTGATTGATTAGAATAACCTCGATCCCAGTTCGCTATCCATTGCTTCGTGTACCTCTTGTTTGCAAGTTTTGGTTTCATTTGGGGTTCATGGCTGTTCGTGTTAGCTGCGATCACGATCAATGATCCGAAAGAGCATATCATCAGTTGACACGGTTCCTGGATGATTGGTGATCATCATCGTTAGGTCCCAGTAGTTACCATCGCCAGCTTAGTGTTTAGGTTCATAGGAGCGCATCAAAATTCTCCCAAGCTGCTTGGCTGGTAGTCTTTGATCCATCAGTTCTGGCGACGTACGGAGTTGGAAATCACAAGCACGGGCTAATCCCGACATCACCCCAGACAAATCAGAGGACCGTCAAACTGCAAATCATATTAGTCTTGAGCAGGAACTACAGAAGGGGGTGAGGAACCGAATCATGATGATTTTGAAGAAACACAATATGCCAGGGCCACTAAAAAAGTTTCTTAGTGCCATCATAATCAATCAAAACGTCACGGTAAAATAAGTTTCTGTGTCTCGGCCGAAAAAATGTGTCCAGCCAACGCCAACGCCAACCGTACCTGTACCCACGCACCCGCCATCATGTAACTTGCGGCCAACAGCCACCTGCATGATGACTATCCACCAACGGCGAGTGCCTGCTTCCACGCCGTCCCTCCAAGCTCGCCTAACACCCTCTCCACCTCGCCCATCTCCAGGTTCATCATAACGCGTCTCTCACATGCCGGCTTCTTGCTGCGCACCCCACCAGCGCCGTCTTCCACCAGAACTGCACGCGAGCATACGAGGGAGTCGAGGACGAGTGTTAGGTCAGAGGGTGTGGGGATCCGCGTGGAGATAGCAACACCGAGGGTGGGTGTATATGCGATGTGTTGGTCTTGGATCTGCACGCGTACGTTAGGACTCCCCATATGTCGATGATTAGAATAATAATAAAACGTAAGACGAACCTCGCTCCACCGAATCTCTTCCACACCCTCCCTTTTCACACACCGCACCACCGCGGCCAGCATAATCCTCTCATGCAAACTACACCCAGAAACAAATGCAGCCGTCGGATTTTTTTGCATTGCTGAAAGTGCCGCTTGAACGTCGCGCGTTTCTGCGGACCTTCCGGGCCCTGACGTTGACCCAGAGGAAGAGGTACGAACGAACTCGACAGCGCGTCTGCAAATATCAAGAACACGTCGGGCATCACCGCTAATCGAAGCCACTTTCATACATGCGAGGCGGACAGCGTCGTTGGTTATTGCAGGTAGATAGGTATTGGTGGGTGGGAGTGTGGATGCGGCTGTCTGTAGGCGCGTTCGAACGATTTCTTCCAGTTGGGTGGTCGTATATGGCTGAAAGTTGATTCGAGTCATGCCTAGAAACAGGGCAGAAGGAAAGGGGATCATCAGCGTCAATCAGGGCAGTACGGTGTTGCGTTAGGCGGGCGTACCAAGTCGGCTGCGTACACGTCCGGACATGACACGTTCGGGAAGGTCCATGGTATTTGCAACTGCAATAACGACGAGTTTCGATCCAACGAGCGTAGGCCAGTTAAAGAAATTATACACCACGTCCTGCTTAGTCGTAACCAACTGGTCCAGTTCGTCCATCAACACCACGCTATCGCACCATCGCACCGTCAGCCCGCGTGTATGTGTGGTGGCCCGAGAGTGAGAGAAGGGAGGTAGATATTGCTTACTTACCACGCGTGTCCCCCAGGTCCTGCTCTTACACCCGCATTAAAGTGCTTGCTGAGCTGCTTCAGCGCTTCTTTTGCGCTGATGCGGAGATGACCATCTGTAAGAACGTCATGTCCGGATATGGCCTCCCACAAGAGATTATATGCTGCTGGCGGCTCGGGAATTTTGAGCCCGTTTATTTCGACGTAGGTGAATGGGTTGGTTTCCTGCGGGCTCAATGCTCAGAACTGTACCGTAATGGGCGAGGAAGAGTCTTACACTAGTCTCAGCCATACGCTTGAGTTCGCGTACGACGGCATGTACGGTGGCTGTTTTACCTGTTCCTGGAACCCCCGAGATGTCTGCACCATGACGCAGAGGCCAAAAGATATGTATGAAAAAACAATCATCACGCAGATGGGGGGAGGGGAGAGAAGCTCACAAACACACCCTCCACTTCCCTCCTCCAACATCTCCTCAACAGTCCTCAACACCCTATTAAATTCTTCCTCTCTGCAGGGCAAAGTATTTGGGCGAGCAGCAACATGCAACACGTGCATCGCGCGCAACCACGGGTCTTCAGGGAGATTCTCGAGCTGCTGGTAATGCTCCTGTGTTTGAAAGTCCGGCGGGGGAAGTCGTACTGCAGGTGTCCGCTTGGAGCGTGCACGCGCACGGAGTGCAGCTTTAGAATGGGGTGTGGGTGCAGCGAGCTTGGTGGTGCGTGATCTTCTTGGGGTGCTTGTGCTAGTGATAGTGGCCCGCTTACGTTTTCGAGAAGGTGTTTTAGGGGTATCGCCTGTTGGCACACTCTGCATGTCGGTTTCTGAATCGGCGCCATCAGTTATAGAGGGTAGGTCATTTGCGGTATCTTCGTCATCGCTTTGTGTGGGGTCGTGGTACTCTGAGCCTGCATCGCTCTCTGCCTGTGACTGTATTTCTTTCTCAAGTGTCCGTCCGAGTCGGCGTCGTTTTGTCTGAGCGGGACGCTTTTGCCTTCTCGATAGAACTTGTGTAGCGACTTTCCAATGGTTTCCACTGACCTGATCCTCGATAGGATGGACAAGCGCACTCGACCGATGCGCTTCCCAATCGAATTCGTAATATATACCTTTTCTCGGCTCCATCGCAAGACGGCAATAAAATGTTGTAGGATCCTTCTCGGGAGCAGGAAGTACCCATTCACGAGATCGGGTCTTGGGCTGCAGAGTGGCTTGTTCAGCCCTCGGCTCCTCAGTAGACACTGCACATAGATGGATGATTTTGGATGTGGGGAGGACGGCCTGTGCATCGAGTGTATAATACACTTCGTTCTGGGTGAACGAGACAGCAAAATGATTGAGTAAATGCAGACAGTGTATCTGTTGTACGTACGTACCTCGTAGTGCTCACGTTTGGGACGTACCCTTGGCAGTTCAGAGGGCCGCTCGAACCAATGTACGCGGACAAATATGAGGGGACCAGACTGCTCGTCTGTGTTCTCGTCTGCAGCTGTGGTCAGTTCCCACATTGCCACTATGACAGCAACACTGTTCCCTCCGGACATCAAACCCGTCTCTATGCAGACCGTGTCCCCCACATTAAACACCTCCTTTTCCCCATGCGCTGTCACGTTCGACTTGCGTTTGGAATTAGCCTTTGACTCGACAGCACGACGAGATCCGGGTTTTGTCATAGGCTTCAGGCGTGCAAATGACGTGTAGAATGCGGTACACATTCCCTGCGTAGGTGTCCATGATGATTCATCTTCGCGGAGTGCTTCATAGTCATCTGGTATACTCGGACGCGTGTGGCACGGCTGAGATGTCCAGAATGTGGACGTGTCACGGGATGACCATGCAGTTGGGTGAATGTGCGCGACGAGTGGTTGGAATCGTTTTGAGCGACGCGTTGGTGTTTCTGCCATCGTTGTTATAGAACTGCACGTTTAGTAACGACGTAGGTCTTGCAAATACTACCTTAGCACCTCGTAGGAGCGCTGTCTCTATGATGTTGCAATGGCAAGATGGCCGAGCGGTCTATGGCGTGTGACTCAAGCTTACTAAGCTTGCCTGCTTTGCGGGTCTTCTCATCCTCGTAAGAGGGCGTGGGTTCAAATCCCACTCTTGTCACTTGTTTTTTTTTAATGCCTGCGTGAGCCTTTGGAACCCAGCCTGCAGTGCCATGTTCGCCTCTCTCAACATACAACGTCGGAAAACCTGCAAGGTCGCTTCCAAACCATTGGAATCGTGACTGAAGTAGTAATGCGCTCGAATGCTGTTTCGAAGGAGGTATGTATGCCATGTCTTCGTATGCGATTGCCCGTTTGATGACAGGGTGTAAGACGTCAACCCATGAGGAATCTACACGAAACGAGCCCGAGAGTCCCCATCCTAGGCAAAATAGCAGTGAAGCCTTTGCTGCATCCTCATGAACCATTCGAGTCACTGCTAGTCCGATCACAC
>Ga0307516_10009876_pt1 | contig 10583 bp, 8 predicted proteins | sample 19_EM_MG_FD_203310 | JGI IMG/M metagenome (GOLD analysis project Ga0307516, IMG submission 203310) | Populus trichocarpa ectomycorrhiza microbial communities from riparian zone in the Pacific Northwest, United States - 19_EM | ecosystem: Host-associated > Plants > Roots > Unclassified | place...
CTTACTACTTCCACACGTAGTCACGTGCCAGGCACAGGATAGGAACGAGCAGAAGGGAGAAGTAGAACACCGAATTCCCCCATAACCTCGGAACCAAGCCGCGATACTCCGTTGAGAAGCCGATTTCTGGCGTGACTAACGCATAGATAGGCATAAATACCATGGCGAATATAAAGGATCCCGGAATAGCTGCGGAACACTGAGGTGAGCGGGAGCGTGGCAGCAGAACATCGGAGCCGCGAAAATACGCACCAGCTACTGTATACTTCGTCCACAGGCTGTGTAAGCGCAAGTGTCAGAAACGTTCAACGACCGGTGCTGATAGAAGCTTACTCCGAAACCAGGGCGGCTTTCCCCAGGACCGTAAGCAGCACAATAAGGTAGAGGACAGTTCCCCAGAACCAATGGCCAGAATCCAGACCGTCGGACTGCTTGAGGTCACCCCAGAACAAGATGACCGAGAACCCAAACGTAACCTTCGCAATATCGGGATATTAGAAAGCGTCGAACCATGGGGTTGACAAGGACGGACCAGACTGTGGTATAACGCGTTCACGACCCAGAGCCAGAAAGCGGTCTTTGTGAAGAACGCATTCTCCTGCCCCAGAGTATAGAGTTGAGGATACCGGTCTAAGATGCGGGCGGAGACGAATTGATCAAAGACACCGATGACGAAAGGAGGCAGGACAGTGAAGACAACGTTATACAAGGACAACGTCCATGACTCGTAGGCGATTTGCCCGGAGAAGTTGTTGAAGAACGAGTACTATGTCGTGGTGTCAATCGACGCACTGCTTTCCCGCTCGCCAGTCCACTCACCCAAAACTGCGTCATGTAGAGCACAATATTCTTGTAGAACGAATCTAGGGCGTGGCGGTTAGGGAATGGGCGTTATGCTGGATAACGGAACACCCACAAAGAATCAGCTTGGACAGCCGCTGGTAACTCCAAGCACCGTGGACGAGAAGTAACTTCTTCAGGAACCGGAATTGTGATATAGCGACATCCGAAGCACGCGCAGCTTGGAGACCTTCGACACCAGAGATTCCGATTCCAACATGCGCAGCTTGGATCATACTGACGTCGTTCGCACCGTCCCCGATGGCTAGCAAAATCGAGCTTGTGTTCTTCTTGACCAATTTTACTACCAAGGCTTTCTGTAGCGGTGATACACGGCCTAACAAACAGCGTTAAGTAAGGCCAGGGTCAGGGAGCAGTACCAGTAACGTACAGCAGATAACAGCCTTGCACAACATGGCCAATTCCAAAAAGACCTTGGATATCTCCTTCTCGAGGGCAAAGGTTAAGCTCTTGCCGTCTAAGCGAGGATATCAGCATCCAGCAGGAACTTAGGTGTCACACCAGCAACTGACCAATAATCAGAGCAAGATCTTCTAGTTCTCCAGTGCTCCTTTGACTCTTGATCGCCGTCAACCGCCTTTCGAGGAAGTCTTTCGTCCCAAGTGCGGTCGTTTCGTTTACAATGACCTGTTGGTGGGATAAACCACGATTCACGAAACTAACAAGGAGTATTCCGCACCAAGTTCATAGACTCAGAGATCAATCGGCACGACATCCCAATGTTGATAGCGGTTTCTTGCCTGTCTCCCGTCAATACCCATACCTTGATGCCGGCCATTTGCAAGGTATGAATCGCATCCGGAACACCGTCCTGGAGCTTATCCTCAATCGCAGTGGCCCCGAGCAGAAACATGTCTTTCTCAATGAGTTCAGCGGCCTTATCCAGTGCTTCACCACGGCCATTAATGGTTTGAGCAGCTTGGTCATAAATGGCCGACCACTGTCGGTATTCCGCGTCGGAAACGTCGCGACAGGCGATACATAGTGTCCTGAGTCCCTCGGTTGCATATTCCTGTGAAACATGTTAGAACGCGCAGTGTTTTCAGTGCTCCACTAACCTCCAGGTGAGCTAACGTGCGGTCTGTGTACGGTTGATTTGGGCCCAAACGTTCCAGGATGACGGTGTCGGCACCCTTGCAATACAACTTGATCCCACCATCCGGCCCACGAACCACAGTGGACATCCGTTTCCTCGTGGAGTTGAACTCGCAAACGTTGAGAATATCGAATTCCTGGGTCGTTCCCTGGATGTTGACGAAGACCGACTTGGGCTTCCGAGTCTGAAGTCCACGGGTCAGCGTCCACATGGTAAAGGTGGAGTAGTCTGGGGACGCACCTGGAACTGGTATCCTAACAGCTCTGCCCCAGCGACTAACGCGGCCTCGTCCGGACTACTGGCTTGATACCTAAGCTTTCCGTCCTTCATCTCCGGAATAACTGTATGACAGACGGCAAGGAGAGTGAGGAACTCATGGATCACATCTCTCTCCTTGTTCTGTCCACGGCTAGTGGGATCCGAAAAAGGGTTGGCGCTACCGTCCAGGATGTTAGCCATCTCCTTAAAGGTCTTCCATCCATCCTGCTCGCCCTCGGTGCTTGGGCCGACCAATTCGATATCGGCTCGTTTACTGTCGTCCACGGTCTCGGCATATGCTACACCCGCAATGCTACAGCATTTGAACTCCATCTCGTTGCAAGTAAGCGTTCCGGTTTTGTCACTGAAGACGTATTCAATCTGACCAAGTTCCTCGACGAGTGAAGATGTCCGACAGAGCGCTGGTGTGTCTGTCTTGGGATAGTACATGTCCAGATCCGAGTTAATGAGCTGGGCCTGTTGGAACTTGACAACTTCCATCGTAACAATGAGCGAGATTGGGATCAGGTTGTTGTACAGAATGATGAATGTCAATATATCTGTCCGAGTGATGCGTCGTTAGTAAATTCCTGAGTAGGCGCGGTTATCACACAACCTTCAACAAATCCCCTGGCTATCAAAACGTCAGCGCCTGGTCAGAAGGTGCCGCAGATACGAAACGACGCACCTCTGTCACCAACGCTGGTAGTCTCGATCAAGTACCACTGTTGCGATGAGAAGAACCAAGACCGGATACTGCTACCTATCGTGGAACCGATGGACAGCGCGAGTAAGAGAATGAACAAGAACACAATTTGAGTGTTGACTTGACGCTCGACAGCAGTTCGTTTGATTGGAGCAGCCCTGGGTGGGGGTTGAGATAGGGGTGGGCGGAGGGAGCACTGGCAACTCACGTAGCATTTCTCATCAACTTCGTTTCGTGTCCAGTGTACACTGCCAGGCCATACAACCAGGGGGTGTTCCGAATTTGCGCACCACGCAACAACACCTGGTCCGGTCCAATAGGCACCTGCTTTGGGACGCCCATACTGGAGGTCAGTTCTAATGTACCCTCGAAGGTATACAATGAGTTGTTAGGGTGTTCGCAACGCAGAGCACCGTTGAGGACGGTAACCAGATGTGGCGCGGTCATGTGGGAGGTATGTTGGGAGGCCTGTTTGATCTTCAAGTTGGTTTCTCTACGTTGGGGTTTTGCGTCAAGTGGGGGAGAGAGCTATCTCTATCTCGAATGGACGCACCCATCCAGATTCGAAGTCTCGATATAACACAAGCCTTCGGGTTCGCTCGAGGCGATCAACACTAAATCCACTGGAATGAAATCGTCACTCTCCAGACGGACGAAGTCCCCAACTCTAATATCTTCCCACTTCTTCTCGTCAAACGTGTTCCCAGCATTAAGAACTTTGACTTTCCGCGAGTTAAGCTCGGCGTCAGATTGGTGTCGTTTCTGAGGTCGAGAGATTAGGAACTGCGCAGCGCTCGTGTGCAGGCGTATGCTTACCAGATCCTCTTGAACCTCCTTAAATGCAGATGCAAGTAATACAACAAGAAGCGGTGCAATGGTGGTGTATGGGTTTGTGGGTGAGACTCCGGGGATTTGTTGAATGCAAGCAGTAAACAGGAAGAACAAGTTGGCGTATTTTGAGAATTGTTCTGGAGGTAGGATCGCGTTAGAGAACGGACCGGTGGAAGATTAGCCGAGGGTACGCGCCTAGCAGGAACTTTGGCAGAAAAGTGGCCATGTTGTACTTGCTGGTGGTAACATAGTTGGAACAGTACTCTTCGTTGGCAGCCGGGTTGTTGAGGGTTACCGTCCTCTCCCCGGCCAATACCTGCTCTTTCTTCTTCCATGGCCACTCCCACTTGATCTGTGGTATCCGTCGTTTCTTCTTTTCGCTCAGCGTCGACCGGGAGGATGTAGGTAATACCGATCCGGGGTAGGTCTGGTGTGGGTCTTCATCATCGAACGACCAAGGTTGGGGAGCGCCAGCGGGGTGAGCAGCGTTTTTGGTCAGGTGGATTCCAGAAGCCTGGGACTGCGCTGGTATGGGAGGAGGTTGACCGAAAGCGCTGTCAGGAGCGTAGTCATCTTCATCGTCGAAGAACGGATCGAGTTGTTGGTCGCGAGAGGACTTTGGTGGATATCCGTTGCTTGTTTGTTGGTATTGGTTGTTCGCTGGGTTCGCCTGGGATACGAGGCGGACGAAGTCGTCGCTCATCGTCACGACGACGGGTCGAGTGGAGGCGGTAACGGGGATCTAACGTAGTTCGGAGGAGGCTGCGATTGTGGGAACTTATTGCCACACGCGGGCTAAGCAGGTCCTTCCCGGTTCCGGTGGGCGCCAAATTGCGTCAGCGCAAAGCTCACGGGCGGGACCGATCTGCCTCGACGAGCCACCGCTTGGAAGCCCGAAGACTCAAGTTAAGGACACCAGGTGATGCGTACAACGCTAAAATTACACGGACAAAATGTAGGCAAGTATACAATTATTATATAGAATCTTCACGTGGTCGTTCAACGCCCACTACTGCTGTCGAACGTCAGGCTCAGTCGGAATGGAAACGACTATAATTATATACCTGTCGAACGTCAGGCTATGTAGGTTACATGAGCGACAAGGTAACTTAGGTATCGCAGAAACAGAGACTCACCTCAGTCGGAATGGAAACGACTGAGGGAGGAGAAAAGGGTGTCGCTCGAAAAAAGGAACTATCTAATCTTGATCACGTGACAGCGGCAAGCTACCGTCCAACAACTGCGCCCTCAGGTGTGTTCAATCCTTGTTGGAGATGTCGTGCAGGCACACAAAGATGGTCGCAACCATGGCAACATCGACTGACGGCGCGCCGGAGGTAGGAATCAACGTCGGAGCGTATTGATAGGATGAACGGACCTACCCAAGGGTGCGACGGTTATTTTACTGACAGTCTCTAATCTGCCCGGCTGGCCGGCCATCGGTTGCGCAACCCCACCCTCGAACCTCGCGACGGGCTGATCATTCAACATGATCTTGCCACCGCTGTCCAACAACTTGCCCCGGACTTGGAGCTTGACGGGTTTGTCGTCAAAATTTGAAAATTTGACCGCCATCCTGGGACCACCGAGAGACAATTTGTTCCGGACGGTGAATAGTGGCGACGTGTCGGTATCACCTTCGAACGCCTGTGTATGGTTGGTCAGGAATTGGTGACGGAAGGAACATATCCTCGTGTTGACTGACACGGTACTCTCCTCCAAAATTCAGAGTCTTGTTGCGGACGTTCAGGATCGGGCTGCCCTGATCGTCGAGCAGGAACTTATTGTCCCGCCCAACTATGGACATGTGGACCTGACCGTCGGAGTCTAGGACCTCCAGCCAGTTCTCCTCTTTCTCCCTAATTGTGACAGTGACCTCGGTCCCGTGGTTGGAATAGTCGGAAAAGACACCGAGCGGGTGACCTGGACTACGTAGAAGTGAGCTCCTGACCTGAGACGCATGCAAGCAGGAGCGGCGCGTACCCCTCCATAGTTTGTCAAGTCGTGGTGTAGGATAGGAGACTGAGAAGGAAAACCGGAGGCACCGCCGTTCATTCTATCGCTTTTCTTAAAGGGAAGCAGCTCCCCGGCAACATGCGGTACGTTGTGTACACTACGGGTTAGGGTCGAGAACTTGAGGGGCAACCGGAACCTTTTCGCCCTCGGCATCCCAACCTTCTCATTATGTAACTGGATGTGATGTACGGAAGCCCATAAAACCGAATCTGTCTGCTACACTCATGGGTCAGGCCTGGACGGTATATCCTTGCAGTTTAACCAAGGGGTAGTGACGCGGTCGGTCTTTGGTCAACCGGCCGCCTTCTGTACAACCGACGCGTACAGTGACGTGATGTCGGCCTCCGCGCTTCAGGTGCTGAAGAATCCGACAGGACTTTCGGTTCATCCCGGGCCTCCTCTCCCACAGCACTCGCAGCGGTAAGGCTGCTCGTCGTGCATTTTCTCTTGCTTTATGTAACTGTTCTCGTTTTCGGTGTCCTCAGATGAGGTCCCCACACATCATTGCTGAGATCGATCAGCCGGTTGCCTCGATCACGGCGATCACGCTTGGATTCAAATCCAGGACCCTCTCAGAAGTCGAATCTCAACAGAATCTCAGCAGCCTTAGGGCGAGCTTGAGCAACGGCAGCAGAGGGGCTAAAGGCACCTTAGGAGGTGGAAAGGATCGCAACCCCGCCTGCTTCAGGCCCGCCGAATGCCGGTGTCACCTCCACCTCAACCCACGCCGGAGGACGGTGGGACGTTGAACCGAGGAATCACCGGTGGGTCCTGTCCGGTGAATACGAAACCACCCGGAGGTTATCCCCCTTTTACCCTGGGGATAAATGTCGACGGCCCAGGGGACGGATCTTTGCGGTAAGAAGGATAAGTGAGTCAGTGACACCACCGCGTCGTTGTCCGGTGACCAGTGATTAGACTTGATATATCCTCGCGGTTTGTCGAAGGATCGCAAGACTGGGGAGCCCTCCGTATTGGATTTACACAAACCAAGTGTGCCGTCGCCGAAATTATGTCCTGAGGGTCTCTCCCATTCTTGTGGCGCTAATTACATTGGTCGAACAGAGCTGGCGATACCGATCTGCCTCGAAAAGCCACCACTTGGAAGCTCCGGCACCAGGCGATGGGTGCAGCGCTATCATTACACGGACAAAATGTCGGCAAGTGTACAATTATTCTATGAAACTTCGGTGTGGTCGTTCTACGCCCACTGTCACCCTCGGGTCTCAACATTCAATCCTTGTTGGAAATGTCGTGCAGGCACACAAAGATGGTCGCGACCATAGCAACATCGACTAACGCGGTCGGAGGTGAGAACCGATGTCGGAGGGTACTCACTGATAGGATGAGCGACTTACCCAATGGCGCGACGGTTATTTTGCTGACAGTTTCCAATTTATCTGGCTGGCCAGCCATCGGTTGCAAAACCCCACCTTCGAACCTCGCGACGGGCTGATCGTCCAATATTATCTTTCCACCGCTGTCCAGCAGCTTGCCCCGGACTTGGAGCTCAACAGGTTTCTCGTCAAAGCTTGTAAAATTGACCACCATCTTAGGCCCGCCGAGAGACCATTTGTTCCGGACAGTGAATAACGACAACGTGTCAGTGTCACCTTCGAACGCCTACGCATGGCTGGTCAGAGATGTGTGGCAGGCGGAATATATCATCACGCCGACTGACATTGTACTCTCCTCCAAAGTTAAGGGCCTTGTTGCAGACGTTCAGGATTGGGCTACCATGAGCATCGAACAGGAACTTGTTGTCCCGCCCGATAATGGACATGTAGATCTGACCGTCGGACGCTAGGATCTCTAGCCAGTTTTGCTCCTTCTCCCTGATCTTGATAATCATCTCTGTCCCGTGGTTAGAATAGTCGGAAAAGACACCGAGTTGGTAACCTGGACTGCAGAGAAGGTGAGTCCTTAACCTTAACCTGAGACGCACGCAAACAGGGGTAGTGCGTACCCCTTCATAGCTTGCGCAGTCATTGTGGTGGAGGATGGGAGGTTGAGAAAGAAAACTGGAGGCATCTCCGTTCTTTCTCTCGCCCTTTTTAAGGGGAAGTTTCCCAGCAGCGCTCGGTACGTGGTGTATCCTCGCGACAGGTCGCGCACGAACCCTTGGCCAACTCGGACGTGATGCATGATACGTGAAGCGACGTCGACGGCTACTTGCAAGTAGGCGCCAGTGAGAAGCACGACCGGCTTTCATTGCATTTACGACTGCTTTGCGTTGGCAAATTGCAAGAATCTTGGCCGCCGAACTCCGAGAAGTCCGGTGAAACCATTTCCAACCATAAACTACACATAAACATACAGGGGGAACCAGCTACGACGAGCCAGGTGACGATCACCACCAAGAATCTAGATCTCTTTCTGCGAGTTGCCTCGAGACTTCCCGGATGTCGTAAGTCTAAAGGGGAGCGACAGCTAGGTCACTTCCCCGGAACGCTAACTTTACCACTCGGAGATAAATTGCTGAGTTGCCCTTGGCCAGGTCAAGGGGTATGAGAGCCTCGTCCACGTTTACGACATGGTGCTTCCGGAAGATGTGCTACTTGTTTGATCAGAAGGGTCCTCAACGGCAACTCTGAAAAACGGGGTGCGTCGTCAACGAAATACCTGACAGAACACCAACAGAAGAAGGCAAACCTTTGCAAGTTCGTCAGGAACTTGTATAACGCTTGATCCTCAGGATCCTGTGACGAATATTGGGGGTATAAAAAAAGCAAGGGGATCCCGTCCTTCCAACCGTACACCCCGTGATCGAGTAGGAGTGAACCTGGAATAGACTTCATTACTGGCTCGAGCCCGCATAACCTGAGTTCTCCCCTCTTCCGGTCCCAGTCCGGATCAGCAAAAGGCTTCCCAAGCGCTTTCCGATCGTTTCTGAACCTCAACAACGACTGCTTGATCAAAATGCACGCTGGCCGCGACCGAATGTCGTCAATGATATTGGTAAGCTCCGCCAGGAGATAGATCCCTTTCCACCGTATCTGATTAGCCCTCGGGAATAGGTTCCTCTGCAACCAGTCTAACAACACCCCTGCCTCCGGATCGCGTAAGCGTTGGTGACCCATAACCTGCCCAAGAACCGCGGCGGCGAAGAAATTGGTGTCCATCGCTTTGTCGATGTGATCATTGTCGCCGTCCGTCGTAATGAAGAGTTCTCCGACCCGGGAAACCGTCTCCGCTATCGGTCGTGCCTCATTTTCGTATGAAAGCGCGATGGTGAGGGAGTATAGGAATGGTAGGCGGTACTCGGGGTTTGCCTGGGCGAGTATAAAAATATTCGGATCCGAAAGGACGTTCATTGAAGACATCACATCCGTATCCGAGTACCGGTACACGTTCCACGCATATCCGTCCAGGGAGAATATGTTCTCCATTGTGGAGGTGTAGGCGTCCAAGAATCGTTTAACGAAACGCGTTAATCCTTCCGCACCTCCGCCCCACCCCTGAATGACCCGGTAGAAGACCGACTCGAGTTTCGTCAACGGGAGGTAATCCCTCCCAATTCTGACCCCGGGTCCATAAGCGATGGCGTCCAGCTTGTATGCCAACCGGGTCAGTGTGTCTTCGGTGATGGGGGTCGAATGTGATTGCCTTTCGACAGATCGCAGCATTGCATCGGCGATCGAAGGGTCGGTGTCCAAGGAACCAGGATTAACCCTCCATCCAACGATGATGAATGAACAAAGGGCATTTAACAGGGTTGTAGGGAGATCCTCGTTTTCGTCCAAAAGTCGAAGGGATTCTATCATCAAGGCGGGTAGGAGCGCTGTCTTTTTTGGAGAACCAAATGACTCGCACAACGCGCCGAACAGATCATGAAGGTATGCCAACACTTCGCCATCTAGATCCTCTGATGTGTCCATACGATCCCAAGCCAGGATATCCGGGATGGGGAGTTTCACAGACCTTTGAGATCTGAACCAGTTGAGCATCGCCGCGTGTAAACCATGGACCGTTGACATCAGAAGATCCTTGTCGAGACCGTGAACCCCCCTGTCCACCCTATCAACAACCAGCTCAATCCTCTCTCGTGTCGGACAGAACCACAATGAAGCGACCATGTCCTCCCACTCGAGTCGATTGTTAACAGATTGTGGTGCCTGGCGGGCAAACAACGGGTCCAACGCAGCGGAGACGGCATCGTTCTTGAGAATGATGAGCTCCTTGCTCTCGGAGATGAAAAATGCGTGGTCCAACGCCCTCGCTAGGACTCGCATACAGTGGATTGTCACGGGCTTCTCTTCGGTGCTTATGTAACCATCCGCCAAGACAGATGATAGGCAGAGTACGAGAAGCCCAACGAACTGACGGTCAACGATGTGACTATCACCCATGCGGGTGATTTTGTCAAGCTCTTGGAGGACTTCCCCCACCTCTCGCTGGTTCAGCGGCATTTGGAGAAGCCAAAATAGCGCTCTTGCGCGCCAATCCGAGTTTTGTTCCGGAGGGTCGATGGTCAGCCAATTAAGCTCTTCCAAAGGACCATCCTCCGCGAATTCGAACCGGGGGAGGAACGCGAGGATCCCCCGCCAAAGGGGGAATACGGGGGGAGCGGAGCGTTTGTAGATTTGTTTCAGTGCAGAGATGGCGAGGTAGGTGAAACGCTTTAATGTTCGTTTCGCATTCCAATACTCCTTTCGAAGAAAGGATGGAGTGTCAGGTGGGACTGCGGCGTTTGGATCGGGCTGATTCTTGGAAGGGAATGCTGAACTGAGTGCACCTGTGAGCGAAGTAAACACAGGAGGCCAGAGAATTCGCGGGAGTTGTGGAGGGCGCCTGAAGTGCTTGAGTGCCAACTCG
>Ga0307516_10009877_pt1 | contig 10583 bp, 10 predicted proteins | sample 19_EM_MG_FD_203310 | JGI IMG/M metagenome (GOLD analysis project Ga0307516, IMG submission 203310) | Populus trichocarpa ectomycorrhiza microbial communities from riparian zone in the Pacific Northwest, United States - 19_EM | ecosystem: Host-associated > Plants > Roots > Unclassified | place...
CCACCCGGGAACGGGAACGGCTGGCCCGCGACATCCACGACTCGGTCCTGCAGGTGCTCGCCCTGGTCAAGCGGCGCGGCGTCGGCCTGGATGGAGAGGCCGGCGAGCTGGCGCGACTGGCCGGCGAGCAGGAGGCGGCGTTGCGCACCCTGGTCACCGGTCGCGCTGCGGTGGTGCTGGACGAGGGTGCGGAGGTAGATCTGATGACCTTGCTCGGGCCGTACGCGTCCACGGTCGTGTCGATCGCCGCCCCGGCCGCCGCAGTGCGCCTGCCCTCCCGGACGGCCGCGGAAATCGCCGCGGCCGTGGCCGCGGCGCTGGACAACGTCACCGAGCACTGCGCACCGGCCACCAAGGTCTGGGTGCTGGTCGAGGATGAGCCGGACGCGGTCACGGTCGGCGTGCGCGACGACGGTCCGGGTATCGCGCCCGGTCGGCTGGCCGCGGCGGCGGCGCAGGGCCGGCTCGGCGTCGCACAGTCCATCCAGGGCCGGATCGCCGACCTGGGCGGCACCGTCCGGATCACCTCCGCGCCCGGTCAGGGCACCGAGGTGGAGCTGGTCGTGCCGCGGGTGTCGATATCGTGAGCGCCGTGCAGCAGACCCGAGTGATGGTGGTGGACGACCACCCGATGTGGCGCGAAGGCGTCTGCCGGGATCTCGCGGCGGCCGGATACGACGTGGTCGCGGCGACCGGCGAGGGACGGCAGGCGGTCCGGATCGCGGCCGCCGCCCGGCCCGACGTGGTGGTGCTCGACCTGCAACTGCCCGACCTCTCCGGCGTCGAGGTGCTCAACGGGTTACTGCAGGCGGTGCCCGGCGTACGGGTGCTGATGCTCTCGGCCAGCGGCGAACAGCAGAGCGTGCTCGACGCGGTCAAGGCGGGCGCCAGCGGCTACCTGCTCAAGTCGGCCGGGCTGGCCGAGTTCCTGGACGCGGTGAGCCGGACCGCGGCCGGCGACACGGTCTTCACGCCCGGGCTGGCCGGGCTGGTGCTGGGCGAGTTCCGGCGGCTCGCGGTCGAGCCGGTGGCCGCCGACGGTGGTACGCCGAAGCTGACCGAGCGGGAGACCGAGGTGCTGCGGCTGGTGGCGAAGGGGCTGTCCTACCGGCAGATCGCCGAGCGGCTGGTGCTCTCGCATCGCACGGTGCAGAACCACGTGCAGAACACGCTGGGCAAACTGCAACTGCACAACCGCGTCGAGCTGACCCGGTACGCGATCGAGCAAGGGCTGGACTAACCCGCGGTTCGCGCGCGGACGTGTTCGGTGTTGGCCAGCTCCGCTTCGTCCTCGTGCTGCAGCACCGCCCAGACCACCTTGCCGTGCCCCAGCCGCAGGCTGCCCCAGCGGTCGGCCACCGAGTCGATGAGCAGCAGGCCGCGACCCCCAAACGAGGTGGGCGCCACCGGTCCGGTGAACTTCGGCACGGTCGCCGACTCGTCACGTACCGCGATGCTCATCGTGTCGCCGTGCCGGGCCAGCAGCACCGCCATCGGGGTGCGCGCGTGCGCGACGACGTTGTTCACCATCTCGGTGACCACGATGCAGGCCGGCCCGGCCAGCTCGGCCAGTTCCCAGCGCCCGCAGGCCTCGGTGACCAGTTCCCGGGCGCGCCGCGCGGCGCCGACCACCGGCTCGAGATCCAGGCTCAGGTGATTGCCCGCATCCGGCGCACCCAGCTCGGCGAACGCGGCGGCCCGGCTGGGAAACACCGGCAGCCCGGTGGCCTGCCAGGGCGCCGCTGGGTCGGCCGTGCAGAGCACCAGGTGGGCGCCGGGCCAGTCGACCGTCTCTCGGGCCAGGTCCCGCAGCACCGCGGTCGCGGCCGGGTCGGGCACGCTCAGCGCGGTGACGTCCGCGACGACCGCTTCGGGCTGCCGAGCCAGCTCGTCGAGCAATGCGGACCGGACGGCCGGCGCGGTGGAGGCGTCGAGCAACCCGGTGAGCCGGACAACCGGGTAGGGCTGTCCGCGGTCCACCAGGTGTCGAACCTCGCTCGGCATGATCGCTCCATTGTGCATATCGCATCTCCGGCTCGCATTTCGGCGAGACGGAAAACCCTATTTAGGGCTTTTTAGGCTATTCGAGACATAGGCGCAAGATGAGCATTGCCTGGTTGTACCCCGTGCGATCCGGCTCAAGCATCATCGGGCGATTAGCGAATGGTGCCTGCCGGGCGCAAGTGGCCCGCCCCGGCTCGGCGCGGCTCGTGCCGGCCGCCCGGCGCCGTCGCGTGGTGATGTTGCGGCTCCGCGTACCGGGTCAGCCCGATCACCGCCGCCAGCGTCACCAGGAACCCGACCGCGGCCAGCCACTCCAGCCCCGGCCGGATCCGGTCACCGAGCAGCAGCAGGCCGACGATCGCGGCCGGCACCGCCCCGGCGGCGTCCATCGCGGCCACCGCCGCCGTGGTCGAGCCTCGCTGCATGGCCAGGCCGAGCAGGAGTTGGCCGACCATCGAATGCACCACCAGCAGATAGAGCAGCGGGTTGGCGAGGAACCCGGCGGCCGAATGCTCGCCGGCGAGCGGACGGGCGGCGATGGCCGCCGCGGAGAACGCGATGCCGGCCAGCGAGCCCAGCACCACCGAGCCCAAGGCACCGTGCAGGCGTACCGCGAAGAAGCCGGACACCGCGATCACCGCGACCGCGACGCCGAGCACGATCACCTCGGCGGTGCCCAGCCGGCGCGACGGTGCCGGCTGCGCCGCCAGGACCAGCGCGGTGATCCCGCCGAGCAGCAGGGCGAGCAGTGCGATCTCCGCTCTTGGCAAGGTCCACTTCAGCACGAGTACGCCGAGCAGCGCGGTCACCCCGAGCCCGGCGGCCACACTGGCCTGAACCAGGAACAGCGGAAGGTCCCGGCGGGCCAGGAAGGCCAGCACGAACCCGAGCAGTTGGCAGCACAGTCCGACGAGGTAGCTGCGCTGGCCGGCCAGCCGTACCAGCAGGCCCGGGTCGAAGGTGTGGTGCACTGTGGTGCGGGCGGCGGCGGCCGATTGCAGGAGGTTGGCCACGCCGTACGCCGCGATCATCGCCGCGAGGTAGACCCAGCCGGTGGACAACACCCGGCGAGGATAGACCAGGCCTGCCGGGTCCACCCGGTGATCCGGCTCGCCAGGCCCGGCTAGCGGGACTTGGGATCGGCCAGCAGACCGAGGATGTCCTGGTGCAGGAGGCCGTTGGTGGCGATCGCGCTGCCGCCGCCCGGCCCGGCCCGACCGTCCAGATCGGTGAACGTGCCGCCGGCCTCGGTCACGATCGGGATCAGCGCGGCGATATCCCAGAGCGACAGTTCCGGCTCCACCATGACGTCCAGCGCGCCCTCGGCCAGCAGCATGTAGCCGTAGAAGTCGCCGTACGCCCGGCTGCGCCAGGCCTGCAGGATGATGTCCACGACCGGCTCGAGGCGGCCACTCTCCGCCCAGCCGGACAGGCTGGAATAGCAGAAACTGGCGTCCGCGAGCCGCCGTACCTTGGAGACCTTGATCCGGGTGGCGGCTCGTTGGTGCTTGCCGGCATAGGCGCCCAGGCCGGTCGCGCCCCACCAGCGGCGGCCGAGCGCCGGTGCGGAGACCAGCCCGGCGACCGGCGTGTCGCCCTCCATCAGCGCGATCAGCGTGGCCCAGATCGGCACGCCGCGAATGAAGTTCTTGGTGCCGTCGATCGGGTCGATCACCCAGTGCCGGCTGCCGAGACCGGCGGCCGGCGCGGACATGCCGTACTCCTCGCCGAGGACGCCGTCGCGGGGGCGGGCTCGGGCCAGCGTCGCCCGGATCGCCTTTTCCACGCTGGTGTCCGCGTCGGAGACCGGAGTCAGGTCGGGCTTGGCCTCGACGTGCAGGTCGAGTGCGCGGAACCGGGCCATCGAAATGGAGTCGGCCGTATCGGCGAGCAGGTGGGCAAGGGCAAGATCGTCGGCATAACCGGCCATCCCCGAACGCTAGCCGATCTCTACGGGTGGTGGCCCCGACCCCACGCCGCCTGTCCAGCAAACCAGACCAAAGCGCAACAAAGCCGCCTTGGGGCCCAACCTCAGCGACGTCCCGAAGCAAACATCTGCCGCAACGCGGGAGGGTCAGCCGGTCGTCGACCCGGTCGTTTGGCGTGGTCGCTCTCCGGGAGTGCGGCGATGGCGTCGACAAAAGCCGTCTGTCACACAAATCGCCCTCGCTGGCGTCGATCTGCCCAGATCTTGGCAACGTAGGGCGCGGAGCTAACCCCCACTCACCCCCACTTCGGCGACATCCGCCGTCGGCAGCGACCGCTCGCGGACAAAGGCCACTATGCACGCAGAAACTTGCCGCGAGCTGGGCACCCGCTGCGGGAGGGCTGTGCCGGGCGCGACATTTCGGACGTACCGGCGGGCGGTCGGGGTGGCGTGTTGCCGAGCCGTACGTCGGTGCTGCCCTGGAGGCCCGGTGAGGTCACTCGCGTACGGCCGAGCCGGCGGCGGGGTGGGCGGTCGGCATGGTTTCGAGTCACCCGATTGGGCCGAGGTCGACATTTAGCCCATCTTGTGGCGTCGGCCCCCAGATGGGCCGGAAACGTCCAGGTAAGCCGAAACGGTCGCAACAGTGCCCGATAATCCTGATATGTCGGGCGGTGATCGGGTCGTCGGCGGGTCACCGACGCGCTGACGGGTTAACGTGGACGTTTCCGGCCCCCAGGCGGGCCGTAAACGTCCATGTAAGCCGAAACGGTAGCGGCGGCGCCCGATAAATCGGGATGTGTCGGGTGCCGGGTCGGGTCTGCGGCACCCCTGTCCACCTTCACGACGCCGCAGGACGGCGATCCCCGGCTGCATTGTCGGGATAAGGCAGATAATTCGCGGGTCGGCGCCCGCGACAGCCCCGCCCACCGCGACGCCGGGTTCACCACCACCGGCATCGCCACCACCGGCATCGCCACCACCGGGCACCCTCCCGACCGGATGCCGACCGGCGACATCACCGCGCAAGCCACCCCGCACTCAGCCAACCACCCCCAGCACCGCCGACCGGCTTGCCAGACCACCGCACCGAGTCACGCGCCACTCTCGAAAACACCCGTACCGCGCCACTGCAGCGCTCCACTGGCGCAATACGGGTGTTGACCATGACAGCCGGCCTTGCCGCAAATGTCCGCTTGGCGGGGCGGGAGGCGCATCGAGTGGCGACTCGCCTTAGTTTTGTTGCCAGTCACCCTCGCCCGCTCGGGAGGCGAGGAGCCTGCGGTAGGAGGCGAGGCGACGTGGGTCGGCCTTGCCCGCGGCGACCCAGGCGTCCAGCGCACAGTCCGCGTCGTTGGCCGTGTGACCGCAGTTCGGCGGGCAGTCCACCGTGCCCTCGACCAGGTCGGGGAAGCCGTGCAGCAGGCTGTCGGCGCTGACGTGGGCGAGCCCGAAGCTGCGGATGCCGGGCGTGTCGATGATCCAGCCGGGATCCTTGCGGGAGCGGCCGACGACCGGCAGCCGCAGCGCCACCGCGCTGGTCGAGGTGTGCCGGCCCTTGCCCACCGCGCTGACCACGCCGACCGCGCGTAACGCGTCCGGCACCAGACGGTTGACCAGCGTGGACTTGCCCACCCCGGAATGGCCGACCAGGACCGAGATCTGCCGGGCGAGCCGTTCGCGGACGTCGCTGAGGTCACTGTCCGGGCGGACCAGCACGTACGGCAGGTCGAGCTCGGCGTAGTAGTCCAGCACCGCCTCGGGGCCGGCCAGATCGGCCTTGGTGAGGCAGAGCAACGGCTCGATGCCGGCGTCGTACGCGGCCACCAGGCACCGGTCGATGAAGCCGGTCCGGGGCGGCGGATCGGCGAGCGCGCTCACGATGACGAGCTGGTCGGCGTTGGCCACCACCACTCGTTCGAGGCGGCCCTCGGCGGTGGTGTCGTCGTCGTCCGCGGTGCGGCGAAGCACCGAGGTGCGCTCCGCGATCCGCACGATCCGGGCCAGTGCGCCGGGCGCCGCCGACGTGTCGCCGACCAAGGCCACCCGATCGCCCACCACGACCGACTTGCGGCCCAGCTCGCGGGCGCGCATGGCGGTGACCACCTCGTCGTCACCGGCGTCGTCGGCTCGCACGCAGCCATACCGGCCGCGGTCGACGGCGATCACCAGCGCGTCCACCGCGTCGTCGTGTTTCGGCCGGGTGCGGGTACGGGGGCGGGAGGATCGGCCCGGTCGGATCCGGACGTCGTCCTCGTCGTACTCCCGTTGGCGCGCCGGCAGGTTTAGCTCCTCGAGGTCATCAGGTCGGCCCAGAGCTCGGGGAACTCGGGGAGGGTCTTCGACGTACACGCTACGTCGCTGAGCTCGATCCCCTCGACGGCGAGGCCGATTACTGCTGCGGCGTGTGCCATCCGGTGGTCGGCATACGTCTCGAAGGTGGTCGCTCGCAGCGGACCGGGGACGATCCGGAGGCCGTCCGGGAATTCCACCACGGTGGCGCCGACCTTGGTCAGCTCGCGGGCCAGAGCGGCGATCCGGTCGGTCTCGTGGCCCCGGATGTGCTCGACGCCGCGCAGCTCGGACGGCCCGTCGGCGAGCGCGGCCAGCGCGGCGAACACCGGGGTCAGCTCACTCACCTCGGACAGGTCGGCGGTGATGCCGTGCAACGCCCCGGTGCCGCGGACGGTCAGCCCCTCGTCGGTCTGGCCGACCTCGGCGCCGAGCGCGGTGAGCAGCTCGCCCAGCCGGGCGGCCGGCTGCCAGCTTTCCCGCGGCCAGCCGGTGAGCGTGACGGTCCCGCCGGTGACCGCGGCCGCGGCGAAGAACGGCGCGGCCCCGGACAGGTCGGGCTCGATGTCCCACCAGTGGCCGCGCAGCGGGCCGGGCGCGATCGTCCAGACGTCGGGGATGCTCTCGTCGACCGTGGCGCCGGCCGCGCGCAGCATGTGCGTGGTCATCCGCAGGTGTGGCGCGGACGGGACCGGTGGGCCCTCGTGCCGCAGCACCAGGCCCTTGGTGAAGCGCGCCGCGGAGAGCAGCAGGCCGGAGACGAACTGGCTGGACGCGGACGCGTCGATCACCGCCTCGCCGCCCTCGACCAGCCCGGTGCCGTGCACGGTGAGCGGCAGCCCGCCGGTGTCCGACGCGTCGATCACCGCGCCCAGTGCGCGCAGCGCCTCCAGGATCGGGCGCAACGGTCGGGCGCGGGCGTGCGGGTCGCCGTCGAACGTGACCACCCCGTCGGCCAGCGCCGCGACCGGCGGCACGAAGCGCATGATCGTGCCGGCCAGGCCGACGTCGATCCGCGCCGGGCCGCGCAGTGGGCCGGGCACGACCGTCCACCGTTCGTCGGCGCTGGTGTCGATCTCGGCGCCGAGCGCACGCAGGCCGGCCGCCATCAGCGTGGTGTCGCGGGCCCGCAGCGGTCGATTGATCACCGAGGGTCCGTCGGCGAGGGCGCTGAGCACCAGCGCACGGGCCGACATGGACTTGGAGCCGGGCAGCCGGATCGCGGCGGCGACCGGTCCGTCGGCGGTGGGCGCGGTCCAGGGGCGGTCAACAGTCACCCGCCTATTCTGCCGGTCGCGTCCGACATTTTCCGGGCGACTTCCCGGACCACGGGACGCCGGGTCGGAGCGTAATCTGGCCGGCATGTGCGGCCGGTACGCCACCACCCGAAGCGACGCCGATCTCACCCTGCTCTTCGACGCGGTGAACGTCACCGAGCAACTCGCGCCGAGCTGGAACGTCGCGCCGACCGACCCGGTGCCGCTGATCCGGGTCTCGCAGCGCCATCAGGCGCGGGTGCTGGACACCGCCCGTTGGGGCCTGGTGCCGCCCTGGGCCGCCGATCTGCGGGGAGCGGCGCGCATGATCAATGCGCGGGCCGAGACGGTCGCCACCTCACCCGCGTTCGCGCCGTCGTTCGCCAAGCGCCGCTGCCTGGTCCCGGCCGACGGCTGGTACGAGTGGGTGCGTGCCGGGCGCCAGCGACAGGCGTATTTCATGACCCCGGCCGACGGCGCTCCGGTGGCGTTCGCCGGGCTCTGGAGCGTCTGGGGTAAAGACGTGCTGACCTGCACCATCGTGACCACGGCGGCGCTCGGCGCGCTGGCCGGCGTGCACGATCGGATGCCGCTGATCCTGCCGCCGGACCGCTGGTCGTCGTGGCTGGCCGGCGGTGGCGACCCGGTGGACATGTTACGGCCGCCGGCACCGGCCGCGCTCGCCGCGATCGAGGTGCGCGCGGTCCGGCCGGACGTCGGGAACGTGCGCAACAACGGCCCGGAGTTGATCACGGAACCGGTTCCGGAGGCGGCGGAGCAGACGCTCTTTTGAGCAACCGATTTGCTCAGTTCGATCCGATGTGCGGGCATTCTCGACTGATAACTTTGTTGCGAGATAGATAAGGCCCTTGTTCTGATCACGTTTCGTGCGATAGAAACCACCGCCGGCGTGGTGCCGGTCCGCATGGTGCGGACGGCGTAACCACATGCATTACCGGTCCCACGGGGGAGGTGGGCTGATGACACGGGCACGTATGCCGCGTCCACACGAGGTCGCCATTGCGAGGCGCGACCCGCGACTGCTTGGGGCGATCGACGACCGCCGGGCCGACGAGGCTTGGCGTACCCGCGGCGCATGCCGCAGCGTCGATCCGGAAACGTTCTTCCCGGCTCCGAACGAGCCGTCCGAGGGCGCGGTCGCGCTCTGCGGAACCTGCGATGTGCAAGGGCCGTGCCTGGCCTGGGCGCTGCGGGTGGGCGACTGTCACGGCGTCTGGGGTGGCACTACGCCGCGCGAGCGCCGGGCGATGCTGGTGGCCTGGCGCGAACGCGTCGAGCCGAACGGCGAGTCCGTCAACGACGGTCCGGACGAAGAAGACCGCCGGCTCCTGACGCTGGTGCCGGTCAGCCGCTAAGAATGAGGACGTGCACATCGCGTCCTGGACCGAAAACACCATAGAAACGCCGCGTGGGCCGGCGGGCGTCCGGATCACGGATCCCGCCGACTCACCGGTCAGCCTGCTCGTGCTCGGACACGGCGCCGGCGGTGGCGTCGACGCGCCCGACCTGATCCGGGTGCAGAGCGCCGCGCTGATCGCCGGCGTGCGCGTCGCGCTGGTCACTCAGCCGTACCGGATGGCCGGCCGCCGCTCGCCCGCGCCGGCCGCGCACCTGGACGAGGCCTGGACCACCGTCGTACGCGCCATCGCCGTGCCCGGACTCCCCCTGATCTGCGGCGGCCGGTCCAGCGGCGCCCGGGTCGCCTGTCGCACCGCCGCCACGCTGGGCGCCGCCGGTGTCCTGGCGCTGGCGTTCCCGCTGCACCCGCCGGGCAAGCCGGACCGCAGCCGCGCCGCCGAGTTGCCCACCGACCGCCCCACGCTCGTGGTGAACGGCGACCGGGACCCGTTCGGCATCCCCGAGCCCACCGCGAACGTCCGGGTGGTCGTGCGCCCCGGCGCCACCCACGACCTCCGCAAGGACCTGGCGGGCACCGCCGACGTGGTGTGGTCCTGGCTGCATGATCACGGCTGGTGCTCGTAGGTGGAATTCCTGCTGGTCGCGTTTCGTTACAGCCCAGGAAAGGTCAAGTCGGAAGGGGTTGTTGCGGTGCGAGCCGGAACCGGAAGCGTCCAGCGCGACGGTCGAGAGACACGCTTGGTGAGGGACCTGTTGGCGTCCCCGGAGTGGCCTGCCGTCGAGCCGACGCCGGGCACGCCATCGGTGAGTGTTAGCTCACCGGCGGTTTTCGAATCTGTTCCTGGGGCACTACCCGTATCCTCGGCGGGGCAGTCGAGGGGAGAGCTGAGGGTGGCCCAGACAGAACGGACCGATGAGCGCCGCGCACGCTTCGAGCGTGACGCGCTGCCGTTCGTGGACCAGTTGTACGCCGCGGGTCTGCGGATGACACGTAATCCCGCGGACGCCGAGGACTTGGTGCAGGAGACGTTCCTGAAGGCGTTCTCCGCGTTCCACCAGTTCGAAGAGGGCACCAACCTCAAGGCCTGGCTATACCGCATTCTGACCAACACGTACATCAACTCGTACCGGCGTAAGCAGCGTCAGCCCGTGCAGGCTCCCACCGAGGAGATCACCGACTGGCAGCTCGCCTCGTCCGAGTCGCATACCTCGGTGGGTCTTCGCTCGGCCGAGACCGAGGCGCTCGACCGGTTGCCGGACAGCGACATCAAGGACGCGTTGCAGTCGCTTCCGGAGGACTTCCGCCTGGCCGTCTACCTCGCCGATGTCGAGGGTTTCTCGTACAAGGAGATCGCCGACATCATGGGTACGCCGATCGGGACCGTCATGTCCCGCCTGCACCGCGGCCGTCGCAACCTGCGCAAACTCCTGGAGCAGTACGCCGTGGACCGCGGCATCACCCGAACCGCCTCGGAACCGCAGGGGGCATGACCGGTGAGCGACGAGGACAAGAAAGCTGACTGCAATACGGTACTCAGCGAGGTCTACCTCTACCTCGATCTGGAGTGCAGCGACGCCCGGCGCCAACTGATCCGGGACCACCTGGACGACTGCACCGGATGTCTGCACGAGTTCGGCATCGAGCACGAGGTCAAGGCCTTGGTCGCGCGCTGCTGCGGCGACGAGAGAGCGCCGAAGGAACTGCGCGAACGCCTGCGCCTCAA
>Ga0307516_10009878_pt1 | contig 10582 bp, 9 predicted proteins | sample 19_EM_MG_FD_203310 | JGI IMG/M metagenome (GOLD analysis project Ga0307516, IMG submission 203310) | Populus trichocarpa ectomycorrhiza microbial communities from riparian zone in the Pacific Northwest, United States - 19_EM | ecosystem: Host-associated > Plants > Roots > Unclassified | place...
CACTACCACCGATTGGTGGAAGACTTGCACTGGTAACAGCGCCGCGTTCGCCTCCAACAACCCATTGTGGATCGCTCGCTATGCCAGCTCCGTCGGTACTTTGCCAAATGGGTGGCAATACCACACTATCTGGCAGTACGCCGATTCTGGTTCCGTTCCTGGAGACCAGAACTACTTCAACGGCGACGCGGCCGGTTTGAAGCGGTGAGCTACTTTTTTCCCTCCTGAAAAATCTGTGGTGTTCTGACCCGTACTCTTCAATAGCCTTGCCTCTGGCTAAGCAATCACATGCAAACGAACAACATGTTGTGGATATATCCTGTTCCCACCAGTAAAAATTACCGTAAAATAAAATAAGAGCACGTTTGACCTTCGAATTTATGTATGAAAACTCAGAAATCACAAACCTTGCGATTGAACGTTCGTTTCTGAAGAGCCGCCGCCCGCACGTCCTCAGCGCTCAGCGCTCAGCGATGGAAGGCTAAATTATCCCTGCGCAGGGGATCTGATCCGAAGGCATTATAGTATTTTGATCGGCCATGGTGCCCCGTTTGGCCATTTGGTACTCAGCCTCTCCTACTCCCCCGCTTCCTATGTCCCACACTCCCAGGTTTATTCGATGTCGACCAGTCTAAAGACGTCGGGTCGCCTGAGATATCGTCAGGGTGAGCTCGTCGTCCCAGGCTGTTGACCGTGGATAGCTCACCATTTTCATTCGTGCGCGCAGAGAATGACCCCCAACGGCTGGGCGACACCAGCTCGCCGTCGTATCTGGACACCTGGATATTCGGTTTTAAAGCGGTTACTTCCTCCAGTCCTCCGTCTAACCTGCCCCAAATCACCCCAGCCTGAAACCCCGAAGGCCGATTGTCGCCTTCCTCGACGGCCATCCTGAGCAAGAGACGACACTTGGCTCGGCTAACCTCGAAAACGCCCTTTCCCTTTCAATCTTGTTTGCTCCCTCGTGCGCTGCTGCGTACCAGGGGGTTGACTCCGGTGTTGCGGAGTTAATTGGAGGATTGACGTTACCTTGGAGCTTGGGCTTAAGAACAGAGGCACCCTCGTGAGATTCCGCGGAGTTCGTTTTGTACCCCGTGGTCGTATTTCACGGAAGTGGTAGGTGTGGGCCTGGAACACAGTTTCCCAGGCGCAAGAATTCGCAGCCATCACCACCACCTTCGTGCTTCCATTGACGACAACTTGCGTCGACTCCGGCGCCCTAAGATGTGAGCCCAAATATTTCCCGACTGGTTTTCGGGCACGATCCTAACTTTCGCATTAGACGACGCCATGTCGCAATCACACACCTCACATGTCTCAGGGCGTGGAGCCTCAGGTTACGAACCCGTTTCTCAAATACGGTACCTGTGGGCGAGGAAGGTCGAGGTTACTGTCTAGGTACGGAAGAATGTGTTCTTTCAACAAGCAACACATTTGTGGAGGGGGCGATGGTACAGTCTGCAACGACCGATGCATCGGAAGGAACCTGGAGAGGGGAAGGAGTAACGGCCACCAGGATGGGTCCCATGTCATGGATCGTGGTACAGATCCTACCGCGTTATCACGGTCAGTGGGTGATGGTGAGCGCCGAACAGGCTCGGATACGGGATCAATCGGTTCTCCCCATACGTGGAGTCGGGGGACACCACCAATGATGCAGATTCCCAGAAGTTCATGAGCGGGCGGTGGTGGAAATGTGCACCTCGAGTTCAGGGTCTCCTAATGCCACTCCGCATGTGTGGCGACCTATGTGTTTAAGGTTATGCATTTGCTAATGTGAACAATCAGGTTGAGTGTCACTGTGTTTGGTTTTGCTCGGCCTACTTCTCAGAACCCTAGTCACTCCCCAGTACCTCTCATTTGAGACACGTCGGTTCGATGCGGCACTGCGAGCGTTTCTGGCAGTTACTTCTACCGAGCGACGTCGAACCCGTTGGGGGGGAAGGTGACGGTTTACCAAAACTAGTTCCTGATGTTACAAACAGACAAATTTTGCGAAAAAAACAAACGCTACAAAGACAAGATCGTTGGAAATACGAGGAAAAGGCGCGTATGAAAGTAGCATTATCCTTCATATAGATTGTGCGTGTCTCAGCGGTTTGGTTCTCTGAAGGTCACCTTCCTTACAACACCATCGTCCCCGACCATGACGAGGGAGAGTCCCGCCCAAAAATGTCCACCACTTCCCCTCCGTACATTCCCTGGTGATATCCAGCAGATCTTCCTGGACTGCGCATCAACGACCCATTCGTAGTTCGCGTCGAGCGTGTACGGCGGTGCCACCCGGGGTTCTGACAAAGTCACTGGCTCCCCCCTAACTATTGTGTGGGAGTAACGCCCCGATGGCGAAGCGACTACGTCGTAAGCAATTTGGATGTGCCATCCAGGCCCGTCAATCTTGAGGGAAAACCCAGTTTCCGAGTGGAAGATGAGGTCATAAACCTCCCCCCCGCCCAAATCATCACGCTTTAGGCGCAGTTTCGCAAGTGTTGTTCCGGTTTTCATGTCCTTCACGCGAACTTCTTGCCGGGGTGACCTGTGAACTGTGGCGACCCGAGCACAGTCTGGTGACAATCCGCTCAATGGTCTATCCTCATTAGCCACCTCTGACAACTCGGGGAGCGGAGCACCCGACCGCCACGCCTCCATCACCGCAGGGACACCGAACTCTGCAACTAATCCGCGAGCAGAAGTTGACTGACCCATGAGTAATGACCTGAGTGATGGAGTGTCCTCGTTCCGACGGAGATCTTGCAAGTTCCACAACTTAAGTATAGCGAGTTTCCTGTTTGGTTGGAGGAGGCAGATAATGTACATTTTACCCAGGGGGTAAATGTGGGATGGCTGTACCGATTCGTGGATCTCATTGCTTGTCAGGACATCAATAGAGAAGATCTGGATGCTGTCTTGAGTCTGTACCACAAGGTTCCTATTTAATGATACAGCCACAGATATGGCTGCACCTAGGAGGGGGGGGTTATTCACCAGCATGTGGGTCCTGGTATCGAATATCTGCACTCCACTTGGTGGAGTTATGCATACAACATCATCACCTGCAAGTGTGGGATTCAGGAGCTGCCCATGGTATGTGTGTGACCGCTCTCTACTGTGCATGTCTTCCTGGGAATGCTCCTCTAAGAGTCTTATGATCTCAAAGGAACTTCTCACCAGGTTTTCCCCCTCTGAAGTTCCAACTAATAACACACCCCCATACCTCTGCAAAACCATTCCCCACACAGGTTCAATGAAGGAAAAACTGGCTTGGGTCTTGTGGGTAACAATGTTGTGAATATAAACAGAACCCTGACTTGCAACTGCAAGTTCCTGAGGTGTCAACCAAAGGACAGTTATGACTGGATGATCATTCCCAAATACTTGGCTCTTCTCTTTGGTGTGAATATTCCAGAATATAACAGAACCATCATACAAGCCACATGCAATGAAAGTTGTGGAAACTGCAAGATCACAGATCCAAGATTGTACATGGAATGTGTTGATGTGTCCACCTGTCTGTACATCCCACATAGTCACAGAGGAGGAATGGACAAAAAAAAGGAAAGTCCCATCTGGTGAGGCTTTTATTTTGACAACTGCTTCTGGGGCACACAGAGACTGCTGAAGCACACCAGTTACTGCATCATAGATATGGACAATATCTTCACATGCAGAGATAATCTGCTGGATAGAAGTTGCAATACATGTGAGCTGCCTTGGCCTAATACCAATTGTTCTCAGGAGTGACCCCCAAGTTTTTGGGGCTCCTGAAAAGGTGGTTATATATGATAGTTGATCATCTATGGTACTTTGAAGGTAGGACCGATGCAGATGTGATGAAGTTGGTGATAGGGGCAAGGCTGTGTAGTACACTTGTTGTGCACATTGCTGGATGGGATGGAAGAAGTGCATTGATAACCGGAGGCAGTCTGTTGCAATCATATATAGGATGTCTTGGCCGAGTCCAACCATGTTGGATCGATATTCAACAATCCTGTGTTGGGGAGCAACAGCATTATGTGCAGCAGCAGCAGCATTCCATTGGGCAGCATTGATCCAATACGGGGCAATGGCCTTCACCTTTCATCCAGTGTTATTGATCAGCAAGTCCCTCCTCATTGTGTGGAAACAAAGTTACTCACTTCATCCAGCCAAGCTAGTAGGTCATTCATAGAATGAACTACCACTTCCAAGTGATTCTCAAGGCTCATTACCTCAATCCATGGAGGGGCATTTTCGAGCACCTTAGTTGCCAAATTAATAACCTGGTCAACATAGATGGTAGACAGTGGAGAATGCCTGAGGTGTATGGCCCAATATTGGCATGCATATCTCATAGCACCACCAAGTTTGTTCTCCAGCAGCTGTGGGAGGTTAAGTATATCTTGATTTATTACAAAAGGTGGGAGGGAACATGGATTCCTCTTCAACTTCCCCACCAGCTGTAGGCAACTGAGGGCCATGTCACCATGATAAGCCACTGGGTCAATGAAAAATCTTGAATCTATACACCGTTTCTGATCTTGCAGGAAATCTGGAAATGACTTGTGGAAAATCCGAATTTTCTTGGATTTATCAGTGGGTATGAGAAGCACTGAGTGGAGGTGGCGTAGAGTGGTTGATATAAGAGTTCTGGGGATACCAAGAATTATTGAAAGCTCCTCTTGAGACAAGGGATTAAATGCAAGTGTAATTGCCCCCAAGATCTGTTTGAGGTTGTCAAATACCTCTGACTCCCTAGCATTGGAGAATGCACACAGCAAGACCTGGGAGTACAGAAAATCAACACCGGCACGTCCTTCATATAATGTGTTGTTTGTGTCAGAAATGACAAGTTGGAGCTGCTCATTTGGTTCATGGTATTCTGATTCAATAAATCTGGCCAATGTTGAGGCAAAAATGAACAACCCAGATGACTTCTTGGTAATGATTTCAATCTCATAATCATGAGGCCATGGATTAGGGAGGTCAAGATCACTTCTTTGTTTGGCAATTGTGGTCAACCTCTGGGTCAAGTACAACTGGATATCATTGTTGACACTAGATGGTTCCACCTGATGAAGTAGGAAGACTTGGGTGAGAGGTTGTAGAAGAGGAAGGCGAAACCCAGTGCGAATTCGTGGCTCAGGTCTGCCTGTGATAAAAAACTTGACAAGTGGTAATTGTTTGACAAAGCGACCCAAGACAGAAAGAATTGCTGATGCTGGCTGATCATCAATGCACTCATCTAATGCATCAATAACAATGACACATGAGATCCTTGTTCTAGAGAGTGGATTGACAAGGAGCTTCTCAAGTTGAGAGACGAGGGAGACATGAGCCAGGGTAGGGTTATCCTTGATGATATAAGTGACAAGTTGTTGGAAGTGAGGATAATGACATGCAAGCTGGTATGCAAGGGTAGGAAAGATGTTTTTGAGCTCCCTTCTCCTGAGGTAATCCCAAGAACAGAAAAAGCTGGCACCAAGAATTCCCTCATTTGCAACCATTTCTGAGAAGGACTGGGTTATTGTGGATTTCCCAGTGCCTGCCAGGCCATTCAGCCAAAACACATTTTGGTCCTGAGGGTTCTTAGCCCAGAGCATGATGTCCTGGAGGACAGATCCCCTTGTCCCAGGAAGGCATTTCTCATGATGACCAGCCTGGTACCCAGCATCATGCACAGGTTCCAACTTTTCAAGGACTACAGCTTCCTATCAGGGGTTCAAGTCATCAACAAAGATCACATCTGAGCCATAACTGCCTTACTAGGATATTCTTAGTGTCATTATGGATGCTCCTTGTCTCTCTATACAATCCTTGTTGTGCTGAAACCTAACTGAATGTTCATTCCAGATTACAGTGGGATGGGAAGATCCATACTTGGTAATCTGTGATGGCATCAGCCAACTCTTGGACAAATCCAGCCAGTGTTTTGGCATTGTCAACATTATGTAAGAACGCGATGAGTCCATGTTGCTCAGATAGTGGTTTGAGCTTCATGACAACCCCACTAAGCTTCCTGAAAGAGGGATAAGCAACCAAGACATACATGTATAACTTGGTACAAACCTCTGAAGCTCCACTCTTCTTGCTTTCTCTGCACAGTCATCCTCCCCAACAGGGGAGGCAAGCACACTAGACAGTGACTGCACCCTCCCCTCTATCCCCTTGACAGTCTCTGCATTATCTGATGTTTGCTGGAACAGGAAGCAGGTGCAGGATAAGAAGGTGTTCAATCTGTAAAAATAATGCACCCACATCATAATTCCTTATCAAAACAGACATGGCGCCTACAACTGCCTTCAGTGGAAGGAACATATCAGAGGATTCCTTGGCAATTTCTACAGCCATCCTTGCTGTACTATATGCCGTTCTCCAGGCTGTATCCTTTCGCTGGTTAGTACTCCCATCGCTGGATGTGTCGCGGGTATCGAACGTGGAACCGACGGCGACAGCGGACGATGAGACAGTGGGCGCTCTGGGGTTCCTTCGAGACATGAGACCTTGTTCCGGCTCCGTTGGGTGTGCGTGTGTGGGAGTAGATACCACCGGTTGCTTTGATTTACGGAAACGGGGCATAACGAAGGATGATGTTCAGATCAACTCGATAACGAGGCTCGGAGAGGCCCGGAAGCTAAGCGGCTGATAGCTATGATCACGTGCTCGCCGTGCACGAAAGTTGTCAACATTCAACCTGGGCGGCCTGTTCTGTTGTGGGAGTCCCACCAAAGTCCAGACCATTGCCCACCTCCCCTGGCCACCGAAGAAAATGTGGCCGCCGTGGCCGGACGCGGGAACGTCCGGTATGGCCGTGCTCCTCCACACCATTTGACAGGACGGCCCGGAAATCTCATAAAGTGGCACAATCTCCCTTTCTTTACCCCACGCCCCTTCTCCGATTCTCTCATCCTCCCCCACCGCCCAAGCTGCTTAAACGATGCCACGCGATACCAAGAAGCGGAAAAGGGACGCTTCGACCACTGAACGCGTTCCTCGTCCGGCCAACTGCTTTCTGATCTTCCGCGCCGATTGGCTCAGGAACTCTACCGCTAGCTCTACCCCCGGGAGTCACAATCACCGACACCAAAAGGACGTATCACTGGAAGCTGCTGCGGCTTGGAACAACCTATCCCCGGTCCTCAAGCAGCTTTACCAAATCCAAGCGGACATCCTCAAGGACGAACACAACAAGAAGTATCCCGGGTGGGTATACCAACCCAAGACCAGGAAGGGGAAGCGCAAGGTGGTGGACGACGTGACTCAGAACGGTCCTCCCACGAAGCGCATCGCCCGTCGACGCACGGTCGTGAAGCAGGAGGCAACATCCACTCCTTTCAGCCAAGCCACCGCGGCTACGGAGTCAGTTTGGGAAGGCTCTTGGTTCTCAGGAATATCGTCGATGAGGGATCCCTTCTATTCCACGCCTCTCCAGCCCCTTGCGTCGGTATGTGCCCTCGAGAACTCATGGTGCGAGGTTTGCTCACCCCTTTGACAAGTCCACCACAGCTCTTCCACCCATGGTAACACCCCACCCCCAATTCTTCCTCCCCCAGATGCATGGCTCTGGCATGGTGCCGAACTTTCCCACCATGCCATCCATGTACTACCCGACCCAGGGCTTTATGAACGGTCGACTCCATAACCGAGAACTCCATGGTCATGGTCATAATGCATTGACCCCGGCAAGCGACCCACTTGGCCCCTCGGACTTTCGCCCACTGCTACAGGTGGCCACTCTGGTGGAATCCCTGGTAAATCCTCGGCCGCGGGTCATCCCACAAAACTCGATGGGGGATTCGACTCCCACTGCTGGTTCCTCCACGGGCGAGGTTCGGACACCAGAGTCCGAAGCGGAACCACCCACCCAGGCGTTGGTGCGAGGTTCTGAGTTTCCCTACCACAACCATTTGGAGAGCTACGACGACGACAACGGGTGGGAGGTCATCCCTGCATTTAATCCTGATTTCAATCCCTCCCCGATGATGGGGTTCAGATGAACCCTCATCTCTCTTCTTGTCATACCATCTCCTCCTGTACCGCCACTACCTCTGTACCATTTTCGTTCGTAGACGTCTCCTTACTCCGATTTTTAACACCTTACTTTGTCCAAAACCAAGCTATCTCGCGGATTAGATTTTGTATTACTTAGCATCCTTAGAGTTTATGAATTCCGCATTGCGTTCGAGATTGTCCTCGGCCCATGCCTGATTTTGTTTGGCGACACGGTTGGGAAGTCAGGCGTTCAAGTCAAGTGTCCAGCTGGTGTGGAATTCATTACCGCTTCTCGATTAGCAACTGCGCGTCCACCACCCACCCAATTCACGACATCTTCCAATAGCGCCGTCCATATCTACCCTCCTCGATGAGCACCGAGTGGGCCGCAGATTCGAACGCGGCACTGTCCCTTTCGCTAGGTAAGTGGCAACGCAAGGTAAATATGCGAAACGCGCTGAACGCGCCCCACCCACAGTAAGGTCCCAACAGGACAGGGAGTCGCTCGCTGAAACGGAATCCTACGAGAACTTTGCCCCGACCTTCACATACCCCGTACGGTTCCGTCAACAGGTTCGAGACTCGCCGGGTGACAGTTGGCTTTGCCTTGCAGATCTATGGCGAGGACGAGAAGATCTACGGATACAAGAACTTGACGATAGATGTGCATTCGCGGCCCCGCTTCGCCTCCTACTTCCCCCACGGTACTGACCTACTTGTCTGATCCAGTTGAGGTTCGCGTCCGGCTCATTACACCAATACCTAAACGTCCGCTACGCGTCAAAGCTCGCATCTTCCTCGACGGTGGATAACGTGGAAAGCACTCTTGCCGAATTCATACCACCAGGTGCGGCCTACTTCCCATCTCCTCCGGGGTTCGCCACCTGAAATATCTATCCCACAGGCTACGAAACGGACGAGAAGACGTTCCTGGATATCGTGGAACGCGATGCCGCGGAGTTCAAACCTTTAGGCAACAAAATCCACTCGTATCAGCGTGTGTCGCCCTCAAGTCAAGGAAAGGGCAAGGGTGTCGCTTCTGCTGGTAATTTAGACCCAGAAAGAGAGGACGTCATTGAGTACGAGGTGTATCATGTCAGTATCCGCTTTGTTCAGGCAACGAGTCCAACTCTCCATATTGACAATCTGCTTAGTCGACGTGGGATACTCCGGGGTTCAGGGAGTACCACCGAAGAATGCAAATATTCATCCTCCTTTACATCGAGGGCGGCTCGTACATCGTGGAGGATGAATCAACTTGGGAGTTCATGGTACTGTGAGCCCCTTCCCCCTCTTCCTTCTCTCGGCCCATCCTTACCACTGCTTTAGTTACGAGAAACGGAAACGAAGAGGGGATCCCGGGGTGGCGACATACCATTTCGCGGGATACACTTCGTTGTACCCGTTTTACTGCTTCCCCGAAAGGATCAGGCTAAGACTCAGGTACAGTCATGCACACGCGGACGGAATGAGCTCCATTAGTGATCTCTCTCACTTAGCCAATTCGTAATATTACCACCGTACCAACGACAAGGTCACGGGTGTACGTCTCACTCACCCAGCCATACCAATCTGCTCCAACATTCTAACCCACCCCAGCCGCCTTATACACTGCCACGTACCAACGCGTGCTTTCACAAGAACACATCTCAGAATTAACCGTTGAAGACCCCGCGGAAGCGTTCGAGGATCTCCGAGACCGTAACGATCTCAAGATGGTCCTTGGCCTCAAACGGTTCATGGAAGAAGGTTTTGGAACCAACGGTTCGTCAAAAGGCGGTGGGGTGGGACCCATACGTCGAACAAAGTCTTCGTCGGGCGCTGGGAAGATGGGACCGCCTGTGAATAAGGCTTGGGCTGAGAAGTGGAGGGTGCAGTTGAAGATTGCTGGGGTATGTCACGAGGAATTGGATTTTTCTGTCTCTGACCCTCTTGGTACCACAGCGCCAATTCCATCGATTGGTGGAGATGTTACAGTTGCTCAATCTAGATCCTTTGGACGCCAGGGCCTTCAAAGCGTTTAGAATCCAAGTCAAGGAACGCCTCTACCGTTTCAATTACGTGAGCCTCCCTCTACTTACACGTTGCCGTTTGTGACCTCACGTCCTTGCATAGGAGATCCTCGTCCAGCTGGAGAAACAAGAACGTCTCGACAAACTTGAAGAAACCTTCCAAAACGTGGTCGAAGACTACCGCAGGATTCTAGCAATGGTCCACTGATTATATTACTAATAATGTCTACAGCATATACAATGCTAGTCCTCTAGTGGAATCAGAATACATTGAAACTACTATACAATTCAGAAGGGGATGCGAGAGGATGCCAAGAAGGGAAGAAAGCAGTCCAGAGCAACCAGTCAAACGAGAACATGCCAGCACAAAATAAACAACAACTGGGGTGGTGGGGGAACAACAGGGTTGAAAGCGATCGGGATACCAATCAGTGTTGGCTGGGTTTCCTTTGTAATACCTGTGGCGCGTTCAACTTGAGGACGCCAACGGTATTCCCGAACCCGGCCAAGCACCGATTTCCACGACATGAGAAAGACGATATCCGGGTGAACGGGAGTCTAGGAACGGGTTCCGGAAGCGCGATGCCGTTCTGAACAGAAAA
>Ga0307516_10009879_pt1 | contig 10581 bp, 6 predicted proteins | sample 19_EM_MG_FD_203310 | JGI IMG/M metagenome (GOLD analysis project Ga0307516, IMG submission 203310) | Populus trichocarpa ectomycorrhiza microbial communities from riparian zone in the Pacific Northwest, United States - 19_EM | ecosystem: Host-associated > Plants > Roots > Unclassified | place...
TTTGGTCAATGCTCTTTGTCTCTGTAGGCTGGTGAATACGCCCTTGTGTTCTTTGTTGAGCGTTCCCTTTACGGGGAGAAAATGTTGGAATTTGAATGATTCTTGGAGATTTGATTGAAGACTTGCTGGAATTCTGGGATTGAGGAGCTGATTCAAGGCATTAATTAAGATGCAATCCCATGATTATAGCTGAAGAATAAAATCCCACAATTTTTCAAAGAAAATTTAAAATATTTTTGCATGCTTTTCAAAAAACTTATGGATTTTATAAATTTTTTTGCCTATATTTAATAAATATTAAAAAATTATATTTGATAAAAAAATATTATTCATTTTTAATATAAGGATAAAATCTTAAAAGAAAATAATATCCAAAATATTATTATTTTTTTTAATATAAGAATAATATAAGAATAAAAAAAACTTGTATGAGGTTAATATCTAAAATATTATTGTAAATAATACAACTCATTCACTTCTAATATAAGGATAAAATCTACAAGGAATTTCATCTTAAATATTATTTGGAATGACGTGGTAGCAAGAAGCTTCAACGATAATCGATGATATTTTACATTCTAGATCAAGTTTTTTACCTAGAAAACCAGAGTTTGTTTATCGTAGTACGTCATAGTAGGCTAATAGAAAGAGACATCATTAGACTATAGCAAACAATAAAAAGAAAAAAAACAATGCAACTTACTTTAGGTAAGGCGTATTAGAGGTGCTAATACCTTTATTTTACGCAACTAGTCCCTTGCTTAGAATCTCTGGAAAAAAAAAAGAGTTAGGGTTCCTAGTAACTGTAATACTAGGTGGTGACTCCCCAACCAACCAAAAAGACCTTCAAAACCCCTGTTTGGGAAAGGTCATCATGACGTCGTGCCCTTGACGATGAGGGTATAACAAGATGGTGACTCCGCTAGGGACCTTTAGACTAGGCTTTGTTTTGTTTGTTTATGTTATGTAAAGATTGATGCTGGTTTATTTTTCAGTTATGAATGGCTTAAGAGCTTTATCATACATCATTTTTTTTTTATTATGAGGGCACACGTTGTGAAACTTCAGGTTAAGTAGGGGACTAACAACTTATCTTATGACTTTTAGTCAAGTTTTAAATTTGTGTAAACTCTAACTCTTTGTTGGGTGCTTAAATTGGTAATGATTGATGCACATTCCATCGCGTTGCCTACTAAACCCCAATATTGCATTCATGAGGGTGATCACTGGGAAAACAAGAGACCCTTTTAGAGACCAAATAGTGAACCTACCCCCTGTCTCAGATAAAAAGAATTAGAACCTATCTTTTAGGTATATGCTCCCTACACATGTTTTGCATCAAGGCAAATCCTTTATGTAGCATTTGAGTCTAGGACTTACGAGTGACACAATGGCCGTTACTCAGGAAATTTTTGTTGTAGAGTTTGGACAAGAATCAAAATTTATGTTCATCATGCAAGAGTTATGACTACGTGTCACCCTTTGAAGGGCGAGTTTATCATATGAATACATGCTCATACATTTAGTATATGCATGTTCACAAGTTGAAATGTAGGTCCCTTATAGAAGGTCCACTACATTTGACTAAGTAAAGGATGGAAAATGAAGAAAGGATTTAGATATAAGCTCATTATCAAAAGGAAATTGAGAGCATCAAAGGTGAAGTGGCTAGACTTATAAATCTACTTGAACAAATGCTGAGTTCCAATAGTGAAAAGGAAACGTCTGCACAACCTCCTGTGGAAACACCATCAACTTATATCCCTCATACATCTCAGAACATGCGGGCATATTCAACAGTAGAGCAACACTTTATCCCCCATTGCCCCAGTCCAGCCAACTCAAACTCTGATCACTGTGGATTTAACAGCTAAAGGACCCTTTGATGATAGATTTATTGGTCTTATAGACTATGATAAGTGGTCTGCTGTAAAAGAGAGATTGAGAGCAATTGAAATCTAACTAACCCTGTACGAGCAGCTGAAGTTTATTTGGTTCGAAACATTATGGTATCGAAGGAGTTCAGAGTGCTGGACTTCATCAAGTATACCAGGCTAGAATGTCCAAACACCCATCTCCGATCATATTGCAATAAAATGGTTGAAGTTATCCACGATAAAAAAAATGCTAATATTTTTTTTTCAGGATAATCTCACAAGGTTTGCCTTGAGCTGGTATATAAGACTGAATAGTTCTAAGATTAATAAATGGAAGGATCTGATAGACACCTTCTTAAAGCAGTATAAATTCAATTTTGAAACTGCTCCTGACAGAACCATCCTAATCGCAATGGAAAAGGGAAACCAAGAGTCTGTGTGGGCATATGCGCAAAAATGGCGAGATAAGGCAACACATGTCCAACCTCCGCTAATAGAAATAAAAATAGTGATGTTGTTCGCCAACACCATCAAATCCCTATATTATAGGCATCTGATGGGAAACTCGGCTCAACAATTCTATGATAATGTTAGGATTGCTGAAAAAATTGAACAAGCTATCAAAATGGGAAAAATTAAACGTCCTACCATGGGTTATAGAACAATGACAAAAGATGAATCAGAAGATAGCTCTCAGGTAGGAAATCTTAGTTATGTGGTCCAACCAGGTCTCGTTATAGCAACCATTTAGTCTTTATCAATAAATGAACATGTTTAACGCAATATAAGCAAGATGTTTTCCTTGTGAAAGTAAAAAAATTTCCATTTAAACCTTTTCTTGCCTAATTTTCCAAGATCCAGATAATGCTTTTTCTTAAGCCCAATTAACATTTGGCCCAACATTCAAAGTGTATCATATCATTTAATGATATATTTTAGGTTCTCGACCAATTTGTTTTTTTTTAAATTTACATCTCAATGATTTCTTTTTAACAATTAGATTTGAAAGAATACAATTTTTAAATTTTATGGTCTATTCTCAAGATAAGAAAAATGATTTACAAAAAATGGTCATTGATCGAGTCTGCAAAATTCTTTGGCAAAGATGATATTGATGCATGAGAAGCTCATATGGTCCACTAGAAAAACAAATGGTATGGCTATCTAGAAGGTTGAATAATGATGATGGATAAGAGTCACCTCAACTAGGGGGCAATGCTATTTATGACCAAAACAGCCAAGGGGCAATTCCATGAGAAGAATATGTGGTATGAAATCAGTTGGTAGCGATATGGCTCAAAACAGTCCATGACAATGATTGATCTGGTGAACTCTGTTAGCCTTTAAGAGTAACACCACACTTTAAAAACATGGTCTAACTATGGGGCATCTTCATGGATGAAAAATAGTTTCTCTTTTGAAAAATAGTTATGATACCTACCAAAGATGAATGCCTTTTTAAGGAATGCTGAAATGACTCACACTGCCAAATAATTTGGGGGCAATTTGACAGTCTTTGACAGTAAAGGACTTGTTGAACTCTTTCAAACAAAGAAAAAATAAAGCATCGATTCTCTAATTAAGGTAAATGAAAAGTGCACGATGGAGAACAAATTCCAAACCTGGGGGACATTGTCCAACTAATGGGCAACATCACATCTAAGAGACAGTTTGCCACTCTTCAATGAATGGTCAACTAAGCAAAAGCTTTACATAGCACAAACAAGAGAGCAATATTTATGGCATGAGGTCCACGTTACATGATAAAAAGCACTCATACATATTAATCACATGGGCAAAACTTGAGTGAGTTAAAGAGTCGAGTGCAAAACAAGCAAGAGAGATGGCGAAGAAAAAGAGGGGGGGATCTATATTTCAATCCAAGTAAGGATTCATGCATATCATTCTAACCCAAAAAAATTGCATAATGTTTTTGTAGAAAATTTATGGAAAAAAAATCCTTGATAGAGTCCAATAAGACTTCGATGAATCCAAGTCAAATATCTGCACATCTCAGGTTAGATCTTGTAATCAGGTAAGTTATTTCTACACCTTGGGGAGGCCATTCATTATAACAAGACCATTTATTTTGTATTTTTCACATTTCGAGTAGGTTGTCTCTTCCAATGAGACCATTTTCATATTTATCATATTCTTGGGTAAGTCACCCATTATAATGAGGTATTTTATTTTGTATTTTTCATATTCAGGGCATGTTACCCATTACAATGAGACCATTTTCAAATTTCTCACATCTTGGATAGGTCACCCATTACAATGAGACTATTTGTTTTGTATTTTTCATACTTTAGGTTGGACACCTATGAGAATGAGACCAACTTAGGCAGGTCGTCCATGAAAATGAGACTAAATTGAACAGGTCACCCATTATAATGAGATCATCATGTGATTTTCGAAGGTGTCGGATCCCTTTTTTGGAATTTAAAGGTGTCAGATCCCTTTCCTTCCAAACTACATGATTTTTTTGGGTGTTAGATCCCTCCGTTAAACTTAAAGATGTTAGATCCCTTTCATTTCAAAATGAAATCTTCAAGGGTGTCGGGTCCCTCTTCTAGAATTTAAGGGTGTTGGATCCCTTTTCTTCCAACTATGAAATTAGAGTTAAATGAGGTGGAACAAAAGAAAACTAAATACAAATAGGGGCCAATATATAATTAATGAAAAACTAAGGTATAAATACCCATTCCTTCTCTACCTAGCCAACAATCTACACGAGAAAAAGGGAAGAAATTGTGATTTTTTTCTTCCAAATTCTTGCACAATTCAACAAAAAAAAATAGATATTATGGTGTTTAAAGCTTAGCCAATGAATTAAAAAGGGCAGATTAAGGGTTTTGGGTGAGTTTTGGAGAGTAAATTAAGGGTTAGGGTTTTGAAAAAAATATAAGGAAAAGGGGAGTTGAAAGGGGCTTGATTTCCTAAGCTTCCAACACTTGAGAAATCATACATTTAAGATATGAAATACCTTCAAATAGATTAATTGCATTGAATTTGAGTTTTTGTTAATGAATTGTGAATGTTATGCTTTTGTGACAATGAAATTGTATTGATTATGTAATGGATGAATGTTTTTGAGATTGGTTAATGATTATTAGCATGAATTACGAATGAGTAATGGTTTAATGTAAAAAAAATATTGAAAGGATAAATGCCTTTTTCATTGGTTTAGTTTCGGCAAGGGAGAAAAAAAATTAGGTGATTGGAAATTTTAATGCATTTAATTATGATAGATGAAGATTTTGGGTTACGTGAATATTGATGGATAGGAAAAGAGAGATAATTTTTTTTAAAAAAATAAATAGATTAGTTGTGAACAAATGAAAGGAAAAATTATATTAGTTATAGGAAAGGAAACTAGTTAACTTCATGAAGAACAAAATTGAAATGAATAAAAGAAAGGAAATGGACATTGTACATGACTATAATAAGAATACTTGATACAAATTAAATAAGAATTCAAGATTTATATGAAAAATGGAATTGAGTGATATGATGGGTGAATATCCAATGATGTGTTGATTTTATTGATATAAAAGAGGCCATGGGACCCAATCAACAGTAGGGGACCAACTCGGACGTATAAATGTCAGGTAGGTGTTTGACATCTTGTAGTAAATTAGTTAGTTTCTGAATAATGATTTTATTATTTCTATTTAATCTTTGTCTAGAGTTGTGAATGGAAACAAGAATAAATTTGGGAAACTAACTCCCTGATTAATGGGATTAGTGCCTTGTTTAATAGGCAATTTGAAAAAACTAACTCCTTGGTTAATGGAATTACTGCCCTATTTAATGAGAAATTTGAGAAAACTAACTCCTTGGTTAATAAGATTAGTGTCCTGGTTAGTAGGCGATTAAGAAAATTTACTTCATTGATGAATGCGATTGGCACCTTGATTAATGGGCAATTGAAGAGACTAATCTCTTGGATAATAAAGATTAGTATCGTAGTGAATGAGCAATTAGGAATCATAATTTGAATGTTGGTGATGGAGAAAAAAGAGAAGGGCTGGCTTAGGCTACAAGTGAACATAATATGTTCATAGTGTTGGGCATAAGGGTGTCGTGTCATAAAAAAAGAGAATAATAGCAAATGATAGTGTGTGTGTGTGTGTGTGTAATTACATTAGATATGGAAAGTAATGATAAATAATTGAGTAAAAAGTTGATATGCCTATTATAAATAATTTTCAGGTTCTTCCCAGCATTGAACAAAGAAATAGATTTATTAGTATGTATATTTTATAAAATTAAACCGATACAATTCGAGAAGATTATATTTTGTTGTAATATAATTTTGTAATTAAATTGTGTTTACCTATTGAATTTAATTATCGATGTTGTAATTAAAGAAGTTGTTTCTTTTGTATGCATTATATAAATTGTGATACTTTTAAAGGTTATCTATTTAGTTTTTAGATTCACTTTTAGTTATAATTTAAAATTTGTTACTACTTAATTTTATTGAATGAATGTTGAAGAAAATAAATGTTGGTGTGATAATTAAATTATGAGAGTCCTGGATGGTGGGACAAGTGATAGTTGGACTACTAGCACGTTGTGAATATATTGGGTTGATAACTTGGTATTGAAAATATAGAGAAAACTCTGCCAAAGTTTTGGTAGAAATAATAATAATAATAATATAAAAAAATCGAGTCATTATAATTGATATCAATTCAAGAAAATTAGGGTGGTTACACCAACTTTCAATAGTGTCAACATCCTTATCTTGATTTATTTATTTGAAGATTTGCTACACTAAGTAAGCAAACCTGTCTATTTTTTTTTATAATCCATTTATATTTCAGGTTAATTTATTGAAATGTTTTTGTAGTATTTGTAGTTTGCTTGTATAACTTCTCACTAGAGAATTTTGTTGTATAAATGTATTGATTTGTATGTACGTCAGGGTTTGTTTAAGATTTGATGGAAATTGAATTTGTTTATAATTTGATAAAAATGAGTTTGATTTTGTAACTTAGGTTTATTATAATGGAATAAACGATGGGTTATTTATTAGGTATCAATTATATTTTGTCAATTTTATTGTTAAGTTGGAAATTTGAGTAAAAATTAATTTTTTTTGAATTAATAATAATTAAAAGGTATTAATTTAGATTGAATAAGTTTGAATTAAACAAATGATAGATAATTAATTGGGCATCAAGTATTTGTTGTTAATTTAATTGGTCAATTCACATTTTGACACAACATTCAATTTGTGTAGAAATGATAATTGATTATTGGATTGTGAATTTATTTTTAACAAAAAAAGTTAAATTTTAAATTGATGGTTACATTATTTATAAATTTTATCATCAATATTTTATATAGGTTTTATAAGTAATGAATGATTATTCTTGGATGTATTGAGATTCACCTGAAAGGTTATATAAGCAAGATTATCTTTAAAGGTGGTTAAGGGTTTTATTAGTTTTATACTTTTTAATCAGAAAAATATTAGTGGAGACAAAATTAGATGTTCATGTGTGAAGTGTAAAAATAAAAGCTTGATTTTAACAGAGAAGGTGATGGTTTGTAGTGGTGGTTTTTGGGTTAGTATAAGTTTATGGTGTTTGATAAAGCGGTTAGAGTTGGTTTGTAATGAATTGAGTTTGTGTGTTTTAAAATATGTTTTGTGGTTTTATGCTTGATTTTATAAAGGGGATAATGGAAAATATAGATGGAGGGTTGTTGGGTTGATTTAGAGGTAGTGAAAGGAGATTATAATAATGAATGATTGGCATAATGGTTATGATAGGGTTGCGAAAGGCATTCTAAGTATTAAGAATAAAACAAATTTGCACTAATTCTAAGCCACGGTAGCAATCCAAGATCTTTCCGTAGTTATGAATAAAAAGAGCATATACAATATGCACTAAATTATATAAAATATTGTCGTGTGCACATGTTGTTTTGGTTGGCATGTCCACTTACATATAAATCAAGTTTTTTTTTTCTGCTTTAAGGCTTGACTATTGTTTTAGTTATAAATTTCCATAGTATACTGTAATAATTGTGGTTTTTGTTGATAAATAGAGGTGGTTAAATCCATGATTTATGTTCTTATTGAATTGGCTAGTTATATTGTCAAGATGGTGAGAAAAGGTTCCAAGTTGAATATGAGAATTACTACTTCATCAATTAGTAGTGTTGATAAGTCTACTATGCATTTAGATGTCGATCATGAAAAGAAACCTATTGCACACATTACCGATCAAGGCTCGTTCATTATGGGTTGCAGAGCCAAAATCTCGTTTTCTATAGACTTCATGTTTGGCAAGATTATTGTTTAACAGAAGACGAACCTCATCATGTAAGTCATGTTTTTTTATATAATTATTGAAGATTTGTATTAAGTTATTTAAATTTTTTCATTAATGAAAAATAAAAATGGCTTTGATTAAATGATTTTCAGGTCTACAAATATTAAACTTGCTCATAGGATAACATCAATGATGAAATGTTTGATGGAAGAACCATTGTTTAAATGAAATCAGCTTCAAGATCATCCTAAATGGATGAGTATGATTAAACTTTCATGGGGAAATTTTAAAGTTAGAAGATAAATAATCCCTACTTTTAGTTAATATGTAGTTTTTTAAATTTAGAGACCAAATTAGTTTACAAAATTAATTATGAGAAATTCTTTTTCTGAGATGCAAAAAATGAGTTGGCCAGGAGAGTCTGAGAAAATCACAATTCAATTAGGTAAGTTGTAACATGTCAAATTTATATATTTCTGTTTAATGATTTTCTTAACCAGGTTACATGATTTGTGGTATGACGCTAACAAATATGCAAAGAGCATGGTCGAGTATGATGACATTTTATTATGAAAAAAATTATAGACCAAGCCACATCATGAAAAGTAATTGGAAAAAATTTCAAGAATTTATGGCATCAGATAGTTTCAGAATGCGCTTGTTATACGAGTCTTAAAACAAAAACAAAGAGACTCATGGTTCCATAAGCAAAATCACTGGTGAATCACTTCCTTTTATGAAACATTGAAAATGCTTGATAATACCTCGTTATGTCTTTTAAATATTTTTCTTCAAATGTAAACTTAATGTTTATTTATGATAATTTTTAACAAAGGATTCATTTTGCAGGCTACATATATAGTTTGGACGCGAACCATCTCCGATGGAGTTATATGTTGAAACACATATAAGAAAAAAAGATAAGGTAAAAGGGCTGCAACATTTTGTCAACAACAAAGCCGAAGCGTTCATTGTATGTAATTTTTGAAAAGTTATAATAGGCTTGACTTTTGTTTTTTAAATTTTTTACTTGGATTTTGAAATTTGACCCTTTTTTTTTTGCAGGAAGCATGTAACACCAACAAACGTACGAAACACAAAAAGGACACTTCTACCCATTTGGAATATGATCCTCAATTGTGGTTGGGAGCCGAAGCTACCCGATAGGAATCGGGTTTACAACATGTCTATGACTACAACTTAAGATATGAGTACAAATTGTAGTTTTTTTTACTGTAGACAACCCATAATCCGACCCAAGCCAGCCATCATCAGTCGTTCAGGAGATAGTCTGAGAACAAGTTGATGAAAGATTGTGTGTTCTGAAGGCCGATCTGAAGGCAAAGTACGAAGAACAAAATAAGAAGCAATGAGAGCAAACACATGCATGCTTGTCGACATATTATCCTTCCATTTTTGTACATCATGGACCTCCCGGTTCAGGATTTTTTCCTCCCCTTTCACTTCCAACTCCATCTTGTTAGGATTTGTTTTTATTGTAATGAAAATATTTGTATTAACTGTTAAATTAATATTATAAAATTTTGTTGTTCAAATTTGTTGTTTTGATTTTAGGTTAAAAAAATGCAACCAAGATTATAATAAATGAACATGAAAATAAAATCACTGAAATACCAATAGAATTATCACCGGATATAAAAATTTCTGACTGCGAGTCCGTAAAAAATATCGCAACCAATTTTGTCGAAGAATTATTGGATACTTTCAAGTTTCTGGACTCTGATGAAGCACTGTAATGGTAATTTCATTGGTGATATTTAATTCATGGCCGACACTGACAGCATTACCAATGATATATTTTATCGGTTTTTGACAAAAGTAAAAACACGTCGCTATTTTTTTGGCGCGCAAACTTCATCAACAATTCCATCAGTAGAATAAGCTCCTAATAGAATCACCAACAAAAATAAAATCCCTGACAAGAAATTAATTGATGACATTCTTTCATCAGTAAAACCAATGGACATCAAGCATAAACTCCAACGGAATATTATGTGGAGTGCACAAGCCCTTTTGGCTCTTTTTTTAACTTTTTAATTTTTCATTATATAAATTACAAGAAAATTTATATTTTTTAAATATGAGATAAAAGATTTCAAGTTTTCACAAAAGATGTCGGCTAAAAGTTTTTTAAAACTAATTTTTTATTTATTCATAATTTATTTTAATCATATTAGTATTTCATATTAAGGTATTTCTGGTGAAAAATAATTTCCAATAATTCCAAAAGTGAGTAAACCCACTTTTAATTTATTTATTTGTGTGCTCATCGACCATGTTTATAAGCAAATTTTCTAACAGGTGCACCAATGAATGATCACTGCCATGAAAGTTTTCAACAAATCAAACTTAAATCGAGCCTCAGGGTTAATATCAAAAGCTATTACGAGTTT
>Ga0307516_10009880_pt1 | contig 10581 bp, 10 predicted proteins | sample 19_EM_MG_FD_203310 | JGI IMG/M metagenome (GOLD analysis project Ga0307516, IMG submission 203310) | Populus trichocarpa ectomycorrhiza microbial communities from riparian zone in the Pacific Northwest, United States - 19_EM | ecosystem: Host-associated > Plants > Roots > Unclassified | place...
GGTCTATCGCAACATCCAGCGCACCGAATCCGCCGTCGCCGACAAGCTCGCGGCGTTAGGCAGCGCCACCGTGCACGAAGCCATGGGCCGGGTCGGCCTGCTCAAGCCTTACATGCGGCCCATCTACCCGGGCGCGCAGGTGTCGGGCACGGCAGTCACCGTGCTGCTGCAACCCGGCGACAACTGGATGATGCACGTGGCCGCCGAGCAGATCCGCCCCGGCGACATCGTGGTGGCGGCCGTCACCGCCGAATGCACCGACGGCTACTTCGGCGACCTGCTCGCCACCTCGTTCATGGCCCGCGGTGCGCGCGCGCTGGTCATCGATGCCGGCTGCCGCGACGTGAAGACGCTGCAGGAGATGGGCTTCCCGGTCTGGAGCCGGGCCATCAGCAGCAAGGGCACCATCAAGGCCACGCTCGGCTCGGTGAACGTCCCGGTGGTGTGCGCCGGCATGCTCGTCACTCCGGGCGACGTGATCGTGGCCGACGACGACGGGGTGGTGTGCGTCCCACGCGCGATCGCCGCCAAGACGCTGGAAGCAGCCATCGCGCGCGAGTCGTTCGAGGGCGAGAAGCGCGCCAAGCTCGCATCCGGCGTGTTGGGGCTGGACATGTACAAGATGCGCGAGCCGCTCGAAAAAGCAGGCCTGAGATACATCGATTGACCGCACTTCTCCGTTCGGGCTGAGCCCGTCCCGAAGCCAGCGCCGTGCTGTGCGCACCCTTCGACAGGCTCAGGGCGAACGGAAGTGGAGGACCACCCCATGAACAACAACCCAATGCAATGGCACATCGGCCTCGCCGGCTACGGCGAGGTCGGCCGCATCCTGGCTGAAGACCTGCGCCAGCAAGGCGTCGCTGTCAGCGCCTACGACCTCAAGCTCGGCAGCGAAGCCGGTGGGCCGCTGCGCGAACACGCCGAGCGCATCGGCGTCACGCTGCGCAACTCGCATGCGGAGCTCGCTGCGGAGGCCGACTTCATCGTCTCGGCCGTCACCGCAAGCCAGGCGGTGCCGGTGGCGCAGGCCTGCGCGCCGGCGGTTCGCGCCGGCAGCTTCTTCCTCGACTTCAACTCCGCATCGCCCGGCGCCAAGATCCGCGCGGCCGGGTTGATCAGCGCCGCTGGCGGGCGTTATGTCGAAGGCGCGGTGATGACCTCCATCCCGCCCTATCGCATCAAGGTGCCGCTGCTGCTCGGCGGGCCCGATGCGGCGACATTGCTGCCGCTCATCAACAGCTTGGGCTTCGCGGCCAAGGTCGTGAGTGACCAGCTGGGCGTGGCATCCGCCACCAAGATGTGCCGCAGCGTGATGATCAAGGGCCTGGAGGCCATGGTCATCGAGAGCTTCACGACGGCACGCGCCTATGGCGTCGAAGACGCGGTGCTGGCCTCGCTGAAAGAGACCTTTCCGGGCATCGACTGGGAGAAGCAAGGCGCCTACTTCTTCCAGCGCGTGATCGAGCACGGCCGCCGCCGCAGCGAAGAGGTGCGCGAGGTGGCGCAGACCGTGCGCGAAGCCGGCCTCGATCCCTGGTCGGCCAGCGGCACCGCCGAGCGCCAGGCCTGGGTGGCCGACCTCGCCGACGCAGGCCTCTTCGGACCGAAGGGCACGAAGGAGTTCGCCCGCAGCGCCGACTGGCGCACGGAGGCCGACCGCATCCTTGCGCAGTTCAAGCCACTCGACTGAAAGCACCCATGGAATTTCAAAAGACCCCCGGCTGGTTCGACTGGTACACCGGTCCCTCCAAGCCGAAGTTCACACTGCCGCCCGGCAGCGTCGATGCCCACTGCCATGTGTTCGGCCCGGGTGACGAGTTTCCCTATGCACCCGAACGCAAGTACACGCCCTGCGACGCATCGAAGCAGCAGCTCTATGCCCTGCGCGACCACCTCGGCTTTGCACGCAACGTGGTCGTGCAGGCCACCTGCCATGGCGCCGACAACCGCGCGATGGTCGACGCGCTGGTGCACTCCAACGGCCAGGCGCGCGGCATCGCCACCGTGAAGCGCAGCGTCACCGACCAGGAGCTGCAGGACCTGCACGCCGCCGGCGTGCGCGGCGTGCGCTTCAACTTCGTCAAGCGCCTGGTCGACTTCACGCCGAAGGACGAGCTGATGGAGATCGCCTCGCGCATCGCGCCACTGGGCTGGCATGTGGTGATCTATTTCGAGGCCGTCGACCTGCCCGAGCTGTGGGACTTCTTCACCGCCCTGCCCACCACCATCGTCGTCGACCACATGGGACGGCCCGACGTGAGCAAGCCCGTCGACGGCCCGGAGTTCGAGTTGTTCATCAAGTTCATGCGCGAGTACCCGAACGTTTGGAGCAAGGTGAGTTGCCCCGAGCGCCTGAGCGTGAGCGGCCCACCCGCACTGAACGGTGAACGCAACGCTTACCGCGACGTGATTCCCTTCGCGCGCCGCATCGTCGAGACCTTCCCTGATCGCGTGCTGTGGGGAACCGACTGGCCGCACCCGAACCTGAAGAACCACATGCCCGACGACGGGTTGCTGGTCGACTTCATTCCCCACATCGCCACCACGGCGGAACTGCAGCAGAAGTTGCTGGTCGACAATCCGACGAGGCTTTACTGGCCCGAAGAAGCCCTGCGCTGATGCAGGCGCCGGACCTCACGGAGGCATTCATCGCATGACCCGCTCTCGCCTCTGTTGCTCGCTGGCCTTGACGGCGCTCGTTGCCCTGCTCACGGCCTGCGCCTCGCCGGGCGCGCTGCTGCAGTCCGACCTGACCGCGGGCTGCGCCAGCCTGGCCGGCCGCACCATCCCTGCCAGCAAGATCAGCCTGCCGAGCAGCGGCGCCACCATCGACTCCGCGGTGCTGATGGCACCGGCCGCCATGGTGGTGGCCGAGCGCGGCCCCTCGCCGGCCGCCGCCATCACGCCGGCCACGCCGCAGCACTGCAAAGTGCTCGGCCGCATTGCCCCGCTCGACCCGAAGGCGCCCGACATCCACTTCCAGATGAACCTGCCGACGGTGTGGAACGGCCGCGCGGTGCAATACGGCGGTGGCGGATTCAACGGCACGCTGATCACCGGCCTCGGCCTGCTGCCGGCCGCGCGCTACGACCAGCCCTCGCCGCTCGCGCTCGGCTTCGTCACCTACGGCACCGACTCCGGCCACCAGAACAAACCCGGCCAGCCGCCGCAGGCCTTTGCGTTGAACAGCGAGGCGCTCGTCAACTTCGCCCACGCGTCGTACAAGAAGGTGCGCGACGTGTCGATGACCGTGATGCGAATGGCCTACGCCGAAGGCCCGACGCGGATCTACTTCTTCGGCAGCTCCGAAGGCGGGCGCGAAGGCCTGACCATGGCGCAGCGCTACCCCGACGCCTTCAACGGCATCTTCAGCCGCGTGCCGGTGATCCACTGGACGGGGCTGCAGCACGCCGGCCTGCGCGACGGCATCGCGACCATGGGCCCGGGCTGGCTGCGCCCGGCCCAGGTGAAGCGCGTGCACGACGCGGTGCTCGCTGCTTGCGACAGCCTCGATGGCCTGGCCGACGGCCTCGTCTCCGACCCGGTGGGCTGCCGCAAGCGCTTCGACATCGCCACGCTGCGCTGCACCGGTGCCGTCGACGATTCCTGCCTCACGCCGCCGCAAGAGGCGGCGGTGCGCACGCTGCAATCGCCGTTGCGCCTCGGCATGGAACTGGCCAACGGCGTGCGCGAGTACCCCGGCCGCGGCCCGAGCGGCGAGGCCACGCCGGCCTTTGCGTCCACAGGCGGCTGGAATGCGTGGTGGCTGGGCGGCTCGGCACCATCGATTCCGCCGCAGCAGGGCAACGGCATCGCGTGGTTCTACGGCGCCGGCGCCATCCAGTACTTCTACGCGCGCGATCCAGCTGTCGATCTGCTCAGCTACAAGCCCGATACCTACTACGACCGCGTGCGCGAGGTGTCGGCGTTGATGGACTCCACCGACTCCGATCTGTCGACCTTCCAGACCCTGGGCGGCAAGCTCCTGATGCTGGAAAACATGGCCGACTACGCGCAGAGCCCGTACGCCGGCATCGCGTACTTCGAGTCGGTGGAGCGCCGCCTCGGCCCCGGCACGGTCGACACCTTCTTCCGCCTCTACACCGCGCCCGGCGTCGACCACGTGGGCACCGGCGGGCCGGCCAATGTGGACATGCTGCAGGCGCTGGTCGCCTGGGTCGAACGCGATGAAGCGCCGGCCGCGTTGCAGGTGGTGGAGCAGAACGCCAAGCCGCCGTTTGCCGTCACGCGCGCACGCCCGCTGTGCCGCTGGCCATTGGTGCCGCGCTACCGCGGTGGTGGCGACCCCGCCTCTGCCGCGAGCTTCGAATGCAAACCTTGACACTCAACCCACGGGAAGCACGATGTCCCTGAACAAAGACTATCTCGATGTCCCCGGCACGACGATCTTCGACGCCGAACAGTCGCGCAAGGGGTTCCACCTCAACCAGTTCTGCATGTCGCTGATGAAGGCCGCCAACCGCGAGCGCTTCAAGGCGAACGAACGCGCCTACCTCGACGAGTGGCCGATGACCGAGGAACAGAAGCAGGCCGTGCTCGCACGCGACCTGAACCGCTGCATCGCGCTCGGCGGCAACATCTACTTCCTCGCCAAGATTGGCGCCACCGACGGCAAGAGCTTCCAGCAGATGGCCGGCAGCATGACCGGCATGACGGAAGAGGAATACCGCAACATGATGATCGGCGGCGGCCGCTCGGCCGAGGGCAACCGCCGCATCGGCGAAGACGGCGACGCGCAGGCGCACCGCCAGCCGCAAGGTGGCGCCGGCAAGAGCCAGAAGAGCAACTGACATGGCCCAACTCACCGCATCCGTCTACACCTCGCACGTGCCCGCCATCGGCGCGGCGCTCGATCTCGGCAAGACGGCCGAGCCCTACTGGCAGCCGCTGTTCAAGGGCTACGAGTTCTCGAAGCAGTGGCTGAAGGACAACACGCCCGACGTGATCTTTCTCGTCTACAACGACCACGCCACGGCCTTCAGCCTGGAGATGATTCCCACCTTCGCGATCGGCTGCGCCGCCGAGTACCAGCCGGCCGACGAGGGCTGGGGCCCGCGGCCGGTGCCCAAGGTGATCGGCCACCCGGAGTTGGCGGCGCACATCGCCCACTCGGTGATCCAGGACGACTTCGACCTCACCATCGTGAACAAGATGGACGTGGACCACGGCCTCACCGTGCCGCTGTCGCTGATGTGCGGCCAGGCACAAGCGTGGCCCTGCCCCGTGATTCCATTTGCCGTCAACGTGGTGCAGTACCCCGTGCCTTCGGGCCAGCGTTGCTACAACCTCGGCAAGGCCATCGGACGCGCGATCGCGAGCTACGACGAGCCGCTCAAGGTGCAGATCTGGGGCACGGGCGGCATGAGCCACCAGCTGCAGGGGCCGCGCGCCGGGCTCATCAACAAGGAGTTCGACAACACCTTCCTCGACCGGCTGATCGCAGACCCCGAGGGGCTGGCGAAGGTGCCGCACATCGACTACGTGCGCGAAGCCGGCTCCGAAGGCATCGAGCTGGTGATGTGGCTCATTGCGCGCGGGGCCATGAGCGACGTCGCCCATTCGGGCGGCGGTGCCAAGCCGCCGAAAGTGGCGCACCGCTTCTATCACGTGCCTGCGTCGAACACGGCGGTGGGCCATCTGATTCTGGAGAACCAAGCATGACAAAAACAACCAAGGTCGCCCTGGCCGGCGCTGGCGCCTTCGGCATCAAGCACCTCGACGCGATCAAGCTGATCGACGGCGTCGAAGTCGTCTCACTGATCAGCCGCGATCTCGAGAAGACGAAAGAGACCGCCGCCAAGTACGGCATCGGCCACGTGACCACCGACCTCGCCGACAGCTTGGCGCTGAAGGACGTCGACGCGGTGATCCTGTGCACGCCGACGCAGATGCACGCCTCGCAGGCCATCGCCTGCATGAAGGCCGGCAAGCATGTGCAGGTAGAGATCCCGCTGGCCGACAGCTTGGCCGGCGCCGAAGAAGTCGTCGCACTGCAGAAGCAGACCGGCCTGGTTGCGATGTGCGGCCACACGCGGCGTTTCAACCCCAGCCACCAGCTGGTGCACAAGAAGATCGTCGCGAAAGAATTCAACATCCAGCAGATGGACGTGCAGACGTATTTCTTCCGCCGCACCAACATGAACGCGCTGGGCCAGGCCCGCTCGTGGACCGACCACCTGCTGTGGCACCACGCGGCGCACACCGTCGACCTGTTCGCCTACCAGACCGGCGGCGAGATCGTGCAAGCCAACGCGGTGCAAGGCCCGATCCACGCGACGCTGGGCATCGCGATGGACATGAGCATCCAGCTGAAGAGCAGCACCGGCGCCATCTGCACGCTGAGCCTGAGCTTCAACAACGACGGGCCGCTCGGCACCTTCTTCCGCTACATCGGCGACACCGCTACCTACATCGCGCGCTACGACGACCTCTTCAACGGCAAGGAAGAAAAGCTCGACGTGAGCAAGGTGGATGTGTCGATGAACGGCATCGAGCTGCAGGACCGCGAGTTCTTCGCGGCCATCCGCGAAGGGCGCGAGCCGAATGCGAGCGTGGCGAGCGTGCTGCCGTGTTATCGCACCTTGCACAAGCTGGAACAGCAGCTGAACGCATGACAACCCGTTCGGGCTGAGCCTGGCGAAGCCACGCTTTCGTCACGACAAACTCTCCACCATGCACCAACGCTCCCTCGGCCCCTTCCAAGTCTCAGCCATCGGCCTCGGCTGCATGAACCTGAGCCACGCTTACGGCACCCCGCCGCCACGCGAACAAGCCGAAGCCCTGCTGCTCAGCGCACTTGACAGCGGCGTCACCCTCTTCGACACCGCCGCCCTCTATGGCTTTGGCCTCAACGAAGAACTGGTCGGCCAGGTGCTGGCACCCCACCGCTCCAAGTTCACGCTCGCCAGCAAAGGCGGCCTGCATGGGGTGGACGGCAAGCGCGTGGTCGACGGCCGGCCCGAGACGCTGAAGTGGAGCTGCGAGCAAAGCCTGAAGCGCCTGCGCACGGACGTCATCGACCTCTACTACCTGCACCGCTGGGACCAGCGCGTGCCGATCGAAGACAGCGTCGGCGCCATGAGCGACCTGGTGCGCGAGGGCAAGGTGCGGACCCTCGGCCTGTCGGAAGTGTCGGCCGCGACGCTGCGCCGCGCGCACGCGGTGCACCCGATCACCGCGGTGCAGACCGAGTACTCCCTGTGGACACGCAACCCTGAGATCGCCGTGCTCGACGCCTGCCGCGACATCGGCGCCGCCTTCGTGGCCTTCAGCCCGCTGGCGCGCGGTTTTCTCACCGGCACGCTGCGCGACGTGAGCACGCTCGGTGAGCGCGACATCCGCCGCAGCATGCCGCGCTTCGAACCGGCGAACTATGCCGCCAACCTGAAGCTGCTCGACGGCATGGCCAGCATCGCCGCTGAGCTCAAGTGCTCCATGTCGCAGCTGGCCTTGGCCTGGCTGCTGGCGAAGGCTCCGCACATCATCCCGATCCCCGGCACACGCAGCGTGGCGCACCTGCAGGATGATCTCGGCGCCGCCGACATCACGCTCGATGCGGCCACGATGCAGCGGCTCGAGGCGCTGATCAACCCGCGCACCGTGGTCGGCCCGCGCTACGACGCAGCGGCGCAGGCGGGCGTCGACACCGAGGAGTTCTGATGGCTGCCTCGCTGGTGCTGCTGCCGGGCCTGCTGTGCGACCGCGCTGTCTGGCGCTCGCAGATCGACGCGCTTGGCCCGGCCTTCGTGGCCCACTACGGCGCGCTCGATTCACTCGCGGCGATGGCCGCACACGTGTTCGCCACCGCACCTGCCGGCCCCTTGTCCGTAGCCGGCCATTCGATGGGTGGCCGCGTGGCCTTCGAGATGCTGCGCCAAGCCCCCGACCGCATCGAGCGCCTTGCCCTGCTCGACACCTCGTACCACCCGCTGGCCGACGGCGAAGCGGGCGAGAAGGAACGCACCGGCCGCCTCGCCCTGCTCGCCAAGGCGCGGAGCGACGGCATGCGGGCGATGGCACGCGACTGGGCGCTGGGCATGGTGCACCCCAGCCGCCACGACACGCCGGTGTTCGAAGCCGTGCTCGACATGTTCGAACGCCACACACCCGACATCTTTGCTGCGCAGATCAACGCCTTGCTGAACCGGCCCGATTGCAGCGGGCTGCTCGGCACCATCCGCTGCCCCACGCTGCTGCTGTGCGGCCGTGAAGACGCCTGGAGCCCGCCATCGCGCCATGAGCACATGCACCGCGCCATCGCAGGCTCGCGCCTGGTCGTCGTCGAGCAGTGCGGGCACATGAGCACGATGGAGCAGGCCGATTCAGTGTCGCGGGCACTCGCCGATTGGCTGGTCGCCTGACATGTATCAGCCCCGGCAACGGCCAAAGGCCTGAGGCAAGCCGGAGCTTTTGCGCCACTTTCGTGTTCGGCGACACTGCAGCCCGTGACGCCGAATTCCTTCATCACCACGCATCGAACCACGCAACAGCTGCTTGCCTTGCTGCTGGCACTGCTGCTCGCCGCCTGCAGCTCCACACCCACGCGCGACGGCCCTGAGGCCAGGCCACCACCCAACCTCGACAAGGTGCCCGATGCACAGCCGCAAGTCGAGCCCATCCGCGATGGCGGGCCGAACAAGCCGTATGACGTGAACGGCCGCAGCTACTCGCCGGTGAAGACCGACAAGCCGATGGCCGAGAAGGGCCTGGCCTCGTGGTACGGCAAGAAGTTCCAGGGCCGGCGCACGGCCAGTGGCGAGGTCTACAACATGTACGCGATGACGGCGGCGCACAAGACCATGCCGATCCCGAGCTATGCGCGGGTGCGCAACCCGGCCAACGGCCGCGAGATCATCGTGCGCGTGAACGACCGCGGGCCTTTTGTGGCCGACCGCATCATCGACCTGAGCTACACCGCCGCGCTCAAGCTGGGCGTACTGAACGGCATCGCGCCGGTGGAGTTGGAGCGCATCACCTACGAGCAGATCCGCAGTGGCGCATGGCAGCGCGGCGGCAAGCCCGAGGAGGCCGTGGCGCCGGTGATCGAAGTCAAGGCCTCGAACGACGATGGGCCGCCGCCCGCGCCCCTGCCAGCGCCCGTGCCGATACCCGAGCCGATGGCCGCCAGCGCCACACTGGCCGATGCCTCGCCGACGGCACCGCTGCCGCCACCCAGCCGTGCCTACACCACGGCGGCGCAGGGCTTCTGGGTGCAGCTGGGTGCATTCAAGCAGCGTGATGGTGCCGAGCAGTTCCAGCGCCGCGTGTCCGATGAGCTCAGTTGGCTGTCACCGCTGCTGGCGATCTTCAGCGAACCGCAGATGTTCCGCCTGCAGGCCGGGCCGTACGCGACACGCAGCGAAGCGCAGGAGGCCGCGAGCCGGGTTCGCGACGCGCTCAAGCTGGTGCCCGTGGTGATCGAGCGGCGTTGAACGTTTGACCCCGTTCGCCCTGAGCCTTGTCGAAGGGTGTGCCGTGCACGGCGCTGGCTTCGACAGGCTCAGCCCGAACGGTAGGGACTAGAACCCTCTCAGCGCCCGCCTGACACGTCGATGATGGCGCCTGTGGTGTAGCTGGCCGCATCGGACAGCAGCCACACGACGGCTTGCGCGATCTCGTCGGCGGTGCCGGGCCGTTGCATCGGGATCAGCGGTGCCGACTGGCGCGCACGGTCCGGTGTGCCGCCTGACGCGTGGATGTCGGTGTCGGTGATGCCCGGGCGGACTGCGTTCACACGCACGCCTTCGGTCGCCACCTCGCGCGCCAGGCCGATGGTGAAGGTGTCGATCGCGCCCTTGGCCGCGGCGTAGTCGACGTACAGGCCCGGCGAGCCCAGGCGCGCTGCCACTGACGACAGGTTGACGATGGCCCCGCCGCTGCCGCCATGGCGCGTGGACAGGCGCTTCAGCGCCTCGCGCGCGCAAATGAAACTGCCGACGACGTTGATGCCGAACATGCGCAACAGCCGCTGCACGCTCATCTCGTCGACGCGCGCGGTCACGTCGACCACGCCGGCGTTGTTGACCAGAGCACCGAGGGGTGGCAGCTCGGCATCGATGCGCTTGAACATCGCAAGCACCTGGGCTTCGTCGGACACGTCGGCCTGCACGGCGATGGCGCGCCCGCCGCTGGCCTGGATGGCCTTCACCACCGACTCGGCGGCAGCCGTATCACGCGTGTAGTTGACGGCCACGGCCCAACCCTGCTCCGCACACAACCGCGCGGTGGCGGCACCGATGCCGCGGCTGCCGCCGGTGACGAGCACGCTGCGTTGGCCCGTGGGCTCAGTCGTCTGCATTCTTCTTCGCCTTCTCGTCGAGCCTGGATTGCAAGCCTGCCACGCCCTCCAGGAAGTGAGCGGAATCGACCGGCTTCGCCACACGCAGCGGCGGCGGGAAGAGATGGTTCATGTACAGCTCGCTGCCGGGGCGGTCGCCGTTCTGGAAGTTGGACCACAGGCTCAGCACGGTGCCCATCACGACGGCAGACACTGCGAAGGCGAGCGTGCGGCGCGGGTGGTGCGGCTCCACGGCCTGCAGGTGAAAGTAAAGCATCGCGCCG
>Ga0307516_10009881_pt1 | contig 10580 bp, 16 predicted proteins | sample 19_EM_MG_FD_203310 | JGI IMG/M metagenome (GOLD analysis project Ga0307516, IMG submission 203310) | Populus trichocarpa ectomycorrhiza microbial communities from riparian zone in the Pacific Northwest, United States - 19_EM | ecosystem: Host-associated > Plants > Roots > Unclassified | place...
TGACTTTAGATATCACCACAGTCAAGTGGGAATCCTAAGTATATTTGAAAGTAAAGACATAATAATGCTAGTACTCTATACTAGCTGGTTGAGCCCTTCTAATTATAAAACAAAGACCCGTACTCTCGACGTCCATGACGCCGTTGCTTAGTACTCATGATGTATCTGACACCAGAGCCATACTCAGTCAGACTTGTCACAACCCTTGTCCTAGAGCCACTGCTACACGATCAAGTGGAGGGCAAGAGGGGGGAAGCTAGAGTCTAAGAGAATAAGACTAGAGTTACAGGCTTTGTGCTACTCTATACATACTATACTAGTCCAGGCTTATCATCCAATAGAATATCCTCCAGATATCCTCCAATGGGATATGAGCCAGAGATAAGAAGATAAAGAGATAAGAGATAGGAGATAGGAGATAAGAGATAGCCAAACAAGAACAAACAAAGATAAAATGAAATAAAGTCAGATTCATGTTGTTGACCTTTTATAATATTGTCTACAAAGCCAAACAATAACAAACAAGGACAAAATGAAAAATAGTTGTTAAATGGCTGTTCCATAACAGCACCCATGGTTCCACCTGCGCCCACACCCATTATTCATCCTATGCCGATCTCCTCAGACCGTGATCCCCACAGCCGCCAGTAGAGCTGCTGAGGAAACACTTGACACCAAACACCTGGCCCACGAATGCTGCAAGGATTGGGCGACTGACAGTACCATTCCATGTGCCTTCATTGCTGACGGTGACATCCATGTCCCCTTGCACCATGCAGAGGCGATGCGATGCCCTGATCTCTGGGATGGACCTATGCAGGAAGAGCTGGAAAACTTACACTTCCGTGGCATCTTTCGTGTCATGAAGAAATCTTCCTTACCTGCAGGAAAGAAGGTCATCAGCTGCCGCTGGGTCTTCGCCAACAAGTACGACGTGGATGGGAATGTCATCAAGCGGAAGGCGAGGCTTGTTGCGAAGGGTTTCTCTCAGGTACAGGGGGAGGACTTCAACGAGACATATGCCGTGGTAGCTCGGCTCAAATCCTTCCGCATCGCTATGGCCATCGCTGCACAAAAGGGGATGAAAATATGGCAAGTTGACTTCGTCTTAGCTTACCTGAACAGTGACTGCCAGTACGATGTCTATATGGAGCTGCCACCTGGCTTTGCACTGCAGGAGGAGGACGATGAAGATGGCGTTGCGCCACAGGTGGAGAAGGGCAAGGGGGAGCAAGGTGATGGTGTCGAGAGAGGAAAAGAGGAAGGAGGGGAACATGACAATGAAGCATATGTCTTGCTGCTGCTCAAAACCATCTATGGGATGATGCAGGGTGCATATGATTGGTTCTATCTACTCGACGACACATTCGCCGCACTCGGGTACTACCAATCCAAGGCCGACTCATGTGTCCACTCACGCCTGATCAACGGCAAGTATATCCTCACAAGCACATAAACAGATGATGTCTTTGGAGCTTCAACTACCGACGATGGCACCACAGAGGCCAAGGCAGAGCTCAACTGATGCTTCGAAATCAAGGACCTGGGAACCCCGTCCATTATCCTCAGCATGAAGATATCCCAGGACCCTGTTACTGGGTCAATCTCACTAGCACAAAAGACATACCTTGAGCGAATGCTCGAATGCTTCAGAATGGCCAACTGCAACCCCAAATCAACCCCATTACCCCTGGGCATCGATATCAGCGACGACTTGTCCCTGAAGACTGAGGAAGATCAGTCATTCATGACCGATAAACCTTACTGCTCTGCACTTGGGGGCCTTATGTGGGCCCAAGTTGTGACACACCCTGACCTATCCTATGTGATCAACACACTTGCACATTTCCAGACAAACCCCGGTCCAGGGCATTGGAAGGCTCTCATGCACACTTATGCCTACATACACGGTACCTTGGATTATGCCATCACATACCACAGAGGAAGTGATGAGAGCCTCAAGCTGGTTGGATATGTTGATGCGAACTACGTTGAAGACAGTGGAACACAACAGTCGATGTCTGGCTACGTTTTTGGGATGGCTGGAGGAGCGGTGTCCTGGAGCTCCAAGCTTCAGGCCACTGTTGTGCCCCTGACTGCTGAGTCAGAGTACGTGGCTATAACCCAAGCAGCGCAACAGGCTTTATGGATGCACTTGTTTCTGAGGGAGATCAGACTCAACCAACCTCTCCCCACCATTCTCTACTATGACAATGCCTCTGCTATCACACTTGCTCTCTCGACCAAGGGGCACCAGCAAGCCAAGCATATCATTGACATATGACACCACTACATCCGCAAATGTGTGAGTGATGGTGTGCCATGTCACCTACCTATGGTACAGTTCTTTCGATCACTTACTTATACTGTAAACCTTATTCTCTTCATCTCAGTTGTCATCCACATCAATGTGTCTGACCTGAGGTGAGACCTTTACCTACCACAGTCATTACTCCTACTTACTTTGTATGTACAGTACCTTGTACATTCACAGGTACTATCAATATAGTTGTCATCCACATCAACATGTCTGACCTGAGTACCTTGTATGTTCACAATGTTCATTGTAATTTGAACACTGCTGACCTTGTTCATGTCTATGGATTTATGTTGGGTACCTTTCGGATGCCTTTCACTTGCACACTGCATCACATGAAGGGAATAGGCCATCAGCAAAAAGGGAGGTCACTTACATTGCCTGTTATGGGTACTTATGTGACCTCTGCCATGTATGGGTCAAAACGTGACCATATATCCCCCCAAAACAGCACATTTGCACACAAATATATCCATACATGGTAGATTCCGGCAATGTAAGCGGTCGACCTTTTTGCTGAGTTGCACGACATGCGCGTTATCTCGAACAGACCGTCCCGAAAGTTGTCCCAGCGCTTCGGGTGGCATATCCGGTACTCTTCCCTCTCTGGCATTTCTCGACACCGTCTTCAAACACAACCGCTTGTGGACTTTGGTTGCCGAATGGTTTATGACATATTCCGCGTTTTCGATCAGAGCCCCTTGTATGGGATACCGCATTCACAACTTGAGACTGAACTGAATTACACAGGTACACTAATCCGTGAGACATAGTACACTGTGATCACAACGGCAATGGTGTATTTTGTGTCCCGTAACATATTTTGTAGGAACTACATGTATGTACTAATACGGGCCCCCGCTCTGTTCTTTTTCGGGACCGCCGCGGATTAATCTATCCTATCCTATCCTATCCTATAGTGTGCATTATGGGATTACATTGCAAGGTGAACACCTAAACACATTGTGAGTTGTGACCTACAGCTCCGCCCCACTTTTTGTCGAGGGGACGGTCTGAGACTCCGCGAGGATCACCCACCCAGGTACTTAAGTTGGGATCTTTGGACTCGGGGATCTCGTCCCGCTCGCCCGACCATCTACAGTGTCGATCTCGCGGTTCTTTTCGTCATTTAAAAATCTCTCCTATTTCCAGAGCAATTCGCTCAAACTCTACCCGTGATCATGCCTCCTTTCAACGAAGCCGCCAGCGTCTACCAGCCTCAGCCACCCGCTCCCAATGAAGCTTACGGAGCCCTCATCCACACCGTGCACGACGAAAAGTTTTACCGCACATGGTACCCCCGACTTTCCATCATCAGTATGCCGTAGGTCCCGCACCTTACCGGACACCCCGAGCATCACAGCCCCGACACCGATGGCTCGTTCTCGATCTGCATTGTTGGTGGAGAAGGTGTTTTCATGAGCCAGGTCAGTAGGCTATCGGGAGTCAACGCTAGTCTTCGATGCCGAGCTCGACCTTCATAGGAATTATACAATTCCATCCCAGAGAGTAATCGCCCCGCGTTTGATACTTCTGAATCCGCCAGGATTGTCGATCTCCTTCTGTTTGCGAAGTCCATGACGGTGGCTGGAAGCACGTTTCTCCCGTTCATCCTCACCGCCTCCACAAACGAGAAGGTCCGGCTTGTGCTCCGTGTATACGTTGTTCCCGACCTCTCGATGGGGGTGTTCATCTCGCAAGGCAGACACACCAGCTTCGATATCTCCTTAGTTTGGAAGGACGGCGCCAACGGGCCACGGTTTTTCTTTGATTTCGAGATTTTCGGGACCGACCGGTATTCTTTCGAGGGATTGCAACTGAGGTCGTTGAGTCATTAGCTTCGAGTTGAAGGATACTTGTAATTGATGAATCCGAAGATGAATAATCGTTTGTAGTGAGGTTAACAAGCTCCTGGTTGATACGATGGGAGGACGGGGAAAGCCCAAAGCTACCTTGTGGTGCGACCAAAAGTAAACTTCAACGAAACTCCTCTTAGAACGGGATCGCCTTCAACCGTCGCCCAGAACGTCTCGTGCAATGCCTCCAGCAATCGCGATCCCCCGCTCCTCGTCATCAACCTTACCCATCCTAGTATTCAGATAGTTGGACCTAGATCGAGAAAAGTTCGAAAAGAGGTCAAGCGCGAAGTAAACCGTTTAAATAAACATACTCCAGTCGCGAGATATAATTTCCGTCCATTTCGAGTTCAAGAGTAGGACCCACGTATCTGCAGATAAAAAAATGAGCAGTTCTCAGAACTCGGGAGGAAAAAGGAAAATAGCCCCGGACAGTTTGTTCCGTAGTGTGAATTGCAAAAAGCCTTTCCAATAGGGATCTTGCTTCAGTACTGAGCCATTCCCGATTACGATCAGGAGCTCCTTCGCCCTTGTTATGGCGACGTTCATCCTGTGTGAAGAAACAAGATAGTACGCCATCAGTCAGAGCTAGCACTTCAAGTTGGAGTGAGGGATATCAGCCTTTTCTTTTCGCATACGAGCCCAAGGCCTTTCTCCCTATCTTCTTTCAAAAACCGCAAGCTAGATCTTACACAGGAAATAATGACCAGACGGCTTTCACGACCTTGATAATCCTGAACGGGGCACAAATTTCAGGTATACAACAAGCAGCATTTATCCCGTGCAAAACGAACCTCGACAGTTCCAACATCCACCTTATTGTATTTCTCGCTACGTAAACGCTCGCGAAGCTTCCAGACTTGTTCTCTCCAGGGCGCCATGACGCCAATCTCAGCGGGCATGAGAGGAGGTGAAGACGTTTCGCCTTCGCACAACAACCATGAGATGATTTGCACGATCTTATCGATCTCTCCTGTGTTATACCATGTCGCCTTCTAAAGAAGAAATCGTCCATGGGCAATATCAAAATGGGGATATGAGGAACCCCACCTCGTCAGCTGATTCTTCCTTGTGCTCGTGCCCAAAGAACATCAAAGGCAATTCAGGGTTTCGCAACTCGGACCAGCGAACGACTCTGTTCGTTGCACATGGTTCCAAAGAATCATCATAGAATATCGCCGAGGGAGGCATGAGAATACCAGGGTGGCTTCGGTAGTTCTTCAAACCAGGTTAAGATGTTTAGTTGGAAGCCATTCAGTTATGGCGACCTACCTTGACGAGATTCGTGAAAGGCGTCAACTCGAAGACTTGCGATGGCCGGTAGTGATCCATCCGTGATCTAGCCTGTGCATGATTCGCATAGAGCGGCTGCTCGAAAAGTCGTTCAAGAAGAGACGCATCCAACTCTTCCCGCCTCGCTTCATCGGAGCTAACGATGGGACCGACTGAAAAACAAGCATCAGAAAGTTCTGCTTTTTTTCCCGTCACTTTGGAAATGATTTACGCTGTTGGGGATCTCCACAAAGAACAAGTTGGGGAGCAAACATCGGGGTCATTCCTTTTTGTATGATCTGGTTCTTTGTTGGTCCTTGGATTTGCGCGAAGACGACGGATATTGGAATAAGTAGTTCGGGTTCTGATCCTTGAGCAGCCTGCGGTGAGATCAACACTTTTTATCCAACCATGAACTTCAGTCGTGAACTTGCCTCGTCTATCAGAAGATGCGTCCAGTGTGGCGGGACATGATGCTTCTTGCTACGATGGGGGTGTAGGGATTCTATTAAATCTGTTTCCAACCGCACGAGGCAAGTATTCGTGCACTGGGCTGCGACTAATATTCCGGCATCCAGGCAAGAGCACACCACAACGCGATATTTCATCAGGGCCTTCCACGGTGGAAGGGCGAATTTTTCATTCTCTATGTCTGATTTAAAGGTAAGAAAGATAACGACGTCACGGGGAGGCTGGAGGCATACGGCAATATTGCATGATTTTGTTCGGTACCTCTGCAAAGGTTCTGTTTTGATCATTTAGCCTGAACATTTCATGAGGTTTTAGAACGGATCTGAGACGAAGGACGAGAGTATCCGTGGCAGGGTTAGAAGGGGCGCATAGAAGGATGCAGGATTCTGGCTGAATACGAAGGATTTGAAGGACGGTCTCAACGACGGTTCTGGGAGCTCCTTTCAACTTTCCATCGATTCCGAAGGAAAGAAATATACCTGGTTTTGCCAGTACCAGGCGGACCACTGATGAGATACGGAACTGGAGATTGATGGAGAGCAATGGACGAAGCGGCGAGCTGGAGCGAGATAAGTATGGAACGGCCGTGAGAGGATCAAGTATCGACCTTTTGTTCAGAGTTAAGACCCTTGTCGATCCAATCCTGATCTTCAAACCTCCGCGCAACTGACAATACTGCGAAAGGGATGGTTAAGTCATTTGGCTCCGGGAAAAGCCAACGTCGGGCGAGATTATGTGGGCCGACATTTGCATTGAGGGCAGAACCCATGACAACCACTGCAGCTTCCATGACTAGGGTTGGATGTGCATTCATTAGGAAGGTAATATTGAATGCGATCGGTAAGACACTGTGGGTTGCAGTCTGTGGATCGACATTTGGTTGGAGTATGGATTGTATATGTTGTTTGAGTGTAGAAGAACGAATATCTACGGAAGAGCAAGTGATCAGGGGCCGTTATACTAAAAGACCTGGGATCTGTTACGTACGGACATATCCCTCCCGCATTCTTAAGGTAGCGACTCTCGCTTCAAAAGCCCAAATACCCCCACTGTTCCGTTGGTCAGGAACCATTCGCAAATGGACAAGGTCTCCAGGTTCGAGACGAGGGTGACCTTCGCGGATTCCGGGGACAGAGAACTCGAATTCTGCCTCGTCCCAGTTGGCGATTTTGATTTTAGTATTCCATAATGTGATTTTTTCTTTACTGAGAGCGAGATTATCGAGTTCCCAAGCGAGAAGACTTGTCCAGTGAATAGTGTAAGATTCAATACGAAGCGGAGGGCAATCCGTTGGCAGCGGGGCGGAAAGTATTTTTGATGTTTGAGGTTTTTCAACAAGATGTGGCAGCAGAAAAGATTGGAGATAAGATGAAGGAGGAAATACGGGTACAGATGGGAGGGGTAGAAGTTGGTGTGATCGTTTTTGAATATCCTTCAGATACTGAGGTACGTATATGTCCGCCTGTCACGAAGTTGTCAAGAACATGGCAAAGTTTCATTCCATTCACGTACATATTTATCGAATTGAAATGGCTGAATTGGATGCGATGAGAGTTTATCTTGAGTGAACTGATGGTACATACTTTCGGGCCAGAATCGTTCGTAATTTCCTGAACCTGAGGTCCCACCTGTCCCGGAATGGCCATGAAGGATTGTGGTGGAAGTAGTTGCATTTGAGAACTGGCTCGCGGTCTTTGAGTGGGATCACTTATTTTGAGCCTTTGGTTTTCTCTGATCGGTACCAGTCCTGGTCTTGAAGCGAATCCAGGCATGGGAGCAAATCTCCCTTTCCAAAAGTCATGTAGGGTTGATTCACCCGGAGAGGGAAGAGAAGAAGCGGAAGGAGTAGGAAGATGCGGCGCTGCTGGAGGTGGAAGGCCTGGGGGTGGCATAAAACTTGAAGGAGACACGGGCCTGGTGTACCACCCGCTTGGATCTTGCGTGGGAGGGTGCGCCAGCCATGGTTGTGGTGGACCATAGAAGGCAGGGAAAGGAGGGTGTATACCGGGAGCGAAAGGGTAGTAGCAATGCTCTCCTGGCCAACCCGTGAAAGGTGGCTGGTGGTGGTCCATCAAGAGCGCACAGCTTTACTACATATTGACTCCTACCATTACAATTGACTCCTACTATTACAATCCTTATTCATCCAACTTCATCCTCGACGTCTTGAACAGCTGTACCATCCCCACAGGTATGAGCGTCGTATCAACAATGTTCAAACCACCGAACCTCTTCGCCACCTCTTCACCGTGCAATGAAACGGCGTGTGCTTGCTTCTCGAGTGTCACAGAACTAAGAGGACCGAGGGTTCTGTTCATGATATCGCATAACATTAATACTGGAATTGCTAGGTTAGGGAGGAAGCGACGTGCGTCACGTACCACATCGACCGTTCCAACACCTCTCCCCAGCTCGTCGCCGCGATATTCGTGACGTTTTCTGCAAACACGACGGCAAGTCCACTGCACGCCAAAGGATATCAGTCATGAGAATGGACTAGGATAAAGCATGGGACGTGACTGATGGGAGGTCAGAAGGTGTGTACTTTTCGTGGAAAAGACGAGACTGAGAGGAAGAAATTCAACATCGGTACTTAGCCATCGAGGTTTGCCGCCTCATAGAAAAGAGCATGATCACGAGGCTACTGTACCGTGTCACTGTCAGAGAAGTGGCGGTGGTCGTCATCGATTCTATATGGGTCTGTATTCTTGAATTCTTCAACGTGCGGTAAGGTCGCGCGCATCGGCCATGTTGGATTGTTATCGTAGAATATCTCAGTGGACACGTAGGTTGTAGATTGACTGATATTCGTATCACTTATAATAAGTAGAATGTCGACAACGAGACCTTAAGCACAGTAAGTTGGGCGAAGTAAATAACATGGGGTAACGTACCTCAGTCGACACGTACGTGGTAAATCGGGGATCATACGAGAGGTAGATAAGCAAAGACACGAATGTAGGTATGAATGAATGGATGTTGTACTGTATATTGTATGGTGGTATGCATGCGAGCCAAAATTCATAATAATTGTATCATGTCTTTTGCGACGTTTTCGCCTCCAAAATACGCACCATGCAGGAAGCCTTGTATGCGCGAAACTATGTCAACACCATCCCCCTAGAACCGATATCACACTCACCGAAATAATTTTGGCTAGTGGCTTCGCCCGCGAAATAGAGTCGTCCAAGATTCGCCCGGAGATTGTCGTGGTGCTCTTTGTAAAAGGAAGGCGGCCAATTGGAATACGATCCACGATACAAGGGGTCGGAGAACCACCGATTGAATTTGAAGTCAAGGAGAGGCGGTATTGTCGTATTCGGATACATCGAATGCAGGACACATAAGACTTCCGCCTTTACCTGGTCATCAGAGAGGGCTTCTATTCTCTCAGAATAATCTCCCTGGAGGGGTATCAGGAAGTTAGGAAAAATGAGCGTCAGGTTCCTGGCACTTACGGTGACAGTGACAAATAAGATGCCAGACCCAGGAAGGAAATTTTTGTGGTCCAGACTTTGCCAGACTGGATATCTGCCACGTTCGAGGTCAGCATAGAGAGCCATCTTGGGAGGAACGCGTATCAATCTGCATTGCCTCTAGTATATGTTTCCAAGTATCGACTAACCTCGGTATCAAACCAAAACTTCTTTGGAAACTTGAGGAAGATTTTGGTATATGTTCCCATAGTCATAGTCGCGATAGCTTCTACCTTATAATCTGCTATCCGTTGAAATTTTGTTCGAAGATCAGCGGTGAGGACAACATACCTGGAAAGGTTGGTTTGAACTTCACATCGTCGTTTTGGAGGACACCCAGGCTGAAGGTACAGAGGGCATAATCCCCCGAAATCGAGGTTCCATCCTTCAAGGTGACATTGACACCTTCGGAAGAATACGAAACAGTTCCTACAGTTGAATTAAGCCGAATGTGGCGAGGACGGAGGAACTCCTTTGCTTCTTTTTGGATGAAGGTCTTGAAGCCTCGTTGATCAATGGACAGGAAGTTGGCATCAGAAAAGCCGCCTTGGTCTGGGTCAAAAGTGAAATTATTAGCCTGGAAAGACTTGAATCATCAAGGATCGTCATTCATATTGATGTATTGCCCACCCAAGAAGAGGCGATCGCAGAAGTCTGTGCTGGAGTTTGAGCATATTCCCAATCGAACTACGTAGTCAACAAACATTAGAACATTTCGACCAGTCATTCGTAGGAATAGGGTCTAACCTGGTAATACTCGGCCGCCTTGGCATGTGCATCCCGAGGTTTTGCTCCGAGCATAATATATACAGACCTGGCAGGTATGTCGACACGTTTTTGTGGCACTCGACCGCCTACAAAAAAATTATTGGGCCTCCACCACTCGCACAGGGGAGGTCAGTACATACCAGCCAGTACAGTCGATTAGCTCATAACGCATAACGTCGGGACCGGCACTTGGGGTATGCATTATGAGATATATGCAACACGAAATCTGTCACTCTTATGTGACAGATGTGACACCCAGCCAAAGAGCGTGACATTTCTGTTCTACACTAAGGTAAGGTAGATGTAGGTAGGAACCGACACCCTTAGTCAGCATGGTTAAGGTTAGGGTTTGTATTACATAAGCGGCCAAATGTGAGGTGGTCGGTTCGAAAAATTCTTCGCGACATAAGTAGGGAACGA